>Ga0209023_10006031_pt1 | contig 12968 bp, 9 predicted proteins | sample LakOneMetagenome_FD_187468 | JGI IMG/M metagenome (GOLD analysis project Ga0209023, IMG submission 187468) | Freshwater and sediment microbial communities from Lake Erie, Canada (SPAdes) (version 2) | ecosystem: Environmental > Aquatic > Freshwater > Lentic | place: Lake Erie, Canada | collected... | reverse complement strand
TCGAGCTGCTTTCCGGCCGTTCCGTCGTCATTGCCACCGACACCGGCACATCGACGATCTCGCCGGGCGCCAGGCTCAGTTCGGTTTTGCCCTGTAACTGGAAACCGTCGCCGTCGACCAGCGTCACCGCGTGGCGCCCCGGCGTGGGTGACCACAGCGCGCGCGCGCCGCGGTCGGGCAGCTCCACGTCGTCCAGGCGCCAGCGCACGTCGTGCGCGATCGGCCCGGACGTGAACGCCACGCGCTGGTGCGCGGGCGGGATGTCCGGGTCGAGCGCGATGATGGTGTCCGGCGCGGGATAGCGGATGCGCGGTGCGGGCAGCACGTCGTCGTCACGCTCGCGCGCGGCGGTGGCGCGGATCACCGGCTGCGCCGTGCCGCGGACGAACCACTCGCGGCGCGGGCTCTCCACCGGCGGGTCGAAGCTCACGTCGGCGGCGACGAGCGCGGCCGGTGGCGCCGGCGGCAGCGAGCGCTCCGCGCGATGCAGGAAGTGCACGAGGTCGTGCCAGACGGGCGCGGCGCCGGTCACGCCCGACACGTCCTGCATCGGGGCGCCGGAGAAGTTGCCGACCCACACGCCGATCGTGAAGTGCGACGTGTAGCCGATGCACCAGTTGTCGCGCATGTCCTTCGACGTGCCGGTCTTGGCGGCGCTCCACACCCGCGTGGCAAGCGGATTCTCGAGGCCGAAGGTGGTCGCGCGCGCGCCGCGGTCGACCGGCAAGCCGGCCGGTAAGCCCGACCACAAGCCCGGCACCAATCCCGGCACCAAGCGCCGCGACAAGTCATGAATCCGGCCGACTGGATCGATACCGGTGCGGTGCCGCCGCGCCCCCTGCCGGCAACGGTCGACGCGGCGCTCGCTTACCTCGCCGAGGCGCTTGGCCATCCGGTCTACGCGCACTGGACCCTGACACGCCTCAAGCGCCGCTACGGATCGCTGGCCGAGGCCAAGGCCGCGCAGCCGGCGGTGCTTACCCTGCTGCTGGCTCACGACGGGGCCGTCGAGTACTGGGAGCGCGGACGCCTGCGCACCGCCCCGGCGGACCAGGCGCCCAGCCCGGATACGGTCCTCGCCCGGCTGCTGCACGTGCACCGCCGCCGCTTCCGGCTCGCTGGCGCGCCCGGGAACACAGAAACGGCGCCCGCCGGCCTGGCGGAAGCTGGGGTGGAAGTTCTCCCGTGGATGGGCCCGCACGGTCAGGCTGACTACCCTTGGCTCGCGCGCGCCGGGCGCTTCGCACAGCCGCAGACCGCCGCCAACACGCTGGGTGCCGTCGACGACGCGCAGGCACTGGCGCTCTTTCTGCGCGACCGGACCGGCCGATCGCGCCATACGCTGCGCGCTTATGGCGCCGAGCTACGTCGCCTGATGCGCTGGTGTGGCACGCACGGGCTTGGGCCGTTGTCGGACCTGACGCGCCGGCAACTGCTCGCCTACCGGCACACGTTGCAGCACGGCGAACCCGGCACAGAGGCCGCCTCGCCACCGTTGTCAGAAGCGACCTGCACGCGCGCACTCGCCGTGGTGGCCAGTCTCTACGGCTACTGGTACGCGACCGGCTACCTGCATGCCAACCCGGCCGCGGGCCTGTCCTCCGGCAGCCGCGCGCGGACCGGTTTCGCACCGACGCGGCTGATCCCGCCCGCGCTGCTGGACGCTTGCGATGCCTGGCTTGAGGCGAACCGTGCCGACGATGCGTTGCCGATGCTGCGGCGGCGGGCGATCTGGGCGCTGTATCGCTATGCCGGCGTGCGTCTGGCGGAACTGGCGTGGTCGGATGAGACTGCGCTGCCGCGGCTGGAGGCCGAGGCGCCCGGGCGGTGGACCCTCTATGTCTGCGGCAAGGGACGCAAGGTGCGGGCCATTCCGTTGCCGACGTCGTGCGTGGTGGTGCTGCGGGCCTACCGGCACGCCCGCGGTCTGCCGCCCGAGCCGCCGGCGCATGAGACGCTGCCCGTGATCCACGGCAGCAAGGGGGAAGCGTTGCAGCAGGCCGGCCTCTATCGGGAGATCAAGGCGATCTTTGCGGCGGTGGCCGAGGGCCTGGAGGCGCGCGAGCCGGCACAGGCGTTGCTGCTGCGCGCCGCGTCGCCGCACTGGCTACGCCATGCGTATGCCCGCACGCTGGTGGTCGATCACCAGGTACCGTTGCCAGTCGCCCAGGCGCTGCTTGGCCACGCCTCCGTACAGACCACAGCGGCCTATGCCAGGACCGATCTGACACAGTTGCGGGCCTTCGTCGATGCCACGTTTAAAGACAATGTGTCATAGCGATTCGCGACGACGGGCGGCCGCGAGACACCTTGTCGACCCAGGCCAGATGGCTCAGCCTCCCTTCCGGTCATCCAGTTAGAGCGGCCCCACTGGCTGCTGCGATAGTGAGCGGGCATCCGACGGTGATGATCTCGCACGTGACGCTACGTTTTCGCCATGTCATGGCGTCCAGTATTTTGCGCCGACTTGTGTGAACTATGCCTGCGTTGCAAGGCAGACCGACGCGTTATCTGGTCAGGCTTACTTGCGATTCTTCCCGGACCTGCGACGTCTCTTGCGCAAGCGAGCAACGTGTGTGGATGCGTGCTGGCGGCGAGTGCCATGGTGGCGCCTGAGATACCACGCGAACCAGCAGATCGTACAGAATGTAAGCGCCAGGGCGACCAGAATCGCCGAAACAACGTCAGATGGAAGGTAAAGTGGCCGCATTCAGTCGGGGGGCTCTGCCTTTTTTCGAGGGACGTGCATCGAATTGCACGTCATATGCATGCCGCCGTTTTCGGCGGCATGCGATCGCGCGCTTATTTGTGCTGCATATCTACGACGGTCGGCGCGCCATTGACGTTGTCGAACGTCACTGATACCGCGTCACCGTCCTTGAAGTTCTTCAGCGAAGCGCGGTCCTTGACCGGAAACGCCATCACCATGGCGGGCATGCCGAGATTTTCGATCGGGCCGTGCTTAAGCGTTACCTTACCGGCCTTCGCATCGATATTCTTGACCTCCGCCGCAACAGGCTGCGGCGCCTTTTGCGATGCGGCTGACGGTTTCATGTCCATGCCTTTCATGTCCATGCCGTCCATGGATCCGGCCGCGAACGCGGTGGGGGCGGCAGCGAGTGCAAGCGTGATTACGAGACTCTTGACGTGTTTCATTGTGATTCCTCCTGAAGTGAAGGGTGGGTGGAAAGTGGGACAGGTTTGGTCTGGCGTCTGCGCATCAGCAGGTACACCGCCGGCACAACAAACAGGGAAAGCAATGGCGCGGTGACCATGCCGCCGACCATCGGGGCGGCAATGCGCTGCATGACCTCCGAGCCGGTGCCATGCGACCACATGATGGGAATTAGGCCGGCGAGAATGACCGCGACGGTCATGGCCTTGGGACGCACCCGCTGCACCGCACCTTCCTGGATGGCATCTAGCAGTGCGGACACGCTAGTTTCGCTTCGGGCCTCGCGTTCGCTCCAGGCTTGCTTCAGGTAGAGCAGCATGATGACACCGAACTCGGCTGCGACGCCGGCCAGGGCGATGAAGCCGACGACGCCGGCCACAGAGAGGTTGTAGCCCAGCGCATAGAGCAGCCAGAAGCCGCCGATGAGCGCCAGCGGCAGCGTGCCCATGATGAGCAGCGCTTCGTCCAGGCGACCGAACACCAGGTAGAGCAACACGAAGATGATCAACAGCGTGAACGGCACCACTACCTTCAGCTTCCCGGTGGCCCGCTCCAGGTATTCGAACTGCCCCGACCAACTGAGGGAATAGCCCGCCGGCATCGGCACCGCCTTCGCCACCACCGCTTGCATGTCCTGGACGGCGGAGCGCAGATCGCGTCCGCGAATGTCCACGTATATCCAGCCGGACAGGCGGGCGTTTTCGCTGCGCAGCATCGGTGGGCCCTGCACCACCGCAAGGCGCGCCACGTCAGAAAGGGTAATCTGCTGGCCCCTGCCGGTGACGATGGGCAGGGCGCGCAATTGCTCCACCGAGTCGCGGTAGTCGCGTGGATAGCGGACATTGATCGGATAGCGCGCTAATTCGTCGACCACCTCCCCCACGTTGTCGCCGCCGATGGCAGACGACACAATGCTCTGCACGTCATCGATGTTGAGCCCGTACCGCCCGGCCGCCATCCTGTCGATATCGACGTCGATGTAGCGCCCGCCGGACAGACGTTCGGCGAGCGCCGATGTGACACCCGGCACCGCCTTGACGGCTTCCTCGATCCGAGTGGACAACCGGTCGATCTCCTTCAGGTCAGTACCCGCCACCTTGATGCCAACCGGACTCTTGATGCCGGTGGCCAACATGTCGATGCGGTTGCGGATTGGCGGCACCCAGATATTGGACAGGCCGGGCACCTTCACCACGCGGTCGAGCTCCTCCACCAGCTTGTCCGGCGTCATGCCGGCGCGCCACTGGTCGCGGGGCTTGAATTGGATCGTGGTCTCGAACATCTCGATGGGCGCCGGGTCGGTCGCCGAATCTGCGCGGCCCGCCTTGCCGAACACGGTGGCTACCTCTGGCACAGTCTTGATCAGGCGGTCAGTTTGTTGCAACAACTGCGCCGCCTTGCCGGTGGACAGCCCCGGCAGTGCCGAAGGCATGTAGAGCAGGTCACCCTCATCGAGGGGCGGCATGAACTCTGCGCCAATTCGCATAATCGGCCAGGCGGTCGCGACCAGCAGAACTGCCGCAACTGCGATCGTGGTTTTCGGGTAGGTGAGTACCTTGGCCAGCATCGGCTGATAGGCGCGAATCAGCCATCGGTTGAGCGGATTGGACTGCTCGCTGGGAATCTTGCCCCGGATCATATAGCCCATCAGGACTGGCACCAAGGTCACCGACAAGCCAGCGGCAGCGGCCATCGAGTACGTCTTCGTAAAGGCCAGCGGCGAAAATAGCCGGCCTTCCTGCGCCTCCAGCGTGAACACCGGGATGAACGACAGCGTAATGATCAATAGCGAGAAGAACAGCGCGGGTCCCACCTCGGCCGCCGACTCGCCGATCACGCGCCAGCGCTCATGGCCTGTCAGGTCCCGCCCGGGGTTGTCCGCATGCCAGTGTTCCAGATGCTTGTGCGCGTTCTCGATCATGACAACCGCGGCATCGACCATGGCGCCGATGGCAATGGCGATGCCCCCCAGCGACATGATGTTGGCATTGACGCCCTGATATCGCATGACGAGGAATGCTGCCAGCACGCCGAGCGGCAGCGATACGATGGCCACCAAAGCGGAACGCAGGTGGAAGAGAAAGACCAGGCAGACCAACGCGACGACGATAAACTCTTCGATCAGCTTGTGCGTCAGATTTTCCACGGCGCGATTGATCAGGGAGGAGCGATCGTAGGTGGTGACAATCTCGACGCCGGCCGGCAGACTCTTCTGTAGCGTGGCGAGCTTGGCCTTGACCGCCTCGATGGTTTCCAGTGCGTTCTTACCCGAGCGCATCACGATGACACCGCCAGCGACCTCGCCCTGACCATTGAGTTCGGCAATGCCGCGCCGCAACTCGGGACCAAACTGGATCGTGGCCACATCGCCGAGCCGAACGGGGATGCCCGCTTCGCTAGTCATTAACGGAATCTGCCGGAAATCATCGAGCGTCTTCAGGTACCCCGATGCCCTCACCGCGTACTCGGCCTCGCCAAGCTCGAGAACAGAGCCTCCGGCCTCTTGGTTCGCGCCCTTCAACGCCTCTAGGACCTTGGCCTGAGGGATGTTGTAGGCGCGCAGCTTATCCGGCTGCAATACGACCTGATACTGCTTCACCATGCCGCCGATGGGCGCTACCTCGGCGACGTTAGGCAGTGACTTCAGCTCAAAGCGCAGGAACCAGTCCTGTAGCGCACGCAACTGTGAGAGGTCGTGCCGTCCGGTCTTGTCCACTAGCGCGTACTCGTAGATCCAGCCCACGCCGGTGGCATCCGGTCCCAGTGCCGGTTTGGCCGCGGCCGGCAGGCGTGACTGCACCTGATTGAGGTACTCCAGCACGCGGGAGCGCGCCCAGTACGGATCGGTGCCGTCCTCGAACAGGACGTAGACGAACGAGTCGCCGAAGAACGAGTAGCCCCGCACGGTCTTGGCCCCCGGCACGGACAGCATCGTGGTGGTGAGCGGGTAGGTGACCTGATTCTCGACAATCTGCGGCGCCTGGCCTGGGAACGGCGTGCGGATGATGACCTGCGTGTCGGACAGATCCGGCAACGCGTCGAGCGGTGTACTGCGCACCGCCCACAACCCCCACGCGGTGAGCATGACCGTGGCCAGCAGCACCAGGAAGCGGTTGCGTATCGACGCCAGGATGATGCGCGCGATCATGGCTTGGCTCCTTCGGCGCCAGCCGGCTGTACCGACGATAGTGTAGCTGCACCGTCCCGGTTCAGGCGGAAGCGGAACCGGATGCGATCGCCCGGTTTCAACCCCTTGAGCATTGCCGCATTACTTGCCGCAAAATCCATCGTCATGGCGCCCCACTGTGCCGAGGGAATCGGTCCGTGCGAGATCGTTAGACCCGCAGCATTTACGGCTTCGATGCGACCGGCACCCTCATGCTCCGACGCAGCTGCGGCGGGCGCGGACGCACCGGCCGGCGATGCCAGTCGGTCCGATGTGCCGCGCAGGCTGGCTTCGGAATCAATCAGGAACTGGCCCGAGGTCACGACCTTTTGCCCGGCTTGCAGTCCGGAAAGGACTTCAGTCATGCCGCCGGATTCATGGCCTGTGCGGATTTCGGTGCTCACGTAGCCCTGGGAGCCCGCATCGACCATGACGACGCTACGCTGGCCGGTGCGAATCACGGCCTCGGATGGAATCTGCAGGACGTCCTGGCGATCACCGCTGTCGAACCGCACGTTGGCAAACATACCGGGCACCAACCGGCGCTGCTTGTTGGGCAGTACGATGCGGACCTTGAGGGTGCGCGTGGCTGGATTGACGTCGGGCAGGATCGCATCGACCTTGCCGCTTACGGGTTCCGGCGCGGCGGTGGCCAATACCGTAACGGACTGTCCGGGTGCGATGCCGCGCGCCTGGGCCTCGGGTACTTCGGCAATCACCCATACCCGCGCAAGATCCGCCAACTTGAAAAGTGTCATACCAGCGCTGACCGTCATGCCCTCGCGTACCGCAATCTCGGTAACCACGCCGTCCAGCGGACTGGAGATGCCCTGGCCGGTCTGCAGCTTGCCGGAACGGGCGACTGCATCGGCTTGGCCCGGCGTCATGCCGGCTTGCCGCATGCGCGCTTTTGCGGCCTCCGTCAGGTCGCCCTGTACTCCTTGGGGCATTCGCGCCACGGCCAGGTACTCCTCCTGTGCCGCCACCCAGTCGGGGGCGTAGAGGGTGACCAATGTCTGACCCTTTCGTACCGGGTCGAGCGTGGCCCGCACGCCCAATTGCTGGATGAAGCCGCCGGTGCGCGCCTGAATGACCTGGATGCTGCGCTCGTCAATCGCCACATTGCCGGGTGCCTCAAGCACTGTGCCCATGCGTGCGGCCTTCACCTCCGCTGTGCGGATCCCGAGGTTCTGGGTCACATGGCTGTCGATGGAGACCCCGTTGCCGCCTGAACCGTCGCCATCGGCATAGACCGGTACCAGTTGCATGTCCATGAAAGGCGATTTGCCCGGCTTGTCGAAGCGCTGGCCCGGCACCATCGGGTCGTGCCAGTAGAGAACCTTCTTACCCGTCTGCGGATCGACATCGCCGGTTTTCGATGTCGCACCCGTCTCCGGTTTGGCTGGCATGTCCGACGCTCCTTGCGAAACACCGAAGCGATAGCCGGCAAATCCGGCCGCGCCGATCAGCACCAGGCACGCCGCGGCGATTTTCAGTCGAGTCATTTGAAATCCTTGGTGGCAGATTCGGTCTGTGCGGTCGGCAGGGGCGTCAGGAAAGTGAGCTCAGCCCAGAGTTTTGTCGTGCGTTGCTCCAGCGCCAGCCGCTCCAATGCGGTATCGATGGCACGGTGATTGGCTTCCGCCACGGCCAGCAGCGAACCGGTATTGGCCCGATAGGCCGTCAGCGTGGCTTCTGCCTGTGCATTGGCAAGCGGCAACGTGGCGTCGTCATAACGCTTGAGGCGCTCCAGGTTGCGGCGCAATTCGGCAAGGCGCGCACCGACTGCTGCGTCCGTATTGCGCTGGATGATCTCGGCCTTGGCGCGCGCCTCCGTGGCCTGTGCGAGTCGCGCGGACACTTCACGATCTTGCCGGTTGGTGCGATCCCACGGCAGCGGAAAGCTCACGTTGACCGATGCCAGATTGGAGTAAGCCGAACCACGCTGGCTATACATCAACTCGACAGAGATATCGGGCTTGCGTGATTCGTCCGCCACGCGCACTTCGCTCTCCGCAAGGGTAACGTCACGCTGGGCTGCGACGATCTCCGGCACCCCGTCGTAGCGCGTACGGATGAGTTGCTCGACGCGCTCCGGTACGATCAGCGCAGGACGCTCGCCCAGCGGACGTGCGGCGTCGGTGCCGATCCAACGCGACAGATTGACGGTGGCAGTGTCGAGCGCCGCCTGATTCTCCCCTTCACGGTCGCGCAGTTTCTGCACTTCCAATTGCGCAGACAGCACGTCGGCACGCGTGCCGCGGCCACTGCGGTAGGCCGCATTGGCAGCCTCCAGCGCCAGGCTCAAAGGATGGGAATGGTGGCCAAGCAGCGCGGCCGCCTGCTCTGCGTACCAGCGATCGATCCACGCGGCCACGGCGTTGCGTTGGACATTGGTCACACCGACCAGGCGCCGTGCATCGGCGGAAGCGGATTCGGCTTCGAAGCGCGCGGTGCGCGCGCGTCGCTTGTCTGCGCGCGTGAATTCCTGCAATACGCTGATCGAGCGAGTGGTCATGGAATCTCGACTCAGCGAACCCTTGTCGGACCCATTGACGGGCACATCATTCAGACCAACCTTGAGTACGGGGTCGGGCAACTGGCCGGCAGCGACTGCCTGTTGCACAGCCGCTTCGATGGCACCGTGCGAATTCTCGGCGTCGTTCGCATGCGCCGTTGCCAGCGCTGCGGCTTCTTCAATGGATAGGGCGGGTGCGGCAGACGGCGACGCGGCAAGCGACACCGTCATGCCGAGGGCGGACGCATACAGAAGCGCCAGCCTTAGGCAACGTGGAAATGACATAAAGCCTCCGGAAACAACGACCACCGCTCCCGAGAGATAGGGAGCGACAAGGAAGTGGCGTGGCTTCGGAGGCTAGGTGCGGAAACAGCAGTGAAGAATGGCGTGCGGTGGTGGTGGCGCGCGCGGCTGGGTGTGTGCATGCCGAGCGATGACCGGCGTGGCATCCAGCACCGGAGGCTCGATGATGATGCCGGCGAGGACCGGGATAAATGCGGGAATCTGCGGCACAGCGTGATCGGCGTACTTAGTATCGGCCTGGCAATGGCCCATACAAAACGCCTTCTCGCCATTGTCCTGCGCGGCATCCTGTTCGGCCATGTCGGCGCAGGACACCATGGCGTCCATCGACGGCTGTTCCGCCGGCACGTTCACGCCAATCGTACAGGCGTAAGCGGCCGTTGCCAGTTGAACTGACAGGAACACAACCAGAAGGAGTCCGGCAATCCACGAATGCCGGCGGGCGATGTGACGCACGATCTACGGGTATCTCAAACTAGCGCCAAGCATAACCGCTTTTCGATGGATTGCAAGAGCGTACCTTCAGGCACGCCGGCAGCACGATCGGCTGCCGGCGCTTCCAAGCGACAAGACGAGGGTTGCGTTATGCCAGCGACGACATATCGCTGACGCGCGCGCCATCGGTGTACGGATCGCGGGCGCGTTCCGGTGGGGCCGATACCCCCGTCCGGTCCATGCCGGCCACGCTCAGCGCGCCATCGGTGAAGACATTGCGCTGCTCAATGCGGCCGCCATCCAGGTACGGACTCCGTTCGCCCAAGACCGATGCAAGCGAGTTACCCCATATGCGGTTGGAGACCGTGTCTGCATCGGTGGTGGTGCCGTGCGTGTCGAGGGCATTGCTCATCCATTGCAGATGCGCATCGGACGAAGACACCCGATGCATCATCTGCATGCATTGATCCTTCATGGCCTGATTTTCGGCGGCCGTCACATTGGCTTGATGTGCAGCCAGGCGAGCTCGCTGGATGACATCCCAATCCGGACCGGCAAACGCAGACGTGGCGAGTCCAGCGAATACAAAAGCAGTGGCGATTCTGGCGAGGTTCATGATGGTCCCCAATTGAGTGATTTGATGTTCATACCTGCTGGGTTAGCGGGAAGCACAAGCAGAGCTTTGTCATACCCGGTGATCAACGGTGGATGCCTGCCATCAGCCGGTCAGGCATCGGAACATCAAGGCCTCAGTCGGGCCGTCGCCAAATAGATTGGTACAGACGAGGGGGCTGGTTCGCCTCGCAGCGACAACGACAGTTTTTGCGCAGTCACGGAAGCAGGACGCCAGACCAGCTCGCAGGTTCGTGTTGGCGGGCCACCGGCACCAGGAGGATGCGGCTGTGGTGCGTTTACTGGGCTACCGCGAAGATAGCTTGCACAAAACGCCGGTTGATCGTCGTCGACGCAGCCAATTTGCTGCATGGTGGTCACTTTGCCGCTCGCCATGTCAGTCGGACAGACATAGGCGGCCGATGCTGAACCGGTCAGCAGCAATGCTGCGAGCCAAGTCCAGGCAATAAGGCGGCGAACGGTGATCGAATTTTTCATTTCTTAGGGTGGTGGCGACCTGAGCGCACCTGAAGCCTAGAAATTCCCACCATGGGAACGTCAAGAACTTTATTTGGATTCATGCCTCTTTTTCGGAATCGTGCCGGTACGTGGGCCAGTGGAGCGTATTAACGGAAACAGGTGTTTCACGCATGTACTACTTTCAGGCCGGCACTGTCTCGGCACGTATCGGTGCCACATCGTGATACAGACGAATACAAAGATCTTGTAAAGGTGGAGGCCTCACGATCACGAAGGAAGCAGCAGGCAGAAAAGTCTCTGCCTGTCAGGCGTGACTAATTTTCGCTGGCAGAAAAGCCGGTGGCCGGCCATCGCTAGACCGCAACGGCTCAATCCAGAAATGAAAGTGCCGGTGGTCATTCGCCTCGTTGCAACGAGGCAATCAATGGGCATGACACGTTTCCCCTGCGCAAATGACACGCGCGTACGAGCTGGACGAGTATCTCTTCCATGCGCCGGAGGTCGACGAGTTTCTCCTGAATGTCCTGCAGCTTGTGTTCAGCAAGGCTGCTCGCCTCCTTGCAGTGTGTCCCATCCTCCAGTTTCAGCAGGTCCGAGATTTCGTCGAGGCTGAAGCCCAGCCGCTGGGCAGATTTGACAAACCGTACCCGCTTGACGTCCGCTTCGCTGTAGCGGCGGATGCTGCCATACGGTTTCCCGGGCTCGAGCAGCAGGCCCTTGCGCTGATAGAACCGGATAGTCTCGACATTGACGCCGGCCGCCTTTGCGAAGGCGCCGATGGTGAGATTTTCGATTTTGTTTTCCATACCGCCTGACTCCGTACTTAGGTACGGAAGTAACGTTACGCTACTCATCGGCAATCCGGAAGGGCAAGCGTATGGCGGAATCTCGGAAAGGTCGCGGCGCGCTGCTCGTCGGCAGACTGGCTGCAATCCTCGCATCAACGTGCTGCCTCGGGCCGTTGATGCTCGTCGCGCTGGGTGTCAGCGGAGCTTGGATTGGCAATCTGACATTGCTCGAACCTTGGCGTCCGGTTTTCATCGGCGCTGCACTGGTGGCGTTGTTCTTCGCTGGACGGAGTATCTTCCGGCCCGCAGCCGTGTGTAAGTCGGGCGAGGTCTGCGCAATTCCAGAGGTACGCGCCGCGTACAAGCTTATGTTCTGGATCGTCTGGCTGCTGATCCTGATCGCGCTCGGGTTCCCCTACGTGCTGCCCCTATTCTACCGGGCGTGGAGTTCATTGTGAAAAAGCTGCTTGCTGCTCTGGGGCTCGTTGTCGTCACGGCTCCGGCCTGGGCCACAACCCGGACGGTCACGTTATCTGTATTCGGCATGACGTGCGCTGCTTGTCCGATCACCGTCAAGCATGCGCTTTCGAAGGTTGCAGGTGTAGAAAACGCGAATATTCGTTTTGAGCAGCGAGAGGCTGTCGTGACATTCGACGATAGCAAGACGACCTTCCAGGCACTGACCAAGGCCACGGCGGCCGCAGGCTATCCTTCATCGGTCAAGCACTAACGTCGCGGAAATACTGCGATGTCGCTTCTCACAATCCGGGATCTATTTTCCCCGGCGCGCGGCGCGTCTGTACTATCGCGACACGCGTGATTTGCGCCCGGCCATCATGCGCAAAGGATGAAGGATGGTGCATCCAACCAAATCTATGAAAGAATGGAGCAAGGCTATGATGACCTTGAAGATCGATGGGATGACCTGCGTTAGCTGCGCCGAGCATCTCAGGAAGACGTTGACTGCCGCAGCACCGCCAATTCATGGCCTGAATGAAACGCCTTACTGGACCTCAACCGAAGCGCTGGAGAGTGAGGTCGTCCCCAAGCGGCTCGCCGTGATCGGGTCGTCGGTGGTCGCGTTGGAACTGGCGCAGGCCTTTGCGCGGCTGGGTAGCCATGTCACCGTTCTGGCTCGGCACACACTCCTTTACCACGAGGACCCGGCAATTGGCGAAGCCATAACCGCGGCCTTTCGCGCCGAAGGCATCGAGGTGTTGACGCAGACCCAGGCGAGCCAGGTAGTACACACCGATGGCGAGTTCGTCCTCACCACGAACCACGGCGACGTGCTCGTCGACCGCCTGCTGGTAGCAACTGGCCGCTCGCCCAACACAGAGGGTCTTAGCCTGGCAAGTGCCGGGGTGCAGCTCGACGAGCGTGGCGCCATCGTGGTCGACACGGGGATGCGCACGAGTGCACCGAATATCTATGCGGCCGGCGACTGTACCAATCTGCCGCAATTCGTCTACGTTGCGGCGGCCGCCGGTA
>Ga0209023_10006030_pt1 | contig 12970 bp, 14 predicted proteins | sample LakOneMetagenome_FD_187468 | JGI IMG/M metagenome (GOLD analysis project Ga0209023, IMG submission 187468) | Freshwater and sediment microbial communities from Lake Erie, Canada (SPAdes) (version 2) | ecosystem: Environmental > Aquatic > Freshwater > Lentic | place: Lake Erie, Canada... | reverse complement strand
GATAGCGATTATTCCACGGTTGATCTGCTCTACAGGGCTCCTGGCTCTTTCCGGCAGTTCAAGACCTTCACCCAGGAATTGCGCCTTCAGGGTTCAGCCTTCGACGATAAGCTGGATTGGCTGGTTGGGGGCTATTTCGCGGACGAAAAGCTGAATGTCGACGATGCGCTGCGCTTTGGCAGCCAATACGGACGCTTCGCCGCCTGCCGGATCGTTTCGGGCGGAGGCCTCGCGGGCTTCTACGATCCTGCAAGCACCGGTTGCCTCAGTGCAACCGGCCGGACTGTCGTGGGAAGTTTTGGCGCTGACATTATCAATGGCTTTGATCGCCTCGATTCGATCCGCAACGTCGGTACGACGATGGATTCGTACCACCAGCATTCCAAGAATTATGCGATGTTCACGCACAACATCATCACACTTGCCGATGAATTGAAGTTGACGCTTGGCGCGCGTTACACGTGGGAAGACAAGAGCCTCGACGCCACCTTTGGCAACAACAACACGATTTGTCCGGCATTGCAGGGAACCTTGATCGATGATCTTTCCAGCGCCAACGCCACGGTTCGCACGCTAGCCGGATCGCTCCTCAGCCTGGGCTGCCAGGGGAACTCGACATCCGAGGTGAACGGGGTCTCGATCAACGGCCAGCGCAGTGAAGGTGAATTCACCTATACGGCGGGCCTCTCCTATCAGGTCCGCCCAGAGGTAATGATCTATGCCAACTATTCAAAGGGATACAAGGCGGGTGGGTTCAATCTCGATCGATCTGCCCTTAAGTCGCCAATCATGCCATTTGCGGCAGGTGGCGGCGCGCAGGCCTATGTCCACAACCTCATGTTCGATCCGGAATATGTCAAAGCCTATGAGGTGGGTCTGAAGTACAGCTCGCGGGAATTCAGCCTGTCCGTGACAGGATTTCGGCAGGAGTTCAGCAACTTCCAGTTGAACACTTTCGCCGGCGCGGTTTACATCGTTCAAACGGTCAACGGTTGCAAGGCTAGCCTGGGCGGTGCGGACAGGGACGCTGATCCAGCTACCGGCTCCTGTGCTTCCGGCGATGTTGGCTACGGTGTCCTCAGCCAGGGTGTGGAGATCGAGGGTTCCTTGCGCCCTGTGCGCAATCTGACCTTTAACCTTGGTGTCACTTACGCCAGCACAAAATACCGCGACAACCTGGTCGGAAACAGCCAAGGTGCTCCGCTTGACCCGGCATTGCGCGTGCTGCCTGGCAAGCAGATCTCGAATTCCGCACCGTGGGTGGTCACCAGTTCGGCCTCCTGGACACCCGAAATCGGCAGTTCGGGATTGCATGCGCTGTTTTACGTCGATGCCCGGCTCAGCTCGGATTATAATACAGGGTCGGACCTCTATCCGCAAAAGAGTCAAGATAGCTTCGTGGTCGTCAATGGACGCATCGGCCTGCGTGGACCGGAGGAGCGTTGGGGAGTCGAATTCTGGGTTCAGAATCTCTTCAACCAGGACTACACTCAGGTAACCTTCAACACGCCTTATCAGGCGGGCGGAAGTTCAGCCAGTTACGGCTATCCCCAGTTTCCGGGCGGACGGCAAATCTTCTCGTCATTCCTCGCCGAGCCACGTACCTACGGTGTCACGGTGCGCGGCAAGTTCTGATTAGTCATCATCAGCTTCCGGGATGCTTCATTGTGTCCCGGAGGCTGCCTTGACTTGGCGTTATTAGTTTTTCAACGCTGATTAGTACTACAGTTGCGTTTACTGCCGAAGTCTGATTCACTGCCTGCGATTGGCGGAGGATTGGACCATGACGGTTGCGGATTGGGCGGGGACATTGGTCGATTGGCGTGCAGCGCTTGATGATTTGAAGGCCTATATTGGTCCGGCGCTGGGCCGGGCGGAGACCCGCGCCTCAGGCGGTGCGTTCATCGATGGGTTGTTTTCGGGAACTGAGCGTAAGACCGGATGGATGCTTGCCGAAGTGGCCGGACTGGATCGTCCTTTTCGCATCCAGTCACTGCTTGGGCGTAGCGCCTGGTCAGCAGATGCTCTGCGCGAGCTTGTGCAGGATTACGTCATGGCAGGGCTCGGCGATAGGGGCAGCGTTATTGTCGTGGATGAGACGGGATTCCTGAAGAAGGGCACACATTCGGTCGGAGTGGCGCGGCAATATTCGGGTACGGCGGGGCGGGTGGAGAACTGCCAGGTGGGCGTTTTTCTGGGCTACGCCAGTCGCTACGGCCATACCCTGATCGATCGCAGACTCTATCTGCCCAAGGCCTGGGCCGAGGATGGCAAACGTCGCCGCAAAGCGAATGTGCCCGAGAATGTCGCCTTCGCCACCAAGCCGACTATGGCGCGGGAGATGATCGCAGCCGCGTTTGACGCTGGCGTATCGTGCGCTTGGGTGCTGGCCGATGCCCTATATGGTTCGGATTACCAGCTGCGCCGCATGCTGGAGGATCGCGGCCAGCCCTATGTTCTGGCGGTCCGGTCCAACCAGCATCTGCGCTTCCTGACAGAAGAAGGACTTGTCCAGACCGACCCAGGCTGCCTGGCGGGAGAGCTGGAAGAGAGCGACTGGCATGCGCTATCGGCGGGCGAGGGGGCCAAGGGGCCGCGGCTGTATCACTGGGCGTGCCTGCCCCTTAACTGGACGACGCACGACGGCTTCACGCGCTGGCTGCTCTTCCGTCGCAATCTCAAGAATCCCGACGATCTGGCCTATTACTTCGCCTATGCGCGCGAAGGAATCTCGCTCGAGGAGTTGGCGGGAGCCGCAGGCCTGCGCTGGACCATTGAGGAATGCTTCCTGCGCGCCAAAGATGATCTCGGGCTTGATCATTGCGAAGCACGTTCTTGGCAAGGCTGGCATCGTCATATGACGCTGGTCATGGCTGCCGCCGCATTCCTTGCCAAAGTTGCCGCTGATCAGCGCCGAGCGGCTTGGAGTCGGGTCGAACCCGAAATTGGCAATCCCCGGAAACGGGACAAAACGAGTCCGAGCCAACAAGCCGCGTGACCCTCGTGCTTCAAGGCCTCCTGTCCACCTCGGAAATTCGCAAGCTCATCGCAAAGCTTATCTTCGCAGCACAACGCCATCCCACCTTCATCTGGGCCTGGTCCCGATGGCGACAAGCCCACCAGACCATCGCCGCTCTCTGTCACCGCAAAATTCGGCTTGAAACGCAACTGTAGTACTAGTAATAGCTATCCGACAACTTCAACTACGGAACCATAACCGGCATTATCGGGAAGCACGAGGAGACGTTTGCCATCGCGTTCTTCCAGCGCGGGGAGAACGGTAACCAAGGTTCGCTCCTCCGCGCGCTTAATACAATCCGCCGCATCATTGGCTTCAGCCAGCAGTTGCACGTTCATCCGAGTCGGGAAGATAACCGTGCGCTCGCCGCATTTGGCCAGGCGCAAGACATCGCTTGGCGAGATCCATTCGGCATCGACGGTCTCGTGCCCATCGCAGGCAGCGACCTGGTTGGCGGGGGCGTGGACCGCATAGAAAAAGGTGTCGAACCGCTTTGGCATGATCGGCGGCGTGATCCAACGGGCAAAATGCTCAGCGCATCAAGCCGCAAATGCACACCCAATTCACGCACCACGTCGATGAAGGCAATTTCGCCACGTTCGACGGAGGCCCGCACATCTGGATCAGAAGCGGCCTCGAACAGGTCGCTGCCAGGATAGCGCGCCATCAGAATGCCGGCCTCTTCGAAGACTTCACGGATTGCAGCTATGCGAAGGGAACGCTGAACAACGTCGAACTGATCCCATCCAGCGCAATGCTCCACCCAGGCCGGGTCCGAATCGGCTCGATGTAACTTTCCGCCGGGAAAAACGAGCGCACTGGAGGCAAAATCGATTTGCTGGTGGCGTTTAACCATCAGCACCTGGAATTCGGGATCATCGCGCAGCAACATGATCGTTGCTGCCGGTTTGGGCTCATGTGCTCCTTTATCATGGCGCATCTTGTCTTTCCTTTTGCTATCTAGCCAACCAGTTCAATCATGCCGTTTGCGCCATGCAAACGCCAGCTTCAGAACCTACCCGACATAGACACCCCGACCACTCGCCAACAATTGGCCGTTGCCATCTTCGATCCGGATCTCGGCAACGTTGATTTGTTTGCCCAGCTTGACCACCCGCCCAGGCCTTGCGGAGCATGGCCTTGAGCCGGGAGAAGGTCCTCTCGATTGGGTTGAAGTCCGAGCTATATGGCGGGAGGAAGCGCAGGGTTGCACCTGCCGCTTTGATCCTCTCTCTCACGGCTGCCCGTTTGTGGCTCGAGAGGTTGTCCATGATGACGACGTCACCGGGGCCGCAGCTCGGGCACTGGAACCTGTACCTCATAGGCTTCGAACCAGTCGCCGTTGATCGGCCCATCCAGCACCATCGGCGCGACCATGCCGGTCATGCGCAGGCCCGCGACCAGCGTGGTGGTCTTGCGGTGCCCGTGTGGGAAGCCCATCCGCAGCCGCTCGCCATTCCGGCAACGACCGTGACTGCGGGTCATGTTGGTGGCGGTCCAGGTCTCATCGATGAAGGCGAGTCGTTCGCGTTCGAGGTCGATCTGGTTGTCGAACCAGTGCTGGCGTTGCCTCAGGACGTCGGGACGGTCCTGCTCGATCGCGTGCCTGGTTTTTTTTGCGCGTGATCCCATGACGAACGAAGAAGCGATGCACCGTGCCGATCCCGACCAGGGCGCCGCGCTCGATCAGCTGCGCCTGAACCTCGACCAGAGTCATGTCGCCATGCTCGGTGATCAGCTCCCGAATGAAGGTAACCCTCCGGCGGGTCCCGCCTTGTCTGGACGGTGAGTGATCGGTCTTGAGTGTGCTCTTATTTGCGCACTCAGGAGCGGTTGATGGGTCAGATCACAGTGTTTTCGGGTCCGGAGCGTCGCCGTCGATGGAGCGAGGAAGATCGGGTTCTTATTCTGACCGAGGCATTCTCGCCCGGAGCCTGCGTGGCCGAGGTGGCGCGGCGGCATGACGTTTCTTCGGCGCTGATCTACACATGGCGAAGCAAGGTTCGGCAGTCGGTCGCCGAGCCCGGATTCGCCGAAGCGGTTGTTGTTGCTGGAGACGGAGCGGAGCCGCCGATCGCACCGCCGGCGATTATCGACGAGCTTGCGCGCGGCAGCCGGGTGAGCATCTTCGCATCGGCACCGCCGGCACTGGCAGCGGCGGCGTTGAAGGCGCTGCGGTGATCCCGCCCGGCGCGCGGATGTGGATCGCGATGGGCCACACCGATATGCGCAAGGGCATGCAGGGCCTGGCGCTGATGGTCCAGCAGAGCCTCAAGCGCGATCCCCATGGCGGCGATCTGATCGTCTTTCGCGGCCGCGCTGGCTCGCTGGTGAAGATCATCTGGCACGACGGCATCGGTATATCGCTCTATGCCAAGCGGATCGAGAAGGGGCGGTTCATCTGGCCCTCGGCGATGGATGGCGTGGTGTCATTGACGAGTGCCCAGCTGGCCTGCCTGCTTGACGGCATCGACTGGCGTAACCCGCAGTATTCGTGGCGTCCGGCGAGCGCCGGATAGGGCGCGGATTTTCTCCGCAGAAGCTGCATTTTGCAGTTGCACCGGGCGCCAGATGCTGATTCATTTCGGCCATGGAAGCCGCTGTTTCGAACCTGCCGAACGACGTCGAAGCGCTCAAGGCGCTGGTGGTTTCGATGACCCAGCGGGCTGCCGACGCCGAGGCGGAGTTGGTCAATGCCCGTTCCAAGGCTTCGGCTGATCAAGCCCTGATTGCTCACCTCAAGCTGCAGATCGCCAAGCTGAACCGCGAGCGCTTCGGCCCCCATTCGGAGCGTAGCAGGCGGCTGCTTGAGCTGCAGCTCGAAGAGCTCGGGGACAGCGCCAGCGAGGACGATCTTGCCGCCGAGATGGCTGCGGCCAGTACAACGAACGTCGCCCCATTCGAACGTAAGCGCCCCGCCAGGAAGCCGTTCCCCGAGCATCTGCCGCGCGAGCGCGTCGTCATCCCGACCCCTTGCTCGTGCCCGGCATGCGGCGGTACGCGCCTGTCGAAGCTCGGCGAGGACGTGACCGAGACGCTGGAGGTAATCCCGCGCCAGTGGAAGGTCATCCAGACGGTACGCGAGAAGTTTTCCTGCCGGGACTGCGAGCAGATCACACAGCCGCCGGCACCGTTCCATGTCGTGCCGCGTGGCTGGGCGGGACCGAGCTTCCTCGCCATGCTGCTGTTCGAGAAGTACGGGCAGCACCAACCCTTGAACCGGCAGGCCGACCGCTTCGCCCGTGAGGGTGTGCCCTTGAGCCTGTCGACGCTGGCTGATCAGGTCGGCGCGGCAACTGCCGCACTAATGCCGCTCTATCGCCGGATCGAAGCCCATGTCCTGGCCGCCGAGCGATTGCACGGCGACGATACGACCGTGCCAGTGCTCGCCAAGGGCAAGACCGATACCGGTCGATTGTGGGTTTACGTGCGTGACGATGCCCCGTTCGGCGGACCGGCGCCGCCCGCCGCGTTGTTCCATTACTCACGCGATCGCCGCGGCGAACATCCCCGCGCGCATCTCGCAGCTTGGCTGAAGTTATGCTCACCTCGGCATAACTTCATTGATCGCGAGGTGTCGATAATGTGAAAGAACGCGACCAGATTGGCGGTTTTCAACCATCCACCACCCACGTGCCTCCGCATTATTTCAGAGCGTGTCGAGCCAGGCTAGCACGCTTGCATCACGCTTTCATGACCGCTGTTGGCCTGTTGTTGTCGGAACGCCGACCTGCTCCAGGGCCTTGCGTTTTGTTTCGAGGTTAGCCCTGGCGTGGTGATTGGTCGTGTCGAGGCTCACATTGCCGAGCCAGCTGCGGATGACCGTGACATCGACGCCCGCCGATATGAGGTGCACGGCGGTGGCGTGCCGGAAGGCATGGGGCGTTACCTGCTTGCCGCGCAGCGTAGGCGTGGTCTCGGTCGCCACCTTCACGTAAGCGGCAAGTTTGAACCGGACCCCAGAGGCGCTGAGTGGCTCGCCATAGCGGTTGACGAACAGCCGCTGGTCCGGCGCTCGTGGCTGCCGTTCGAGCAGCTTCTTCAACAACATCGCGGTTTCCGGCCAGAGCGGGCAGATGCGTTCCTTCCGGCCCTTGCCGGTCAGGCGCACGCAGCTCGGGCTTTCGAACCGGATCGCTTCGGGGCATAGGTCGAGTGCTTCCTGGATCCGCGCACCGCTGTTGCAGAGCAACGATAGCAGCGCATGATCGCGCATGCCTTCGAGCGTCGAACGGTCAGGCTGGGCGAGGATCGGCGTCACTTCCGCCGGGTCAAGGTAGCATGGTTCCGATAGGAGCGGGCGATGTCGAGCATGTACCGCACGTCGGCGGGCGTATAGATATGAGGTGTGCGCCACTGCTTGGCGACTTCCTTTCCCGGACGCGGGTCCGATCGGCGCGGCGGGAGCGACGGATCCCGGTGGCGGAGTATTTTCGCAAGGAGGCGCTTCAGCTTTTCGCACTCGTTCGCATGATTGCGTGTCATTATGGCCGCTGACCAATGTTCGAGCATCACCCCGAGCGGCTGATTCTGCAGCGCCGGGTTCAACTGCAGGAACCGATCGAACAGCAAGAGCCAGACGGGCTGGGTGGTGTATTTGTAACCACGGTTCCGCATTAGCGCGACGTGCTCGGCCATGATTTCGTCCAGCACGCTGCCGAACGGCATGGACTGGCGCAGTTCGGCAAGCGCACCGTCCGGATCGCGCGATGCCAGCGCCCGCCACACCGACTTGCAATGCTTGATATTGCACGCATCGCGCAGAACGGCGACGGGATTGCATTCGATCGCTCCGGCTTCCAGCAGATGGTCGAGGAACCGGTCGATGATGCGAGTGCGGTGCAACCGCGTCGTTGCTGCCCACCGGGTCTAGAACGCATCCAGCCAGGCCACCAGCACGTCCTTGCCGAGTTCGGCGTGGTGCTCGGCGACGTCCTGGGAGCTGCCCAGCGCCTGCTTGTAATAGGCGCGGCTGCTGGGGCTGCGCAGGTGAAGGCTCGCAACATAACGCGTCATCAGCAACCGGTCGGGATCGGGCCATATCGTCATGACAGCACCTCCGTTCCCGGCACATCGAGTGCGATGGCCCTGAGGTCCTCGGTCGCAAGCTTGAGGTAGGGCGCCGTCGACTCGATCGAGCGGTGCCCAAGCACGTCGCCGATGATCTTTTGTGGCACCGAAGCGCGCAGCATTTCCACCGCGCGGGCATGGCGAAAGATGTGAGGACCACCCTTGCCGGGCGGCTCGACCCCGGCATCGCGAAGCCGTCGTCGCACCGCGCTGCCGAGCACACCAAGCTTGCGATAGGGCGCGCGCGTGCGGATGAAGATTTCCCGGGCATCGGTCACAGGCCGTCCCGCGCGCAGATAGGCCAGCAAGGCATCGCCAACCGGTTCTACCAGGGGCTGGAACGAGGTAGCGCGGGTCTTGGTGTGCCTGATGCGGATCGATTCCGCGCGCCAGTCGATGTCGTCGATCCGCAGGTTGCGGATCTCGCCCGATCTCGGGCCATAGGTCGCGAGCAGTTGCAGGATGGCATGGTCCCGCAGCCCCACCGGCGTTCTGTCCTTCCCCGCGGCCTCCAGCACGGCCGCGATCTGATCCCGCTCTAGTATCGAGGGCACCCCCTCATAAGCGTAGAGCAATGGTGCAATGACGTGCGGCGACAAGTCGATCGCGGTGCGACCCGTCCGGTGCAGGTAGCGCAGCATCGAACGAAGCCGCTCTGCGACATCCTTCACCGATTTGCGGGTCTGGTGCGGGCCGCGTGTGTCCATGTATCGGTCGATGTCGCCAACGGTCATTTCCATCAGGCTGTCGACGCCGCCTCGATCAAGCTGCCAGACCAGAAAGTTCCGGCCCTCCCACATCAAAGCGTAGATGCTGGGCTCCGCAAGGCCCAGTTCCTCGCGCAGCCAGGTCTCGTATTCGTCGCAGATCGCAAAGCGTAGCGCGTCAGCAGCGCAGGTCGCTTTCGGTGCCGGCGGCCACTGCCCCTGTGCATGCCGCAGCAATGCGTGGATTCCAGAGCGTGGAATGGAGTGCCAGTACGGCCCAGGTGATCGACCATGGCGCTTGCGGAACATCGTGATCGCATGGTGCAGGTAGTGCGCCACCAGCGCCTCGGTCACCTCGGTCATCGGGATGCTCAGCCGGGCAAGGTAGTCGAGGAACCCGCGCGCATAGGCACAGTAGTTCCCGACCACCACCGGGCTGTATCGTTGGGTGATCAGTACGACTTTCAGTTCGGCGATCAGTTCGCAATCGGCTTTCGGCATCATCGGCTCCTCTGCTGGTCAAAGCGACAGCGGAGGTTCGGCGAGAAATAATGCGGAGCAAAGCCCGTCGGCCAACGGCGGAATCATGCGGATTTCAAACGCTGAAGCCGCATTCATTCACATTATCGACACCTCGCGATTAGCAGGCATCTTGCAGGCCGACGCCTATGGTGGATATGGCGAGCTCAATCGCGACGGCCGCGATCCCGGTCCGGTGCTCGAAGCAGGCTGCTTCGCCCATGCGCGCCGGAAGTTCTTCGAACTTGCTGATGTCGAGGGCGCAACCCGCAAGAAGAGCCGGGGTGAGCGACCAGGGCAGATCTACCCGATTGCGCTCGAGGCCGTGCAGCGGCTCGACATTCTGTTCGATATCGAGCGTGGGGTGAACGGCCTGCCAAGCCAAGAGCGCCTCGCCGCCCGCCAGTAGCGCAGCGCATCGTTGATAGTCGATCTCTATACCTGGCTGCATGCCCAACTCGCCAAGCTTTCGCGCAACCACGATCTCGCGAAGGCCATCAACTACATGCTCCGCCGCTGGCCGGCGTTCACCCACTTCCTCGATGACGGCAGGGTCTGCATCACCAACAACGCTGCGTAGCGCGCCCTGCGCGGCATAACCCTTGGCCGTAAATCGTGGCTGCTCTGCGGCTCCGATCGCGGCGGCCAGCGCGCCGCCGTCATGTACTCGCTGATCGGCACCGCCAAACTGGGCAATGTCGATCCGCAAGCCTGGCTCGCCGATGTCCTCGCCCGCATCGCAGACCATCCCATCAGTCGCCTCGACGAGCTGCTGCCATGGAACTGGTGCAAGCCGGAGGCCGCACTCGCTGCTTGAAACCGTTAACGCCGCGGTAGTCCGCCGGATGCTTACGAATGAAGTCACCATGTGCTTCGATCTTGCCTGAATGCCGGTCACCGCCGCGCGGCTTGGCCACAGCCTGACCATACTCCAGGGCACGTTGTCGCCAGCGGATCGCGCTAGACACGCTGACCCCAAAGCGGGCCGCCGCCGCGTGACAACTCAAGCCGCCGTCAATCGCGGCAACAACCCTGTCCCGAAGGTCCTGTAAAAAAGTTCGCGCCATCCATGCTGGCCTCCTGCTACCAGCGGGAAGTCTGAATTACATCGAAGCCGCAAAGGGTATCTCCATCGATCCAGTTCGTGTGGAAACTGCTCTAGCGCAACTGACGTATGGAAAATTCCCCGCTCGAAAAAAAGGCCGTGCTCGCGCACGGCCCAAGTTTTTGAGAGTGGGCTGATGAGGCCCGATTACTTATTTCCACAAAACAAACATAAAATAAAGAACTAAATTTCAACTCTTCGCTAATGTTTGTCAATAGTCAATATTTCTGCAGTCTAGATGACTCGCAGATTAAATATTTTAATCAATATTTGTAGTTTATTATTAGTACAGAAATTGTCCTGTAATTTATTTACATTACCCGCAATCTGAATCAGAACTTAAATCCAGCAGAAATTCCGTAAGTTCTTGGGTCGAGCGTATAGATATTGGTGAACAGGCCGGATGAAGGATCGGTGACATATTTGCCAGTAATCGCCTGCGAATTGAACACGTTCGACACGAATGCCCGCGCGAAAAAGCGATCTTCGGGAGCGGTCAGCGTCACCTGAGCATTGACGATTTCGTAAGCCGAAATCTTGTCGCGGATCGTGTTGAAATTGCTGCCCCAGGATTCTCCTGTGAAATACACGTCTACTCGGGGTGAAATGGTCCATCCCCCCGCAAGCTCGGCGTCATACTGTGCACCGACCGAGAATTTCCAATTGGGCGAATTTGCAAGCTCGTTGCCTTTGAGGTTCCGCTCCACGCCGCCAGGGAGGAAGTAACCCCCGCCCGCACCGGCATCGAAGAGATACGTGCCAGCAGGCGTGTTGGCACGCAGGAACGATCCCAGCGCGCCGCAAAGTGAGAAGGCGCCATAGGAGTTCGTCCCAGGAACCTGAACCGCCGGACGGATCAGACCCCCGCCTGCCGCTGCATTGAATCCGTTGACCAGGGCAAGCGTGTTGGCAATCGGCACACTACCTTCGACGCTTGGCGCAACAACGCAGTTTGCGGCGCTCTGCAAATCCTTGATGATAACTACGTCGGACCGCCCATTTGACGGGTTGCGAGTGTCAACTGTGCTGAAGTCCGAAATTTCCGTGCTGAGATAGGACATGCTTGCGTTGACGGTGAAATTTCGAGATGGCCTGATAATCGCCTCGACTTCCACCCCGTAGATCTTCGCATTCGTGTTGTCGTTGAAAGATGTCCGGTTGATGATTCGACTGACCTGGAAGTCCTTGTACTTATAGTAAAATGCCGTCGCGTTCAGCTGAAGCTCGCCGCCCAGAAAAGTGTTCTTCGTGCCGATTTCGAATGCATCGATTGTTTCGCCCTTGAAGGTGAGCGGGATCGGCGGGAACAGATTGGGATCATAAGGCGGATTGAAGCCCCCCGGCTTGTTGCCGCGGGTGTAGCTGGCATAGACCAGCGTATCTCGCGTAAAACTCAGCTCGGGCTTCCAGTCGAGAACCACACGGCCCGTGACCGCGTCAAAGGTTCCCCTTTGTTCGGCGAAAGTCTGCTGCCCAGGCGTGGAACTATCACCGTCAAAATTTAAGAGCAGAGCATTCACATCGCTGGTCCCGAACGGAACCAAGACATTCAGGAATGGCTGACGCGCCCTGATGTATTTCTTGTCGTTCGAATATCGCAGGCCGCCAGTGAGCTTAAGGTTGTCGGAAAACTTGAAATAGACTTCACCGAAGAAACCGTAGGTCTTCAGCTCTGAGCGATCGGTGTCGCTGTGAAAAAACGGAGGCCCCATGCCGAAATTCAACGAGGGCGAGCCCGCGCCAAAAGCGGTTACTGTGCCGAGGAACGCCGACATGTAGTCGAACCCCGAAGCCAGCACTGCATAGTCGATGTCTCGCCCCTTGGCATTGAGATAGAGACCGCCCAGCTGGAAGTTGAACGGCCCGTCGAAGTCGGACGCAATGCGTGCTTCCACAGACCATTGTTCATTGTGGCCTCCTGAGTAGTCATTCTCATTGGTATTGTCGCCGCACTGAGAAATTCGTCCTGCCAGGTATCCAGCGTGCAGCGGATCGAATTGCGATGAGCAGATCTGGTTACCGCGAAACACACCTGAATTGAGGATTGCGTTGGCGATCGGATTGCCCCCTGCACCAGCAGCCCGCAGGGCAACTAGGCCCGGGTTGTTCAGGATGCTGCGGGTTGTGGTCAGATTGTAATCGAGCGTAGAGCTATAGTCACTGCGCGAATACCCGCCATTTATCGTGGCCGTGAAGCTGCCGAATTTTTGCTGCAGTTCCGCCTGTGCGGTAATTTGCTCGGATTTCCAGGTCGGCTCATAGTCAATGGCAACCTTGCGGACATCCGAAGGATTGATCGAGGTATCGTAAGCGTTCCCATCGTCTGCGTAAACACTGCCAAGTGCGAAAGCAGCAAGCGGGCCAAATCCTGCAACGGTCAGGAACTCGCGGCTCGCCAATGTGCCCACCGCAGTCGCATCGCCGTTGATCGCTCCGAAAGCCTCCTGATCCGGACGGCAGCCGAGAATCGCGGTTGGATCGGTCGCGCAAAGCTGCTTCTGCCCCCTCGATCGGTTGCTATCCTCCTTGAAGTATTGCGCCGATACGGTG
>Ga0209023_10006029_pt1 | contig 12971 bp, 10 predicted proteins | sample LakOneMetagenome_FD_187468 | JGI IMG/M metagenome (GOLD analysis project Ga0209023, IMG submission 187468) | Freshwater and sediment microbial communities from Lake Erie, Canada (SPAdes) (version 2) | ecosystem: Environmental > Aquatic > Freshwater > Lentic | place: Lake Erie, Canada... | reverse complement strand
ATATTCATAAACCGCACAAACAGCAGCAGCATTTTATTTACAGCAGCTGCTTTACTGGCCAACAGCACCCTTCCTGACTTTCCTTCAACAGCAAAAAAATTGGGTAACCCCTTTTATCACTTAAATATTTTATCATGAAACGCAGTACATTATTATGGTTTATTGCTGTAACAGCAATACTTCTTGTTATTTTATGGTGGTGGAGGAATAACCGTAACACCACCCCGGAAGACCCCACACAAAAAAGCCATGATGCCAAAAGCAGTACGGTAAGGCCCAATAAAACAAAGGGCAAACAATACCCGCCTTATACTCCCACAAGAGAAGACCCCAATATGGACAAGCCGTATAAAGTTCCTGACGGCCCTTTGCGTGGCGACCTGAAACCACATTTTCCAAAAATTGACCTTAAACAAATACCACTGGACAGCAGTGGTAAACCCATTAACCCTGCAGGCGCTGCAGTTGACTTTTACCAGTTTAACAACCAGGCCAACGGTAATGGTGTAAACATGACACCCGATGTAAATGCTGCAGCCAATGCTGGGGTGGTGCTGTACTCTTATAATTCAAGGGCTAAACTTTCTACCGACAGCGGCAGAACATTCACCATCATTGACCCCACTACATTTTTTCCCAGCGGACCGGTAAATGACGGGGCTGGCAATAATATCAGCGGCGGCTTTTGCTGCGACCAGGTTATACAATATGTTCCTTCTGTTGACCGCTTCATCTGGTTCATGCAGTTCTGCGGCAATGGTGCTGGTGGTTGTTTAAGCGGCAGCAATATAATACGCGTGGCAGCAGCCAGCACGGCAGATGTCATCAGTTCAGGCGGTACCTCATGGACCTATTGGGATATCACCAGCACGCAGGTGGGTGCCACCACCGGGGCTCTCGATTATCCTGATGTTGCTGTAGGTAATAACTCTATTTATATCAGCAGTGATGCTGTGGGTACAGGCCTTATAGTAATGCGGCTACCCCTAAACGAAATAAAAAATGGCAGTGGTTTCACTTTTTGGTTCACCAATGCGGGCGATGGCGCCACTGCTTATGGCGGGCATGTAAGCCAGAATACAGGCGATGAAGTTTTCTGGGCCGGGCATGTAAGTAACAGCCAGATGCGGTTGTTTTCGTGGAAAGAAACAGAAACGGTGTATTACTGGCGTGACCGTAATATCAATTCATGGACGCAGGCTTACAGTTCCAACACCCCTTCGGGTATAAACTGGCTGGCCTTTGGTTTTCCCGGCAATGCAGTTATAGGTTTAACAAGAAAAGGCGGCGAAGTATGGTACGCCTGGAATGCCGGCGCCGGGGGTGGTTTTACCAATGCACAGATACAGGTGGTTAAAGTTCGTACTTCTGATTATACCGTTACCGAACAGATGCAGATATGGAATAATGACTACGCTTTTGCTTATCCCTGTTTTTCCACCAACAGCGATGGAGAAGTAGGCATCTCTTTAGGATGGGGAGGTAAAACCACAGAAGCACATCATGCTGCCGGTTTTATGGGAGATTTTGTGGTGTATTATCCTCGGCTGAGCGCCAGTTCGGTGGCCCGATATGGAGATTATACCAGTATCAGGCGGTTTAATGCCAATGGCAGGTGGTTTGATGCCGCAGGTTACACCACACAAAATAATCCGCCGCCGGCAGGGGGCCAATTCCAGGATGTACATTATATCGTATTTGGAAGGCCTGGTTCTGATAAAGGAGGAGGAGCCCCCGGTAATAAATAATTATCCCTGAAGTTTCCATTAAACCTGCCCGATAAAAACAACCCCAATCAATATTGATTGGGGTTTATTATAATTTCTAAATTATAGTATCGCATTGCTGTCTCATGGTGCAGATTATTTTAAATCGTAGGCTTTAATAACATTGCCCACAATTACATAAACCCTGTCTGCAGATTCGTCCACTACAAACTTGGGAGTGGTATCGCTGAAGGTGATTTTTTTGGTGATCTCTCCCCTGTCCTTATTCCAAACCAGCATGCCGTTGCCTTCCGGCATTTCAGATAAAATATACAGGTTGTCTTTTGTAGCCTGCGATGCCAGGTATCTTTTTGAAGCCTCTGCATACAGGTCGTTACCCGTACTGTTCATTGCGGCTCCGGTTTCGTACTGGTTCATCCCTTTCTGTAACTGGCTGCCATCATTATTGGCCAGCGCATTACCCATACCCAATCCTGTATTGCCCAGGCCGGATAACTGCCTTGCTGCTCCATAAGTTGACAGTGCAGCGCCAGCAAACTTCATCAGTTTCTTTTTAGTACTTCCTATTTCTTTAAAATAATTGTTGTACAATATTTTGCCGTCTGCTGTTTGCAGTGCAGCCACGTTCTGGTTGGTATTAATGATCAGTTTGCCGCCCTCATTTCTGATGTCCAGCATGGCCGGTTCTTTTTCGTCATCAAATTTTTTCAGTTCCACGCCTTCAGCCACCAGCTTATAGGAATTATCAGTAAAATTAAAAGCGTGTACTTTTTCTTTGGCAAAAGCATACAATGTTTTACTTTTTGCATCCACACCAAAATTGGGTGTGCCTTTTATTTTAATGTCTTTATTCCATACATCTTTCCCTTTTTCGTAGGTGAGTACGTTAGCCCTTTCGCTGGTTACATACATTACGCCTTTATCTGTTGGTTCTGCAAGGATCAATCCCCCGTCAACTTTCTGGTCCCATACCGCCTTTCCTTCATTATTAACCCAGTAAAAAACAGTTTCATCATCCTTCACCGCTTCAATGGCTAAAATACCGCTGGTTGTATATTTTACCTGCGTGATATTGCCCAGCTTGGTGTCTTTTTTCCACTTCATATTTCCTGCTGCATCCATAATGTTGATGCCTGCTTCGTTAAATACCAGGTAATCATTATTCATGGGGCTGATGCCGTTTAAGGCGTCCCTCATCTTAATGGGTTCTGTCAAAGCACTGTTGCCGTTGGCAGTGTTTAATTTATCAATATATTTTTTGTAGCCGATAAAAACTGATTTTCCATCAGCACCCAGGTAAGCATCATTCACATTTTCGTCGTATTCTTTTTTCCATGCCAGTGCGCCGGCCTTGTTGATACAGAAAACTTCTTTCTTATTTACCAGCAGCAGGTTTTTATCAGCATCAACAATCGGTGCCACATTAAAAGCCGAAGCGGTATAAGATTTTACCGCTCTTTTCAGGGCACCAATACCAATACCACCGGTTTTTTCTTTTGCTAAAGGAACGGTCCACAATTCTTTAGCCGTTGCAAAATCCACCAGCGACACGGAGAGGAAACCATCTTTGATGCTTTCAATCAGCAGGCCGCCCAGTTGAGGCAGTATTAAAGTGCTTCTTACTTTTATCCCTTCGTCCTTACTGTCATACACAATCTTGCCATCCCTTGCCTGTATGATATAGGTATTTTTGTTTTTTGAAAGGGAGAGGGTTTTTTGTCTTTCTATTTTGATGAAGGGTGTACCGTCAATAACAGTGATGTCATCTTCTTCCAACCCTAAAAAATCTTTGTTTTCCCATATCACTGATTTTTTTTCGGGGTCAATGGCAAAAAGCTTCAGTTCGTTTCCGGCTATCAGTTCGCCGGTTGCAGCCTGCATTAAAAATTTAGCGTTGTTAACAGCATTGCCGGCACTGATCTCAAAAATGGGTTCTGTTTTTTGTGCCTTTGTAATTTGGGGGAGCATAAAAGCCGCCACTCCCATTCCGAGGCAAAGGATTGTCTTTTTCATTTGGTAAAAATGGTTTTAGTTTTGTGTGAGCGGTGAAAATAAACGGATTTTCAATACCTGCTGCAGTAAATAGTGATTATATTTTGTACGGATATTTTTATGAGCTATAAACGGGTATGCTCATTATTTATTATGTATATTTTTTAAAAACATTTTTTATAAACGTTCATATAAAGCCCTCAGCTTCTCCCTGGTCATGACTTTTTCCCAGTCTTTGCCCAGTGCATTTTCCCAAAGGGGTTTCATACCCAAGCTTACATTGATCATTTTTTCAAAATCATCATCGCATAAGCCCCTGGTGATATTGGCAGGTATGTCAATATTGTTTTTGGCCACCATGTACTTAAATTCTTTTACCCCTTCAGGATAATAGTCTTCCAGGTGGTTCATTACAATACAGTTGCCAATGCCATGTTTGGTACCCAGCAGGTAACTTAAGCCATAGCTTACTGCGTGGGCTACACCTACCTGTGAGTAGGCAATGCTCATGCCCCCGGCATAAGAGGCCATCATCAGCTTCTCATCACTGTCGGCATCCCAGCCGTCTTTCTTTACATATATTTCGCGGCACAATTGCAGGGCCTTCTCGCCATAACTTTTACTGAATTCGTTTAAATAAGTGCCTTCCAGGCTTTCTATACAATGTATATAACAATCCATTCCTGTATAGAAACGCTGGTTAGCCGGGGCTTCTGCAGTTAATTCGGGATCCAGTACAATCTGGTCAAATGGGGTAAAGTCGCTGTTCATGCCCAGTTTTTTTGTGGGCCCGGTAAGCACTGTGGTACGGCTTACCTCTGCACCGGTACCGCTGAGGGTGGGGATACCGGCTTTATAAACACCGGGTTGCTTTACCAAATCCCACCCCTGGTAATCGGCACTGCTGCCGGGATTGTTCATCATCAGGGATACCGCTTTGGCCAGGTCCATCGTACTGCCGCCGCCTATACCTATAATGCCGCTTATATTTCCAAATTCGTCTTTCAGTTGCTGTGCCAGTGCATCCACCTGCGTGGTCTTGGGCTCATAAGTAACATCGGCAAAAATAATTTTATCATTTCCCCTTAATGGCACCCGGTTAACCAGGGCACGGCCCTCAAAAAAATGGTCCACTAAAAATATCATGGGCAGCCCGGCCTTGCGGTGCGGCGCAATAATTTCATCCAACTGGTTAAAGCTGCCGCGGCCATAGATTACATAGCCCACCATTTTAAAATTTCTGAATGCCATAACAATGTTTTTCTGCTGCGAAGGTACAGGATAAAAAAAATAAGTGGCCCACGGTATTGGTAAAACAGAAAAAATAAATCATCTTGTTATAAATAATTTTTATGCCCAAACACGAGCAAACCATTGCGCTTAATAATATGGATACCGATACCGCACTGGCTGTTGGTTATCAGGCCATGAAAAATTTAAACTGGCCCGTACAGTTTGCCGGCGAAAATAAACTGCTGGGCAATACACCCAAAAACTGGAAAACTTACGGACAACAGATATTGCTGGCTGTAGAGGATAACCTGTTAACAGTAACGAGCGAAATGGGGCACGGAGAATCTTTTGATGTGCTGGGTAAAAATAAAAAAAGTACCGAGGCTTTTGCCAAAGCATTTGAAGCCGCAAAAAATACAACCGATTCAAACACCATTGAAAATAATAAAGCCACCATCAATACCTTAAGAGAAGCCACCACAGTTACAGCAGCTCGGGAACAGAAAGAGGCTGTTGAAATTGCCGAAGCCATGAATTTAGAGGGCAGTAATTTATATGTTACTTACGCCATCATTGCCATTAATGTACTGGTATTTATTCTAATGGCCATTAATGGCGCCGGTATTTTTGAAACCAACGGGCTGGTGCATATAAAATGGGGAAGCAATTACTCAGCTCTTACATTAAGTGGCGACTGGTGGCGTTTAGTTACCAATGTATTTATTCATTTTGGTATCATTCACCTGCTGATGAATATGTATTGCCTGTATACGGTTGGCGTTTACCTGGAGCCGATGCTGGGCAAGGTAAAATATACTGTGGCGTATTTATGTACCGGTGTGCTGGCAAGTATTGCCAGCCTGTGGTGGCACAAAGAAGGAACAAACAGTGCCGGTGCATCAGGGGCCATATTTGGCATGTATGGATTGTTCCTGGCATTATTAACCACCAGTCTTATTCCTCAAAAAGTAAGGCAGGCCCTGTTACAGAGCATCGGCATTTTTATATTTTATAATTTGGCTTACGGGATGAAGAGCGGGGTAGATAATGCTGCGCATATAGGTGGCTTATTAAGCGGCTTTGTTATTGGCTATATTTATGTGTTGGGTATTAAAAAAGAAAAGCAGGGACAAAAGCTGCAGTGGATAGTGCCCGCGGTTGTTCTGCTGAGCCTGGGTATTGCATATGGTTACCTGCAGCAAAATAAAGACATTGGAAAATTTGATGCTGTACTGAAAGAAATAGAAGCCATTGAAGAAAAAGCAATTGCACCGCTGAATGATACCACGCTAACCGACCCGGAATTAAAAAGCAAAATAGACAGCCTTTGCTATCCTTTGTGGATTTCGGCAGAAACAAAACTAAAAGCTACGGAACAGTATGATATTTCTGCCACAATGCACACCAGGGCTGCCAAATTAGTGGAGTATGCAAAACTTAGAAAAGAGGAGCTTGATATTTATCTTAAACTAATCAATACAGGAAAGTCAGAAGACCTGATCCCTCAATTAAATGATGTGAGGAAAAGGATGAATGACCTGGGTTCGGAAATACAAAAGTTATAAAAGCTTCGCTGCCCTTTCCAGGTCTTCGGGGGTATCAATCTCTATACCCATGTATTGTGTAATCACCATTTTCAGTGGCACCCCGTTTTCTAAATAACGGAGGCATTCCACTTTTTCTGCCGCTTCCAGCGGTGTTATTTCCCATTGGGTAAAATTCAGCAGGGCCTGTTTACGAAAGGCATAAACACCAATATGCTCATAATAAACTGGTGCAATATTTTTATCCCTCGGATAAGGAATTACACTGCGGCTGAAAAAAAGTGCATTCATTTTTTTATCAACAGCTACTTTTACATAATTAGGGTCGTTTATAAATTTTTCTTCTGTAAGCACCTGCATTAAAGAAGCCACCTGCACACCGGGGTCGGTAAAGGTTTGTAACAGTTGTTCAAGCGGTTCCTTTTGTACAAAGGGCTCATCTCCCTGCACGTTCACCACAATGTCCACCTCCATACCGGCCGCTGCTTCAGCAATACGGTCGCTGCCGCTTTCGTGTTGCTGTACACTCATTACAGCCCGGCCGCCATGCTGCGTAATTTCGTTGTAAATAATATCGCTGTCGGTCACCACCACCACTTCATCAAACAGCCCGGTGGCCACCGTATTATCATAAGTATGGCGGATGACTGTTTTATCTTTTAACAGCTGCATCAGCTTGGCAGGAAAACGGGTGGCCGCATAGCGTGCCGGTATCATGGCAATGGTCTTCATTAAATAAATTATTAAAACAAAAATACCAATAATCCCTGTTGGGTTGTTATAAAATAGGTTTGATTTCTTATATTTGAATACCCGGTTATTTTCCGATTGCACGCTATTCATCTTTTAAACTAACTGTTATGCAGGCAAGCGAACTGTTGCAATCGTATTTGGTGGATGCCAATACATGGGACGAAATGTATAAAGATGCTGCTGTAAGGGAGCAGTATAAAAAAGCACTTGCCTTTTTACAACAACTTTCTGTTGATGAACTGAATAAAAAAGAAGAGCTGGCCAAACGACTGTTCATGAGCCAGGGCATTACTTTTACCGTGTACAGCAGCGGTGAGGGTATTGAAAAAATATTCCCCTTCGACATCATCCCCCGTATCATTACTGCCACCGAATGGGATTTTATTGAAAAAGGAATCAAACAGCGGCTCAAAGCCCTTAACCTTTTTTTAAAAGATATTTACAGCAACCAGTTTATCCTTAAAGACGGCGTAATACCGGCGCCGATGATCTACAGCTGCCCGCATTACCTGAGGGAGATGCATAATTTTCCTGTGCCGTATGATATTTATGTGCACATATCGGGCATTGACCTGATAAGGGACAGCGATGGTTCTTTTTATATTTTGGAAGACAACCTGCGCACCCCAAGCGGTGTAAGTTATATGCTGGAAAACAGGGAGATCACCAAGCGCATTTTCCCTGACCTGCTGCCGCAAAATAATGTACGCAGTGTAACAGAGTACCCCACCATCCTGCATAAAAATTTAATGTCGCTGTCGCCAAGGCAGATCTATAACCCCACTATTGTTTTATTAACGCCGGGCATTTATAATTCCGCTTATTTTGAACATACCACGCTGGCCAGGCTGATGGGGGTGGAACTGGTGGAAGGAAAAGACCTGGTGGTGGATAATCATAAAGTATTTATGAAAACCACGGCAGGCCTGCAGCAGGTGGATGTGATCTACCGCCGTGTGGACGATGAATATTTAGACCCGCTGGTTTTTGACCCCGGCAGCTTACTGGGTGTGGCCGGTATTATGAGCGCTTACCGTAAGGGCAATGTGGCCATTGTAAATGCCGTGGGTAATGGTGTGGCCGACGATAAAGCCATTTATACTTTCGTTCCGGCCATGATACGCTATTATTTAAACGAAGAGCCCATTTTAAAAAATGTACCCACTTATCAATTGGGCAAGGAAGAGGAGCTGGAACATGTGTTTAAAAATATTGAACGCATGGTAATTAAAAAAACAAATGCAAGTGGCGGCTACGGCATGCTGATGGGTAATGCCGCCACCGGAAAAGAAATTGAAGCCTATAAAAAAGAAGTGATCATTAACCCAAGGGAGTTTATTGCACAACCCATCATCAGTTTATCCAGCTGCCCCTGTTATATGAACGGGGCTTTAACACCAAGGCGTGTTGACCTGCGCCCCTATGCCTTATGCGGGCCGGGGGGAATTGAAATTGTTCCGGGTGGTTTAACAAGGGTGGCGCTGAAAGAAGGTTCACTGGTGGTCAACTCATCGCAGGGCGGAGGCAGTAAGGATACCTGGGTGTTGGCAGAATAAAGCCCCCTCCGCCCCCTGAAGGGGGAACCTTAGACTCTAATAAGTCACGGTTCTTTTCAAAATTAAAAAATAGAATGTTTGATAAATATTATTCACACTAAATAAAATTGCTCTTCGTAGTTCCCCCTTCAGGGGGCGGAGGGGGTTTGTATTAATTATGCTAAGCAGAGTTGCAGACAGTTTATTTTGGATGAGCCGTTATATGGAAAGGGCTGATGGTATTTTAAGGATGCTTAAAATTAACTATGCCTCTTCACAGGATGATATACAGGAATTCAGCTGGAAGCCAGTACTGAAAATTTTTACTTTTTTAAAAGAGGAAGAAGCAGAAAAGCTGGCCAATAACACCAGGAGTGTTTTGCTGTTTATGGTTACTGATAAAGACAACCCCAATTCGGTGCTGAACATCGTAACCCAGGCCCGAGAAAACGGCAGGAGCGTGCAGGACCATATTACCAAAGAAATGTGGCAGTGTTTAAATGATTTTTACCATGCCATGCGCAGGGAAAAATTAACTGAGCAACTGCAAAAAGAAGACCCCGTAACCGTGCTGGACAGCCTGATAAAACTGGGCCTTTTATATTTTGGCACCACTGATGTTACCATGAGCCGGGGCGAAGGCAATTCCTTTATCAATATCGGTAAATTTTTAGAGCGTGCCATCCAGTCTGCAGACATACTGGACATCAAATTCAATGATTTAAATTATGAACTGGATAAGCCTGCAGATACCACGTACTGGAAATACCTGCTGATGTCTATTTCCGGGTATGAATTGTATTTAAAAACCTACCGCAGTGGCTTTGAAGCAAAAAATGTAATGGAACAGATTTTACTTAACGAAACTTTTCCCCGTTCAGTTATTTATTCCATCAACCACCTGCACCGTTATTTTGAAAGGCTGAAGAATGAAAAAAACCTGCATAATTTTAACCAGCTCGATTTTATGATCGGCAAATTAAGGAGCAAGGTAAAATTCAGCACTTCCGGTTCTGTTATTAACGAAGGGTTACACCAGTTTTTAACCGAAACCAAATCATCATTATATCAAATTGGCAATGCGTTAAATCAAACTTATTTTGCGCACAGCTAGGTGAATGGTGAGTGGTTAGTGGTGAGTAGGGTCCCTGCGACCTCAAAGAGCTACTCACTGTTCACAACTCACCACTCACAAAACAGAAATTTCAAACTATTAAAAGAGCCCCACAACATGCCCCGTTTTATCATACATCATGTTACCAAGTACACTTATCCCGAACCCGTAAGAGACAGCGCCAATCAAATTATGCTGTTTCCGCTTAAAGACGAATACCAGGAAGTGCAGCAGCAAAAGATCACCATCACCAACGAGCCCTTTATAGAAATATATAAAGATTATTATGGCAACGAGATCGGTTCTTTTATGAATATTGCGCCGCATATTGAACTGCGGATTGATTCCACCATTGCCGTAGTAACCAAACCCAGGCTGCTGCCGGAAGACGATCATGCTACCGGCGATCAATGGAAGCACCTGAACGAGATCATGTACAGCGTTCCCTTTATTGATTTTTTAAAACAGGAAAATTTTAAGGACCTGGCCGAAGTAAAAAAAATTGCTGATGCCGGTTTTTATAAAACCGTTTCTGTATTTACCGCTGTTAAGCAGCTCAACGAATATGTGTACAATAATTTTAAATACATAAAAGGCATTACAACAGTTGAAACTACATTAGATGAAATATGGGATTTAAAAGCCGGCGTATGCCAGGACTTTGCACATATTTTATTGGTGATGCTGCGCCTGCTCTGCATCCCGGCACGGTATGTAAGTGGCTATGTTTGCCCGCACGACAGCAGCCTGCGTGGAGAAGGCGCCACACATGCCTGGGTGGAAGCTTATATTCCTTTTTATGGCTGGCTGGGCCTTGACCCTACTAATAACTGCGTGGTAAATGACCTGCACGTGCGCCTGGCCATCGGCAGGAACTTCAGTGATTGCTCACCGGTAAAAGGAACCTATAAGGGCACGGCCAAACAAACGCTGGAAGTGGGTGTTTCGGTTTCGCACGAAGACGGGCTGGTGCATAATGAAATCGCTTCCATACTTACGCCGAAATTGGTTTCCGAATCATTGCTGGGCGATGACAATAAAGACAGCAATTCTTACCGGAGGTACATGGAGATGGTGCAGCAGCAACAGCAGCAATAGTTATTTAAAATGAAGCGGGCAGCTCATCCAGCAGGCTTTTACAATGTTTACAACGGTATTGTTTTTTGTAAGTGGCGGTTTGCCCGTAAGCAACCTGGTTTTTTAATTTGCCCCAAAAACTTTGCGGTGCATTTATTTTTTCTTCGGCTACAATGCCCCTGTTATGGCAATAAGGGCAGGTAAGTTCATCAAGGTATGCGGTTTCAGCTTCCTTTAATAAGCCGGTGGCCCGCTCAAACTGTGTTTCGTCAACCATTAATTTTATGCCGCCTACTGCTGGATTCAACAATGGGTCAATCGTTACAATATTTTCATCCTTAAGATGACAGTTAATATTATTTTCTTCCAGCAGGCCCATCGTCATATTGGCCAGCATATAATTATCGTAAGAGGCAATTTGTTTATAGGGCATGTCCGTAAAAATTTAAATGATGCAAAGCTGCTGCAATGCAAGTTCAATAAAAGAATTTATAAAACAGCGGGTATTTGCCTGCAGCATAAAAAAACCGGAACAATGCGTCCCGGCTCTCATGTATACTTGTTGGATTAGTACTTAGTTGTTCAGCATCAGCGGCATTACCAGCATCAGCAGTTCCTCATCATCGCCCTGTTCGGTTGGTTTAATGATGCCTGCCTTGGTAGGAGTGCTTAATTCCACATTTACCTCGCTGGTGTCAGCGCCGTTGAGCATTTCTATTAAAAATTTAGCGTTAAAAGCAATCTGCAGGTCTTCGCCATCATACTGGCAGGCCATGCGTTCGTTACCCTCAAAACTAAAGTCAACATCCTGTGCAGCCAGCTGCAGCTCGCTGCCGCTTATATTCAATGCCACCTGGTTGGTGCTTTTGTTACTGAAAACGCTCACCCGGCGTAAGGCATTTTGAAAATCATTTTTACTGATGGTCATTTTATACGGGTTGTCTGCCGGTATCACCACTTTGTAATCAGGAAAACGGGCATCAATCAAACGGCACACCAGTTCTGTTCCGCCGTGCTTTACAAAAAGATGGTTGCTGTTATAACTCACATTCAGTTCATCTGCATTATCAGGCAAAGAACCTTTTAATAAACTCAATGGTTTTTTGGGAACAATAAAAGAATCTTTCTTGGGGCAGCTCACATCCTTGCGGGTATAGCGTACCAGGCGGTGTGCGTCCGTGGCCACAAAAGTGATCCCCTTTTTATCCAGTTCAAAAAATACGCCGGTCATGGCAGGGCGCAGGTCATCATTACTTACTGCAAAAATAGCTTTGTTGATAGCGGTTACCAGGGCGCTCGACGTCATGGTAAAACTGTTGGCATCATCAGCGGCGGGCTCTTTTGGAAAATTATCCGGGTTCTCTCCCATTACTTTATATTTACCGTTGTCGCTGGTGATTTCAACACCAAAGTTTTTATCAATATTAAAAGTAAGCGGCTGCTCGGGGATATTTTTTAATGAGTCCATTAAAATTTTTGCAGGTATACAAACCTTGCCGCTGTCTTTGGCCTCAATGTCAAGGTGCACTTTCATTACCGTTTCCAGGTCGGTGGCCACCACGGTGAGTTTATTTTTTTCAATCTCAAATAAAAAATCTTCTAAAATGGGCAGCACCGTGTTGGCATTGATAACACCACTTATTTGCTGCAACTGTTTAAGCAAGGCCGAAGAGGAAACGATAAACTTCATAAAACGTATTTATTGAACGCCAAAGATAAAGGGGTTAAAGCAGTTCTGGAACTCAAGATAGCAAAAAAATACGTGCGGATGTGAATAACTGTAAACCGGGCCAATGAACTTATTTTTGCAGCACCATGTACCAGCAAAAATTAACCCCGGAGCAGGCCCTGCAAAAAGCAAAGCACTATTGTGCTTACCAGGAACGCAGCCATGCCGAAGTAAAGGAAAAGCTGTACGGCTTTGGCCTGTATAAAAAAGACGTGGAGCAGCTGCTGAGCACATTAATTGAAGAAAACTACCTCAACGAAGAACGCT
>Ga0209023_10006028_pt1 | contig 12971 bp, 14 predicted proteins | sample LakOneMetagenome_FD_187468 | JGI IMG/M metagenome (GOLD analysis project Ga0209023, IMG submission 187468) | Freshwater and sediment microbial communities from Lake Erie, Canada (SPAdes) (version 2) | ecosystem: Environmental > Aquatic > Freshwater > Lentic | place: Lake Erie, Canada... | reverse complement strand
AGGTGCTGGCGTTGCGCGCGGCGAACGCGCACGCGACCGCGTTGCAGGCGCTGGGCCGGCAGCTCGCCACCGCCGCCGATCTCGGGCAGGTGGTGGAGGCCGGCCGGCGCGCGCTGAAGCAGGCGACCGGGGCCGATGCCTTGGTGCAGGCCGGCGATGCACCGCTCGCCAGCGACGGGCCGTATGCGCTTTCCGACAAGGATCGCGCCGCCGCCGACTGGACGCTGAAACATCGGCAGGCGGCGGGCCGTTTCACCGACACGCTCGGCAATGCCGACTGGTGGTTCCTGCCTTTGGCCGGCGACGGCAAGGCGATCGGGCTCATGGGCCTGCGATTCCCTGGGAACGCGCCGCGCCCGCGCCCTGAACAGCACCGCCTGGTCGAAGCGATGGCCGACGACATCGCGCAGGCGATGGTGCGGACGCGACTCGTCGCCGACCTGGAGGATGCGCGCGTCGGCGGCGAGACCGAACGCCTGCGCTCGGCGCTGTTGTCGTCGGTCTCGCACGACCTGCGTTCGCCGCTGGCGGCGATGATCGGCGCCGCGGACAGCCTGCGGCACTACGGCGCGGCGATGGGCGAAGAGGACCGGCGCGGGTTGCTCGACACCATCCGCCTCGAAGGCGAGCGCCTTGATCGCTATATCCAGAACCTGCTCGACATGACCCGGCTTGGGCACGGCGGGCTGTCGCTCAACCGCGACTGGATCGGGGTCGACGAGCTGATCGGCTCGGCGGTCGGGCGGCTCCAGCGCTACGAACCCGGGATCGGTTTCGAACTGCGCATCGCACCGGGGCTCGCGCCGCTGTGGGTCCATCCCGCGCTGCTCGAACAGGCGCTGTTCAACGTGATCGAGAACGCCGCGAAATTCTCGCCGCCCGGCGAGGCGATCGCGATCGACGCGCGCGATGCCGGCGCCAGCCTCGTGATCGATGTCGTCGACCGCGGCCCGGGCATCCCCGAGGAGGAGCGCAAGCGCATCTTCGACATGTTCTTCAGCGTGGAGCGCGGCGACCGCGGCCGGCAGGGCACCGGGCTGGGGCTCGCCATCACCCAGGGCATGGTCGGCGCGCACGGGGGAACGGTCGAGGCGCTGCCCGGGCGCGATGGCCGGGGAACGACGATCCGCATTACCCTGCCGCGCATGTCGCCGACGGCCGCCAGCGCATGAGCGAAACCGCCGCGTCCCTGCCCGCGCGGATCCTCGTGGTCGACGACGAGCCGCAGATCCGCAAGTTCCTCGACATCAGCCTGCGCGCGCAGGGCTATCGGGTCGAATGCGCGGAAGACGGCGAAGCCGGCCTGTGCGCGCTCGCCGTGCAGGGGGCCGACCTGGTGATCCTCGACCTCGGCCTGCCGGATCTCGACGGCCGCGAAGTGTTGCTGCGCCTGCGCGAATGGTCGCAGGTGCCCGTGATCGTCCTGACCGTGCGCGCCGACGAAAGCGGCAAGGTCGCCGCGCTCGACGCCGGTGCCAACGACTACGTGACCAAGCCCTTCGGCGTCCAGGAACTGATGGCCCGCGTCCGCGCGCTGTTGCGCTCGCGCGCGACCGCCGGGGAGGCGCCACCGGTCTTCGACGACGGCACGCTGCGCGTCGACCTGGCGCGGCGCGAGGTCTTCCTGCGCGGGGTTGCCGTGCAACTGGCCCGCAAGGAATACGCGCTGCTCGCATTGCTCGTGCAGCACGCGGGCCGCGTCGTGACCCAGCCGCAGATGCTCCGTGAGTTGTGGGGCGGCCACCACGAGCACGACACGCATTACCTGCGGGTGCTGGTCGCGAAGCTTCGCCAGAAGCTGGGCGACGATGCGTCGTCCCCGCGATGGATCGCGACCGAACCAGGCGTCGGGCTACGCTTCCTGGGACGCTAGCGGGGACGCGGTGCTCGATGGCACGGGAATTTGGTGGCTATGGGTGGACTCGAACCACCGACCCCAGCATTATGAGTGCTGTGCTCTAACCGGCTGAGCTACATAGCCGAAACGCCGCGCGGTGCGCGCGGGGGCGCAATTCTCGCTGTCGACCGCGCCCGCGTCAAATCGCCGGCGCGCGCGCTTGTCCGCCCGGCACGGGCGTGGCAGAGTCGGTCGCAGTGGCCCTGGGCCAAATCCTTTCGAGGTCCGCATCGTGATCGATCCGGACGGTTATCGCCCCAACGTGGGCATCGTGCTCATGCACCCCGACGGGCGGGTGTTCTGGGCGCGACGCGTGCGCCGCGACGGCTGGCAGTTCCCGCAAGGGGGCATGAACAGCGACGAGACGCCGCTGGAAGCCATGTACCGCGAGTTGCAGGAAGAAACCGGCCTGCTGCCCGCGCATGTTGCGGTGCTCGGGGTCACACCGGGCTGGCTGCGCTACCGCCTGCCGCCACGCGCCGTCCGCCGCCACGAACGCCTGGTCTGCATCGGCCAGAAGCAGGTCTGGTTCCTGCTGCAGTTCACCGGCGAAGAGGCCGACCTGCGCCTGGATCAGACCGACCACCCCGAGTTCGACCAATGGCGCTGGGTCGATTTCTGGTATCCGGCGGAGAACGTGGTCCTGTTCAAGCGCGGGGTCTACCGCAGCGCGTTGCGACACCTGGCGCCGTTCGCCCGGCAGGTCGCCGGTTCGCAGGCGATCCCGCCGCCCTTGCCGCACCTGGTCCGCGACGAATCCCACCGCCGGCGGCCGTATTCGCGGCGTCCGCGACCGGTCCCGGCGAGCAGCGACGGTTCCGACACATCGAATTGACAATCATTCGCATCTCTGGTCGAATTGCCCCGTTCCAGGCACGGGTCCGTCCATGTACGTCTGCATCTGCAATGGCATCACCGACCGCCAGATCCGCGAAGTCGCGGACGCCGGTTGCCGCAGCGTGGCCGAGCTGACCATGCGCACCGGCGTCGGCGCCGGTTGCGGCAGTTGCCTCGACCTGGCGGCGCAGTTGCTGGACGAAGCCCATTCTCCGCAGGCGGTGCCGGCCGTGCCGGTACTGCCGGTCCTGTCGCGGGCCGCCTGATCCTTCCGCGATCCGGAGGCGAAACGCGGACGAGTCGCGTTCCAGCGCCGCCCGCGGACCGGCGCTAGAGTTGCTGCATTCCAGGCGCGGGGCACGGCCATGCAGGGCGACGCCAAAGTCATCGAATTCCTCAACAAGGTGCTCTACAACGAGCTGACCGCGATCAACCAGTATTTCCTGCACGCCAAGATGCTGAAGAACTGGGGCCTGAAGGAACTGGCCGAGCACGAGCACCACGAGTCGATCGACGAGATGAGGCACGCGGACAGGCTGTCCGAGCGCATCCTGTTCCTCGACGGGCTGCCGAACTTCCAGGCGTTGGGCAAGCTGCGCATCGGCGAATCGCCGGCGGAAATCCTGCGCTGCGACCTCTCGCTGGAAATGGACGGCCTGCAGGTGCTGAAGGACGCCATCGTGCATTGCGAACGCGTGGGCGATTTCACCAGCCGCGGGCTGTTCGCCGACATCCTCGAGTCGGAGGAAGAACACATCGACTGGCTCGAGACCCAGTTGGGCCTGGTCGCGCGCCTGGGCGAGCAGAACTACCTCGCCCAGCAGCTCGACGGGGGCTGACGCAGCGAGCGGTCAGGCTTCGGCGCGCGGCAGCGCGTCGAGCAGCACGTCGCGGGCGCGCTTGAATTCCCAGGCGATCTTCGCCACTTCCACCGCCGGGCGGTCGAGGGTGCCGGTGCGCGCGCCGAGTTCCACCCGCTTGGCCGCGGCCGACAACTGCATCGCCCCCAGGTTGGCGCTGGCGGACTTCAGCGAATGCGCATGCTCGCGCAGGGCTTCGAGGTCGGGTTCCACCGCGGCTTCCTCGAGTGCGGCGATCTGCCTGGGCGCATCGTCCAGGAACACGCGGATCAGCCGGTCGAGTTCGCCGCCGAGCACGGCGCGCAACTCCCCCAGCACCTCGTCGTCGATGGTGCTGGCGTGCGCGGGTTCGGGGGTCGACGTCGTCATCGGCGTCGGAGCGTGCGCCGGCGCGGATGCAAGCGGCGTCATGATCTTCTCCGGCGCCGGGGCCGGCACCGGTGGCGTCGCCGCGGTGCGCGCGGGCTGGGGCGGGACCGACGCAGAGCCGGTCGGCGCGGTGCCGGCATGCCACCAGCGGTGCAGGCTGCGCTCGAGCTCGGCGCGCGTGACGGGCTTGGCGAGGTAATCGTCCATGCCCGCGTCGAGGCATTTCTGCCGATCGCCGGCCATCGCGTTCGCGGTCATGGCGATGATCGGCAGGTGGCGGCCGTCGCCGGCATCCCGTTCGAGTTCGCGCCAGCGACGGGTCGCGGTGTAACCGTCCATCACCGGCATCTGGCAATCCATCAGCACCAGGTCGTATCGCGACGCCGACATCCGCAGCAGGGCTTCCTCGCCGTTGCTGGCGGTGTCGCAGTCGGTGCCGAGGACGCCGAGCAGGCGTTGCCCGACCATCAGGTTCACGGGATTGTCCTCGACCAGCAGCACGCGCATCCGGCGCTGGTCGGGCAGGGGATGCATCGGCATGGCCTCCGGCTCGACGCGTTCTTCCCTGGCCGCAGGCGCGGGCTCGGTGAGGGCGACGCGCAGGTCGTTGTCCTGCGCGTTGCGGCCGAGGATGGTCGCGCGTTCGCGCAATTCGGCGGGAGCCGCTTCGTCGCCGGAAAGGCACAGCAGGCGGATCGGGCCGTAGATCGCGTGGTGCTCGAGGTTGCGCCGCAACGCGATCGCGGTATTGCGCATGCCGGCGAGGTCCGCGACGACCACCGAGTACGCCCAGGGCGGACCCTGGGTGGCCGCGGCGCGCAAGCGGTCCAGTGCTTCCTGGGTGGTTTCGACCGCGGTCAGGCGCATGCCCCAGTTCGGCAACAACATGCTCAGGCGCATGCGCAGGCGCGGGTCGTTGCTGAGCAGCATCACCCGCATGCCGCTGTGCGCAAGATCGCGGATCGGCATGTCGCCCTGCACCTTGAGCAGGGGGATCTCGAACCAGAAATCGGTGCCGCGCCCGATCTCAGAGGTCACCCCGATCCGGCCGCCCATCAGTTCGACGATCCGCTTGCAGATCGCGAGGCCGAGGCCGGTGCCGCCGTAAAGGCGCGTGGTCGAGGCGTCGGCCTGGCTGAAGGCGTTGAACAACCGGTCCATTGCCTCCGGCGGGATGCCGATGCCGGTGTCGCGAACCTCGACGCGCAACTGGTGCTGGGTCGCGGTTTCGCCCAGGCGCTGCACGTGCACCGACACCGAGCCCTTCTCGGTGAACTTGACCGCATTGCTGATCAGGTTGGTCAGGACCTGGCGCAGGCGCACCGGGTCGCCGCGCACCGGCAGCCGCACCGCGGCGTCGAGGTGCAGGTACAGGCGCAGGCCCTTGGACTCCGCCGGGCGGTCCATCAGCCGGATCACGTTCTCCAGCAGTTCCCTCAGGTTGAAGTTGGTCGTCTCGAGTTCCAGCCGGTCGGCCTCGAGCTTGGAGTAGTCGAGGATGTCGTCGACGATGCGCAGCAACTGCTGCGAGGACTGGTAGGCGGTGCGCACCATCTCCAGCTGGTTCGCCGAAAGCGCGCCCTGCAGCAGCAGGTCGAGCATCGGCACGATGCCGTTGAGCGGCGTGCGTATCTCGTGGCTCATGGTCGCGAGGAATTCGCCCTTCGCCAGTACCGCGGACTCGGCCGCCTGCTTGGCCTGGGTCAGTTCGTGCTCCAGGCGCGTGTGGTGGTTGATCTCCTGCTGGAGGCGCTCTATGAGTTCCTCGCCGTGGCGCGCCTTCTCGGTGGTCTTGCTCAGCTCGATCTCGCGCTCGTAGGTGGCGTAGAGCCAGGCGCTGATCGCGAACATCGCCAGCAGCACCAGCAGCAGCGCGATCTTCTGCCAGGGCCCGGCGAGGCCGAACTGGTCGAGGGCGAGCGCGCAGGCCGCGCCGCCGCCCGCGCCGAGCGCAAGCCAGCGCGTGGTCAGCAGCGGCCGGCGCTCGTTCACCACTACAGCACCGGTGTCTGGAAGTCGAAATCGAGGCCGTGCTCGGGCTCCTGCACGAGGTTGCCCTGCAGGTAGTCGATGCCGCTGCTCCACAGGGCCGCCGCGGCGCGCGGATCCTCCACCGACGGGCCGATCACGCGCAGCCCGAGCGCGTGCGCGCGCTTGATCACCCCGCGCGCCTCGTCGCGTTCGGCGGCGGTGGCGTCGGCCGCGGTGTACCGCGGCGACAGGCGCACGTACTGCAGCGGCAGTTGCGACAGCAGCACGTCCGCCTCGCTGCCGTGCAGGTACTGGCTGAGGCAGACGCCGACCCCGGCCTCAGCGAGCCGCGCGAGCGCCGGAGCGAGCTCTTCCGAATGCACCAGGGCATCGTCCAGGCGCAGGTCCAGCACCAGCTGCGAAGGCGCCACGCCGCGCGCGTCGAGTTCCCGCTGCAGCCACTCCACGTGCTCGCCGTCGGCAAGCGTGCGCGGCGAATGGTTGACGAACAGCCGCGCCGCCGGCGCGCCCGGGTCGCGTTCGCCCAGGTGCGCGAGCGCGAGCGCAAGCACCGCGCGATCGATTTCGGGCATAAGGCCGTTGGCTTCGGCCAGCGGCAGCACCTCGCGCGCCGAATGCATTGGGCGGTCGTCGTCGGGCAGGCGCAGCAGGGCCTGGAACTGCGGCTCCTCGCCGCCATCGACCGCGACCACCGGCTGGAACGCGAGCCGCAGGCCATCGTTGGCGAGCGCGTTGCGCAACAGCCCCAGCAGGCGGTCGTCGCGCGCATCGGGCACTGGCGGGCGGTAGGCGGCGATCCCGTTCGGCGCGATGCGCGCTTCTCGCGAGGCTTCCATCGCGTGGTCCAGCAGGCGGTCGGCCTTGCTGACGGTGAAATTGGCATGGCCCACCGCCGCACGCAGGCGTTGCGGCGTGCCGGCGATGTCGATCGGGTCGCGGCCCAGACCGTCGCGCAGGTTGCGCGCGAGCGCCTCGAGCGCCGGCTCGTCGGCGCCGGGCGCGAAGACCGCGAACACGTTGTCGTTGAGGCGCGCGGCGTCGCGGCCGCGGACCAGCACGGACAGGAAACGGCCGGCCTCGTTCATGAGGTGCTCGAAGCCGGCGAAGCCATAACGGTCTCGCAGCGCGCCGGCGTTCTGGATCTCGACGCACAACGCGCCACCGCCGCCGTCCGCCGGATGCGCGGCGATGCGCCGCATCAGTTCCGGGCGCTGCAGCAGGCCGGTGGTCGGGTTGCGGTCCTGGCTGCCGTCCTTCGATCGCAGCAGCGCGCGCGCGCGCTGCACGCGGCTCTGCACCGCGGCGATCAGGTGGCGAGGGCGGATCGGCTTGCTGAGGAAATCGTCGGCGCCGACTTCCAGCGCCTGGTATTGCATTTCCGGATCCTGGTCGCCGGTGAGGAACACGATCGGCACGTGCGCGAACTCCGCGTGCGCGCGGATGCGCTGGGTCAGAGACGTGCCCTCCATGTCCGGCAGGTGCAGGTCCATCAGCACCAGTTCGGGCTGGAACTCCTCCAGCGCCGGCAGGACATCGGCGGCCTGGGCCACGGCATGGGTCTGGATGCCGGCGCCGCCGAGCACGCTTTCGGCGAACAGCGACTGGCTGCGGTCGTCCTCGACGATCAGCACGCGATAGGGTTCGTCGCCTTCGATCGTGGCGCCCTTCGGAGCCGCGGGGCGTGAGTCGGTCGCATCGCCCACCGCCTCGGCCTCCGGGCCCGGCAAGGCCCCGATATCTGACTCCGGCGGTTGCGAACGCGCGGGCGGCAGCGGCATTGGTCCACTCGATGCGGTGCGGCGGGCCATTATGGCCCCACGCGATCTCATTCAGTGCTGACGCATTTCCCGCGCCCAACCGGCCATGCCCGGGGAGCGCTTCAGCCGGCCTGCACGCGCGGGCTGCGGCGGAACAACGCGCGCCACAGCCACCACACGAACAACGCGAACGCCAGGCCGATCGCGACCACCAGCACCAGCGCGAGCACCGGATGCGCGAACGCGAGCGCGAGCGCGCCGACGGTGGTGACGTCCTCGGTCGCCGACGCGGTCCAGTTGCTGACCGGCTCGGGCGAGGTATTGAGCAGGGCGCGCGTGCCGGATTTGAGCGTATGGCTGACCAGCGCCGCCGCGGCGCCGGTGGCGAGCATGCCCGCGCCCAGGTGGCCATCGGGCGAGAACGCGGCAGCGGCGAGGAAGGCGCCTGCGGGGATCCGCAGCAGGGTGTGCAGCAGGTCCCAGCCCGAATCCACGCCCGGGATCTTGTCGGCGAAGAATTCCGCCAGCGCCAGCGCGCCGGAAACACCGAGCACCCAGGGCGATTCGGTCACCTGCAGCGCGTCGGGCAGGTGCAGCCAGCCGAAGTAACCGGCGATGCCGACGCCGAACACGGTGAGATAGACGCGGATGCCGGCGAGCCATGCCAACAGCACGCCGATCGCGAACAGGTGGGCCTGCGACATGGCGATCCCCCGCGGGACGGCGCGGCCGGGCGGGCCGCACGGCCGAGTCTAACCGCGCCGGCTTGACGGCGGCTTGAAGCCCTCGCTATACCGCCGCGATGGAACCTGCGGAACATCCGCCGTCGCCGCCGCCGTCCGAAGCCGCGGATACCCCGGCGCACGGTCATGGCGTCGCCTACGCGCTGATCGCGGCCTTCGTGCTCGCGCTCGCGTTCGGTGCCTGGGGCCTGTGGCGGGTGCTGTCGCCGGCGCCGGGCGACACGCACGCGCAGGCGGCGCGCATCGCCGAGCTCGAACAGCGCGTCGCCACGCTGTCGCGTTCGGACCAGATCAGCCGCGAGGCGAATCGCGACCTGCAGTCCACCCTGGCCGAGCGCGACGAGGAAATCGCCAGCCTGCGCGCCGACATCGCCTTCTACGAACGCTTCGTCGGCGCCACCGGTCAGCGCCACGGCCTGGCGGTGCACGACCTCAGGCTGCAGGCGCAGGACGCGCAGGTGTGGAAGTTCACCGCCACCCTCACCCAGAACCTCAATCGCGGCGCGGTGAACAGCGGCCGGCTCACCGTCGCGGTGGAGGGCAGCGTCGGTGGGCGCATGCAGAAGGCCGACTGGGCGACGCTGCGGCAGCAGGCCGACGCGGGCGGACTGGCGTACTCGTTCAAGTATTTCCAGCAGGTGGAAGGCGACCTGTTGCTGCCGCCGGGAATGAAGCCGGTGCGGGTGCTGGTGCGCCTGCAACCGGCCACCGGTGCCGCGGTCGAACAGTCGTTCACCTGGGCCGACGCGATCGGGCCCGCGCCGCCCGGCGCTTGAAGCCACGGCGCGCGGCCCCCATCCTGTGGCCATGGACGACGTCGCCGCCCCCGATTACCACGCGCTGTCGCGCCCGCTGGAATTCACCGCGGCGGCCGCGGCCAAGGTGCGCGAACTGATCGCCGAGGAGGGCAATCCCGGGCTCAAGCTGCGCGCCTACATCCAGGGCGGCGGCTGTTCGGGTTTCCAGTACGGCTTCGAGTTCGACGAGGAGCGCGGCGAGGACGACCTCGCGGTCGAAACCGACGGCGTCGTCCTGCTGGTCGATCCGCTCAGCCTGCAGTACCTGATGGGCGCCGAGGTCGATTACAGCGAAAGCCTGCACGGCGCGCAGTTCGTGATTCGCAACCCGAACGCGAAGACCACCTGCGGCTGCGGCAGCAGCTTCACCGTGTAGTGCTTTCCCCTCTCCCCCTGTGGGAGAGGGTGCCCGAAGGGCGGGAGAGGGGAGCAGCAACCCCACCCCAGCCCTCCCCTTCCGAGGAAGGGGAGGGAGTTAAGGCGGATAATCCGCGCATGCCCTTCGCCTTCCTCGATGCCGACCTCGACCGCGCCGACGACCTGCGCGCGGATCCCGCTGCGCTCGCGCGGCTGTGGGCGAACGCCAGGCTGATCGCGGTCGATGCCGAAGGCCGCGCGCTTTCCGACGGCGAGAGCCGCCCACGCTGGTGGACAGCGGGCGAGGTCGCCGACGCGTTCGAACACGCGCTGCTGCTCGGCGTGCGCGGCGACGACGCCTGGTTCGCGATCGAAGCCGAACGCCTCGCCGACGCGCCCGGCGCGCGCACCGACCTGCGCACTGCGGCCGCCGCCTGGCCGCCGTTCGACGCCTCGCTGTTCGCGCAGGCGCGGGCGATGCGCCACTGGCGCGACCGGCATCGTTTCTGCGGCGTCTGCGGCGGCGGGAACGCCTTCGTCCGCGCCGGCTGGCTCGGACGCTGCACGCGCTGCGGCGCGGAACACTATCCGCGCACCGATCCGGCGGTGATCGTCGCCATCAGCGACGGCGAACGCCTGCTGCTCGGGCGCCAGGCCGGATGGCCCGAGCACCGCTATTCCACCCTGGCCGGTTTCGTCGAGCCCGGCGAATCGCTGGAGCAGACCATCGTCCGCGAAGTGCGCGAGGAAAGCCGCGTGCGCGTGCTGCGCAGCCGCTACCTCGGCTCGCAGCCATGGCCGTTCCCCGGTTCGCTGATGCTCGGCTTCGTCGCCGAGGCCGCGCCGGACGCGCCGGTCGCCGGCGACGAACTCGAGGACGCGCGCTGGTTCTCGCGCGACGAGGTCGGGCTCGCGTTGCGCGGCGAATCGCCGCCCGGCGGCCTGCGCCTGTCGCCGTCGATCTCGATCTCGCGCTGGCTGGTCGAACGCTGGTTCGCCGGCGAGACCGTGGACATGGCCGCGCCCGTCTAGAATCGACCCATGTTCATGACCCTGGCCGCCGCCGTCGTCGCGCTTGCGCTCGGGCACCTCGCGCAGGGGTTCGCCGCTTCGGTCCGGCGCCACGGCTGGTTCGACGACTGGCTGCGCTGGCTCGGCGCGCGCATGCCCTCCGGCGCGACGTGGCACGGGCGCTGGGGCATCGCGCTGGCGCTGGCGGCGCCGCTGCTGGTGGTCGCGCTGCTGCAGTGGGCGCTGGACACGCCGCTGTACGGCGTCCCCGGGCTGCTGTTCGGCATCGGTGCGCTGTTCTACTGCTGGGGTCCGCGCGACCTCGACCTCGACGTCGATGCCATCGTCGATGCGCCCGATGCCGCGTCGCGCGCCGCCGCGGCCTCGCGCCTCGCGCCGCCCGGCAGCGACGCGCCCGCGCTCGTCGCCGCGGTGTTCCATGCCGCGCGCCGCCGCTGGTTCGGGGTGCTGTTCTGGTTCCTGCTGCTCGGTGCGTCCGGCGCGGCGCTCTACCGCCTCGCCGCCTTCGCCGCGGAAGACGATGCCGCCCTGTTGCCCGCCGACAACGCGACCGGCGCGAAACGCCTGCTCGCCTGGCTCGATTGGCCGGTGTCGCAGCTGATGGCGCTGTTCATGGCCCTGGTCGGCGATTTCGACACCGTGTTCTCGGCGTGGAAGCAGAACGGCGGCGACGGTTTCGACCCCGACGCCGACTTCCTCGGCGCCGCCGGCCGCGCCAGCGTGCGCAGCGAACTCGCCGACGATGCGCAGGACTACGCCGATGCCGGCGAATCGGCCGATGCCATCGTCCGCGACCTCGGCCCGATGCCGGAGCTGCGCGATGCCATGAGCCTGGTCTGGCGCACCCTGGTCGCCTGGCTGGCGGTGATCGCGCTGTTCGTCATCGCCGGCTGGGTGAGTTAGTCGCTTCACACCTCGCGGGAGGGCGTCTGTGGGAGGGGCACTCGTGGCAAGCCGCGCTTCCCTCTCCCCTTGTGGGAGAGGGCGCCCGAAGGGCGGGAGAGGGGCTGCCGCATGCGTTCAAATGCAGCCAAGGGAAAGCGCGACCTCGTGCAAGACGTAAGCCGAGTCGCGCAGTACGTCGTCATTCCAGAAACGCAGGACCTTGAAGCCTTGTGCTTGGAGCCATTGCGTGCGCGCATCGTCCTCATCGACGGATGCGAGGTGTTGGGATCCATCGACCTCGATGATCAGTCGCCGCTCGAAGCAAACGAAATCGACGATGTAGTCGCCCAGCGGCTGCTGGCGCCGGAATTTGAAGCGCTGGAATCGCGCAGCCCGCAAATGCCACCACAGGCGTGCTTCAGCCTCGGTGGAACTGCGGCGCATTCGCTTGGCGAAGGGAAGGAGGGCGTGCGGCATGGGCGCATGCTCCGCTCCCCCGCGATTGCAAGGCATCGGGTAATTCCGAAACCGGTATGCGATCTACCCCTCTCCCGGCCTTCGGCCACCCTCTCCCACGAGGGGAGAGGGAACAGCGTGCGCTGGCGGAAATTACGGCAGGAGGGGGCGCATCGATGGATCGCAGTCCCTACCCCGGCCCCAACCACGCGAGCGGCGCCCACGGCAGGTTGCGGAGCACGGCGTAGCCGAGCAGCAGCCACAGCCAGGGTTTGGGTTTCGACAGCGCGCGCCACAGCGCTTCGTTGCCGCGCGGCATCCAGCCGGCGGCGTTCAGCGCCATCGCCGCGAGCACCGGCAGCACGCACACCAGCAGCGGATTCATCGCCAGCGCCTGCGCGACATCGCCGTGCAGCAGCGCATGCAGCGCGCGGGTGCTGCCGCAGCCCGGGCAGTACAGCCCGGTCAACGCATGCAACGGGCACGGCGGCCACGGGCTGTCGGCCGCGTTCGGGTCGATCCGCCACAGCCACGGCGCAATCGCCGCCGCGGCGCCCGCGAGCGCCAGCGTCGGCAGTGCGCGCGCCACGCGCGATGGCGCGATCGCGTTCACCGCATCACTGCATGTTGCCGAGCGAACCCAGCGCGGCCAGGCCGCCGAACAGCATGAACCAGGCGATCACCACGATCGGCATCGCCACCGCCGACCAGATCGCCCACAGCTTCGCCTTGCGCGAGGATTCCCAGGCGCCGGGCAGGTCGCCCGCGGCGCGCTTGCCGTCGACCTGCGCGGCATACACGATCGAGACGATGCCCAGCGGCAGGCAGCAGAACAGCGTGGTGAGGATCGCCCAGACCAGGTGGTTGGGCACGTATTCGCGCGAAGTCGACATCCGGAGTTCCCCGTGTTGGTTGCAGCGCCCGCGCGTTGCGCGCGGTTTCCCCGGCGCCGATGCTAGCAGCGTCGCGCGTCCGCCGTCGCCGCCTCA
>Ga0209023_10006027_pt1 | contig 12971 bp, 13 predicted proteins | sample LakOneMetagenome_FD_187468 | JGI IMG/M metagenome (GOLD analysis project Ga0209023, IMG submission 187468) | Freshwater and sediment microbial communities from Lake Erie, Canada (SPAdes) (version 2) | ecosystem: Environmental > Aquatic > Freshwater > Lentic | place: Lake Erie, Canada... | reverse complement strand
ACAGCCCTTGTATCCATCTTAACCAGTAATGTATCTATGGTATTGTTTAACAAATTTTGTCCGGTATCCATTTTCATTTTTAAAATTAAAAAGCTATGAATTGCCAGGCTTTACAAAGCGTGTCAACCCATAGCAGGCAATTATTTTGTTCAGATCAATTTAAACGACCAAAATCTTCATCGGTCAGTTGTACCAGTTGGTCTTCTTCCCTATGCTCGTTGTATTCAATGATAAAATTATTTCTTCCTTCCCCGATCAGTATATGAAGGAATTTTTGCTGAACCAGTTCAAGCATATTCAGGAATATGAAGATGGCGTGGATACGGTCCTCACACACTTCAAATATCTTTTCAAACGAGAGCGTTTTTTCATTGCGGCAAAGGTCAAGCATATAATCCCGGATGCCCTCCATGGTATAATTATACTGTACAACGGTGTGAACAGGCTTGTTATTCTTTTCCTTCAACCTGTTGGCCACTTTTTCAAAAGCCTTCATCAGTTTGAATAAAGTAACAGTTTGTATCTCGGTTCCTTCACCGGCTTCCTCACCGATACTTGAAAGTTCCTTTTGCAGGTTGCCCCTTTTCATCATCAACATCCTGATGGCTTCCATTTCGGCCATCTTTACAGAGGCTTCTTTGAATTTTTTATATTCGAGGATCTTGTCGATAAGTTCTTTGCGTGGATCTATTTCATTGCCTTCGGCATCCAGTTCTTTTCTTGGCAACAGCATTTTTGCTTTGATGCGCATCAGCGTACTTACAAATAAGATGAACTCACTGCTGAGTTCGATATTCAGTTTTTCCGTGTTGTGGATATGATCTAAAAAATCATTTGTGATCCTGGTGATGGGGATATTGTAAATATCCAGTTCATCTCTTTCTATAAAGAATAATAACAGGTCGAAAGGGCCTTCGAACTGTTCTAATTTAATTTGATAATTTGGTGTGTTACTGCTCAATGGCTGATTTTTTAAACGGCTTCAAAGATAATGACTTTCATATAACCCCGAAGGCGCAAAGACACTAAGTTGTACCCACTTTCTCCTGGCATCTTAACGTCTTTGCGTTAACTATTTTTTCCCGAATTTATAGGCAAACCCGATCCCCATCAGTTCCAGCCATTGTGGTGCAGGGCCTTTTTTGGGATCAACATTGTGGATATCGTTGTCATAGATCATATCCAGGTTAAATGAAAAGTTTATGTATTTTGTTATACTGGCCGTGAGGACATTCGACCAGAAAATGTCAATGTTCTGAGGATCCTTCCGGTAGTTTGAAAACAGGTCGAGCTTTGTTTTAAAAGTAAATTTGTCTTTTATCTTCTTCATATAATTAACCGATACAAAAGCACCGATCTCGGTTTTTATATTTTTCCCGGAGTCAAGTCCATAGGCTGGAGCAAGCAGGTCATCTGATACGATCACGAAGCGTGCGGTGATGGGTGAGATGAATAAAGAAAAATTTTCAACCGGTTTATAATCCAGTCCAAGTGAGAACAGCAGATAGGCGGGAGCAAAGGAACGTGAGATAATTGCGGATGTATCCAGCCCGGCTGCTGTTTTTGAATAAGCGTATCCGTTGGCAAATTGCGTGCGGAGGTTTGCCAGGAAAGCGACATTCCATTTTTTGGCGATGGCATAACCATACTTGGTAAGAAAATCGATGCGGTCACTGGCCTTGCGGGAACCCAGGCTGGTAGTGTTCACCATGCCATAAGCAAGGTCGAGGTTATTATCCCAGGAGCTTTTGTTTTTTTTATAAAATGCATAAAGGTTCAGGTAAGCGTTCAGGGAAAAAGAAAATTTATCTCCGCCGGCAGCCCAGTTGCTTAAAGCGCCCTGGTTTATGTTGAGATTAAAAACGCCTCCTGTTTTCCAGGTATGTTGGGCAGTATCTTTTGGATCTTTAGTAATTGATTTTTCCGAATCTTTTTTCAGGTCTTTAACGGTGCCATCCTGTGCTTTAACGGCAGTAAAGACCAACAGCAGTAAGGAAAGGGATACAATGTGTTTCATGAGTGGTGATTTTGATTTATAAAAAACGGCTGTCACATAATATGGCAGCCGTTGTATAGTGAAAATTGAAAATTATTTTTTCAGCGCATCTCTTATTTCCATCAACAGCTGATCTGTAGAAGATGGTGCAGCCGGTGCAGCTTCTTCTTTTTTCTTCATGCTATTGATCCCTTTTATTATTAAGAACATGACAAATGCTACAATGATAAAATTGATGATGGAAGTAATAAAATCGCCATATTTCACCGCTACGGCTTCCGTTACTATTTTCCCGGTTGCATCCATCACTGCCGGTTTTAAAACATACATATTCTTTGAAAGATCGGCGCCACCAATCATCCCGATCAAAGGAGCAACAACCCCTTCGGTAAATGAGGTTACAACTTTGCCAAAAGCACCTCCCATAACAAAAGCAACAGCAATGTCTACGAGATTACCTTTCATTGCAAAGTCCTTAAATTCTTTCATGAATCCCATAATAGTAGTTTTAGGTTTGAGGAAAAGGTTGATGACCAAATATACAATTGACAAAAGTGATTTCAAAGAAATAATTTTGCTGTAATGTTTAATAACACAACTTTGCTCAAAATGATCCTAAGCATATTTTGAGCAGCAAATTTATCAACTGGTTAATCTTTATTGCACTTTCATTTATATGGGGCAGTAGTTTTATATTAATGAAAGAAGGCCTGGTTGCATTAACGGCTTTCCAGGTTGCTTCCCTGCGTATCATTTCTTCGGGATTGGTATTGTTCCCGGTTGCGTATAGAAGCTTTAAACAGATCCCGGGGAATAAGATATTTTATACATTCATGTCGGGTGTGTTGGGAAGCCTTTTACCGGCTTATTTATTTTGCGTGGCAGAGCAGGGGATAGACAGTGCCCTCGCAGGCGTATTGAATTCCCTCACGCCCATATTTGTGATCATCATCGGCGCATTATTTTTTCAAAGCAAGACATCCACCAATAAGGTTATCGGCATATTGGTAGCTTTTGCAGGAAGTTTTTTACTCTTCTTAAGCCAGCCCAATTTTTCTGAACACAACAATGCTTTTTATGTGTTGCTGATCGTAATAGCCACCATCATGTATGGGATCAATGTGAACATGGTTTCCCGTCATTTAAAAAATATCCCTTCACTGCAGATCGCATCGCTGGCATTGTCTTTAAATGCAATACCTGCGCTGGTCGTTCTATATTTTACCGGGTATTTTAAACTTGATTTCTCTGATCATGCGATCTTATTCTCTACCGGCTTTTCATTTGTACTCGGTATTTTCGGAACTGCCATAGCCTCCATTATCTTTTATATGCTCATTAAGAGGGCCGGTGCTGTTTTCTCTTCAATGGTCACTTATGGAATTCCTTTTGTAGCGATCATGTGGGGAATTATTTATGGAGAAAAAATTGGCTGGAAGCAGGTGATCTGCCTCTTGATCATTCTGACGGGTGTGTATGTGGCGAACAGGAAGGGGAATCGTTAATGGTCAATCGTCAATCGTCAATGGTCAATAGGTGAATAAGTCAATAAGTGAATACGATTGATCATTCCCGGTTCACGTTCATCACTTAAAAAACCTTATCTCCTTTTTTCCTTCACTGATCAATGCTTTATTGCCCAGTAGCGCAGCGCCTTTTTTATTATAGAAGTGAAGAATCAATGTGTCGCCGCTTTTTGTGTATCTGCCCGGGTAGCTGGTATTTTTCACGCTGTCGAAAAGCTGCCGGTAGAATTCGAAAAAATTATTTTCCCTGATCTCAAAATAAGAATCATTCATGTCAGCCACTGACCGGAAACTCATCTGTACAGGCGAGGCTTCAAAAAGAGGCCTGTCTTTTTTGAACTGGTTGGCAGCCGAGCAGGAAAGGATACATACAATACCGGAGAGCAGGAAATATTTCATAAATTCTTAATTGTAAAGATCAGCTGGCAAAAATAGGATTAATTTGATCCGTAAACAGGAATTGCTGCCCCATGCACTATTGTACAAGTGTGCGACGCCCATGCAGCCGGGTAAACTGCCAAAGCCGGGTTAAAAAAACCTTTATCCTAATTTTTTTTTACACCCCTCAAGCCCTACCTTTGCGGCCTGAAATACATACGTTATATTTTAAATACTTCTTATGGCCAATACTGGTAAAGTAAAATCGATCATCGGCGCCGTTGTAGACGTGCAGTTTGACAGTGATTCAAAACTTCCTGAAATCTTAAATGCCCTTGAACTTAAGCGTGACAGTGGCGAAACCCTTGTTTTGGAAGTGCAGCAGCACCTGGGTGAAGACAGCGTTCGTACCATTGCGATGGATGGAACGGAAGGTCTTGTACGTGGTACTGTTGTAGTTGATACCGGTAAGCCTATTGCAATGCCGGTTGGCGAAGGGATCAAAGGCCGTTTATTCAATGTAACCGGTGACGCTATTGATGGTTTGCCACAGGTTAGTAAAGTTGGTGGCCGCCCGATCCATGCCAAACCGCCATTGTTCGAAGACCTGAGTACAGCCAATGAGATTCTTTTCACGGGGATCAAGGTGATCGACCTGATCGAACCTTATGCAAAGGGTGGTAAGATCGGTTTGTTTGGTGGTGCCGGTGTGGGTAAAACAGTATTGATCCAGGAACTGATCAATAATATCGCAAAAGCATATAACGGGGTTTCGGTATTTGCAGGTGTAGGTGAAAGAACACGTGAAGGGAATGACCTGATGAGGGAAATGATTGAAGCAGGTATCATGAATTATGGCGATAAATTCAAACATAGCATGGAAGAAGGCGGATGGGACCTGAGTGCTGTGAATATGGAAGGCCTGAAAGAATCAAAAGCAACTTTTGTATTCGGCCAGATGAATGAACCACCGGGAGCAAGGGCACGTGTGGCTTTGAGCGGGTTGACCATTGCAGAATATTTCCGTGACGGTGAAGGAGAAGGACAGGGAAAAGACATTTTGTTTTTCGTAGATAATATCTTCCGGTTCACACAGGCCGGATCTGAAGTATCGGCTTTGCTTGGGCGTATGCCGAGTGCGGTAGGATACCAGCCAACACTTGCAACAGAGATGGGATTGATGCAGGAACGTATCACTTCAACCAAGAATGGTTCAATTACTTCCGTACAGGCGGTATATGTACCTGCGGATGATCTGACCGATCCGGCACCGGCAACAACCTTTGCGCATTTGGATGCCACAACGGTATTGAGTCGTAAGATCGCGGATCTGGGTATCTATCCTGCGGTGGATCCACTGGATTCAACGTCAAGGATTCTTACCCCGCTGATCGTTGGAGAAGAACATTATAATACAGCCAATAAAGTAAAATTAATTTTACAACGCTATAAGGAATTGCAGGATATCATTGCCATCCTTGGCCTGGATGAATTGAGTGATGAAGATAAACTGGTTGTATCAAGGGCACGTAAAGTACAGCGTTTCCTTAGCCAGCCTTTCTTTGTGGCTGAACAGTTCACCGGTTTGAAAGGTGTATTGGTGCCAATTGAAGATACGATCCGTGGTTTCAATGCGATCATGAATGGTGAAGTGGATGAATATCCTGAAACAGCGTTCAACCTGGTTGGAACATTGGAAGATGCCATTGAAAAAGGTAAGAAACTGATGGCGAAAGCGCAGGCATAATCGATTTGATAAATTTATCAATTTGGTAATTTGATGATAAATACAGCATCTTATTTCCAAATTATCAAATCATCAAATTATCAAATTGTTTTTATGACATTAGAGATATTAACACCGGATAAAAAGATTTTCAGCGGCGATGTATATGGTGTACAGTTGCCTGGTATCAGCGGTTTGTTTGAAGTGTTAGACAGGCACGCTCCCCTGGTTAGCGCCCTCAAAGCAGGTAACCTGAAGATCCTGAAAGATAAAACGAATACGACTTCTTATACCATTCAAAGTGGGTTTGTAGAAGTACTGAATAATAAAACAACAGTACTTGTTGAAGCTGCTGAAGAAAAATAAAGATGATTTTTTCAGAAATAAAAAATAGAAACCCATACATTTTGTGTGGGTTTTTAAATTCGTTTAATTCGCGGATTTAATTCGTGTTGCTTAAAATTGCTTCTTCACCTGCACGAAACTCCATGCGCAAAAAGGCAATATGATAAAAACCCCGGGCCACCAATAGCCACCAATAAGCCAGTAAACCAACAAGCCGGCCAATAATAAATAAAGCGGGTATAAGATAAATAATAACCCAACCATCAATGAATCATAATGATCATTATGGCCACCTTTTATAGAAGCGAATTTTTTTACCGGAAGATAAAGCGGGGCATGAATAATATATCCTGTAACTGCAGGCAGCAATAAAATTATTTTTTTGAAGCCGGATTGTTTGACCAGGAATGTCCTGGTTATTTTTTCTTTTTCCGGCGGATCTATTTCAATTACCAGCGATCTTAGTTCATTCCTTAATTTATCATTGAATTCATTGATCGTTTTGCCATAACCTCCGGTAATAGTAATATCCTTTTCCTGGATTATGTTTCCAAAATTCAACACGATATTTTTTCCAAAGGATGTAAAGGACTGGTAATTGATCCCTGTTGGCAATATCTTTAGCGGTATGCCTTCCTGCCAGCTGCTTTGAGCAAGCCTGGCAGTTCCTTTTTTTAATGGGCGCAGGCGCCATTCGTTGATGCACCTGCCTTCGCTGAATATTAATACAATGCCATTTGTTTTAAAAAGCTCCTTGCAGCTTTCAAATGTTTCATAATTATTTTCCAGGTTCTCCACGCCTTCGCTGATGCGATATACGGGGAACATGTTCATCGACTGTAATAATTTTTTATAAAATGGTTTTGTAAAAGCATCACCTCTTGCCAGTGAATAAACAGGGCGTTTAAAGATCGTGGACAATATGATCGCATCCAGGAATGAATTGGGGTGGTTGGCCGCAATCAACAAGGGGCCGTTCAATGTCAATATTTTTTTGTTGTTGATGGCAAGGTGCCTGCAATAGATCCAGAGTGCAAATTTTGCCGGTATATAAAGCAGTCTGTAAAGCAAATAGGTTTTTTAAGAACGTAAGTTATTTAATTTAATTGGGGATCGATGGGGTAATTGATAAGCATTTCGTACTGCCCACCAAGGTGCTTAAGGCTTTCTTTCCATACTTCATCTGTTTCGGTATCAAAAACGATTTTTCGGGTAGCTGTTGCTGTAAGCCAGCTCTTCTCTGATAATTCAAGTGCCAGCTGGTCTTTTTCCCACCCGCTGTAACCAATGAAAAATTTTATTTTCTCAGGATCTAACTGGTTTGTTTTTAAAAGTGTCTTTACTGTTTCAAAATCACCACCCCAGAAAATATCGTCCGAAATTTTATAACATTCAGGAATGAGGTCGGGATATTGATGGATATAATGAACGGTATCTGTTTGAACGGGCCCGCCATAATAAACAGGCATTTCTATTCCTTCCAGCCCATTGATCAGCTCATCTAAAGTTTGTTCAAATATTTTATTTAAAACAAATCCAAAACTTCCTTCATCCGAATGCCTGCACATATAAACAACCGTCCGCATAAAATTCGGATCTTTTAAAAAAGGATCAGCGATCAGTAATATGTTTTCGGCCGGTTCAATCATATTTCTAAAGTAAGATTTTATTGCAGAAATAAATTAAAAAAGCATAATTCTTTTTGTGGTAAACCTTAGTTAAATTTAACGGCGCAGCAGTTATTAATTTTTGCTACGATATTTGTAGTTTATTTTTGTAATGATCGCCTGTTATTCCTGTTGTAAGTAGTATAGATTATGAAAAGAGTATTTCCCATTATTACGGTATTGATTCTGCTTTCGTTGTTGGGATTAATTTTTTTCCAGTTTCTATGGCTGAAAAGTGCAAAGGAAGTGAAGGAGCAGCAACTCATTGACAATATAAACAGGGCCACCAATGAAGCAGCAGAAAAACTGATGCAGGATAAGCGTTTCCCGCAGCTTAATAAAAGTTCAGGGCTGTTATTTCCAAACGACCGGATGCAGCGTGAGTTCTACCGCCCGTCTGTGATGCAGCGTTATTCAAAGGAAGAGATAGGGGATATCATTCGTCAATCACTTGAAAGGAATAATTTAAAAGATGCGCCCTTTGAATTTGCTGTTACACAAAATTCACTTACAGGAGATGAAATACAAACTGAAAACTTTTATAAATATTATATCGATACCATAAACAATACCCATCACATCATTCCTTTGATAGCACCGAGCGGCAGTAATTTAGAGAACCTGGCCAAAGAGGAATTCCTGGTTGTTATTGTACCTCACCAGCGGAGTATCATTATCAAAGAGATCACCTGGTTCATACTCGGGGCGATCTTATTTACACTCATCATAACAACAGCTTTTTTTCTTACCATTCGTACGCTGTTAAGGCAAAAGAAACTGAGTGAGATAAAATCAGATTTTATCAATAACATGACCCATGAGTTCAAAACGCCGCTGGCAACAATTTCACTGGCTGTTGATGCATTGAAAAATGAAAAAGTAAGTTCCGATAAAGAAAAGACCAATTATTTCACTGCAGTGATCAAGGAGGAAAACAAACGAATGAACAAGCAGGTAGAAACCATATTACAGGCAGCTTTGCTTGATAAGCAGGAAGTGCAATTAAACCTGAAAAAATTATCTGCACATGAAATGATCACGAGTGCCCTTAATAATATTGAATTACCGGTTAACGAAAAACAAGGTAAACTGGAAGTTAGTCTTGATGCACAAAAAGACATGGTCATGGCAGACGAGGTGCATTTCACAAACCTGATCAATAACCTGCTCGATAATGCCCTGAAATATTCCAAAGAAACCCCTGTAATAAAATTAACTACCAGCAATGCAGGCAACTTCTTAAAAATAAAGATCGAAGACAATGGTATTGGCATGAATAAAGAAACACTGAACCGCATCTTCGAAAAATTCTTCCGGGCCCATACCGGTAACATCCATAACGTGAAAGGCTTTGGGCTGGGGCTGAGTTATGTAAAAACAATGATCGAAGCACATAAAGGCAGTATAAAAGCCGAAAGCACATTGGGTAAAGGCACCAGCTTTTTTATAACAGTCCCGCTGGCAAAATGATAGACCGGGTTATCCACAGCAATCCACAGCTATACACATTCCATCCACATTCCGTTTCGTGATTTAACCTCTTAAACCTTCTCCAGGCTGGCACCAGCCCCTTGTGGATAAAAAACTTTTTAAAAATATGTGTCATAAAGTGGGAAAAAGTGTTATTTTGTGTGAATTAAGTTCAAAAAACACAGCAAATCCCCTTAATGATTGGATTTATAGGCGAATATGAATCAACGATTGACGCAAAAGGACGCTTCCTTTTGCCATCCGGCTTTAAAAAGCAATTGCCTGAGCAGGAAAGCTATGTATTTGTCATAAACCGTGGATTTGAAAAATGCCTTACGCTTTATCCAATACAAAGTTGGGAACCCCTCTTTAAGGAAATAAGTCAATTGAATGATTTCGATCCCAAAGTTAGAGAGTTTCGGCGCTATTTTTTAAACGGGGCGGTTCAACTCGAACTTGATTCAGCGGGTAGGGTGCTTTTACCAAAAAATTTATTGGAGCATGCTTCTTTGGAGAAAGATATCGTGTTGGTTTCAGCAGTAAATAAAATCGAGATCTGGGATAAAAATAAATACCAGCAGTTCTTTGAATCTTTTTCATCGGAAGCTTTCAGTAACCTGGCTAATGAAGTGATGAATAAAAAAAAGGATGATAAGTTGAATGGTTGATAAGTATGAGCAAACCAACTAAAATAAAAGGTTTAAACGAATCAACCGATCAATCCCTAAACTATCACACTCCGGTTTTATTAGCAGAAGTTATTGATGGGCTAGGCATAGATCCGGGCGGGATATATGTGGATTGTACGTTTGGCGGTGGCGGCCATAGCAAAGCAGTCCTGCAAAAACTCAATGACAACGGAAGGCTGATCGTGTTTGACCAGGATGCTGAAGCAAAACAGAATTTACCGGATGATGAAAGGGTAATTTTTGTGCAACAGAATTTCCGTCACCTGCAACGCTTTTTAAGAGTGAGTAAAGCAACAGCGGTAGACGGCATACTGGCAGACCTGGGTGTATCGAGCCACCAGTTTAACGAGGCCGGCAGGGGGTTTTCAACACGCTTTGATGCAGCGCTTGATATGAGGATGGATACCCGGCAATCAACAACTGCGGCAGATGTGCTGAATAAATATACAGAGGCTCAGCTGCATAAGATATTTGAAAAATACGGGGAAGTGACCAACTCTAAAACGCTTGCCAAAACGATCATTGCAGAACGGGCAATAAAGCAGATCAAAACGATCAGCCAGTTTAAGCAGGCAGTTCAGCAAGTGGTAAAAGGAAACCCGAATAAATATTTCGCACAGGTCTTCCAGGCATTGCGGATAGAAGTAAACGACGAACTGGGGGCCCTTAAAGAAATGCTTGAACAGTCGTTGCTGGTTTTGAAACCGGGGGGACGGATCGCAGTGATCACCTTCCATTCCCTGGAAGACAGGGTGGTGAAGAATTTTTTTAAAAAAGGATCATTTGATGAAGCGGAGGAAGAGGATGTTTTTGGAAGAAAACAGGAAAGCCCTTTTTTAATACTCACAAAAAAACCAATAATTCCGGGTGATAAAGAATTAAAAGATAATCCAAGATCAAGAAGCGCAAAATTGCGTATCGCCTCAAAAAAATAAAAGATCAACATGAGCGAAGAGCAGGTAAATAGCAACCCGCCGGTAAATACAAAATCAGACTGGAAACGGTTCTTTCATTATCGTTTCATAGTGAAAAATATTCCTTTCTTCCTTTTCTTATCGGTATTGGCAGTACTGTACATCTATAACGGTCACTATGCAGATAAATTAGTTAGAAAGATCGCAGCGAGTGAAAAAAATATCAAAGAACTGGAATATGAATACAAGTCTATTAAAAGCGAAGTAACATTCAGAAGCAAGGCCAGTGAATTGGTTAAAGCAGTAGAACCGCTGGGGTTGCGGGAATTAACAAGGCCACCGGTTCAATTAACAGACAGTTTAAAATAATATTTATAAAATAAAAATCTACATCAAATAACAGAACGGCCGGCGTGGAGATAAAAAAAGACATATTGTGGAGAGTGTATTTATGCTTCCTGGGCATAATACTACTGGGAGTTATGGTATTGGGCAGGGCTATCTATATACAACAGGTGCAGGGGAAATACTGGGTTGGAATGGGAGACAGCCTTCACCTGAAATATATGCCCATCGATGCCGAACGCGGAACGATTTATAGTGAAGATGGAAACATGCTAAGTACATCAGTTCCCATTTTCGATATCTATGTGGATTTCATGGCAGATGGATTAAGGGAAAAACAAGGCAAGCGCTTTAAAGACAATATTGATTCACTGAGTTTATGCCTTGCCAATTTATTTAAAGACAAAACATCATCAGAATATAAAAAACAACTGGAGCTGGCCTATTCAAATAAAGACCGCTATTACTTATTGAAAAGAAAGATATCATTTGACGAATTCAGGCAGTTCCGCAATTTTCCCCTCGTAAGGCAGGGAAGGAATAAGAGCGGCGTGATCATTGACCCCCGAGATAAAAGGATCAACCCTTATGTATTACTTGCAAACAGAACGATCGGCCTGTCAAGAGATGATTCTACCAAGAATGTAGGACTGGAAAGAACTTACGACAGCCTCCTGAAAGGCACTACCGGCCAGCGGTTGATGCGATACGCAGCAGGTGCTTACATGCCTGTTGAAGGCGCCGAGGTTGACCCGGTAAATGGGAAGAACATCATATCAACCTTAGACACATATATCCAGGATGTGGCGGAAAACGCATTGATGAAAATGCTGGTAGATAATAATTCCACGCATGGTACTGCAATCGTGATGGAAACCGCAACCGGTAAAATAAAAGCTATTGCAAATCTTGGTAAGCAACCAGATGGTACTTACAATGAAGACCTCAACTATGGTATTGGTAAAAGAACAGAGCCCGGCTCCATATTTAAACTGGCAACCTTAATAAGTTTATTGGAGGACAAACATGTAGACATTAGTTCTATCGTTGATTGCGAAGGCGGCTCTAAATATTTTTATGGATTAAAAATTACCGATTCGCATTTAGGCGCTCATGAGATCACCGTTAAAAAAGCTTTTTTCACAAGTAGTAATGTTGCGTTTGCAAAACTTGCCGAACAATACTATCATAACGACCCTAAAAGATTTACGGATCATTTACATGCGTTAAGGTTAGATCAGTACAGCGGGGTGGACATCATTGCATCATCAGGTAAACCTGTTATTTACAAACCCGGAGGCAAATATTGGCATGCTACTTCAATCCCCTACATGGCACATGGTTATGGTGAATTGATAACGCCCATGAATATGTTGATGGTCTATAATGCTGTGGCAAATAATGGAAAGATGATGAAGCCTTACCTGGTTAGCGCTATAGAAGATTATGGAGTTGTTGTTAAAAACATTCAGCCCGAAGTATTGGTGGAAAGCATTTGCAGCAATGAAACACTTGTACAGCTAAAAGAATGTTTAAGAGCTGTTGTGGATAGTGTGCATGGAACTGCTCATAAAATCTTATTCGATAGCACTTATTCTATTTCTGGTAAAACAGGTACGGCTGTAACAGCGTTGGATAATAAAGGATATAATAAAGGGAATAAAATATACCAGGCATCTTTCATCGGTTATTTCCCTTCTGAAAATCCAAAATATACTATGGCTGTCGTGATACAAAATAGTAGTGAATCGAAACTGGTATATGGTGCGGATGTTTCCGGTAGGGTATTCAAAGAAATAAGCGATCGCATCTACAATCATTATTTAAGCACCGCTTCATTGAATGTGCCCCTCTCACCCGATACAACACTTTATAAATATTACGGGATCAAAAATGACCTGGGCTCCATATTCAG
>Ga0209023_10006026_pt1 | contig 12974 bp, 14 predicted proteins | sample LakOneMetagenome_FD_187468 | JGI IMG/M metagenome (GOLD analysis project Ga0209023, IMG submission 187468) | Freshwater and sediment microbial communities from Lake Erie, Canada (SPAdes) (version 2) | ecosystem: Environmental > Aquatic > Freshwater > Lentic | place: Lake Erie, Canada... | reverse complement strand
GTTGTTTGCGTGGGAGACGTTGTTGCCAACCATAACTCCCTTGCCAGTAACTTGGCAGACACGTGCCATAGCGCACTCCTTAAGAATAAACTTCCGAATTCGGAAAAACGAGAGTATAGCGTGAAAAGCGACGGCAAATCAATCACTTGCGAAAAACAATGGTGTCTTGATCGACTTCGCAGATTTAACAATTGTAAAAACACGGCTAGCGCCTTGTTTTCACGCAGTTAACTGAACACAACACTAGAGCTGGCCGTGCTCGGCGAACGAATGCACCTGTGTCCCTGCCACCACAAAATGGTCGAGCACGCGCACATCGATGAGGGCCAGCGCCTGCACCAGGGAATGCGTCAGGCTGAGGTCGGCGTCGCTGGGCGTACACTCGCCGGACGGGTGGTTATGCGCGAGCATCACGCCGGCCGCATTCCGGCGCAGCGCCGCCTTGACCACTTCGCGCGGATACACGCTGGTGTGCGTCAGGGTTCCCCGAAACATTTCTTGGGAATCGATGAGGCGGTTCTTGACGTCGACAAACAGCACGACGAAGGATTCATAAGCTTGCAGCCCGAACTTGCCGCGCAAATAGTTCTTCACCACGTCGGGCGAGCATAAGGCCTGGCGAAAGAATTGCTCGGCGATGGCCCGGCGCGAGAGTTCCATCACCGCCTGCAGCTGGGCGTACTTGGCCATGCCCAGGCCGTTTACTTCGGAAAATTCCTGAGGCGTGGCATGCAGCAGGCGCTGCAAGGAGCCGAAGTGTTCCAGCATGTGCTGGCCGAGTTCGACCGCACTGCGTCCGCGCACGCCCACGCGCAGGAAAATCGCCAGCAGCTCGGCATTCGACAGCGCCACCGCGCCTTCGCGCGCCAGCCGTTCGCGCGGCCGGTCCTGTTCCGGCCAATCGTTGATACCCATGGTGCTCCTTGTGCCTTGTAGAAAAGGGAAGGGCGGCCGGCGCGCTGGCGCGGCAGGGCTCGCCGCCACGCATTATGGGCAGCGCGAAAAAGACGGTGCTGATCTGGCGCGGATGTCGGCGGCGTGCGCCGCGATTCAGGGCTGGCGCGTGAACGACACCGGCTGGGTGGTCTGTTTGCGCCGGATCACGACCGTGCCCGCGAGCTTGTCGTGCCAGCCCTGCTTTTTCGGATCGATGGCCACCCACAGCAGCCCCAGGCCGAGCGGAATGGTCGAGACGTAATAGCCGAAGTAACGTCCGATCGACTGGCCGGCCGTGGGTGTGGCGCCCGTCCTGGCATCGACCACCTGGGTCGAGAGCAGCATCTTGCCCGGCGTTGCGCCGCGCGCGATCCAGAACGCAATCACCGCGATCGCCGGCAACACATAGGAAATGACAAAGTCCGCCGGACCCTGGATGAAGCGTTCGCTCACCCAGTAGTCGCGGCCATACACGGCCAGCAACAAGGGAATGGTGATGAACATGACCAGGATGGAATCGATCACGGCCGCGGCGACGCGGATCCAGAAGCCTGCGTATTCATACTGCGTTTCATCGACCACTGTCCGGCTCCAGGAAAAGCGGCCGGGCGGCCGCGCGCAGCAACGGTAGCATCCGGCGCGGCAGGACGCAATACGGGGCAATGGCGTCCCGCCGCCGGCACAGCGCGCTCAGGCTGCCGATTCGCTCAGCGGCTTCTCGAACCGCACCTGCGCCGTCGTGCCTGCTTTGCGCCGCACGACCACCGTATCAGCAAGCTTGTCGTGCCAGCCCTGCTTGCGCCGGTCGAAGACGATCCACAGGTAGCCGAGGAAGCAGGGCAGGGTGGACAGCCCGTAGGCGAGATAGCGGATCACGAACTGTTTGGTGGTGGGCCTGCCGCCTGTCCGCGCATCGACAATGGTGGCGGCGACGGCCATTTTCCCCGGTGTCGCCGATTTGTTGATCCAGAAACTCAGGATCAGGCAAGGCGGCAGCCCATACGAGATCAGCAGGCTGGCGGGCCCCCAATAGGCCGTCGGGTCGTCCAGGTAAATGCCGCCGTAGACAACCAGCAGCAGTACCAGGCTGAGAATGTAGATCAACAGACTGTCGAGAAACATGGCGCCGAAGCGCTGCCAGAATCCTGCATACTCGATCTCCGCATCGTTGGGTGTCATGTCGCTTCCTCCGTGGTTGAAATTTCCTAATAGAAATCATCCAGAAGATAGCAGTTGCCGGGTCCGGTGCTCCGCGCAAACGCACGGAAATTCAAATGTTTGCTTGTCATCATGCCGATGCGTGGGCACGACAATCGACCGCCGATCGATTTCCTGACGCATCTTTGCTGCCAAAAAAAGCAGCGCCGCGAGGCAGGAAAGGGCGTCAGGCCTTACAATAGCGCTTTGCTTGCCAGAATAAAGAACATGTCCAACGCTTCCCCGGCCGTCGTTACCGAATCGTCTTACCTGACCTTGCACTACCGTCTTTCGAGTGCCGATGGCACCGACATCGTCACCACCTTCGGCACCAACCCTGCGACCCTGATGCTGAACCAGGGCCAGCTGGCGCCTTTCCTCGAAGAGCGCCTGCTCGGCATGGCGGAAGGCGAGCACAAGACCTTCACCCTGAGCGCGGCGGACGCCTTCGGCGAGCGCAACCCGGAGCTGATCCAGTGGGTCTCGAAGGCCACGCTGGACGAAAATTCGGTGCCGGATGCCGACTACAAGGCCGGCGACCTGGTCGACTTCGCCGCGCCGGGCGGCGGCCGCTTTGCCGGCATGCTGCGCGAGATGGGCGACGATGCCGCGCTGTTCGACTTCAACCACCCGCTGGCCGGCCAGTCCCTGCAATTCGAAGTGAAACTGATTTCGGTCCTGTAAAAGGAAACACCATGGAAAACGAGATTCTGCTTGCCCAGCCGCGCGGCTTTTGCGCCGGCGTCGACCGTGCCATCGAAATCGTCGAACGCGCCCTGGCGCAGTTCGGCGCGCCCATCTACGTGCGCCACGAGATCGTCCACAACGCCTACGTCGTGGCCGATTTGCGCAACAAGGGTGCGATCTTCATCGAGGAACTCGACGACGTCCCGGCCGGCAATACCCTGGTGTTCTCGGCCCACGGCGTGTCGAAAGCCGTGCGCGCCGAAGCCGAGGCGCGCGGCCTGAAGATTTATGACGCCACCTGCCCGCTGGTGACCAAGGTGCACGTGGAAGTGTCGAAGATGCGCAAGCAGGGCGCCGAGATCATCATGATCGGCCACGACGGCCACCCGGAAGTCGAGGGCACCATGGGCCAGGCCGAAGAAGGCATGCACCTGGTCGAGACTGTCGAGGACGTGCAGAAGCTGCAGGTGGCCAATCCGGAAGCGCTGGCCTATGTCTCGCAAACCACGCTGTCGGTGGACGATACGCTGGAAATCATCGCCGCCCTGAAAGCGCGTTTCCCGAACATCATCGAGCCGAAGAAGGGCGACATCTGCTACGCCACCACCAACCGCCAGGAAGCCGTGAAGTTCATGGCGCCGCAGGTGGAAGTCGTGGTCGTGGTGGGCAGCCCGAACAGCTCGAACTCGAACCGCCTGCGCGAAGTAGCGGAAAAGATGGGCACGCCGGCCTACATGGTCGACGACGCGTCCAGGATCGACCCGTCCTGGATCGAAGGCAAGAAGCGCATCGGCGTCACGGCCGGCGCCTCGGCGCCCGAGGTGCTGGTGCAGGCCGTAATCGACCGCCTGAAGGCCCTGGGCGCAGCCAGCGTGCGTGCGCTCGAAGGCGTGGAAGAGAACGTGACCTTCCCGCTGCCGAAAGGCCTGGACGGCGTGCGCGCCGAGGTGGCATAAGATTTTCTTTCGATAACACTGCGGCCAAGGCAAGTTTCCGTTGTTGGTTTTTCAAAAAGCTGGCTATGATGGCGACGCTCGGAATTTTTGTCGCGGCAACTGTTTTTCCCTGAGGGGAGGGGGCGCACCGTCGCGTTAGCCCTACTGGCACGGAGCTTGCAAGCTTCCTTGCCAGGTGAAACGACGTCAAGCCATGGAGCGGCACTTCGGGAATCTCGAAGTGCCGTTTTTGTTATCGAAAGAAAAAAAGGCAGCGAAACGATGGAGACTTTTGTCCAGCAGATACTCAACGGGCTGGTGCTAGGCAGCATGTACGCACTGGTCGCGCTCGGGTACACGATGGTCTACGGGGTGCTGAACCTCATTAACTTTGCCCACGGCGACGTGCTGATGATCGGCGCCATGGTCGGCCTGTCGATCCTGCATGCGCTGGAAAGCCAATTCCCGGGCCTGCCGGGCTACCTGCAGCTGGCGATTGCCATCCTCGGCGCGATTCCCGTCGCCATGCTGGTGAACGTGCTCATCGAGCGCATCGCCTACCGCCGCCTGCGCAATGCGCCGCGCCTGGCGCCGTTGATCACCGCCATCGGCGTGTCGATCCTGTTGCAGACCTTTGTCATGGCCATGCCGTTCTGGGGCCGCAACCCGCTGCCGTTCCCGCAAGTGCTGCCTTCCGAGCCGATCATGATCGGCGGCGCCATGATTTCGCAGACCCAGGTGCTGCTGCTGGCGCTGGCGGCCATTGCGATGTTTGCGCTCGTGCTGCTGGTCGAACGCACCAAGATGGGGCGGGCGATGCGCGCCGTGGCGGAAAACCCGCGCGTCGCCGGGCTGATGGGCGTCGATTCGAACCGCGTGATCGTCGCCACCTTCGCCATCGGCGCCGCACTCGCGGCCGTGGCCGGCGTGATGTGGGGCGCCAACTACGCCACGATTTCCTTCACCATGGGCGTGCTGCCGGGCCTGAAGGCCTTCTGCGCCGCCGTGCTGGGCGGGATCGGCAACATCTACGGCGCCATGATCGGCGGCCTGCTGCTCGGCATCATCGAAGCGCTCGGCGCCGGCTACATCGGCGACCTGACCGGCGGCTTCCTCGGCAGCCATTACCAGGACATCTTCGCCTTCGTGGTGCTGATCCTGGTGCTCACCGTGCGTCCGTCCGGCATCATGGGCGAGCGCGTTGCCGACCGCGCATAAGGAGGCGACATGTCCCTGATCACTTTTGACCTCCAGCACCAGCCACAGCGGGCGCGCATCAACATGGCCCTGCTGCTGGCGCTGATGATCGCCTTTCCCTTCTTTGCTTCGCAGTACGGCAACTCCTGGGTGCGCATCATCGACCTGGCGCTGCTGTACATCATGCTGGCGCTGGGCCTGAACATCGTGGTCGGCTTCGCCGGCCTGCTCGACCTCGGCTATATCGCCTTCTTCGCCGTCGGCGCCTATTTGACCGGGCTGTTCGCCTCTCCGCAGTTCGCGGCCCTGCTCGAATCGCTGGTGTATAACTACCCGGCGCTGGGCGAATGGCTCACGGCCCTGTTCGGCGAGGAGATCCGGCAGAACGGCATCCACCTGTCGGTGTGGGCCATCGTGCCGCTGGCGGCGCTGGTGGCGGCCCTTTTTGGCGCCTTGCTCGGGGCGCCAACGCTCAAGTTGCGCGGCGACTACCTGGCCATCGTGACGCTCGGCTTCGGCGAGATCATCCGCATCTTCATGAACAACCTGATCGAGCCGATCAATTTCACGAACGGTCCGCAGGGCATCAACATGGTCGATCCGATCCGCATCTTCGGCGTGTCGCTGGCGGGCGAAGCGGGCTCGCAATCGACGGTGTTCATCGGTGGCTACGGCATGCCGTCAGTGAACGCTTACTACTTCCTGTTCCTGGCGCTGTGCATCGCCACCATCTTCATTACCAGCCGCTTGCAACACTCGCGCCTGGGCCGGGCCTGGGTGGCGATCCGCGAAGACGAGATCGCGGCCAAGGCAATGGGCATCAATACCCGTAACGTGAAGTTGCTGGCGTTCTCGATGGGCGCCTCGTTCGGCGGCGTGGCCGGCGCCATGTTCGGCGCCTTCCAGGGCTTCGTGTCGCCGGAATCGTTCTCGCTGACCGAATCGATCGCCGTGCTGGCGATGGTGGTGCTGGGCGGGATCGGCCATATTCCGGGCGTGGTGCTGGGCGGTGTGCTGCTGGCAGCGCTGCCGGAAATCCTGCGCCACGTGGTCGAGCCGGCGCAGATCGCGCTGTTCGGCGAAAAGCTGGTCGAAGCCGAGGTGCTGCGCCAGGCGCTGTACGGCCTGGCCCTGGTGTTGATCATGCTGATCCGCCCGGCCGGGCTGTGGCCGTCGCCGAACAAGGAAGACCGCCCGAATGCCGCCCTGGCGCGCGAAGAAGAGGAGGCCGCGGCATGAGCGACGTCTTGTTGAACATTAGCGGCGTCAACAAACGCTTCGGCGGCCTGCAGGCGCTGACCGACGTCGCCATCCGCATCGAGCGCGGGCAGATCGTTGGCCTGATCGGGCCGAACGGCGCCGGCAAGACCACCTTCTTCAATGTGATCACCGGGCTGTACCAGCCGGATAGCGGCAGTTTCGAACTGGCCGGTAAGCCCTATTCGCCGTCGGCGCCGCATGCGGTGGCGAAGGCGGGGATTGCCCGCACCTTCCAGAACATCCGCCTATTCGGCGAGATGAGCGCGCTGGAGAACGTGATGGTGGGGCGCCACGTGCGCACGAAGCAGGGCGTGTTCGGCGCCATTTTCCGCCACAAGGCGGCGCGCGCCGAAGAAGCGGCGATCCGGGCGCGGGCCCAGGAATTGCTGGACTTCGTCGGCATCGGCCGCTTTGCAAACCGCACCGCGAAGTTCCTGTCGTACGGCGACCAGCGCCGCCTGGAAATCGCGCGCGCCCTGGCTACCGATCCGCAACTGCTGGCGCTGGACGAACCGGCGGCCGGCATGAACGCCACCGAAAAGCTGGCCCTGCGCGAGCTGCTGGTAAAAATCAAGAACGAAGGCAAGACCGTGCTCCTGATCGAACACGACGTGAAACTGATGATGGGCCTGTGCGACCGGATTACCGTGCTCGAGTACGGCAAGCGCATCGCCGAAGGCTTGCCGTCCGAGATCCAGAAAGATCCGGCGGTGATCGCGGCCTACCTGGGAGGAGCGCACTGATGAGCGGCAGCATCCTGAAAATCGAAGGACTGCAGGTGGCCTATGGCGGCATCAAGGCGGTCAAGGGCGTTGACCTGGAAGTGGGGAAAGGCGAGCTGGTGACCCTGATCGGCGCGAACGGCGCCGGCAAGACCACCACCCTGAAGGCGATCACCGGCACCTTGCCGACATCGAAAGTCGAGGGGCGGATTTCCTATCTCGGCGAACCGCTCACGGGCAGCCAGTCCTTCCGCCTGGTGCAGCGTAAACTCGCCATGGTGCCGGAAGGGCGGGGTGTGTTCACGCGCATGTCGATCCACGAGAATCTGCTGATGGGCGCTTATACGCGCGACGACAAGGCGGGCATCGAGGCGGATATCGAGAAGTGGTACGCCGTGTTTCCGCGCCTGAAGGAGCGCTCGGCGCAGTTGGCCGGGACCTTGTCGGGCGGCGAGCAGCAGATGCTGGCCATGGCGCGTGCGTTGATGTGCCACCCGACTCTGCTGCTGCTGGACGAGCCGTCGATGGGGCTGGCGCCGATCATGGTGGAAAAGATCTTCGAGGTGATCCGCGACGTGTCGGCGCAGGGGATCACGATCTTGCTGGTCGAGCAGAATGCCAAGCTGGCGCTGCAGGCGGCGCACCGCGGCTATGTGATGGAGTCGGGAACGATCACGATGACGGGGAACGCGCAGGATATGTTGCACGATCCGCGGGTGCAGGCGGCCTATCTGGGGGAATAAGCCCGGCCCGCAGCCGTGCCATGGTATTGGCCTGCGGCCTAAACCGTACGGTGGGCACCCCGTGCCCACGCGGAAAGTGACGTTGTGTTGGCTGGGTTAATACCCGCGAGGCCGCGTGCCGCAAACGTTTCCCAGGACATACCGCGAACCTTAATCCAGGCCGCATACGCCAACACCGCGCTTGAGCGCCAACACGGCGCAAACATCCGCGTGGGCACGGACTGCCCACCGTACGATTGCGGCCGACAATGCCGTTCGCAGTCCGACTAATCAGGCTGTAAACGACAACGGGGCCGGCTGACAGCGTCAACCGGCCCCGTTGTTATTGACGCTGAATGCTTACGCTGCGGCAGCCGCTGCGGCGTTGGCGGCGGCAGCCGGCGCCTTGGCAGCCACGTTCGAGTACTGCGAAATGGCGGCGTTCATGTTGCTTTCGATCGCTTCGACAGCCTGCTTGGTGGTCTTGCTGAACTGCTCGTAGCCGGCGTTGGCGTTGCTGATCGCGGTCTTGACGGCGGCAACAAAGGTTTCCGAACCGGCCGGGGCGTTCTTGCTCACTTCGTCGACCAGGGCGATGACCTTGCGGTTGGCTTCGACGATCTGGCTTTCGGCGGCTTTCGAGAACTCGGCGCCGGTGCCGCTGGCGATCGAGGCCAGCTGGCGGCTGTACGACAGGGCCTTCTCGGCGTTCGGCTGGGCTTGGGCGGCGGACAGCTGGAAGAATTCTTGCGGATCCTTGGCGGCCAGCAGCTGGCGCGCGGTGGTCGAGCTGTCCGACAGGGTGGCGCGGGCCGCGTTGATGTTCAGTTCAACCAGCTTCTCCATGCTTTCGAAGGTTTTCGACGTCAGCGACGACATCAGGGCGAATTGCGATTCGAGGTTTGCTTTGGTGGCATTCGAGAACTGCTCTGGGATTGCAAACATGGGGTTCTCCAAACAAGACGTTATAGGATTGAATGCTGCTTAAGAATACTGCTCAGGAAGACTACCTGGACCGGTGAAGCGGGAAGCTGGCCGGTGCCTCGAAAGAATTGTGCACCGCAACAGAGCGAATTTTTCCTCACTTTGGCGAACAGGTCAAGCGTTTTTGGTGCGACGCACCATGGCGGCAGGCTTTGTTGTGTTCTTGCATCGGATGAAATACTTATAAACAATAAAGATGATTTCTCTGCCATCGTTTCAATCGTGCATGAGGATTTTTCTGCTACGCAAATTTGGCGCGGCAGGCATGCTAGACTTGCCTTTCATGCCATCTCGCCGCCCATCTTCCGCCGCCATGCCCGACATGCCCGCAGCCCAGCGCTGGCTGGCGCCGCTGCCGCTGCTCTTCGTGGTCCTGTGGAGCACCGGCTTCATCGCCGCCAAGTACGGCTTGCCGTACGCGCCGCCGCTGACCTTCCTGATCCTGCGCTGCCTCGGCGTGCTGCTGGTGCTGGCGCCCATCGTGCTGGTCTGGCGCGCGCCCTGGCCGAGCGGACGCATCCTGCACGTGGCCGTGGCCGGCCTGCTGCTGCAGGCGGGTTACCTGGGCGGGGTCTGGAGCGCGATCAAGATCGGCATGCCGGCCGGGCTGTCGGCCCTGATCGTCGGTATGCAGCCGATCCTGACCGCCGTGGCCGCGCCCCTGATCGGCGAGCGCGTGCGTCCGCGCCAGTGGCTAGGGCTGGCACTGGGCCTGGCCGGCGTCGCGCTGGTGGTCTACGCCAAGCTCGACCTGGTGCACCTGTCGGCTTTGCCGATCATCTATTGCGTGCTGGCGCTGCTGTCGATTACCGCCGGCACCATGTACCAGAAACGCTATTGCCCGCAATTCGATTTGCGCACCGGCACCGTGATCCAGTTCGGCGCGACCGTGGCGGCGCTGCTGCCGCTGGCGCTGCTGTTCGAGGGGTTCGACCTGTCCTTGTCGACGGTGGCGTGGACCCCGCACTTCATCGGCGCCTTGTTGTGGTCGGTGTTCGCGCTGTCGATCGGCGCCATCTTCCTGCTGTTCCGCCTGATCAGCCGCAGCGCCGCCACCGAAGTCACGAGCCTGCTCTACCTGACCCCGCCCACGACCGCCATCATGGCCTGGCTGCTGTTCGGCGAGGCCCTCGGCCCGCTCGGGCTGGCGGGCATGGCCGTGGCCGTCGCGGGCGTTGCATTCGTCGTCAACAAGGAGAAACGATGATTTCCCATCCCCAGCAAGAAGCGGTCGATGCCGCCATCGTCTCGCGCCGCTCGATTCGTGCCTTCCTCGACAAGTCGGTCGCGCGCGAGGACCTGGAACAGATCCTCGAAGTGGCGGCGCGCGCGCCGTCCGGCACGAATACCCAGCCCTGGAAGGTGTATGTGCTGACCGGCCAGGCGCGCCAGGATTTATCGAACGCCATCCTGGCCGTGCACACCGACCCCGAGCGGTCGCGCGAGCACACCGAGGAATATGCGTATTACCCGCGCGAGTGGGTCTCGCCCTTCATCGACCGCCGCCGCAAGGTGGGCTGGGACCTGTACAGCCTGCTTGGCCTGACGCGCGACAACAAGGCCGGCATGGCGGCCCAGCATGCGCGCAACTTCAATTTCTTCGACGCGCCGGTGGGCCTGATCTTCACCATCGACCGCATCATGGAGCAGGGCTCCTGGCTCGACTACGGCATGTTCTTGCAGAACATCATGGTGGCGGCGCGTGGACGCGGGCTCGATACCTGTCCGCAGGCCGCCTTTACCCAGTACCACCGCATCATCGCCGCGCAACTCGGACTGCCGACGAACGAGACCGTGGTGTGCGGCATGGCGCTGGGCTGGGCCGACCCCGGCAAGATTGAAAACTCGCTCATCACGGAACGGGAACCCCTGGCCGGCTTCGTTCGTTTCATCGAATAAACCACGACGCCTGTAAATACTTGAATTAAAAGGCAGTTTTGTTCACTGTGCGTGCGCCATTGGCCATTGAAGTGCGGCAAAATGGTGACGAAATCGTGAATTCTGCTTGTGCCTTCAGCTGAGCGGACTACACTTGTGTCATGGCTCATCAGTTCGGCATGCGGTTCGGTAAGGTAAAGGGGTAGAAATGATCAAGCTTGCATTGGCGATGCTCGTGTCGCTGTTCCTGGTGGCGGAGCCGGTCTCCGCGGCAGGAGCGGGTGCGGGAGCGCAAGCTCAAAAGCAGGCCAGTTCGGCCAAGAAAAAGCGCCAGGCCGTCAAGAAACCGGTCAAGAAAAAAGCAGCGGCCGCGAAGTCCAAGCGCGCCCGCAAGGAAGTGGCGGTTGCCGCCGACAAGCGCGGACGCCTGGTGCGCCGTGTCGAGGTAGTCAACGGCAAGCGCCGCGTTACCTACCAGGGCGTACGCAAGGCCGCCCCGGCCGTGGTGGCGATGCGCACCGCCGGCGACATCGCCGGCCTGCACAAGACCGATGATCCGCTGTCGCTGCGCTCGAACGTCGCCTTCGTGCTCGACCAGAACAGTTCCGAAGTCCTGTTCGAAAAGAATGCGAATGTCGCGCTGCCGATCGCCTCGATCACCAAGCTGATGACCGGCCTGGTCGTGGTCGAAGCCGGCCAGGACCTGAACGAAACCCTTACCGTCACGAATGCCGACGTCGACCGCCTGAAATACAGCAGCTCGCGCCTGCCGGTCGGCGCGCGCATGACGCGCAATAACCTGCTGCACATTGCCCTGATGAGTTCCGAGAACCGCGCCGCCGCCGCGCTGGGGCGCAACTATCCGGGCGGTACCCCGGCCTTTGTCGCGGCCATGAACGCCAAGGCGAAAGAACTGGGCATGCACGACACCCGCTACGTCGACTCCAGCGGCCTGTCGAGCCAGAACGTGTCGAGTGCGCGCGACCTGGCCAAGCTGGTCGCCTTTGCGCACCAGAAGCCGCTGCTGCGCCAGTACTCGACCGATCCGAACTGGGTGGTGGAGGCAAGCGGCCGCCCGATGCGCTATGCGAACACGAATTACCTGGTGGCGCTGCCGGACTGGAACATCGGCCTGCAAAAGACCGGCTTCATCAACGAAGCGGGGCGCTGCCTGGTGATGCAGGCCATGATCCAGGGCCGCAACGTGATCATGGTGTTCCTGGATTCGAAAGGAAAGATGTCGCGTACTGCCGACGCCGGCCGCATGCGCCGCTGGCTGGAAGCGCTGACCCCGGACAGCATCGTGCCGCCGGTGCATGCCGCCGCGCCGGCGGCGAATAATGCCGTGAATACCTCGTTTTCTACCGTGACCGCAGCGACTGTTCTTCAGAAGCGCTAATCAAGGAAAGAGGATTCGATAAAGCGCGCAGGGCGAGCCGTTGCAACGCCGCCATGCGCGCTTTTTCGGATCCTCAGGCGGCCGAGGCCGGGCGGAAACCAAGCGTCGCCGAAATCTGCCCGGCGGTCTGCACCAGGTCGTCGAGCCAGTCTTCCTGCAGGCGGTCGGCCGGCGCCGAGATCGACAAGCCCGCTACCAGCTTGCCGCCGTCGTCGTAGATGCCGGCGGCCATGCAACGCACTCCCAGCTCCAGCTCCTCGTTGTCGCGCGCGTAGCCGCGCGCACGCACCAGGCCCAGCTCACGTTCGAGCTTGGACAAATCGGTGATTGAATTCTTGTTGTGACCGGCCAGCCCGGTGCGGGTGGCGTAGGCGCGGATTGCCTTGGCCTCGTCGACCGACAGGAACAGTTTGCCGGTGGAAGTCAGGTGCAGCGGCCCGCGTCCGCCGATCGCGCGCACCACCTGCATGCCCGAGCGTTCGGAAAAAGCGCGGTCGATGTAGACGATTTCGTCGCCCTGGCGCACCGACAGGTTCACGGTTTGCTGGGTCTTCTTGTGCAGCGAGCGCATGAAGTCGAGCGCCGCTTCGCGTACCGACAGCCGGCTCTTTACCACATTCCCGAGTTCCAGCAGGCGCATGCCGAGGCGGTAGGTACCGGGCTCGACGCGGTCGACGAAACGCGTGACCACCATGTCGTTCAGGATGCGGTGCGCAGTGGAAGGGTGCAGGCCCGAGACCTTGGAAAGTTCCTTCAGGCTGACCGGGTCGGGATAGGTCGCCAGGGCGTCGAGCAGCGCGACCATGCGTTCAATCACCTGGATCGAGGTCTTGGCTGGTTCAAGGGTGTCGATTTTCATGATGTGGTTGGTGCAGTGCAGTATCGTTCTACTTTATACCATAATGCGAAAAACAGTGACGGATTCGCTAGGGAAGCCCTGATTAATTCGGCCGCTCGCGTTCCCGCCGGTGCCGCAACCTGAGACAATAGCGCTACGTTCCCCGTCTGCCATCGATCATGCAAAAGAGCTTCTCCGACCTCGAATACGCTGCCAAGA
>Ga0209023_10006025_pt1 | contig 12976 bp, 12 predicted proteins | sample LakOneMetagenome_FD_187468 | JGI IMG/M metagenome (GOLD analysis project Ga0209023, IMG submission 187468) | Freshwater and sediment microbial communities from Lake Erie, Canada (SPAdes) (version 2) | ecosystem: Environmental > Aquatic > Freshwater > Lentic | place: Lake Erie, Canada... | reverse complement strand
AGATCTAGTTATCTCAAAATTATGGTGGGCATCTGACTCGAGGTCAGAAAAGCAATTGTCCGATGTTCGAAATTTAATTAGAAACGAATTGGATCTCGCGTACATCGAATTGTGGACGAAAAAGCTCAGCGTCGATGATCTGTTGGAACTGTGCAGAAAGGGAATTTGACATGAATGACACAACACCGGAGATTGAAAGACTGCAATACCAAATGATGCGGGATCTCGGGTCAACGCGACGTATTGAGCTCGCCTGTGAAATGTATATGGCCGCGCGTCAGTCTATATTATTGTCGCTTTCTAGTGTTTCGTCTGACGTCGAGCGGAGGAAACTGTTTGTTGAGAAAATGTACGGAGTAGAGTTTTCAAATCAACTATTTAGCGAGGTAGAAATATGATCTATCGAATTCTAATCACCACGACCGTGGCTCTACTCTTGTTTGTCTCAGCCGCAAGTGCGCAAAAGGCAGAGGTGACGATCAGTTTGAATGAGCCGTTCTTTGACGCCCTGTTGGATTCGGTGTTTCAGAATTATGATGCACCTGAGTTTTCGATCGCAAAGGCGGGAAGTGTTGAGGATGTGACCAACTCGGCGTTCTCGCTTTTTGGTTTTGGCGGGCCTTCGGCCGAGACTAAACCGGCATATTGCAGCGAATCAGTGAAGATATTGCGTGAGAATAATGGTGTTCGTACGGCAGTTCGTTTTCGTGACGGCAAGGTATATGTGCCGTTGGCTTTTTCGGGTGGATACGCCCCGCCGTTTATCGGTTGCGTAGATTTTGCGGGATCGGCTGAGGCGAATGTCGATATTGAGTTCGACCCGCAAACCCAACGTCTAATCGGTCGTGCACACGTCAACACCGTCAATCTTAACGGCACCGGCGGGATCGGCGGTACGGTGATCGCGCGCATGATCCAAGGGTCGATCGACAAGAAACTCAACCCCATCGAGATTCTCAGTCTCGACAAAGTCTCATTCGGCCTACCGATCCCGAATACCGGCACGATCAAAATGAAAGCTGTCGGCGTCCGGCCTGAGATCGCGAATGGTTCGGTTCAAATACACATCACATACGAATTCCTGAAGGGCTAACCAAATGGTGTCGAAAGTCTACGATTTAGTGCCTTTGTGCTTAGCCTGAACTGAAAATCTCCGATAAAAAGGCACCAAACGAACTGGAACGCTAATTGCCATAAGTAGGGCGGACGAATCAACATTCGCCTTTTAGCATTTCAAAAAGGGGTGTCAAATGAACAACAGTTTAAGAAAACAAATTATGATCTCGCTCGTTACTGCGAGTGCGGTCGGTGCCTTTATGGTGACCGATGCCAGTGCTCAGCGAAATGGCGGACGGGACCGACAGGACGGACAGCGTAACGAAAAGAGTGACAATTCCGTAGATCAGGGTAGTCGCGGACGGCGGCCGGTAGAATCGCAGCCGAACAGCACGCCTGCCCAGTCCGAACGCCAGCGTCGTCCGCAGCAGGACAACACATGGCAACAGCAGAACAATCAGCGGGACGAACAAATGCGTCAGGCCCGCGAACGACGCCAGGTTCAGGAGCAGCAAAACAATGCCCGCCAGCAAAATGACCGCAATGTCTGGCAGCAACAACAGAATGACCAGCGTCAGCGGGACGAACAAATGCGTCAGGCCCGCGAACGTCGTCAGATCCAAGATCAGCAGAATACTTCCCGCCAGCAAAACGACCGAAACGTTTGGCAGCAGCAACAGAACGACCAACGGCAGCGTGACGACGAGTTGAGACAGGCCCGCGAACGCCGTCAGATCCGCGATCAGCAAAACACTACGCGCCAGCAGCCTGATCGAAATGTCTACAACACCGACCAAGGCGAAAAGCGTGTCAGGAACCAGCAGAATTCGTATGGAAACGGAAATGGATACGGAAACGGCCGCGATCAACGGATAGACCGCAGTCAGCAGCAATACATGCAGCAGCAAAGCTGGAACCAGTATAACAACCACTGGGGCGGCAATTGGCAGACGATCGAAAAATCGCGATATCGCGAGCTTCAGGAGCAACGTAGGCGTGCCTACATGCAGTATCAGCAGCGATATTGGGATCGAATAAGACGCGACCAGCTTCGCCTGCAGCAGGCACAGTATTACGATAACTATTACAACAATTATCGCTACAATCGCGGTGGTTCATACTATTACACGAGCCAATACGGAGCCCAGATGCTGCGTGACGCGGTCAACAACGGTTACGAGGAAGGTTTCTACGCCGGACAGGCCGACCGTCAGGATGGTTGGAATTTTGATTATCAAAACTCTTACGGCTATCAGGACGCAGCCTTCGGCTACGACAGCTATTATGTCTCGATGGATGAGTACAACTATTACTTCCGCGAAGGCTTCCGGCGCGGTTATGAGGATGGTTATTACAGCCGCAATCGATATGGCCGTTATTCGAACGGTAAGTATTCGATCCTTGGTTCGATAGTCGGAACGATCATTGATCTGGTGACCGATTAATTTGATCGTTCATCTGAATAAAGCCCCGTTCGCGATTGCGGACGGGGCTTTATTATTTCTTTAAGATCGACAGATATGCCTTCCAAGGCCCGACATTCGTCTCATATTTCGACGCCATCCACGTGACGATCTGGCGAATATGGCCCAGGTCGTGAACGACCCAGGTGGATATCAACTGTTCGAGCGTGACTTCACCAAATTCCGGATGAATCCCTTTCAGAGCCAGTTGCCCTTCCGTTAAACGCCAACTTAATAGCTTTTCTACATTCGCCCGCCGAAGCGTAGCAAATTTATCCAATTGCTCAGCGAAAGTTGCCTTATCGGTTTCGCCGAACATCGCTGTTCGATCGAATTCGTCAAATTCGAGGCTCTCGCCCTGCGCCAAAATTATCTCCGCACGCGGCATCCAATCCGTTTCTTCGCCATGTATTAGATGCCCGATCACGTCATAAACACTCCAGTTATTCAGATCTTCGTAGCCTGCCGACCATGCGGGTGAAAGGCCTTCGAACATTGTCGAAAGCGTCTTCGGGGTCCGGAGCAATATCTCGGTCGCCTGTTCAACTTCGAATTTCATATCTTCGCCAATTATACATTTGGTTTGCTAGAATCAATATCGATACGTATGAAACAACCTCTCGTCGCCATTATTGGCCGGCCGAATGTCGGAAAATCTACTTTGTTCAATCGCCTCGTCGGTGCGCGGAAAGCCATTGTCGGCGATGAGCCCGGAATTACGCGCGACCGCATGTTTGGAGAGGTCGATTGGAAAGCCGACACCTTTCGCCTCGTCGATACGGGCGGGATCGTGCCTGATGATGACGCGATCATCCCGTCAAACATTTTCAGACAGGCATCGCATGCGATCGATGAGTCGGTCGCGATCATCTGGGTTCTCGATTCGCGCGCCGGTGTAACGCCGCTCGATGAGGAATTGGGCGTTTTGCTGCGCAATACGGGCAAACCGGTGGTCATCGCTGCCAATAAGTGCGAATCGCGGACTGTCGAGAACGAGGCTGGGGAATTCTACCAATTTGGCTTTGAAATGTCGCCGATCTCTGCCGAACACGGCACCGGTATCGGTGATCTGCTCGACATGGTCTATGACCATTTGGTTTTCGAAGAAACGCCGGAAGCCGAGGCTTCGAATGAGACCAAACTCGCGATCATTGGCCGTCCGAATGTCGGCAAATCCTCGCTGCTCAATCAATTGCTGGGCGAAGAACGTGTTATCGTTTCGCCGATCGCCGGAACAACGCGTGATGCGATCGATACTCATTTGACCGTTGATGGACAGGATTATCTGCTGATCGACACCGCCGGTATTCGCCGAAAAGGTAAAACGACCGAGATGGCCGAAAAGCTGTCCGTCATCATGGCCCGCAAGGCTCTCGAACGTGCTGATGTTGCGATCATCGTGATCGATGCGGTTGAAGGTGTAACAAATCTCGATGCAAATATCGCCGGTTATGCTGTCGATTCTGGCTGTTCCGTGATAATCGCCGTCAATAAATGGGATGCTCTCGAAGAAAAAGAAACAAACACCATCTATGAGTTCGAACGCACGCTAAGGATGGCGATGAAGTTCCTTGATTGGGCTCCGATCGTCACCATGTCAGCACTCACCGGCCAGCGGGTCAAGAATTTGATGCCGCTTGTCGATAAAGCGAATGCCGCACGCAATATGCGTGTTTCCACTTCAAAACTCAACAGATTTTTCGAAGAATCGATCTCGCAGCCAAAAGGAGGCTCGGCCCCGGCTCCGGTCAAGGGAGGATTCTCGCGTCTCAAGGTCCAGTTTCTTACGCAAGCCGGAATGCGGCCGCCGTTGTTCATATTGTTCACATCGGGTGGAAAGGCGGGACTGCATTTCTCGTATCTGCGGTACATCGAAAATCAGCTTCGCGAAGAGTTTGAGTTTTTCGGCACGCCGATCCGATTGGTAGAAAGGCATAAGGTGAAACAGAAAAAGGACTGACCTCGAAGGGTGAAGTTGGCAAACAATTTTCCGTTCGATAAGATTATTTAGACAGATCGATACAAAGAAGTGGAACTCGGATTATTAATTTTAAGGCTCTTTCTGGCTGCCGTTTTCGGACTCGCGGGTGCCGGGAAACTCGCCGATCTCGACGGTTCGCGCAAGGCGGCCGCCGGTTTTGGCCTGCCTGCTTCGTTTGCGGGCATTGTCGGAGTTGCTTTGCCGTTGTTTGAGATCGCGATCGCGGCTTCGCTGCTGTTTACGGTTTCATCGTGGTTTGGTGCGATCGCTGCTGCGACTCTATTGTTGGTTTTTGTCACGGGAATGATCTATCAGATGGCAAAGGGCAACGCTCCCGATTGCCACTGTTTCGGCCAGATCCACAGTGAGCCGGTCGGAGTTTCGAGTCTCATCCGCAACCTCATATTTCTCGTTCCCGCCGTTGTCATTATTTTCAAGGGTCAGAACGCCCAAGGTATGAGCATTGCCAGTGTCGATCGCGAGTCGGTGCAGTTGATGCTGATCCTTTTGGCCGTTTTGCTCCTCGGTATCGCGATCGATTTCTTGCGGCGGATATCTTCAAAACAGGATGCGATCGTTCGACGCATTGATATCCTTGAGGTCGTTGCTAAAGACGGCGGTCAGGTCGAACGCCAACACGCAGGCAGTCCGCATGACGGCTTGCCGATCGGTGCGACCCTGCCCGATTTTGAGATCGAGGACATTTACGGAAAGTTTCGTACGACTCTCTCGTTGGCCGGTGAAGGCGTTCCGGTCCTTATGTTTTTCGTCAGTCCAACCTGTAGCCCATGCAAGGCGTTGGTTCCGAGAATTCAGGAGTGGGGATTGGAATTGTCGGGAAGGGTCAAGGTCGTTTTGATAAGCTCCGGCACGATTGAAGAAAACATCCAGAAATTTGGCGATCAGATAACGCGGGCGTTGTTTGTCGGAAAAGAGCGGGAGTTTGCCGATGCGGTAAACGCAAAATGGACCCCATCAGCCCTCTATGTCGATGTCAACGGCAAGGTAGCCAGCCACATCGCGGCCGGCGACGCTGCGATCATCGAACTGGTGGAAAAGATATTGGCTGCCGATCTTGCTGACGAGTTTACCTATTTTACAGGCAATCATGACGGGCACGACCACAATCACATTGATCTTGGAGGCCGAATCCCGGAGTTCGCGATCGATGCGATCGACGGGCGTACCATCAGTTCGAACGATCTGGTAGGAAAACAAACGCTCGTCACATTTTGGAGCACCACATGTCCGCATTGTGAAAAAATGGCTCCAGAGCTCAAGGAATGGGATCGTTCGCGAGGTGTCAACGATCCGAATCTCGTAGTTTTTTCTGATGGTGAGGTCGAACCGCACGTTAAGATGGGCCTTAAGGCTCCGATAGTCCTGGACAAAGGCAACAAGCTCTCCGAAAAACTAGGCATGTTCGGCACGCCTTCGGCGGTGTTGATCGATGAAAAGGGAAGGTTCGCGTCCGAGATCGCCGTCGGTGCACAACATATCTGGTCGTTGATCGGAAAGAGGAAATAGGATCGACGCCCGCGAATGATCTGAATCTTAATGAGTAAACCCATAGATTGGAAAGTGACCGCCAAGGATGGCGAGGCACGAACGGGAATTTTGAGGACGAGGCGTTCCGTGATCGAAACGCCTGTTTTTATGCCTGTTGGTACACAAGGTACGGTTAAAGGCGTTCGTTTCGAGTGGCTCGAAAACGAGATGGATACCCGCATCATTCTCGGCAACACGTATCATCTTTTCCTCCGTCCCGGCGTCGAGATCATTCGCAAACTCGGCGGCCTTCACAAATTTAGCACCTGGAACCGTTCACTTTTGACCGATTCGGGCGGTTTTCAGGTCTTTTCGCTGACAAAATTGCGAAAACTCACCGAAGCCGGTGTTGAGTTTCAATCGCATCTCGATGGCAGTAAACAATTCCTGTCGCCCGAGGTTTCTATGGAGATCCAGGCGGCATTGGGCTCTGAGATCGTTATGGTATTCGACGAATGCCCTCCTGGCGATGCCGGATTTGACGCAACAAAGAAAAGCCTTGAGATGACCGCGAGATGGGCGCTCAGGTCGAAAGATCGTTTTGATGCGTTACAGATCAGTTCGGAGTTTCGCGTTCCCAGTTTACAATCGGAAGATTTCCTGAACTCGGAACTGGAAACTGAAAACTCGAAACTGTCGGGAAATCAGGCTCTCTTCGGAATTATCCAGGGTGCTGGGCATCTCGATCTTCGAAAAGAAAGCCTTGAAAGGACGATCGACATCGGATTTGACGGTTACGCGATCGGCGGGTTGAGCGTTGGTGAGGAAAAGAGTGTGATGTACGCGGTGCTTGATTATCTCGCGCCAAAGATGCCGTCGAACGCACCCCGATATCTGATGGGCGTAGGGACTCCCGAAGACCTGATCGAAGGTGTCAATTGCGGTGTCGATATGTTTGATTGCGTTATTCCGACGCGGAATGGACGGACCGGAAGCGCTTTCACTTCACGAGGAAAGATCAACATTAGAAACGCAAAATTCGCCGATGACGAAGGTTCGCTCGATCCGGAATGCGGTTGTTCGGTCTGTACCCGTTATTCCCTCGCTTATTTGCGGCATTTATATCAGGCGGGCGAGATGACGGCGGCAATATTGATATCCCATCACAACGTCTATTTTTTCCTCGATACGATGCGTCGGGTGAGGGAATCGATAAATTCGGGCTCGTTTCAGCAGTTTCGAAAGGATTTTCTGTACAAATTAAGCGAGAACGCGTCCGATGCCGTTTGATTAAGGGCGAACTAATGTATATTATTGAGTTTTTGTCTAAAAGCGTACTAAATGATGAGTAATTTACTTTTGTTTTTTCAGGCCGAAACGGGTGGTGGTGGTTTTCCATACTCAATGGTCTTCATGATGCTGGCAATTTTTGGCATCTTTTATTTTTTGGTCATTTTGCCCCAAAAACGCCAGAAACAACAGCTTCAGGACATGATCGCCGAACTTAAGATGAACGACGAGGTCGTCACCAACGGCGGTATCATCGGCAAGATCAAAGAGGTCCGCGAGACCAGCTTCATCATTATGAGCGCGGAAAAATCGCTCCTCGAAGTAGGCAAAAGCGCCGTCGTAGGCAAAAAAGCAGAATAGGAATTAGCCATTGAGTCCACAGAGAACACAGAGATTTAATTCGTCTCTTTGAGAACTCTGTGAACTCTGTGGCAAACAGAAAGAATGAAAAACACAGGTTTGTGGATCAGAACAGTAATTATCCTTGCGATCACGATCGCTGGCATTTATCTCGTATTCGGGCCGCGGCGTGCTCCGACTGGAGCCGATTTTACCTGGCAGGGAATTAAGGACAATCTTGCGAATAACATCACCCTCGGGCTTGATCTCAAGGGCGGTTCACACCTTGTCATGAAGGTCCGCACGGATGATTACCTCAAGAAATTGACCGAGGGCAACGCTCAGGCGATCGCGGTCGCGATGGCGGACGCTAAGATGGAGGTCGCTGCAAATTCGGCGGTCTCTGAGAATGATGTTTATGCGATCGCGCTGACCCCGGGCGACAGCGTCGATACGCAAGCTGCTATCGATGAGGTCAAAAAGAAGGTCGATCTGCGAAACTGGGACGAAAAGATCAGCGGCAAGACCGTAACATGGTCGCTTGGTGGCCAGCAGCAGAATTTGCTCAAAGATCAAGCGGTCGAGCAGGCACTCAAGATCATCGAAAGCCGTATCAATGCGTTCGGCGTCAAAGAGCCTACGCTCCAGCGTCAGGGATCGAAAGAATCGGGCCAGATACTGCTTCAGATGCCCGGCCTCGAAGATCCGGTTCGTATCAAGGAACTGATCAAGGCCGAATCAAACCTTTCGCTGATGAAGATCGTCAGTGCCGCAAATCCTGCTCCGGTAACGACTTATCCGACACGAGAGGCTGCTCTGCAATCGATCGGCGGAAAAGAAACATCGACCCGCAAAGTTTATGCGTACGCCGACAAAGACGAACCAAGTGCCGCCGCTGGTGCAAAACCTGATGCTGCGAAACCCAAGCAGTTCGTCGTCGTCGAATATCCGGCCGTCGTCGACGGCAGCGAACTTCGTGATGCAAACGCAGTTTCCAAGACCGGCGGACAGGGCGACTACCAGATCTCGTTTTCGTTCAAACCCAGCGGAGCACAGAAATTCGGCGACTGGACAGGGAAGAATATAAACAATTACATGGCCGTCGTCCTAAATGATGAGGTCAAATCAGCGGCGTTCATCAAATCGCAGATCTTTGACAGCGGTGAGATCTCGGGCAAATTTACCAAGACCTCGGCCGAAGACCTTGCATTGACGCTCAAATCGGGTGCCTTGCCCGCCAAGATCGATTATCAGGAAGAGCGAACCGTCGGCCCGAGCCTCGGTGCAGACTCGATCAAAGCCGGTGTAGAAGCTTCGCTTGGCGGCCTCGCCCTCGTGATCGTGTTCATGCTGTTCTATTATCGCGGTTCGGGTATCAATGCCGTCATCGCTTTGCTGCTCAACATGATCCTGACCATTGCTGCACTCGTGATGATCAAATCGACGCTCACCCTGCCCGGTATCGCCGGACTGATCCTCGGCATCGGTATGGCGGTTGACTCGAACGTTCTGATCTTTGAGCGCATTCGCGAAGAAATTCGCGACGGTTTCGATATTCCGACATCGATCGGCATGGGATTCGACCGTGCGTTCATCACGATCATTGATACGCACATCACGACGATCATTTCATCGTTGATCCTGTATATGAACGGATCGGGCCCGATCAAGGGATTTGCCGTGACGCTTATCCTCGGCCTTGTGATCAACCTTTTTACCGCGGTATTTGTTTCACGCACCATTTTCAACTGGGAAATGTCGCTGCGTCCCGGTATGAAGAAGCTCAGTATTTAATTAGTCCGGAGTTCAGAGTCTAGAGTCGGGAGCCAGAAGCTCTTAGTTCTCTCGACTCTCGACTCTCGACTCTCGACTTATAAAAGAGATGTTTAACTTATTTCAGAACATTCACATCGATTGGCTTGGTAAACGAAAAGCGTTTATCGGATTCTCGATCTTTATCATGGTGGCCGGACTGGTCTCAGCGATCGGCCGTCAGGCGATGCCGGGCGGAACCGAAGCATTCAACCTTGGCGTCGACTTCAAAGGCGGCACGATGGTTACGGCCAAATTTCGCAACCGTCCGTCCGACGATGAGATCCGCGGTGCGCTAAATACTGCTGGAATCAACGACCCTGTCCTGCAGACATCGACCAGCAAGCCGGACGAAGTGCTGATCAAGATCCCGCTTATCGAGGCCACTACCGGTGACATCTCCGAGAAATCGGCTGAAGAGCAAAAGGAACAGGTTCAGAGCGGCCGATTGGCTGTAAAGAAGGCGTTAGACACATTTGGAAAGGAAGCGGATGGCGAGACGACGCTTGATACGGCACCTGACTCTGCATATAAGATCGTGGGGACCGATTCGGTAGGTGCGATTGCAGGCTCTCAGTTGCGTACTCAGGCTATAACAGCGACTTTGCTTGGCCTTGTTGGTATCTTGCTGTTTATTGCATTCAGATATGACTGGACGTACGCAGCGGGTGCTGTGCTGGCCGTATTTCACGATGTTCTGATGGTTCTGTCGTTCTTCTCGATACTTCAATGGGAAGTCAACCTTACCGTTATCGCCGCGATCTTGACGATTGTCGGATTTTCGGTCAACGACTCGATCGTTATTTTTGACCGCGTGCGTGAGAATATTCCGCAGCATCGAACCGACTCGTTGTTCAAGATCACGAACGACTCGATCAACCAAACTTTGTCGCGAACAATAATAACTGCCGGATTGGTCATACTTTCTGTTCTGTCGCTCGTATTATTCGGTGGAGAGGTTTTGCGGAGCTTTTCGCTCGCACTCCTCGTCGGCCTGACGCTCGGAACATATTCGACGATCGCCATCGCCAGCCCGATCGCGATCTGGTGGCAGGACAAGCTCGGTGACAACCGGGTCAAGGAAGTTCTGGTCCCCGAAATGGGCGAAAAACTGGCAACTGCATCGCGCCGAAGTGTGACGCGAAGGCCCGTTACGCGATAGATCTTTCGACGATACAAATTGGTTAGACCAACGGTCAAAAAAAGTTGTAAATCAGCCGAAATTACGGTGATTAATCTTGACTTTCAATTTGTAAACTTTTAGACTTCTTTACGTTGCTGGTCAATTTAAGATCTATCTGCTTTTTTCCGTATTCGAACGATCGGAACGGAATTCGTGGAACCTTGTACGTTAGACCGGCGAGAGTCCGACCTTCCCGCACTTGGTTAAGCGAAGCAAAAGTAGATCATATAATCAAATACCCGAAAGTGTTCGTCGGTAATTTACCGTACAGACTGCTCTCAGGCGATTGGTTACAGTTTTATAAGCAATAATAGGTTTCGTGACCTTTGACCTAAGTTTGGCACCGGTAGGCAGTAACGGAGGAATTAATATGCTGGATCAATTAGTTGAATCTAAAAGCAATTCAGGGGAGAACCGAAGGAAAGGCGAGTTTATCTTCGTCGTTGGTCTCCTCGCTGTGCTCACACTACTCAGCGGCTGGACCTTTAGCCTGTTTGGAAAGGATTACGGTATGGGTGGAGGCGACCTTGAGTTGACCTCGTTAGTCGCACCGCCGCCGCCTGACGAAGAGCCGCCGCCCGAGAAGCCAAAAGAACCCGAAAAGCAGAAACAGCCTGACGTCGACGTTCGTAAGGAACTGATCGCGAACATTGATGTCACTCCCCCCAAGGTTCCGGATAAGATCGATACGACGTCCGCCAAAGTAGATGCGATGCGCAAGAACGTCAATACGATTCAGGGCAATGAGAACTTCAACAACGCAGCGGCTGCCCCCACCCGTAATGGCGGTGCTGTAGAGAGCGGTACGACGTTGGGTGATGGTGGAAAAGGCGACGGCAGCGACATCGACGAAACACCTAAAGAAAAGCCGCCTGAGGTCAAGGCCTCGCCGCCAAAACCTGTCGTACCGAAGATGGTTTCCGGTGGTGTGTTGAACGGTAAGGCGACGAGTCTGCCAAAACCCGCATACCCTGCGGCTGCTAAGGCCGTTCGCGCAGCTGGTTCAGTCAGCGTACAGGTAGTTATCAGCGAATCCGGTAGTGTTATTTCCGCAAGCGCGGTCAGCGGCCATCCGCTCTTGAGAGCAGCAGCCGAAGGCGCGGCACGCGGAGCACATTTCAGCCCGACCCTGCTGTCGGGGCAGCCCGTGAAGGTTTCGGGCGTCATCACCTATAATTTTGTTCCCTGATAGGGGCGAATGGATGAAAAAGGGAACGCATTGTGCGTTTCCTTTTCATTAAGTATTTTCGCAATAATCAAAAGTTTTCGATTTCTTTGGAGGAAAAATCATGACATTTCTTGGCAGCCTGGTCACAACCGACATTTCGGGCTTTTTCTTAATGTTTGCTAGCGAGGGCGTCTCGTTCGGCATTTACGATATCGCAAAGAGCCTTACTATTCCGGGCTGGGGCGTTATCATCACCTTGTTGATCGAGTCGGTCTATATGATCGCCGTCGGCATCGAGCGTTTCCTTACGTACAGTAAGGCGAAGGCACAGTCCCGTCAGTATGCTCCTAAAGTTGCTCAGGCACTGAAGAACAGCAACATCGACGAAGCCATCAACATCGGCGACAAGCACAAAGATTCGCACCTCGCGATGGTTGTGTCGTCGGGTCTTAAAGAGTTTGCTGCTCATCAGGGCAACACGGACATTTCGGCTGACGAAATGGAAGCTTCGAAGCGTGCTCTTGAGCGTGCGATCGCAGTTAAGACCGCTGAACTCAAACGCGGCCTGTCGGGCCTTGCTACCGTTGGTTCGACCGCTCCGTTCGTCGGACTGTTCGGAACCGTCGTGGGTATCATCGGTGCTTTCCAGGCGTTGAAAACTAATGAGTCGGCCGGTATCGGTGCTGTCGGTGGTGCTATCGCCGAAGCTCTCGTCGCTACCGCTTTTGGTATCCTCGTGGCTATTCCCGCCGTTTGGCTCTTCAACTATTTCACCAGCAAAGTCACAAGCTTCAGCGTTGAAATGGAGAACTCGGCTTCGGAATTGGTTGATTACTTTATTAAACAGCGTGCAAAATCGCTCCGCGGCTAATTGCGGCGGACCGAGATTTTGACCGGTCAGGAGAATTACTGCCATGGGTGCACAAATAGGTGGGGCTTCCGAATATAACGCGGAGATCAACGTTACGCCGATGGTTGACGTTATGCTGGTGTTGCTGATCATTTTCATGATCGTCACACCGCTGCTTCAACAGGGCGTATCGGTCAACCTTCCGCGTGATATGGTCAGCCCCGATGAGGATGCTGATATTGCTAAAGATACGTCGGTGATCATCGCGATACCCGACAACAGCAATTTCTACATTGGTAAGGAAATATATCCGCTCGACTCGCTCGGTGAAGTTATCAAAAAGCGT
>Ga0209023_10006024_pt1 | contig 12977 bp, 13 predicted proteins | sample LakOneMetagenome_FD_187468 | JGI IMG/M metagenome (GOLD analysis project Ga0209023, IMG submission 187468) | Freshwater and sediment microbial communities from Lake Erie, Canada (SPAdes) (version 2) | ecosystem: Environmental > Aquatic > Freshwater > Lentic | place: Lake Erie, Canada... | reverse complement strand
GTGGCTCTCGGCTGCCGTCGACGCGCTCGTCGTCGTGCTTGCGCTCAGCCTTCCGTCATCCACGTTTCCACTCAAGCGTCTCGCGCCACTGATTGCCGCCACCGCGCTGGCGTCCGCCGAATTGGCCTGGCGTCCCAGGCCAGGCCGGACGCGGCTGATCGTTTCCGTCGCCGCTGTGTTGCTGCGCGTCGTCCTGCTGACCGGTGTCCTCGAACTGACAGGCGGACCGTCGAATCCGTTCGCCGTCATCTTCGTGGCGCAGGTGGCCCTCGCACTCGTGACGCTCGGCAGAGCCTGGGCGGTCGTGGCTATCGTCGCCGCGCTCGGCTGTTACGGCGTCCTTATCTCGTGGCACCTGGAGGAGGCGGTCCCCGTCCATCATCGGTTCGTCGACTTTCCGACCCACCTCTACGCGATGTGGCTGTCATTGGTGACGCTCGGCGAACTTGCCATTCATTTCGCCGGAGCAGCCTCTCGCGCGATTGCGCGTCGCGAGGAGCAACTCGAGCAGATGCGCATCCGCGCCGCGCGGACCGAGCGCCTGATGTCGCTGACGACGCTGGCGGCGGGGGCGGCGCACGAACTCTCGACGCCGCTTGCCACGATTGCCGTGGCGTCGAAGGAACTCGAGCACGCGCTGGCGCGTCTCGATGTGCCGTCTGATTGCACGGCTGATGCGCATCTGATTCGATCGGAAGTCGACCGGTGCCAGCTCATACTCGACCAGATGAGCGGGCGCGCCGGCGGAAGCGCTGCCGAGTTGATGGAGTCCGTGGCGATTTCGAGTCTGCTCGGTGATCTCACCGCTCGCCTGCCGGAAGACCTTCGCGGCCGTCTGCAACTGCCCCACGATCCAGATCTGCCACCGATCGTCGCGCCCAGAGCGGGACTGCTGCAGGTGCTGCTCTCGCTCATTCGTAACGCGTTCGACGCGAGTCGCGACGAGCAGTGCGTTCGACTCGCCATTGAACGAGAGCGCGACACGATCCACTTCGTGGTTCGTGACGAAGGACCGGGGATGACGTTCGATGTCTTGAGTCGCGCCGGCGAGCCCTTCTTCACCACCAAGGAGGCCGGTCGCGGTTTCGGCCTCGGTCTCTTCCTCGCACGAGTCTTTGCCGAGCGGTGTGGCGGATCGCTGTCGCTTCGTTCAGACCGCGGTACAACGGCCACCCTCACCCTGCCCTTGTCAGCGACGGTGCCCGGCCAATGACGCCGTGGAGCGCCGACGCACGCACGCTCCTGCTCGTGGACGACGATGAGACGTTGCGGACGCGACTGGCGCGTGCCTTCGAAGCGCGAGGCTTGAGTGTCACGACTGCGGCGACGTGCGGCGAGGCAGTTGCGCTCGCGCAGGCCGATCCTCCCGAACTGGCGCTCGTCGACCTCCGGCTTCCAGGAGGGTCGGGTATCGACGTGGTGCGCGAACTGAAGGCGGCCGACTCCACAACCACCATCGTCGTCCTGACCGGATACGGCAGCATTGCCACGGCCGTGGAAAGCATGCGTTCGGGGGCGACCACCTATCTCACCAAGCCTGTTGACGCCGATCAGATTCTCGCGGCCTTCAATCAGGCGGAAGCGGCGCGTGATGCGCAACCGGCGATTGCCGTCCCGTCCCTGGCGCGGGTGGAGTGGGAACACATTCAACGTGTGCTTGCAGAGTGCGGAGGCAATCTCTCGCAGGCGGCCCGCCTGCTCGGCATCCATCGACGTTCCCTTCAGCGCAAGCTGGCAAAGGACCCGGGTCCGGAAACCCATCAGCCATGAGCATGGCGTCAGAACCGCGGCGTGTTTCCCCGCAACAGCGACACGAGTATGATCCTTCGCGTCCCGCGCGTCCGCGGCGACACTCGACCTGCTGATTCAGATGAGAAATGGGACCCCTGGAGTGCGCAGCCACGTGAACACCGTTCTGCGCTGCGTTGGTGACATGCTGCGTCGTACAACCCCGGTCATCGCCGTCTACACAACGTGTCTGCTGATTGCCCCGGCGCACAGCGCGGCCGCCCACGATCTCGTTCAGGAGCAGGTGGTGCAGGTCACCATGCGCGTGCAGGCCGGAACGCTGGCTGTGCATCTGCAGGTGCCGGTGGCCGTCCTCGCTGACGCGACGTTGCCGCGCGCCGTCGACGGCACGCTCGACCTCGCGAACATCGCTGAGCCCTTACGCATCGTTGGGGCGGACGCCGTCCGCAATCTGGACGTGCTGCAGGATGGCCGCGCGCTTCAGCAAACCGCATTCAGCGCACGCCTGTCGTCGGACAACACGACCGTCGAAGCGGATGCCGCCTACGCCACGCGAGCCGACTCCGGATTCAGCGCACGGCTCGGCACGTTCACGGGCACGCCGCAGCGTCCGGTCCGCACGCGGGTGGACTTCGCATCTCAGGCTGGTCGAACCTTCACCATCAGCATGACGGGTGCGGCCACGCGGGTCGACTTCGACCCGTCAGCCGGCGCAACCATCAGTCGCTTTGCGCGCGAGGCCCTGCAGGGCGTGTTCACTCCGGGCATTCATCTGTTGATGCTGATTTGTCTGCTCGTTCCACGGCAGGCGGGTCGTACGGCGGCTCGGCTCGTTCTTGTGATGCTCGGCGCTGAGGTGCTCGGACTGTTTGTCGCTGCTTCGCTCCCGGCTCTTCTGCCTGCCTTTTCGACACCCGCCATGCTCGTCGCTGCGTCCGCGGTCGTCATCGCGGCCCTTCAGGTGCTTGTGCAGGCACGCGGCCCGCTGGTAGCGGCCGTCACGCTGCTCTTCGGCGTCGCCTTTGGATTTGCCATGGGGCGCGGGCCGGTCGACAGCCTTCAGTTCGCCGGTGCGCACGTCGTCGTCGCGCTGATAGCCGCAGCGGCCACGATGCTCATCGCCCAGGCGTGGGCAGCCGGCGCACTGTGGGCCGCACGCTCGTGGGTCGACGGACGCGGCGTGCCAGCGACCGCCTTCGCGATCTTTGTCGCGGTGCTTGCCGGGCACTCCGCGGTTCACCACGTCGTGGCGTCTGCCAGTGAGCTGACCGGCCGAGGCACGTTCCTGGCCTTGCACGCCGCCACGGTCGTCACACTGCTGTGGCTTGCCGTTGCACTTGGAGTGGCGGCGACCACGCGCGCGGTGTCGAACGACGCAGCCGTCAACCACCCGCGCGTTCCCCGGCAGTCCTTGTCATGACCGACCAGCGCTCTCAGCAGATTGGTGTGTCCGGCGGCTCTTCACACGAGCGGTTTGGCGTCATCGCACTCGGCCTGATCATCGTCGGCGCTATCGCGGCGTATGTGCTTCTGAACTCACGGTCGAGCAACGACACCGGCCGCGACCTGCTTCCCTACCAGACACTCGTGCAGACGTTGCCTGACGCAGACCAGCAGATGTTCAAGGTCATTCGGCAAGGCGTGCAGGAAGCCGAGCGCGACCGCGTTCGGTCGTCGGCATGGCCGAACCCGGAAGCACTCGCAGCACGCGGCGTCGCGCCGTTTGCCGCCGCTGGCAGCGAGTCTCCCTACACCTGGTCACTGCTGCAGCAAGGCAGCATCGTCGACTACTTCGGGCAACCGAAGGACGGCGCGGCGCCGGCCTGGCTGCTCGAAATTCAGGAACCCGAGCCAGGCATGCCGCCCGACATGTCGCCGGTCGATGATGAGCATCATCGCCTGCCGGACGGCACGATGCTGCACATCTACGTCTGGATGCATCGATACGGCGGTCAAGTGCCGGTGGGATTCGTGCGTCAACCGCAGAACGCCGGCTGGCTGTCGGTCTACACGACACCGCCAAACCCCGTGTACTACAACAGGAGATGACCGGGATGTCCAGATACGCTGCCCGCACGATTCTCTGCGCGGCCGTCGTGCTCGCGAGCCTGGTACCCGTCAGCACGGCGCGGGCGCAGGTCGCGCCAACGCTGAAGATTGGCGTCACGCTGCACCCCTACTACTCGTGGACGAAGAATGTCATCGGCGCGCTGCCCGGCTACGAGGTTCGCTCGATTCTTCCAGGCGAGATTGACGCAGGCGACTATCAGCCTCGCCCCGACGACATCAAGAAGCTGGTGGACCTCGACGCCATCGTGTTGAACGGCATCGGGCACGACGATTTCATCCTGCCGATGATCAAGTCGTCAGGCAACAAGAAGCTCATCATCATCCGGGTCAACGACACCACGCCGCAGATTCACTCGGCGCACGGCAGCAGCGTCAACTCCCATACCTTCATCTCCTTCACCAACGCGATTCAGCAGACCTACGTCATTCAGAAAGCCCTGTCGACGCTTCGGCCAGCCGATGCCGCGGCGCTGCAACGGAACGCCTCCGACTACGCGCGGCGCCTGCGCCTCATCAAGGCGAAGGCGTCGCAGCAACTGGCGGAAGCGAAGGTGACGCGTGTCGTGACGGTGCACGACGGTTACGGGTATCTGCTCCAGGAATTTGGGCTGGAGGTTGCGGGTGTCGTGCAGCCGGCACACGGCTTGACACCCTCCGCTGGTGAACTGCGCGACATGGTGAAACTGCTTCAGCGGGAGAAGATTCGCGTCGTATTTTCCGAGGAGAGCTTTCCGGAAGCAATGCTGAAGGTGCTCCGCGACGAAGCCGGCGTGAAGGTGTACACCATCACGCACATCGCGTCCGGTGAGTACACCGCCGACAAGTTCGAGCGCGAGATGCAGAAGAACGTCGACACCATGGTGCGCGCGTTGGTTACCGAAGCGTGACGGCAACCGAGACCAAGCCGGTGCTGGTGGAGATCCGCAATCTCACCATTCGCCGACACGGTGAGGCGATTCTCGACGATGTCGCCATCGATGTCGCGCGCTCATCGGCACACGTCGTCGTCGGCCGGAACGGTGCTGGCAAGAGCACGCTGATTTCCGCGATGCTCGGACAGATCGCCTTCGATGGCCGAATCGTGATGCACTGGCAGGGAACGGGCGCGATTGGCTACGTGCCGCAGACCTTTCCGATCGACCCGACGCTTCCGGTCACCGTGCAGGACTTTCTCGCGTTGACGCGCCAGCGCATGCCCGTCGCGCTCGGTATCACGCGTTCCGCCCGTGAACGTATCGCCGACTTGCTGCGACGCGTCGGGCTCTCTGGTCGGGAACGGCGGCCGCTCGCTGTGTTGTCTGGCGGAGAGCTGCGCAGAGTGCTGCTCGCACACGCCCTGGACCCGGAACCGGAGCTGCTGATTCTCGACGAGCCTGGCAGTGGGCTCGACCAGGCGTCCGCAGAGTGGCTCGACGACACGCTCGTCGCCATGCGCGATGAACGTCGCACGACCATCGTGATGGTGTCGCACGACAGCGACCGCGTCCGTCGGCTTGCCGATCGCGTCACCCTGCTCGATCGCCGAGTCGTGGCAGAGGGATCGGCACACGACGTGTTCGAAGCCGCGGCGGAATTGGCGGCGCAGCAGATGCAGCACTCTGTGTTCGGCGGGAATCAGCGAGGCGTGCGTTGACGGCCTTCTACGCGTGGATCGGAGAGCTGGCAGCGCGCGGGCTGCTCCCCTCCGACTTTCAGTATCCGTTCCTCATTCGCGGCTTCCTGTGCGTGCTGGTGCTCTCCCCCATCCTGGGTGGTCTGAGCCATCTGGTTGTCACGCGTCGCATGGCGTTCTTCAGTGCCGCGCTCGGCCAGGCCGCGTTGACCGGTGTGGCGATTGGCCTGCTACTCGGCGAACCACTGAACGCCCCTTACGGCGGCATGTTCGGGTTCTGCCTGCTGTCCACGCTGGCCATGGTGTATGTGAAGCGTCGCGCCACGCTTCCACCGGACACACTCATCGGTGTCTTCCACGCCCTGACGCTCGGCCTTGGTCTCTGCCTGCTCGTTGCGCTGACGCGTCAGTTCAACGTCCATCAAGTGGAGTCGGTCCTTTTCGGCAGCCTGCTGACCGTGACGGACGGAGACCTTGCGCTGCTGGTCGTGGTCGGCGTGCTCGTCGCGTTTCTGTTGATTCGCGAGTACAACCACCTGCTGCTCGACAGTCTCAATCCCTCACTGTCGAACGTCGCCGGCGCATCGTCGGTGTTCCTCGAGTACTTCTTCGCGGTCTTGCTGACGCTGTCGATCGTCGTCAGCCTGAAGATCATCGGCGCACTGCTGGTTGAAGCGCTGGTGGTCGTACCCGCAGCGGCGGCGCGCAACGTCGCCGGCAGCACGCGCAGCTACCTCGTGTGGAGCATCATCGTCGCGTTCCTGGCCGGCGCTGGCGGGCTCGTCGTATCGACCAAGTTCCTCGTGCCGACCGGCGGCGCTGTGGTGCTCGCGGTGGCGGCCATCTTCTTCCTCACGCTGGGCATCCGCAGCGCGAGACGGCGTCAGATGGCATGACGGCCGTGGCGGCACGCAGCGAAGCGGTATCAGCATTGTCGGCGCGGGCCGAGTTACTGCTCGTCATGCGCGCCTCGATGGCGCTCGTGGCCTGCGTGTGGATATATCTGGCGTTTGCGTCGGGAGCCGTCGGCGCGGGACCGAAGAAGAAGAACCTGCTGCCGTTTCAGGTCGTCATCGCCGAGCGGCCGAGCGATGAGCAACGCATCTTTCGTGAACTACAGGAAGGCCTCAGCGAGGCCGAGGCTTCACGAGCCGCCAATGGCGCGTGGCCGTCCGTCGAGCAACTTCGCGAAGACGGCATTCCGCCGTTCGCACTCGACCCCACACAAAAGCGCTCATACACGTGGTCGCTGATGCAGAGCGGCAGCATGATCAACTACCTCGGGCTGCCACAGTCACCTGGCGTCCCGGCCTGGCTGGTGTTGATTCAGGAGCCTGATGCCGGCGTGCCGCCAGACCAGGCCTTCGAAGACGAAGAACACCATCGCCTTTCAACGGGTCAGATGCTGCACGTGTCCACGTGGACGCACGCGAGCACGCCGCCGGTCGCCGCACGAATCGTTCGCATGCCCCAGGCCGAGGGATGGACGCAGCTCTACGCGGTCGGCCCTTCGAATCCTGCGCTGGCGACGCCAGTCGCGCCCTAGACGCCGACGTGCTGGTCGTCAGCTACTGGCGAGCGCATCCGCAATCTCACCCAATCTGCACGGCCAGCATCGAAATCGAGCCGCCCTCGGAGCCTTCCACCGGGAACGACACCGCGTCTGTCTGCTGACGCGTGCCGAGCACATAGAGCAACGGCAGGTAGTGGTCAGGAGTCGGGATCGCGAGACGAGCATCCTGTCCAAGCTGTTCATAGGAGACGAGCGGCCCGAAGTCGCCGGTCTCGAGCAGTCCACGAGCCTCGGTCTCGAAGCGTGCGGCCCAATCGTAGGGTTCCTGCAGCGGATTTCCCCAGGCGTAGGCGCGCAGGTTGTGCACCAGATTCCCACTGCCAACAATCAGCACACCCTCTTCGCGGAGCGGTGCGAGCCGACTGCCAACCTCGAGATGAAATGCCGGAGGCCGACGCGCGTCGATGCTCAACTGCACAATCGGCACGGACGCATCCGGATAGACGTGCGTGAGCACAGACCACGTTCCGTGATCGAGTCCCCACGAGTCATCAAGCGCCACAGGCAGCGGCGCCAGAATGTGCTGTACGCGACGAGCCAGCTCGGGATCGCCAGGCGCTGGATACTGCACGCGGTACAACTCAGGCGGGAAGCCGCCAAAGTCGTGAATGGTTCGCGGTGCCGTGCTGATCGTGACACCCGTTTCAGGCACAAACCAGTGCGCCGAAATCGAGAGAATCGCCTTGGGGCGAACGGTGCGCTGGCCCACCGCGCGCCAGGCTTCGGTGTAGCGGTTGGTGGTCAATGCGTTCATCGGGTTGCCGTGCCCGAAGAAGATCGTCGGAAGCGTGTCAGCCATACGTCTCTCGTCTCTGGCGCACCATAACTCGCCCGTCGCGCCATGGTGTCAGGCAGCAATCGGGTGGCCAACAGAGAACCCGACCAGATCGAACAAATCTGGCCAGAATCTGGTGGAACCGCCCGCTCAGGCTATCAAATCGAGAGCAGTGCGTTCAGATTGATTCAGGCGGGACGTGGTGGCGGCGGTCGGACACGCGGGTCGTGCTAGCCGCCGAAGAGCCGCGCAAGCCACGACTTCGGACGCTCGCACTGACACCGCTTCGCCGGTGGCACGTCACCGAGCACCTGCTCGATATGCTGACCACAACCCACCCAGGAAGGCTTGCCGCACTTCGGACACTGAACGCGTTGACACATGACGATGTTCCTCTCGTGAACGGCTGTCACCCCTGGGGGGCGGGTGGCACCTGCCGCGCGACCGCAGCGATGGTCTGATAGGTGGCGTAACCGCCAGAGAGCGTGCGCGCACGATAGCCGTGCTGCGAAAGAAAGCGCGACGCGAAGTAGGCACGCTGCCCGACGCCGCAATAGATCAGGATTCCACGATCCTCCGGCAACTCGCGATAGCGCTCGCGCATCTGCGACAGGGGGAGGTTGATCGCGCCCGGAATGTATCCGCGCGCGTATTCGTCGGGTTCCCGAACGTCAACGACGACGTCCGTCGTCGATTCGAGTTCGCTCCAGTCCGCGAGACGCATGTCGCCGTTCAGCACATTCTGCGCAAGCATGCCAGCGATGTTCACCGGGTCCTTGGCGGCGCCGAACTGCGGCGCGTAACAGAGCTCCACCTCCGCAAGGTCGTGAACCGTGCCACGGAATTGAATAGCCGTCGCAATCACATCGATGCGTTTCTCCACGCCTTCGAAGCCAACGGCCTGCGCTCCAAGGATGCGGCCATCGGGCACCGAGAACAGCAACTTGATGTGAATGGCGCGCGCACCGGGAAAGTAGCCGGCGTGATGCCCAGGGTGCAGGTACACCTTGTCGAACCGCGTGACCCCGGCTCGCCGGAGGCCCTTCTCGCTGGCACCGGTCGACGCCACCGTCAGTCCCAGCACGCCGACCACCGCCGTCGCCTGAATCCCTCGAAAGTGCGTCACGCGCCCCGCGATGGACTCGGCCGCAACCCGGCCTTCCCTGTTCGCCGGCCCCGCCAATGGCAGCACGGTGATCTGTCCGAGCAGGACGTCAGGCACTTCAACGACGTCTCCGACGGCCCAGATGTGCGGATCTGACGTGCGCATCTCGGCGTCCACCACGATGCCGCCGCGCGCGCCAATCGCGAGCCCCGCCATACGCGCAAGTGAGGTTTCCGGTTTCACACCGAGAGCCAGGATCACCAGGTCGGCGTTCATCGTTGCGCCGCTCTCGGCAATCACGGCCAACTGGCCGTTCTGGCTCGTCTCGATTCGAGACAGGCCGTCGCCAAGGCGCAACTGCACGCCCTTCCCCTGCAGATGCTCCATCAGTGGAATCGCCATCTCGGGATCGAGCGGTGGCATCACCTGGGGCAACTTCTCGAGCACGGTCACCGAGAGCCCGCGATGCTGCAGGTTCTCCACCATCTCGAGACCGATGAACCCGCCGCCAACGACCACGGCCGACTTCGCGTGTCGTTCGTCGATCCACGCGCGGATGCGTCGCGAGTCAGGGATGTTGCGCACCGCGAAGACGCCGGGAAGATCGACGCCCGCGATTGGCGGACGGATGGGTGCGGCACCGGGTGAGAGCACGAGCACGTCGTAGCGTTCGACTCGGCTCTCGTTCGTGTGCCCGTCACGAACCGTGATGGTCCGCGCCGCGGCATCGAGTGCGATGACGTCAGTGTCGGTATGCACCGCGATGTTGAATCGCTCGCGGAACAGTTCAGGGGATGCGACCAGCAGCTTCTGCTCATCGGCAATGACGTCGCCGACGTAGTACGGCAACCCGCAGTTCGCGAACGCCACGTAGGGGCCACGGTCGAATACGACGATCTCCGCGGCTTCGTCGAGTCGGCGCAGCCGAGCGGCACAAGACGCGCCCCCGGCCACACCTCCAACGATGAGGACGCGGCGGCGCCGGCCGGAGACAACGCGGTCCTTCGAGTCAGGGTGTGTAGTCATCGGATCTCGCAGTGCGTAGCCCACAGCGCCGGGGTGGCGCGAAAGCGCAACCCGCACGCATGCGTCGTCTATCTGAAGAGATGCGGAACCGACGTTTTGGTGACGGGCGATTCGGTGACCCTGTGAGCCCGATGGCGGCGCGTGCGACCGCGGGTCTTACCAGGAACTCTCCATCACGATCGCACTCCACCCGCAGCGCGTGTCGGTTCGGACGGTCCGCATACCCAGACGCTGATACGTCCGTTCGACGTCCGTGCTGAGCGACCACGAGATGCCTGACAGCACGAGCCTGCCGCGGTGCCCCAGACGTCTGACCAGTGAAGGCGCCATGTCGAGCAAGGGCGCAGCCAACACGTTGGCGAACACGAGGGTCCAGGTGCCATCGAGATCTTCCGGGCTGCCGAGGATCAGGCGCAGGCGTTCGGCCATGTCGTTGAGTCGCGCGTTCTCCTCGGCAACTGCGAGTGCATCGGCGTCGATATCAATGCCGACCGCCTCCTCGACACCGTGCGCCAGCGCAGCGAGCGCGAGCACGCCCGAGCCGACGCCCACGTCCAGCATGCTCAACGGCAGGTTCATGAGCAGTTCGTCTTCGAGGATCTCGAGGCACAGCGCCGTCGTCGGATGGAGACCCGTTCCGAACGCCGGTCCATCGGTCAGTCGCACGACGCGAGCATCGGGCGGCGCGTCGATGTTCGACGGCAGGAGAAGCAGTCGCCCGACCTGCACAGGACGCGGCGTGAGGATCCAGACGGAACCATCATCACGCCCTATTGCTGGCGAGATGCGAACCGTCTCCACACCGAGCAGACCGGCGAGCGCGTCGCCATCCACACTATCGGGCATGACGGCTGCGAGCCCGGTCGGCGTCTGGTCGACGTCGAGTGCGCCAAGGTCGGCCAGACGCGTCAAGGTGTCGGGGGGCGGGTTGGTCAGGTCGATGCGGTAGGGCACATCGCAGCGTAACGCTGACTGAGCTCGACGGCAAATCGCCCTTCCCCCCCCCTTGATATATCCGGACGCATTCATTGCCACGGGCAGGGCGCCGCTCGTCTGCCGCTTCCCAACCTCGTCGTTCATCGAAACGGTGTGGGACGGACACCGGACATTCAAGCGGGTCTGCAACACGCTTCTCAAAAGATGGCGACACTTACCCAGTGCGGTGCGGCTGCCGCGTGCAGAGCTCTCGCAACGCTTCGTCGCACCGTCCAGCTACGGCTAGCCGCGGGAGTGAAGACTCCCCCGCTGGGGCTCCAGAACGGTCTGCGTCTTGCTATCTCCCGGCTGACACGGCCACGCGCGGACGCGTCCCGCGAACGCAATGAGGGGAATGCAACGATGCACATCTCGCTCGACGGTGGCGCGTCCATCATCGGCTCACGCGGTATGACAGCGCTGAACGAGCGGGGCCGCTGCGTCCGCAGCGCACTGACGCTCGCTTGTCCGTTGCGGATGCGCATTGCAGACACGGCGCGCCTCCAGCGCTCTCGCCATGAACGGCTCACCGCATGAAACCCACTATTGCGCTCTTCGGGTCGAGCCTCACCTCAACCTTCAGGGACGGCGCTGCGACGTACTTCCGCGGGATGCTCCGCGCGATGGCGCAGCGAGGCTATGACATCACCATCGATGAGCCCCCCCACACGCCGGATCGAGGCCGCCGGCGCTGGCACCTGCCTCGTGACCGATGCGGGGGAAGGCATTGCGCAGTTTCTCGAGCCGGGAGTGGAAGTGCTGGTTGCGAACAACAGCGACGAAGTTGCGGCCGCAGTGAGCAGTCTCGACCGGGCGATCGCCGCGCGTCTTGGCGAGGCGGCGCTTCGTCGCGTCGTGGCCCATCACACCTATGAGCAGCGGGCTGCGCAACTCGATGGTGTCCTGATGGGCCAGGTCGTCTCACGATGACAAACATGGAGATGCCTGAGACTCGTACGCCCTGGCATCGGGACCGGAGTCTCTGACCCCATGCACATCGTCCTGTTCTGTCAGTCATTGATGTCGGACTGGAGCCACGGCAACGCCCACTTCCTGCGGGGCGTCGTGACGGAGTTGATGTCGCGCGGCAACGAGGTGACGGTCTACGAACCTGTCGATGAGTTGAGTGGCTCGCAACTTCGCACGCCGGAAGGAGCGAACGCCGAGGAGCGCTTTCAGCAGGCATTCCCGACGCTCACACCGATCGCGTTCGACCTGAACCTGCTGTCACTCGAGGCCGCGCTGCCTGACACCGACCTCATCATCGTCCACGAATCGATCGAACCCAGGGTTGTTGCCCGTATCGGCAGGCACAAGGCCGCGCACGGTCGCTACGTGCTGCTCTTCCACGATACGCATCATCGTGCGCTCACCACGAAGAACGACATCGAGTGTTACGACCTTCGCCACTTCGACGGGGTGCTGGCGTTCGGCGAGATCATCCGCGAACGCTACCTGCAGCGCGGCTGGAGCCGGCAGGCCTGGACCTGGCACGAAGCCGCCGATATTCGCGTGTTTCAGCCTCTCCAGGAGTCGGGAGAGGTGCGCGATGTCGTGTGGGTCGGCAACTGGGGCGATGAGGCGCGCAGCGCGGAGATCAGCAACTTCTTCGTCGAGCCGGTCCGCGAGCTCCGACTGACCGCCACGGCCTACGGGGCGCGCTATCCGGATCCGGCACGGCGGGCTCTCCGCTCCGCAGGCATCGACTACAAGGGCCGGCTTCCAAACTACGACGTGCCGCTCGCGTATGCCAGTCATCGCTTCACGGTTGACATCCCCAGCCGTTCGCATGTGTCGGAGTTGCCGGGTGTCCCGACCATGCGCCTTTTCGAAGCGCTGGCGTGCGGAATCCCGCTCGTCAGCCTCGACTGGCGCGATGTCGAGGGGCTCTTTACTCCGGGGCTCGACTTCCTGGTGGCACGGACACCAAGGGAGATGCGCGACATGTGTGTGGCGCTGGCGGCCGACGACACCCTTCGAAAGAGCCTTGCACGACACGGACTGGAGACAATTCGCCGACGCCACACATGCGCGCACCGGGTCGACGAACTCCTGTCCATCTTTCACCAGCTGCGCGGCGGCCCGCGCGCGG
>Ga0209023_10006023_pt1 | contig 12981 bp, 14 predicted proteins | sample LakOneMetagenome_FD_187468 | JGI IMG/M metagenome (GOLD analysis project Ga0209023, IMG submission 187468) | Freshwater and sediment microbial communities from Lake Erie, Canada (SPAdes) (version 2) | ecosystem: Environmental > Aquatic > Freshwater > Lentic | place: Lake Erie, Canada... | reverse complement strand
AACCTACCCGACCTACCTGACTCACCCGACCCACCTGACCTACCTGAACCACCCGCCCCCGTGAGCCGAAACGGCCGCCGATTCCGCATTGCTAGGTGGAGGCGATTGAATGGCTGCCACGACCACCGCACACGTTCGAACCAACACCGGGCTCACCGCCACGCTCGAGAAGCGTCTGCTGGTGTGGATCGCCGAGCGACTGCCGCGATTCATCAACTCGGATCACCTGTCGGCGATTGGGTTGTTGTCGATGGCGTTCGCCGGACTCTCCTTCGCGGCATTCCGCGTCAGCCCGTGGGCGGCAGCAGGAGTCATCGTGTCACTGGCCGCCAACTGGTTCGGCGACAGCCTTGACGGCACGCTGGCACGCGTCAGGGAGCAGCAGCGTCCACGGTACGGGTTCTACGTTGACCACGTCATCGACCTGGCTGGCACCACCATGCTGATGGCTGGACTCGCATGTTCGGGCCTCATGCATCCATTGGTGGCGCTTGGCGTGCTCGCCGGCTTTCTGCTGGTGTCGTCGGAGTCGTACCTCGCCACGCATGCCGTGGGCGTGTTCCGCATGTCGTTCCTGGGCTTTGGTCCGACCGAGCTTCGTCTCGTGCTGGTTGCCGGCGCACTGCGAGCCGCGCAGTCGCCCTGGGTCGAGCCGTTTGGTGCGGGGCCGTTCCGCCTCTTCGACATCGGCGGCATCGTTGCCGCGGCCGGACTGGGCGCGGTGTTCGTCATCAGCGCCGCACGCAACACGCGTGCGCTCTACATCGCCGAGCCGATGCCAGTCCGTCCAGTCGTCGTGCGGAGGTCTGCATGAGTCCGCGACTGCGCGCGTTCCTTGTCGTCGGGGTCTTCGGCTTCGTGGTGCAGATGGGGGTGTTGTACGTGCTCGCCTCGCTGTGGCACGTGCCGTATCTTGTCGCGACGGCACTGGCCGTCGAAGCCGCAGTGGTCCACAACTTCCTGTGGCATCAACGGTGGACGTGGGCCGATCGAGGGCACGCGAACAGCCACGCGGCGTCAATGGCTCGTTTGCTGCGCTTCAATCTCGGCACGGGCCTCACGTCGATCGTCGGGAATGTGGTGGGAACGGCCATCGGTGTGGAGCTGCTGCATCTTCCGACGCTGGCGGCGAACGCGGGCGCGGTCGCCGCAACGACCATCGCCAACTTCCTCATCGCGGACCGCTGGGTCTTTCAGCGGGTTGGAGTGGTTTCAGCTCTGCTCCTGACGCTCGCGCCGTCGCCGGCTCGCGCTGCGGAACCAACAGCCAAGGCGCTCGCCGCCTGGCAGCAGCACATCGCGGGCGTGGAAACCTGGCGTCGTGCGCACCCGGAGGAAGCCGCTGTGACTGAACCGCAGGGTCGAACCCTGCCCGTGGCAGGCGGCACCATCCACGAATGGCGTGGGTCGATGGTCGTGAGAAACATGACGGTGGCAGCACTCGTCAACGCGCTGCAGGCGCGCGGTCTTCCGCCGCCAGCCGAAGACATCCTCGACTCGCGTGTGCTCGGCCGTCAGGGTGCCACGCTTCGTGTCTACATGAAGGTCACGCGCTCGGCGATCATCACCGTCACCTACGACACAGAGCACGACGTGTCGTTCAGCGAGCTTCGGCCAGGACTGGCCATGAGCCGCAGCGCATCGACACGCATTCAGGAACTGGGCGGGAGCGATCGCGGCTTTCTCTGGCGGCTCAACTCGTACTGGCGGTACCGGCAGAACGGACCTGACGTGATCGTGGACGTGCTCTCGGAGACGCTGAGTCGCGATGTGCCCTCGCTCGCGCGTCCGCTGGCGGCACCGCTCATCGACCGCATCGCGCGCGACTCACTTCGGCGCTCGTTGTACGCGGTGGAACGATTTGCGGATTCCGTCCGCGACTGCAGCACCGTCCGTGACTGCAGCCTCGAGACGCGGGTCATCCCGTAAGGCGCGTCGACTCAGGACCTGGGCGCGCGCACGTCGACATCCGCCGCGTTCAGTCCGGCGCGGATCCACGCAGCCATCGTCGCGGCACCTGCGGTATCGGAGTGAATGCAGATGGTGTCGACGTCCATCTGCAGCGGCGTTCCATCGATTGCCACGACTGTGCGTTCGGTCGCCATCTGAATGGCGCGATTGACGACGTCTTCGACCCCCACAATCACCGCCCCCGGCTCGGAGCGCGGCACCAGTGAGCCGTCCGGTCGATACGCGCGATCGGGAAAACCTTCGATGACAACGCGCAGACCAATGGCGCGACCTGCCGACGCCAGCGCTGACCGCGGCGGAGCGAAGAGCACCAGTTCGGGATCGGCCGCGTGCACGGCCCGAGCGACGGCTTCGGCAAGCGCCCTGTCACGCGCCGCCATGTTGTAGAGCGCGCCGTGCGGCTTGACGTGCATCATGGCGACACCCTCTGCGCGCGCCACGCCGCTCACGGCGGCCAGCTGGTAGAGGATCATGTCTTCGGCGTCCGCTGACGACAGGCTCATCTCGCGCCGACCGAAGCCGGCGAGGTCTGGAAACGAAGGATGCGCACCAACGGCGACACCAAGGTCTCGCGCGATCCGAATCGTGCGCCTCAGCACCGACGGATCACCAGCGTGGAAGCCGGCAGCGACGCTGACAGACGTCACGCTCCGCATCAACGTGCTGTCATCACCGTGCGAGTACGCGCCAAACGATTCGCCGACGTCCGCGTTGAGATCAATCCGCATCAGGTCGGTCAGTGTACAAACAAAAAGGGCACCGCGTCATTGCGATGCCCCTCTCGACCACCGATCCGGCTCCCCCAGCAAATTCGCGGCGCATGCCGCAAACGGACCGACGATGCCTATCGTCTTCGCAATGGCCGTGCCCGCGCATTCGCAATGAAGACGCGTGAAAACACAGGCGTTTCAGCTTCCGGGTGGTGGCAAGCCAGCGACGGGACCGTCGCCGGGATTACGTTTTCGTGGGTCCGGCGTAGACCGGCAACGATTCGAAGGCCGCGCGAATCGTAGGATGCCGTCGGTCGCGGTCCGACAGGATGGGTGTCTCGACACCCCATGGAATCGAGAGTTCGGGATCGTCCCACGCCAGCCCCAGCTGACCAGGAGGATCGTAGAGGTCGGTGCACTTGTACTCGACTTCGGCGGTCTCGCTCAGCACGCTGAAGCCGTGCGCGAAACCCTCGGGAATGTAGTACTGCTGGTAGCAGTCACCCGATAATCGCTGCCCCACCCACTGGCCGAAGGTGGGCGAGCCGCGGCGAACGTCCACTGCCACGTCGAAGATCTCGCCGACGATGACGCGAATCAACTTGCCCTGGGGCTTGGCGACCTGCAGGTGGAGTCCGCGGATAGTGCCGCGCACTGACCGCGAGTGGTTGTCCTGCACGAAGTTCCCGGCAATCCCCTGCGACTGATACCGCTCGGCGTGGTACGTCTCGAGGAAGCACCCGCGTTCGTCTTTGAAGACGTCGAGTTCAATGAGCAGGACTTCGGGAATTCGTGACGGGGTGACGCGCACAGGGGTCCTTCCGGATGACGACAGCTACAGCTTCTGCTCGAGCAGCAGCCGGAGGTAGCCGGCGTAGGCGCTGCTGCCCATCCCTTTGATGAGCGCTGCCAGTTGAGTGTCGTCGATGTACCCCATACGAAACGCGATCTCTTCGATGTTGGCCACCATCAGACCCTGTCGTTCCTCGAGCGCCTGAATGTAGTTCGACGCCTGCACGAGCGCTTCGTGAGTGCCCGTGTCGAGCCAGGCGATGCCGCGCGGCAGACGTTCGACGCGCAGCTGGCCCTGCTCGAGATACGTGCGGTTCACGTCGGTAATCTCGAGTTCACCACGTGCGGAGGGACGCAGTGCCGCAGCGATATCCAGCACCTGGTTGTCGTAGAAGTAGAGGCCGGTGACGGCGTAGTTCGAACGCGGAGCCGACGGCTTTTCCTCGAGGCTGACGGCACGTCCCTCGGCGTCGAATTCGACAACACCGTAGCGTTCCGGATCGCGAACCCAGTAGCCGAAGACCACCGCGCCATGGTCGTGCGCCACGGCCGTGCGGAGATAGTCGGTGAAGTGAGCACCGTAGAAGATGTTGTCGCCAAGCGCCAGCGCGACCCGGTCCGTTCCAACGAACGATCGGCCGATGATGAACGCCTGCGCCAGACCTTCGGGCTTCGGTTGCGCGGCGTATTCGAGCCGCATGCCGATCGCCGACCCATCGCCGAGCAGGCGCTGGAAACCGGTCTGATCGTGTGGGGTCGTGATGATGAGGACGTCCCGTATGCCAGCCAGCATCAGCGTGGACAGCGGGTAGTACACCATCGGCTTGTTGTAGATCGGCAGCAACTGCTTGCTGACGGCCAGCGTCAGCGGATGCAGTCGGGTGCCGGCGCCGCCAGCGAGAATGATGCCCTTCATGTGAGAGTGACGGCTGTCGGATGCGTCGGCAGACTCACTGTCTTATCGGCGCCAGTCTGGAATCACTGAACGCCGGTTGCCGAAGACGCACCCACCCCGAGCCGCTCCCGATTGTAGCTGCCTGACTGCACCGCACGGCACCATTCGCGATTGTTGACGTACCACGCGACTGTCGCACGAATGCCTGACGCGAAATCGTGCGCAGGCGTCCACGCGAGCTCGCGGCAGATCTTCGCCGCATTAATCGCATAGCGACGATCGTGACCGGGGCGATCGGGCACATAGGTGCGAAGCGCGAGGTAGCTGCCGGCAGACGCCAGCGCCGGATTGCCCGCCGACGGTACGACTTCCTCGAGCGCCGCACACAAAGTGTCGATCACCTGCATGTTGGTGCGCTCGCCGCTGCCACCGATGTTGTACTTCTCGCCGATGCGTCCGCGCAGCAGCGCCGTCTGGATGCCGGCACAGTGGTCGTCCACGTGCAGCCAGTCGCGCACGTTGCCGCCGTCGCCGTAGATCGGCAGCGCCCGACCTTCGAGCGCGTTGAGGATCATCAGCGGAATCAGCTTCTCGGGAAACTGGAAGGGTCCGTAGTTGTTCGAGCAGTTGGTGATGATGGTCTGCAGACCATAGGTGTGCCAGTAGGCGCGCACCAGATGATCGGCCGAGGCCTTGCTCGCCGCGTAAGGCGAGTTGGGCGCATACGGCGTATCTTCCCTGAAGAGTCCGTCCGCACCGAGCGACCCGTAGACTTCGTCGGTCGACACGTGCAGGAAGCGGAACGACGGCAGCGTCTCGGTGCGACGCGCATGCGCCAGCGCCGCCTCGAGCAGCACGAAGGTGCCAACGATGTTGGTGTCGATGAACGGCGCGGGTCCATCGATTGACCGATCGACGTGCGTTTCAGCCGCCAGGTTCACGACCGCGGTCGGACAATGGCGTTCGAAGATCTCTGTCACCGCTTGCCTGTCGGCAATGTCGGCGCGCACGAAAGTTACCCGCGGATCGTCGAGCGTGCCCGCCAGGTTCAGCAGGCTGCCCGCATAGGTCAACTTGTCGAGGACGATGATGGTGCTGGACGTGTGAGCGAGCAGGTGCCGGACGAAGTTCGATCCGATGAATCCTGCTCCGCCCGTGACGACGATGGTGCCCGAGTTAGTCAGCGGCTCCCTCCGGATACTGCAGCGCGAGTCTCAATTCCCTGGCGAGCGATTCGACCGTGGTGCCCGTGCGCGTCCAGGCGCCATCGGTTTCGAATCGCAAGTCGCCGATTCGGCGTCCCCACGGCGCGATGACTCGCCCGATCGCTCGGAAGTCCGAGCGTTCGGCGTGTTCCTGATCGAGTCGTCGGATGACGTCAGGTGCCACGCGGATGAACGCTCGCAGTGCGGCCGCAGAGCGAATGCTGTATTTTCGCCCGCCCCATGCGGCGCCGAACACGACAGCGACCTGTTTGAAGTAGTTCACGAAGAATTTTCTCGCGTCTTCGTGCAGATCCGAGGACTTGCGCGTCGAAAAGGCGTCGCCGGCAAAGAGCCGCTTGAGTTCCTGCGCCAGCGGCGCCTGCGCCACCCGCCCGCGGCCAACGCCAAGCAGCTTGATCTCACCGTGCAGCGGCGAATCCTCGCGGTCGTTCAGCGCACGCACCACGTCATGTGCCGTCGCCAGGGCGTCATCGCGATAGAGCTGCCGGCCTGACAGGCTGACGAGATGCGACGAGTTGAGGCGCGTGTGCTTCGCGTTGATGGTGACGAACATCTGCACGACGTGGTCTTCTGGGAGCCTGTCGAAGATGACCGCCGGCACCGTGAACTCCTCGCCGGCAAACCGTTCGATGTCAGCGTGCAGGGCGAGCAACCGATGCTGGCCATCGATTGCGCGAAGAATGCCCTCGCGTTCCGGCACCTTGAGCAGACCCACACGTCCGTCGCCCTCAGAGGGAACGAACGTGAGCTTCTCGTCGCAGCTGATGATGACGGCGCCGGGAATGGACGGCAGATCGCGCGCCTGACGACACTGCTCGTAGTACTGCACGAGCTCGTCGATCTTGCGGCGGATGATGTGACGCTGGTAGGCCTTCTCGCTCGAAGCAATGCGTCGCTCGAGCAGGTCCCAGTTCACCTTGGACGTCGGTGCGGCGCTTCTCGACGAACGGCCGCGAACGCCGTTCGCGGCGTCAGCGTAGTTCAGCACTTCGAATCGAACGAGCTTGTCGATGTCGTTGGCAGTCAGTGAGGCCTGGTAGAACTGCACGCCGAACTGCTGCATTCGGATCGCGGCGACATTGATCATGGGTTGTCCCGTCGAGCTGACGCGTTACGGGTCTACCTGTCAGAGGCTGGAATTCTACTGATCGCCCGCGAAGCATCACAATCGATTTCAACAATTCCCGGCCTTGCCGCGCTCCTCGACGAGTTGGCCATAGAGTTCGCTAAATACCTGACAGATAGGCATTTATCTGCTCATCGGTCAGGGGACCACGCTCGGGAGCGGGCGGCGGCCCTGTCTCGTGGTCCACCAGTCGACGAGGCGGTCGCGCAGATCGAGCGACATGTACATCAGGGCTGTGAAGACGATGTAGGCGACGCCGGTACCCCACAGCGGCAGGCGGTGGTGCAGGACGGCCGTGGTGTAGCCGTAGACCAACTCGACGTGCACCCAGTAGACGAACAGCGAATGGCGTCCGAACCGGGCGAGGGCATTCCACGCCGCTGGCGCCAGCGCGGCTGCTGGTGAGAGCACGTACAAGGCGCCCAACGCGATCATCAAAATCCCGATGCGAACGCCGAAGTAGGTTGGTGAGGTCGTCCAGAAGGAAGAGGTCTGGTAGATGGATGGACGGAACGACAGCGCGTAGCTGCCGGCCGCGAGCGCCAGGCCGGCGATCGACATCACCAGCATCGTGCGTCCTTCGCGAGTCTTCGCACTCGCGAGGATGATTCCGCAGGCCGCACCGACGAACACGAAGCCGGCCCATGGGAAGAGCGTGAAGGTGGAGTGGTTGCCGACGGGCGTGATGTACCACTGGACGGCTGGCGGGAGCGCGCTCACCCACGTGGCTGTTCGGGCAAGCGGTGTCACCAGCGCAATGGCGGCTCCAGCACCGGCGCACAACCAGCTGGCCCAGCGTTGCACTGGTGCGAGCCTCCAGAGCAGTGCCGCACCGACCAGCGACGGACCCATGATGTTCAGGATGTCGACGCGCAGCAGCGAGACCAGCGGATTGCCGGGACTGACGACGAAGGACTGCGCGCGGAAGATGAACGCGAGCACGAAGATCTCGGCGCCGCGACGCACGAGTGCGGCGGCCACCGCCTCGCGTCCCTGACCGCGCGTGAGTCCTCGAGTGGCAGACAGCATCAGCGACACGCCGGCCAGCCAGAGGAACATCGGCGCCGCGAATCCACCGAGGACGTTGAGGTAGCCGAAGGCGAGGCTCTTGCGCTCGGCGGGACGCGTCCAGGCGTCGAGCACGTGCGCGTGAATCATGATGAGCACGGCGATGCCGCGTGCCCAGTCGATGTAGTGCCGTCGGGTGGAGGCGTGCGGCGCGCCCTCAGGGCGTGAGGTCAAACGTCACCTGCAGGTCGATGTCTTCACGCAGCGAGTGCCACACCGAGCAGTACTTCGACCGCGACAGCTCCACGGCACGTGACACCGCGTCGGCAGGCACGGTGCCCTCGATGTCGAAATGCAGGGTCACGCCGAGGAAGCGACGGGGTTCAGTTGACGCACGAGTGGCGACGAGCGACGCCCGCAGCGCACGCACGTCATGACGACCGCGCGAGAGAATGTGGACGAGGTCGATCGCCATGCAGCCGGCGAGCGATGCGGCCAGGGTTTCGACAGGAGAGGGCCCGGCGACGCCGGCACTGTCGAGCACCATGGACGTCTTCGACAGCTGCGCGCTGAACTCGAGTTCGCGGGTCCACTCGAGGTCGACGCGCGTCTGGATGGGTGCGGACACGGGCTCAATTCTACAGGTGAACGCGCAGGCTGCTTTGCTCCCGGCTCACACGCTGTGCGAGGTCTGTCTCAGCGAGCGGGCGAGCCTTCAGCCACGGCGGTGTCGACTCCGGTCTTGGGGAGGCGAGGCACCGTAATGGGCCGCGTGAAGAATGCCGACTTGAACGTGAGCCACGCAAACGGCGCGAGCACCAGGAGGTAGGTGAGGAGGTGGCCAAACTGGCTGTCGGGTCCCCACGCTTCCGTCTTCTCATGCAGCAGTTCGCTGAAGGGCAGCATGTTCTGCTCGGACATCTCGTGGACGCCGCGCACCAGCAGTTGGACAACGAACACCACCAGGAAAATGGCGGTGACCTGGAAGAAGAGCGCCAGGTTAACGCGGTGGCCGTAGCGTGACCAGAGCCACGACAAGCCGGCGGCACCAACCGCACCCGCGGCCGCACCAATGGCCAGATTCAGCGTCTCGTGCAGCTGCATCAGGAGCAGCGCCGTTTCCATACCCTCACGGCTCACCATCAGCACGGTGAAGAGCAGCACGCCGGCGAACGCGGCTTGTCCGCCGCGCAGACTGGACGACTGCAGGCGTTCTTCGATGTCGCCCTTCATCCGGCGACCGGCCCGCCACATGTGCACGACCATCCAGGTCACCGAGGCGGCCGCTACGATGGCGAGCGGACCTTCGAGCCATTCCTGGTTCGACGCGTTGAACAGCAGATACCCGGCGGCAATGCTGAGGGCCAGCGCGATGGCAATGCCCCAATGCACGGCAGCGGTCAGATGCTGACGGCCGGTCTTCCGCAGGTACGCCAGGCTGATTGCGACAATCAGGAAGGCTTCGAGCCCTTCACGCAACGTAATGACAAATGCCTGAGCCATGTGCTTCGCTGAAGTATATGAAAACGAGATTCAATCTCAATTTCAGGTTGCAGTCGAAGAATACTCCTTCAAATCCGACCGGTCAAGTCGCCAATGCTGCACTCGTTTCAGGTCGCGAAACCGAGGGCAGTGCCCGTCCGCTGGCAGGGACAAGCTATTCGTGCAGATCGCCAGAAGTGGCCTGAAACCGCGTCCCAAGGCGGGACCAGCCCTTGCTGTAAGCTGTCGCCATGCCTGCTCTCTTTGCGTTTTCGACGCGTCGGCTCGCGGCCGGCGTCCTGGCGGCTGCCACGATGGCCAGCGCCGCTGTGCTCTCTGCCCAGCAGCCGACGTTTCGCTCGTCCGGAACGGTGGTCGTGCCCCTGTTTGCCACGGTGACCGACAACCAGAACCGCCTGGTTCCCGACCTGACCAAAGACGACTTCCAGGTCCTCGACAACGACAAGCCGCAGACGCTGGTCGTGTTCGACAGCCAGAACCAGCCCATCACGGTGGTCGTGATGCTCGACACCAGCGGCAGCATGACGGGGTCGATCAAGCTGCTCAAGACCGCCGCCGAGGAGTTCATCAACCGGTTGCTGCCGGCTGACAAGGCGTCGGTTGGCGCCTTCAACGACAAGATCGAAATCTCCTCGTCGTTCTCGAGTGATCGCGACGCGCTCATCACCGAGGTCAAAGATCTGGACTACGGCAACGGCACCCGGCTGTACGACGCAGTGGCCGAGGGACTGAATCAGTTGCGCGGTGTCGACGGGAGAAAGGTGATTCTCGTGTTCACCGACGGCGACGATACGTCGAGCCGCGTCGGGCGAGGCACGGTGATGGACCGCGCGCGTTCCGAGGAAGTGATGATCTACGCCATCGGTCTGCAGAGCGAGTTCTTCGATGGTCAGCGGATGGTGCGCAGCAAGCCCGATTCAGGCCTGCGACGGCTGGCGGATGAAACCGGTGGCGGATACTTCGAGTTGAAGCAGACGGGCGACCTCGGACCCACCTTCACGCGAGTTGCGCAGGAACTGCACAGCCAGTACGTCCTCGGTTTCGAGGCGCCTCAACTGGACGGGAAAGTACACAAGCTGACGGTGAAGATGAAGGACGTCGGGATGACCGCGCGCGCACGCCGCAGCTACGTCGCCGCGGCGGCGCAGGCGCCAACGGGTAAGTAGGGGTACCCTACACGAAGACGAGAGCCACGACGACGACCGCAAGCGCGAACGCGACGACGGCCTCGGCGGTAGACGAGAACGACCACTCTGACATTCGCAACCTCCTGACAGTCACTTGGACGAGGGCTGCGAGCGAAAGGTTTACTGAAACGGCGATGAGCACCCTGTCCGAACAGGAATTCCGCGTCAAGAGCGACGAGGCCCTCGAGCGCGCCCGTCACGCACTGCTTCCCCTGGCCGACGAACACGAGTTCGAAGTCGAACTGCAGGCCGGCATTCTCAACGTGTTGTTCGAGGAACCGCGCGAGAGCAAGTTCGTGGTCTCTCCCAACGCCCCCGTCCGCCAGATCTGGGTGTCGGCCATGTCACGCAGCTTCAAGCTTGGCTGGGACGCAGACCGGCAGGTCTTCGCGCTCGGCGGCGAATCGCTGATCGACCTGCTCACACGTCAGTGCCAGGAGTTCGTCGCCGGCTAGCGCGGACGGCGCCCGCGTGAACGCCTACTACTCCGACACGTTCGTCCTGCCGCTGCCGGACGGTCATCGGTTTCCGATGACCAAGTACGTCCGGCTTCGCGAACGGCTGCTTGCCGAAGGCATCCTGACCGACGCCGACCTGCGCGTGCCGGCACCAGCCGCGTGGGACGAACTCCGGCTCGTGCACACGCCGGAATACGTGGACGCTGTGGCCACAGGCACGCTGAGCCCCGCAGCGCAGCGCCGGATCGGCTTCCCCTGGACACCGTCCATGGTGGAACGGTCGCGGCGCTCGGTCGGCGCCACCATCGAGGCCGGGCGCGCGGTTGCCGAGCATGGTCCACGTGTCGCCGCCAATCTCGCCGGAGGCACGCACCACGCCTTTGCCGACTGCGGCAGTGGCTACTGCGTCTTCAATGACGTGGCGGTTGCCGCCCGCGTGCTGGTGCGCGAAGGGCGCATTGGCCGAGCGACAGTCGTCGACTGCGATGTGCATCAAGGCGACGGGACGGCGTCCATCTTTCGCGACGACCCGGCCGTCTTCACCATGTCGCTGCACGGCGCCAGCAACTTCCCGTTCAAGAAAGAAGTCGGCGATCTCGACATCACGTTTGCCGACGGTGCCGGTGACGACGAGTATCTCGCTGCATTGACTAGCCGGCTTCCGGCCGTGCTTGACGACACCGAGCCCGACATCGTCTTCTACCTGGCAGGCGCTGACCCCTACGTCGGCGATCGGCTGGGCAAACTGGCGCTCAGCATCGAGGGTCTGCGGGCTCGCGATCACTTCGTGTTCGAGCAGTGCCGCGTGCGCGCCATTCCAGTGGTTGTTGCGATGAGCGGCGGGTATGCCACCGATGTCGACGCCATCGTGACCATTCACACCAACACCATTACCGAAGCGGTAAGGAGCGATAGATGCCTCTGATTGAACCCGGCAAGAAAGCCCCAGCCTTCAGCCTGAAGGATCAGGAAGGACACACGCACACGCTGAGCGACAACACCGGGCGCCCCGTCGTGCTCTACTTCTACCCGAAGGACGACACACCGGGCTGCACGGCTGAAGCCTGCGCGTTCCGCGACAACCTGGTGCGGTTCAAGCCCGGCAAGGCGGCGATTCTCGGCGTCAGCATCCTCGACGAAGCGAGCAAGGCGAAGTTCGCGACGAAGTACGACCTGAACTTCCCGCTACTTGCCGATGCCGATCACGAGGTGGCGGACAAGTACGGTGTGTGGCAGGAACGCTCCATGTACGGCAAGAAGTTCATGGGCATTGCGCGCGTCACCTACCTGATTGGTGGGGACGGCAAGGTCGCGAAGCGGTGGGACAAGGTGAAGGTGGACGGGCACGCCGACGAAGTGCTGGACGCCGTCAACGCGCTCTGACGTCGTAGATCTCTGAAATCTTCGATCTTCAATCTCAAATCTCAGGTCTCTCGAGCGTCCTGAGTTCTCGCGCGAATGATGTGCGCGAGCGAACCAACGCGCATACCGTCGGGCCGGTTGCTGAAGTACGTCGCATTCAGCGGCTCTGGCCCGAGGTCCTCTACTGACGTGAAGCCGTCGGCGCGCAGACGCTGTGTGAGTTCGTCGGGTTCGAACGAACTCACCCACGGTTCGCCTGCTGAGGCAACGCGCTTGGCGAATTCATCGAAGACGAGGCGTTCAATCGGCCCGAGCAGTTCGGGCGAAATTGCGTAGTCGAAGATGAGCGTGGCGTTCTTCTGACGGCCGATCTCGATCAGCATCCGGTCCACCGACTCACGCTCCAGGTACATCGTCACACCCAGCCACGCGAAGACAGTCGGGACGTCCGGGTTCCAGCCGGCGCGGGTAAGCGCGTCGATCGGACTCTCGACATCGAAGTCGACCGCGACGAACGCGACGTCGCTGCCGGGTGCGATGCCGGCTTCGTCGAGCCGTTCGAGCTTCCATGTCTGCGTGGACGCCTGGTCCACCTCGAAGACACGAAGCTTCCCCTGGAACGGATTGCGATAGGCAAACGTGTCGAGGCCAGCGCCGAGGACGTTCCGCTGCCGTTCCTGTCGCTCTTCACGAAGCCCTTCATCAACATGACCGAGGCCGTGGTCGAGCCCGCCGGGGAAGCC
>Ga0209023_10006022_pt1 | contig 12982 bp, 11 predicted proteins | sample LakOneMetagenome_FD_187468 | JGI IMG/M metagenome (GOLD analysis project Ga0209023, IMG submission 187468) | Freshwater and sediment microbial communities from Lake Erie, Canada (SPAdes) (version 2) | ecosystem: Environmental > Aquatic > Freshwater > Lentic | place: Lake Erie, Canada... | reverse complement strand
TATTAGTTTATTAGTTTATTAGTTTATTAGTTTATTAGTTTATTAGTTTATTAGTTTATTAGTTTATTAGTTTATTACATTTTATGGGGTATAAATTTACTGCAAAATCAAACTGTTTGAACGGTTTACGTTGTTAATGATTTGAATACCGATTCTAAATTTTTTGTTTCGCTTTGCAGGGAAACAATATCGAGGTTTTGTTCAATACTAAGTTTCAGTAATTCCTTTTTAAGTTCTTCTGCATTTGAACATTGAATATTGAATACCGATGACTGAACATTCTTTACTTCAATAACTCCGGCTAATTTTTTAAGCAAATCAATATCAACCTTATTTTTAAATTCAACTGTTACATACTGACTGCCGGAAGAAGTTCTCTGCAGGTTCTGTAGTTTATCATCAGCAACAATATTTCCTTTACTGATAATGATCACCCTGTCGCAGATGGCTTCTACTTCCTGCATGATGTGAGAAGAAAAAAGCACTGTTTTATTTTTTCCGAGTTTTTTTATCACTTCCCTTATTTCCACGATCTGGTTTGGGTCAAGCCCTGATGTAGGTTCATCCAGTATCAATACTTCGGGATCATGAACCAACGCTGCGGCTAACCCTACACGTTGTTTGTACCCTTTACTAAGCTGCCCGATCTTTTTATTGGATTCAGGAGTTAGCCCAACAGTTTTAATAACATCCTCAATAACCTGTTTTGAATTTTTTATCTGGTGCACATTGGCGATGAACTGAAGGTATTCCCTTACATACATTTCAGGATACAAAGGATTGGCTTCCGGAAGGTAACCGATCTTTTTATTTGTTTCAATGCTGTTGTCTTTTACAGGGATGCCGCAAACTTCAATGTTACCTGCATCTGATTCAAGATAACCGGTGATCATTTTCATCGTAGTGGATTTTCCTGCACCATTGGGGCCAAGAAAACCAACGATCTCTGCTTTGTCTACCGTAAAAGAAATCCCATCAACCGCTTTCTGGCTGCCATATTGTTTGGATAAATTCTTTACGGTTATTGACACTTACTAAATCTATGATTTTATTACACGAATTATAAACACTAATTACACGAATTTAAAAAATCAGCACATAATTATTCGTGTAATCATCATTTCAATTAACATTCCACTAGCCTTCCTTTTTAGGTTGTGGTGGTCTTTGTGGCCCACGGTTTTGTGGTGGACGTTGCTGCCTTCCTTGTCCGCCTTGCTGACCCTGGTTAGGACCTTGCGGCCTTTGAGGCCCACGATTTTGCGGTGGCCGTTGTTGTTGTCCGCCCTGCTGTCCCTGTTGATTTGGGTTTTGTCCTTGCTGTCTTCTTTGTTGTTGCCCTTGTTGCTGATTAGGATTTTGCCCCTGTTGCCCGCCACCGCGGTTTTGCTGTGGTTGCCGCTGTTGCTGACCACCACCTTGTTGCGGCCTTTGTTCCCTGCTTCTTTCTTTATCCCTGCGTTTGCGGGTGGTTTTTTCCAGGCTTTTTAAACTTATCTGTCCAACAATATCTGCATATTCCGGTTCTACTTCTTTTGGTTTGCCGCTCGTTACTTCAACTGTTTCCATTTCTTCCGGCCTGATCCCTTCTTTATTTTGTGCTTTTATCTTTTTAACTGTTTCAATACTCAGCGGGTATTGTTTGTTGCTGTCTGCCATGGTATACCACATCAGGTTCCTGAAAATGTCTTTCTTCACCAGGAATGCCCTGCCTTTTGCTACTTCAAGCATATCTGCATCGTTGGGGAAGAACTGGAGTGCATCCATATAAGTATCCAGTTCATAATTCAAACAGCATTTAAGCCTGCCGCACTGGCCACTTAATTTTGTTTGATTGATACTTAAATTCTGGTAACGGGCAGCGTTGGTGTTCACACTTTTAAAATCGGTTAACCAGGTGCTGCAGCAAAGTTCACGTCCGCAACTGCCGATTCCGCCTACTTTCCCGGCCTCCTGGCGGGCGCCGATCTGCCTCATTTCTACTTTAACCTTGAATTCGCCGGCATATAATTTTATCAATTCCCTGAAATCAACCCTGTCATCGGCAATGTAAAAGAAAGTGGCTTTTCTGCCGTCGGCCTGTATCTCTACTTCAGCCATTTTCAATTCAAGTTTCAATTGCCTGGCCATTGCCCGGCTGCGGATCAAAACCTGTGCTTCACGTGCTTTTGTTTCAACCATTTTTGCCAGGTCCTGTTCTGTAGCACGGCGTAATATTTTTTTTATGTCAACGCTCTTCTCGTCGATCTTGTGTTTTTTCAGTTGAAGCCTTACCAGTTCACCGGTCATATTCACCATACCTACATCAAAGCCGCTCACGCCTTCCACGGCAACCATTTCGCCTTTTTCGTAATAATGTAAGGTGGTATTTTTAAAATAATCTTTGCGGCTGCCATTGTTGAAACTGATCTCAACAACACGGCAATTGCTTTCAGGATCGCTGAAAGGTAAATTTGCAAGCCAGTCGTGTACATTCATCCTGTTACAACCTCCGCTGGAACAACTTCCATGGCTTTGGCATCCGCCCGGCGCCCCGTCTTTTGAGGTTCCGCAAGCTCCGCTTCCACATCCCATTGTATGTAAGATTTAAGAATTAATATTTAATATGGGGTGAGCGATCGTGCTACTATCGGCATTTGTGTCACTTCCCGAATGCTATCGGGATACTTTTTCAGCTGCACCTGGCACTGAAGTACAAGAGTGCGACGCCACAAATGTTGAGTATAGTGAAGAGGCCTGGTTTATAAAAATTAAGCATACTTCGCCACTAAATCGCTTGTTCCCCATTCCTTATTGCATCAAAATTACTGATTTGTTGCTAATAATATGATACAACTTAATAGTGAGGGCATGGAAGAGTATTTTGGCGTTGGCATTGCGTTCTATATAATATGCCGCCTGGTCGAGCTCATTTACAATGGCTTCCTGCTGAGCGATGCCGCAAAGTTTGTTGAATTTGAGTGCAAAATCAATATCTGCCCTGTTTTCTTCGCTTTCTGAAGGAATTACCCTTAGCCTTATGGCCAGTTCAAGTATATGAACAAAATATTTGAGGAATTGCTTTTGCTTTTCACGGCCGATCTTACTCACTTCTTCTATCCATTTTACCTGCGCAGCGGGCCCTGTCTTTACAATGCTGTTGAGCCAATCCCTTAATAAAACTTCCCAATCGTCTTCGGCATGCTGCAATTGTTGCAGTGCTTCGTGATAATTGCCGGAGCTGATGGCTGCAACCTGTTGCGCTTTTTGCATAGAAATTCCATTCCTAAGTTCCAGGGCAGATTCAATATCCAGCGACGAAAGCTGTGGTATTTTTATTAGTTGTGTACGGGATAAAATCGTGGGTAGTATCAATGAATCATTTTCTGCTACCAATATGAATAAAGTATTTGCTGGCGGTTCTTCGATGAGTTTTAATAATTTGTTCCCTTCTTTGCCAAGTAATTCGGGCATCCACATGATGAGTATCTTGTATTCGCTTTCAAAACTTTTCAGGTTCATTTTTCGAATGATATCTGAACATTCAAGAGCGGTAATATTTCCCTGCTTATTTTCTGCACCGATAAATTGTAACCAGTCGTACACATTTCCATAAGGATTTGTGGCAATGAACTCACGCCATTCTTTTATATAATCTGTGCTGATGGGTTTGTCGCCAGATTTTCTCGGAATAACAGGATAAGAAAAATGAATATCAGGATGCACCATGTCTTTGAGCTTCGACCACGCCGGTTGTTGCTGCATCCATTCATCTATTTCAGCAACGGTTGTTGGTAAACGAAGTTCTTTCTGTTCTGTTTCGGGTTCTTCACCAAACAAACCTGCTTCCTGTTTTTTGGGTTGCTGTATATTTTTAGGAAGGGATAAATAATTGGCAAAGGCAATGGCAAGTGGTAATGCTCCCGAACCTTCCTTACCTAAAAAAAGTAAAGCATGGCTGAGCCTGTTGTCCTGGATCATGTGGGCCAGTTGCGCCTTGATCTCTTTTTGTCCTATTACCTGGTTGAATTGCATTACTGCAAAGATAAGTGCTACAGTGAAAGTATTCTTATATGCCCTATATGCCTATGTGGTCAAAACAAAAGTTGACCACATAGAAAAGATAGTTTGGTGGAATATTCGTTGTTATAATTTTGAAGTAATTTCTTCACTCATTGGTGTAACCTTACTCGTAAAATGAGCGATCAGTTTTCCATTTTCATCCAATAAGAATTTATTGAAATTCCAGGTGATCTTTGCATCCATTACGCCATTCTCTTCTTTGTTGCAAAGCCATTTATAAACAGGCGCAATGCTTTTTCCTTTTACAGATATTTTTGCTGCCATTGGGAAAGTAACACCATAATTCTTTTTACAGAATTCCTGTATTTTTTCATTTGAACCCGGCTCCTGGTATAAAAAATTATTTGCCGGAAAACCTACAACAACCAACTTGTCCTTATACGTTTCATATAATTTTTCCAACCCTTCATATTGTGGTGTGAACCCGCATTTGGAAGCGGTATTTACGATCAGTATTTTCTTGCCTTTAAAACTTGCAAAATCAATGGTATCTCCAGTAAGCGCTAATACCTTAAAATCATAGATAGATTTATTTTGTATTGCGATAGTTTCTTTTACAGGGTTGGTTTCAGCATGTCTGAAACAAGCGAAAATGCTGTTTGAAAATAAGATCGCCAGTAAGGCTGATAACTTCATCATAGCGTTAGAGTTTACTCGTGATCTCTTCACTCATCGGCGTAACCTTACTTGGAAAATAAGCTACCATTTTTCCATTTTCATCCAATAAAAATTTATTAAAATTCCATTTGATCTCTGCATCCAATACGCCATTCTGGTCTTTATGTGTAAGCCATTGGTAGATCGGTGCCGTATCATCTCCTTTTACAGAGATCTTGGCAGCCATTGGAAATGTTACACCATAATTCTTTTGGCAGAATGATTTTATTTCTGAATTGGTTCCGGGTTCCTGTCCGCCAAAATTATTTGCAGGAAATCCAACAATAACCAATTTATCTTTATATTTTTCATACAAGGCCTGCAGGTCTTTATACTGAGGGGTATAGCCACATTCAGAGGCTGTGTTTACAACCAGTATTTTTTTTCCTTTGAAAGTGGAAAAATCAATAACACCGCCATCAAGAGATGCTACTTTGAACTGGAAGATACTTTTTGGGTCAGCTTTTTGGGCGCTGTTATGTTTTATTTCAATCTTGTTTTGAGATACATTATTAATTATTACAGTAGAAGAAATAATGAGGGCGGAAGCCGCAATTAATTTTATCATGATAATTGTTTTTTATTAATACGTTTAAAAAAGGAAAAGGTTCATTAGTGTGGTAACCAAAAATCAAGCCATGGGCTCTGTTACTGTTTTTCATAACAACCAAGATCCGGCAAACCAACACTGCGTGGATTGTTATCAAGATCATTTAAGAAACCTGTTGTAATGCCCTGGTCAATTCCCGGCGCTGAACCATTTTTGGTGATCCTGAAATCATAATATTTATGACTTACGTCAATACTGTCAAAAGCAGGGTCAACATTTTTGATCACGGAAGTAAAGGTTGCATTGGAAGGATCGTTCAATGCTTTATAAAGACAATGATCCAGCGTAACATTAAAAGTATTGCTTCCCTGTTTGTTAATGATCACTTCGTCATCAATGATCCCATCATCACCCCAGAAAATACAATTACTGAAAACGGCATCTAGATTACCCGTAACTGTAGTTCCATTCTGGTCAGCAAAATTATCTGCTACAAATACCGGCGCTTTATGTAATATATATGAGTTGGAAAAAGAGGCAATGGTACAGTTTGAAAAATTATAATCGCCGCCCAGGATAATGTTTAAGTTTTTGCCGCAGTTACTTATTAATGTATTGTCTGCCTGGATACTGCTGTTAACAGATAGCAATCCTGCATCTGCAGCATTGTCTATTATACATTGGTGCATGATCAGTTTAGGATTTACATTCAGCGAAGGTTCCAGCACAACAACGGCCTGGTATGCATTTTTTATAACGGCAAAGGTTACTATATTGTTTATACTGCTTCCCCTCAAATAGATTCCCGGCCAACTAGAAGGGAAATCTTTATATGGATCATCAAGCCTGTCGCCTGCAAACTGCACTTCAGCTCCTTTGTTGCCATTTACGATCAGGGTGCCATCAACAATGAAAGGGGCATTTGCATGCGAATAAATTTTACAGCCGGGGTCGATGGTTAATGTAAAACCGGTATCAACCTGGATGCCTCCCAGGATAACATAAGGCCTGTCGTTTATCCAGTTTGTATTGGAAGAAATAACGGTATTATCCAGGAAATGGGCATTTTGTCCATATGCCTGTAATTGTACATAACGGGTATTGCTGTTATAATTTACCTGTATGCTGTCGCTGATGATAAATGGAAGGTTGGCCGCTGTTGGGTTTACGGTTACTGTTACAAATATATATATACTGTCATTGGCGGCTATTTCAATATTGTCCTGTTCTGTAGTTGCAACCCCATTAATGTTTATTTTAAAAGGAGACGCTGAGCCACCCATTAATTTCACTTTTGATAACAATAATTTCTGGTCATTATCATTAAATATCTTGAATGATTGGGTTATTGAACCAACACTTGTAAAAACGGTATCAAACTTAATGCTGTCTGCACTCATGGAGAGCCCGGCTGCTGGACTTGTGATAAAAGTCTCTTTTTTACATGAAAAGAACAGCGTTATTGCAATTACAGCACAGAATAATATTTGAAGTTTCTTCATAAAAAACAAATCTACAATAATCTATTTACTTGTATGATTTTGAAACACAAAGCCACGGAGAAGAAAAAATGAATAAATATTATATTGACTTTGCGCCTCTGTGTCTTCGTGCCTCTGTGTTTTACATTCAGGGAAAAAAATCCAAGATTTTAGGTGTTAGGGGCAGCAGCATATATTTTATTTACTCGCATGTGCTAATGAAGCAAAGCTGATAATAGTACCCGGAACCTGAAGGATTATTTGGCCGCATGCCTCCAAACTGGCCCCTGTTGTAATAACATCATCCACCAGCAGGACAGATTTCCCTGTTAAAATAGCCGGGTTCCTGGTAATAAAGCTTCCATCCACGTTTTCCCATCGTTCCGACCGGTGTTTCCGGGTTTGGGTCTCTGTTGGCCGCTGCCTGACAACATTATTTGCCATTACCGGTATACGGGTACTTGAATAAATGCCCTGGCAGATAATTTCGGCCTGGTTGTAACCCCGTTTAAATTCTTTATCGGGGTATAAAGGCAATGGAATGAGGTAATCTATGTTGGAAAACCGGTCTGTTTTTAATAAAGTATTACCTACAATTTCTCCAAGATAATATCCGATCTCTTTATTGTTTTTATATTTAAGTAAATGTATCAGGTGTTGAATCAATTGTCCTTTTGAAAAATAAAATTCACTGTGTGCGGCTTTGAACTTTATCCTGCCGGTAAAAATTTTTTCAATCGGGTTATTTTCATGCAATGCAAAATCCGTATGAGGAAGATCATGGATACAATTGATGCAAAGAAGATTATTTTTATTGATGAGATCGCTTCCGCATCCTGTACATATATGCGGATAGAAAAGATGCAAAGCATCAGCTAAAACATTTTTTAATAGGGTCATGGTACGGATCGGTATATTTAAAAAAGGTACTTATATACTTCTTCAACTTTTCCCAGGGCAATTACTTCTATCCCGAACTTTTGTTTGCCCAATGATTTTGAATTGTACTTGCTCACAATTATTTTTTCGAAACCAAGTTTTTCTGCTTCCGCAATTCTTTGTTCGATCCTGTTAACAGCTCTTATCTCACCGCTTAATCCAACTTCTCCTGCAAAACAAATGTGTTGAGGAAGAGGGGTGTCTTCATAGCTGCTTAACAATGCACAAACAATGGCAAGGTCAATAGACGGGTCTTCTACTTTTATTCCTCCTGCAATATTTATAAAAACATCTTTTACTCCAAAGTGAAAGCCACCTCTTTTTTCAAGTACTGCCAATAATAATTGTAACCTTCTTAGGTCAAAACCACTGACCGTTCTTTGAGGTGTGCCATAAACACTTTGAGTAACCAGTGCCTGTGTTTCTATTAATAATGGCCTTATTCCTTCAATCGTTGCAGCAATGGCAATGCCACTCAGTTGATCTTCTTTTTGTGTGATCAGTATTTCACTTGGATTATTCACCACACGCATTCCTTCGCCTGTCATTTCATAGATACCAAGCTCAGATGTAGACCCAAAGCGGTTTTTCAGCGTCCTTAAGATGCGGTATGCATAATGGCGGTCTCCTTCAAACTGCAATACCGTATCAACCATATGCTCCAGAATTTTTGGTCCGGCAATGTTTCCGTCTTTTGTAATATGGCCAATTAAAAAAACAGGAGTGTCTGTTTCTTTTGCGAACCGTTGTAATTCTGCAGCACATTCTCTGATCTGGCTGATGCTGCCGGGAGATGATTCAACAAACGGAGATTGTAATGTCTGAATTGAATCAACAATTACAAGTTGCGGTCTCAGTTTTTTTATTTCTTTAAAGATGGTTTGTGTATTCGTTTCAGTAAGCAGGTAAAAATTTTCGTTCATCGAACCGATCCTGTCGGCCCTCATTTTTATCTGCTGTTCACTTTCTTCACCACTTATATAAAGAGTAACGATGTCTTTCAACTGCAAACCATTCTGAAGAAATAGAGTTGATTTACCGATACCGGGTTCTCCAGCAACTAAAACGATACTACCCAATACGATACCGCCACCAAGTACCCGGTTCAATTCCTGGTCACCGGTAACGATCCTTTTTTCTTCACCACTGATCACATCATTTATAGAAACTGTTTTCAGTTTAGATAAACCGCTGAATTCTTTCCAATCATCTTTTGGTAATTTATCGGTCCCTTTATGAATTACTTCTTCAACAAAAGTGTTCCACTCTCCGCATGAAGGACATTTACCAACCCATTTGGTACTTTCATATCCACAGTTCTGACAAAAAAAAGCTGATCTCGTTTTACTCATGCGGTAAATGTAGATTCAAAATGTAAAAGAAAAAAAATGAAGTTTATTTAGTTATTGATTCGAAGAGAGAAAGCAATTTTTTTTGAGAAGGAAGAAAAAAACAACAACTGGATTATTATAAAAAAGAAAAACAACATCAATGAAAAAAATAGAAATTCTGAAGTGTATAAAAAGTAAAAGGGTCAACATTTCTGTCGACCCTTTATACTTACTAACCCATTAAATTCTATTGCTAAATTACAAATTGCCCCCACATAAAAAAATAAATTTTTGTCGATGTTAATAAGTTTCCGGCTTTTGTACATAAATGATAAAATAATAATATCTGTATTGTAAGTATATGATAATCAATATAAAAAATGGCTATTTATGTTCTTATTTTATCTCATTTAGTTGAATTTTTTGCGAAAAATAATTTTAAATTAATTTGGTTTATAAAATAAACTACTTTATGTTTGTGACAAATTTATCAAAATGAAACGGCTCCTATTGTGTTTGTTATTTTCGGGTTCATTTAGCCTTTTTGCCCAGGTCAGGATATCGGGGAAAATGACCGATACAAAAAATAATCCCTTGCACGGGGCAAGTATTACGATCAGGAATTCTTACGATGGAACAACTACGGATTCATCAGGAAATTTCTCTTTTACTACAACTGAAAAAGGGGCCCAGGTAATTGAAGCCAGCCTTTCGGGGTATAACACATATGAGAAAAACATTATGCTTGACAAGTCTGAGATCGTATTGAACATATCAGTAAAAGAGTTAATAACAGAGCTTAAGGCAGTGGTGATAACAGCGGGTGCGTTTGAAGCCAGCGACCAGAAAAAGACAACCGTTCTTTCTTCTCTTGACATCGTTACAACCGCAGGTGCCAATGCCGATGTGGTGGGTGCTTTAAAAACGCTTCCGGGAACTCAGCAGGTTGGTGAAAGTGAGGGGTTGTTTGTAAGAGGGGGCACAGCCACTGAAAGCAAGATCTTCATGGATGGCAACCTGGTAAATAATTTCTTTTACAGCAGCGTTCCCGGATTTGCCACTAGAGGAAGGTTTAACCCTTTCTTATTCAAAGGAACGGTATTTAGCAGCGGCGGATACTCTGCGTTATATGGCCAGGCGCTTTCATCAGCACTGATACTGGAATCCAAAGACCTTCCTGAAAGAACGGAGGCAGATATCTCTCTGTCTGTTATTGGTCTGGGAGGTGGTATACAAAAATTGGGAAAAGATAAAAAATCAGCATGGGGTGTTTCCTATAATTATACCAATCTGGCGCTGGCTTTTGGCATTATTAAACAGAAGCAGGATTATTTTACAACACCTGTTTATCACCAGGGTGATGCAAACTTCAGGATAAAAACAAAGAACGGCATGATCAAGTATTATGGCTACCTGAGCTGGAATAAACTTGGTTTCAGGATGCCGGATATTGATTCACTTGTTTTAAAAAATGCTTTTAATATTGAGAACCTGAATACATACCAGAATATTAACTGGAAAGAAAGGATCGGTAAAGGATGGAGGTCGAATATCGGATTAAGCTACAGCACAAACAAAGATGATATAGTAAGTGAGTTGCAGGATGCAGCCAACACAAAACAAATTATACTTGCGCCAATCGGTTATGCATTCAAAAATTTCCTGGTAAAGAATAGGGCCCAATATGCACAGGCAAGGATTGTACTTGAAAAAAAATTAAAAGGGATCAACACGATCCGTTTTGGCGGTGAGTATTTATATAGTGAAGAAAAACAGGAATACACTGCATATGAAGGCTCAAAATTCAACCAGAATATCAAAGACAATTTTGTTGCGGCTTTTGCAGAAACTGATTATTATATTACCAACAACATCGCGGCAAAAATTGGCGGAAGGCTTGAACATTCAGCTATCATCAATAGATGGAATGTTGCACCAAGATTATCTGTTGCATATAAATTCAAAGACAACAGCCAGGCATCGTTTGCTTACGGTATATTTTACCAAACACCGGAAACCAAATATTTGCCTGCTGCCAGTAACAACCTCGATTATGCAAGAGCCGCACATTATATCCTGCAGTATCAAAAAATAAGCAACGACCGGGTTTTCAGGACAGAATTGTTTTATAAAGAATATCACGATCTTTTTAAAACAACCAGTGGATCGATAACAGGTAGGGATGTTGCCGCAAACAATAACGGTTATGGTTATGCCCGAGGAGCTGAGATATTCTGGAGAGATAAAAAATCAATTAAGAATTTAGATTACTGGGTTTCTTATTCATACCTGGATACCAAAAGGGATTTCCTGAATTACCCCGGATCTATTCAACCTTCTTTTGCAGCAACACATACGGCATCACTCGTTCTGAAAAAATTTGTATTGCCATGGAAAACCGGTTTCAATGCCAGTTACAGCTTTGCAAGCGGCAGGCCTTATTATAACCTGAAACAGGACAGCCAGGGAAAATACATTATCGCAGATGAAGGAAAAACGATCAATTATAACAGCCTTGGCTTTAGTGTAAACTATTTACCCAATCTTGGTAAAAAGAATAAGAAGTCTTTCATAGTGTGGGTGCTTTCCGTAACAAATGTATTAGGACAAAAACAAATTTTCGGGTATAACTATTCAACTGTAAATGACAATAAAATACCTGTTACACCGGCGTATAAAAGATTTGTATATGTTGGTTGCTTTATAAGTTTTGGAATCGACCGCACACAGGATGCGATCAATAATAATTTATAATAATCATTAAAATCTTAAAACGTAAAAACATGTCACATCATCAACAAACTCCTGAAGGTAAAGATCCTGAATTATGGGATATCGCACAATCAAGGGTTGATTTTAAAGATCACCTGCTGACTTACATAATTGTTAATGGATTTTTCTGGGCACTATGGTTTTTTACAGATCATCACATAGAAGAAAGCGGACAATTCCCATGGCCTGTATGGTCAATGCTGGGATGGGGGATCTGGCTGTTATTTGATTTTGCAGAAGCATATCTTTTTTCTCATGCAAACAGTGCCGACCACGAATATCAACAATTAAAAAACAAACAATAAAAAATAATACAATGAAAAAATCTATTCTATTTCTTTCGGTATTGATGACCATCTCTGTATGTTCTTTTGCGCAAAGTGAAAAATATATTGGAGCAATGAAAACAAATATTGCTGCTATTGATTCAGCGTTTAAAAATCCGCAAAACCTTTTAAGTCTTGCAAATAATTTCGAACGGATCGCACTTGCAGAAAAAAATCAGTGGTTGGCTTATTATTATGCTGCATTCTGCCAGGTTAATTACACTTATATGGAGCAGGATAAATCCAAAGTGGATGCCATAGCAGACAAAGCAACTTTATTACTGAACAAAGCAGATTCATTGCAACCGAATAATTCTGAGATCAGCTGTGTAAAAAGTATGATTGCAACCAGTCATTTAATGGTAAACCCAATGCAACGTTATATGGAATATGGGCCTGTCAGTTCCAAAGCACTTGAAGATGCTATGCAACAGGATCCTACAAATCCCCGGCCGTATTCTTTACAAGGCGAGAGTTTGAAATATACTCCTGAACAATTTGGCGGTGGCTGCAAAACCGCAACACCAATACTACTGAAAGCAAAGGAAAAATTTGAAGCATTTAAACCTGCTTCTGATATTGCTCCGAACTGGGGAGGGAGGAGAACAGAAATGCTTTTGAATGAATGTAAATAATAAAGAATAATCTATTAGCTGCAAACTTGCAGCTAATAGATTATAGTTAACACTTCAACTTTAATTGACCTGTGCATTCCTTTTAAATCTTCTATATGGACCAGCAATTCAACGAACAAAACAGTTTGCAATTAATAGAGTCGATGATCAATAAGGCTAAAAACAATTTTAGCGAATCAGGAACATTGTACCTTGTCTGGGGGATCGTTGTTTTTTTTTGTGGAATGAC
>Ga0209023_10006021_pt1 | contig 12982 bp, 13 predicted proteins | sample LakOneMetagenome_FD_187468 | JGI IMG/M metagenome (GOLD analysis project Ga0209023, IMG submission 187468) | Freshwater and sediment microbial communities from Lake Erie, Canada (SPAdes) (version 2) | ecosystem: Environmental > Aquatic > Freshwater > Lentic | place: Lake Erie, Canada... | reverse complement strand
GTTTGGCCGAGGCGGCCATCGAGCCGTCGGTTGGTAGCCGGGGCGACAGCGATGACAATGCATTGGCCGAGACGATCAACGGCTTGTACAAGGCTGAGTTGATCCATCGTCGTACTGCCTGGAAAACGCGTGAATCCGTTGAACTGGCCACACTGGAATGGGTAGCCTGGTTCAACCATCATCGGCTGATGGAACCCCTTGGCTATATCCCGCCCGCCGAAGCTGAGGCAAACTACTACAGGCAGCTTCAAATCCCTGCCGCTGAACCGCTATTAACTTAAACCAACCAGCCTCCACGGTTCCCGGGGCGGTACACTCTGAACTATCGACGCGACTCTCCTTATGTCCGCAACTTCGAGCGCGCCATCTATCAGGCTTATGCACCCAGCGAGGAGCAAAAGGTTGCTCTGTGGTCCTCAGTGGCCTATCACAATCTGGCGTTGGATCCGTTGAAATCTCTCAAAGCTCGTCCGTCATATTCTCAGTATCTGGAAGGATGGAACGAACTACTAGAGCTGACGCACTTGATGGCGGTTGACCAGGCGATTGTCTATGGACTCGAATCCAAGAAAATTGCTGAGGCGGCAAAGCGACGTGGCTCCATATTGCAGCCCAGTCCAATGCAAACAAAAGTTGGGCGCTCTCGGCCCAAGCTCATCACCATCCGCGATGGCGATCGGGCAATGAAGCTGCTCTTCATTCGCCATCCTAGCGCGTTCTTCAGCTGGCGGAAGTGGGCTCTCGTGATACTGGAGCACTTGCCAATACAGGAAAACCAAAGCGTCTAGGCCGCTCAGAAGAGCTCACGCCAGGAACGGCTGTATAGACTTGCTGTAGCCATGCTGGATACCAGACGAGAAGAAGCCACCGCAGTCGATTTTCCTTACGCAAGGTCCGCATTCTGCCGCGTACTCGTTCTTCCAGTCAGAGATGGACCTGACGTAGGACGGCTCGACGTCACGATTCACAAGACACAGAGAATGGTTGTACACGGAGGTCTTGAGGCCGTAATTCCTCAGAATCTTCACGGCCTTGCTCAGTTCGGATTTGTATTCGATAGGGTCGATCCAGAGCGCGTCCAGGTTCGCGCGCGTGAAGCCCGTCATCTCCAGGCCCATTAGAGCGACGTGGTCCACAAATAGCAGATTGCGAGTGATGAACTCGGCCAAGTCTGGCAAGCCCTCACAGGTTTGCTTATGAAGCACGACGCGAATCTCGACCTTCTGATTCAGGCGCTTAAGGTTAAGGATGCCCCGGATGGTTTCGTCAAATGCACCTTTGGCCTGCACAACATAGTCGTGCCGCGCTGGATCAGACGAGTAAACTGGTATCCCGACCATCACGTCGGGATGGTCCACAGCTGCATACTTCTCGGAAAATCTGACGTCCGCGAATGTCCGTCCGTTAGACAGAATATGTAGCGAGGTTTGCGGCAACCAGTTCTTGATGTGGTGAACCAAGCCGATAAAGCCATCGCCGTACAACGTAGGCTCTCCGCCAGTGATACCGAGATTGCGCGTCTCCCGCGGAATGAGGCGCACGGTTTCCTTGGCTTCCTCCAAGAGCCAGCTATCATCTATGCGCTTCGGCGGCTGTGAGCACATCAGGCAGTAGTTGTTGCACTGCTCTGTCAGCAACAGGCTATTGTGGTTGGAACTTGCGCGATACAACGAACGAACACGGCCGTCACCGCCTAAAGCAATGACATCGCCGTCATCGAGATACCCGAACTCGTCACCTAGCAGTGTGCATGGCGTTCCATCCTCAAGATCCTCGGGCCGCGAGTTGAAAGCTAGGTAGTGTGCAAATCCCTCTGGCACCGATCCCGAGCCTTTCGCCAGGAACGCTTTTCCTTCGCGCAGCGGTGCCGGGAGGGCTCGATTCGTGCTCAGACTCAATATCTGCCGCTGGGCAGCATGCTTTTCCGTCCAGATGACGCGACCTGAGAGAGTTAGCATCGGTTCACCCACCGCATAAAGATTTCCTTTGCTTCGGCATCCCGACGCATGACATCCAGCAGATGTTTGGTCACACCCATCATGCGTCTGCAGAATTCCGACTCAGGCTTGCGTCCAAGGACATCGCCGTACATCGCATGATGGAACACAGGCTCGGCGCCGCACCACGGCTCGAAGGCACAATCGCTACACATCGGCGCCGAACCCGTGAAAGAATCCTCTAGCGCATTGAGCAAAGCCTCATTAGTGAAGATTTGCTCGTAGGTGTTCTCATGGACGTTTCCAAGACGGAACGTTGTGTCGCCCATCTCCCTGAGCATCCGGCTCTCATCTGATGCATACACATCGCCGTCGTAATTGAAGACGACTGCTGCAATACCCGCACCTGCCGGGTTCATCAGGTCGACGAAGCCAGGATCATTCGACGTCAACATCTTGGTCAGAACGAGACTTGAGTAGTACTCGGTGAAGGGCAAGCCAGCCTTGTTGAGCTCCAAGATGTAGTCAAGCCCTTCTTTGTAGAACTGTAGCCACCGCTCCGCGTTATAGGCTTGGAAGCTCTTCGTCTTCAGGGCGAATCCGTATGGAGAAAGGTGTCGCAAGAAGATGCCGCTTAAGCCGTGCTTCACGTATTCGTCGATGATGTCGCGGACTCGATTCAGGCTCGCGGGGGATGTCGTCATCAGCGCCGACACGGAGTCATATCCGACGATATCTCTCGCACGTCTAAGGCCGGCGACGAAACGCGCATGGCTATCTCGTCCAGGGCGAGGACGATTCTTGTTGTGCAGGTCTTCGGGGCCGTCCAGCGATGAAGACAGATAGATATGGTGGTCCCTGCAGTACTCGAGGATTTCGTCAGTGGCAAGTGCGAGAGTTGTCGTAATGACGAATTCAAGGTCGCGACCCTCTGCGCGGCCACGTCGCTCGGACTTTTCGACCACATACCGAATCAGGTCAAAATTGAGTAAGGGTTCGCCGCCTTGGAACTCAATCTTGATAGCGGGATTTGGCGACCGAAAAACAAGCTCCAAGGCTTTGTCCGCTGTCTCACGCGTCATGTCGAAGGCGCCCTTGTCCTCAGACTGACGCGACACTTGACAGTACTGGCAGCTGTGGTCGCAACGCAGCGAAACGACGAACAAATGGAGGTTCGTGAAATTCGCGAGCTTGTTGAACTTCGTACGCGTCTTGAGTGCGAGGAGCTCCAAGCTCGCTTCGTCGCCCTCCTCCCTGATGAAATGCCGCGACCGCAGCGCCACATAGTCGTCGTCGGTTGGTTTGAGACGATGGGCAACCAGGTCATCGAGCCGATCGCGCGACAAGAAGGTGAACTCGCCAACTGCGTTTGTGAGGACGACTTCCTCGTCGTTCAGTGGCTCGAACCGGAACGGAAGGAGATGATAGTTACCGGAGCTATCGAGGTAACTCTCGAGAGGCTGAAACTTGCTCATCCTTGGAGTCCGGTGCGAGAAAATGCGTATGCCAGAATCAGATTTCGAGCAGGCTCCGTCTCTTCTTTGATTTGCAGGCGCAACTGCTGGTCAAGTAACTCTCGCTTGAAGTTTGCCACCATGTCGTCCAGCGCGGTGCTTCCCGCCTTTACTGGATCGATTTCGCAAACGAGCTTGTCCCCGTTTTGGGATATCAAGATGGTAAGGCGATCAATGAACCGATAGGCTGCCTTCTGAACAGCCTCCAGTCGATAGATGGCGGGGTCCAGTTCCAGACGTAGTGTCATCGTAGGCTCAAAAAAACGGCTCCATGATGGAGCCGATACTGCAAATCACTCCGCTGGGCGATTAACGACCAGAGTAATGAGATGCGTGGGATGCGTGCGAAGCATGCGAGGCATGGGAATGGTGGTAGGCCATCAACGTGCCTTCTTCGGTATTGCGCTTCAGAACGAAGTTGAATGCATCACCGCTTTGAGTCCGTACCGCGATCCGCTCCGTCGGCTTCGAATCCGATGGTGAGATCGAGTTCTGCCCCGTAGAATCGTGCGTCGGAACTTGCATCGCCGGCGCGTTCTGCGCGGCGAATCCGGCTGCCACCGCGGCAAACGCTTTGAGGAATCCCTTCATTTTGACCGTCCCCCTGGTTGATACGTTATTTCCCCGCAGCAACCGGCATTTGGAAGTCGCCCCAAGACTTTGTCTGCTTCGTCCGGTGACGTTACAAATAGTTACTAACGTGGTTGTGGAAGTGTATATCGATCAGCCCCAGTTTGGTGCCTACGTTAATGCACTCAATGGCCCCACTTTTGTAGGGGGTTGGGGCCAATCTGTGAGGCACTAGGCGCTTGGTTGCTGGAGTTGACCCTGTAACTTAGGACACCCGGACACCGTTAAGTTGATGATGTTGCCGCTCGCCGGAACTCCCGAGGCGAACGATATTTCAACGCTTTATGCGGATGCCAGTCATTGTATTGCTCGAACGCGACCGTTAGCTCAGAGAGGGCAGTTGGTACGTCAGGCTTGTTCATGAACGCGATGTAATCGCGTTTCATGGTCTTGACGAAGGATTCAGCCATACCGTTGCTCTGCGGGGAACGCACCGGCGTGGTCAGTGGCTCCAGGCCCAACTCCCGCGCGAAGCTGCGCGTACGATGGTCGATGTACGCCGAGCCGTTATCCGAGAGCCATTCGATGGTTTGCTGAGTTTGCACAGCGCCAAAGCGCTGCTCGACGGCCGCCAGCATGACATCCCGAACAATGTCCCCACTGTGCCCGCCGGTGGTTGCCGCCCAACTGATAGCTTCCCGGTCATGGCAATCGAGCGCAAAGGTGACGCGTAGCGGCGAACCATCATCGCAACGGAATTCAAAGCCGTCTGAACACCAGCGGGTATTGCTACGGTTGACAGCAATACGACCGTCATGGCGACGTGTATCGAGTCGTCGCCCAGGCCGGCGAAGCAGCAACTGGTGGTCGTGCATCACACGATAAACACGCTTGGCGTTCACGGGCGACGCCCCGCTCAGCTCATGACTGCGCCGTAGCAAAGCCCAGACCCTTCGGTAGCCGTATGTCGGCAGGCCCGCAACCAGCTCATGGATTTCAGCCACCAGCGCCGTGTCGTCGTATTGGCGGGCGCGGCGGCCATCCCGCCATTCCGACGAACGGGCCTGTTTCGCTGCCACAGCAGAGCGCGCCACGCCGAGGACATCGCAGACCGTCTTCATTGGTCGTCCCCGGGCAGTAAGGGCGAGCGCGCAATCCAGTTTTTTGAGCGGCCGTACTCTACAGCTTCTTTCAGGATTTCTGCTTCCTGCGTCTTCTTGCCCAGCAGTCGCTGCAGCTCCCTGATCTCTTTGAAGGCTGCCGCCAACTGGGAGGCTGGGACTACAGCTTCGCCAGCGCTCACGGCAGCCAGGCTTCCGTCCTGGTACTGCTTGCGCCAACCAAACAACAGATTGGGATTGAGCCCGTGCCGCCGCGCGACCGCTGAAACAGTGGCTCCTGGCTCCATCGTTTCCTGAATGATGGCGAGCTTTTCTTGGACTGAACGGCGCCGCCGCTCAGGTTCTGTCAGAACTTCGATGCTTCCCACAATTTGCCTAGGCTTGAAACTAGTCACAAGACTACCTCTAATTGTAAGAGGTGCCGGGTGTCCTGAGATTCAAGGGGCCGCTCCAGTTGCTAATGCAATGCTATCTCGCCCTGGCTGCCCGGATTTGTTCATTCCGCCAAATGCAGAATTCCGATTTACGCGTCAAATCCGCATGCCCGTGCACCGTAAGATGCTAGGGTTTTGTCGATGCGATGTGATTGGATTACGCCGTAGCGCATCACGACATATTGGAAGTTACTCCAATTCTATGTTGACCCGAGAGCTGCTCAGTAGCGGCAACTACATCCAGACTTACTCGGACATGCGTGGCGACATCGCTTGGACCGAGGAAGACATTCAAGCTTCGTTGCACCAGACATTGCGCGCCCGCCCAGGGAGCAACGGCGTCTGGCTGTTCGCATACGGATCGCTAATCTGGAACCCGCTCGTCCACTTCGATTCGATGCAAGTCGCGACCGCCGATGGATGGCATCGAAGCTTCTGCCTACGAATGACACATGGGCGAGCACAGCCCGATTGCATTGGCCGAAAGTTGGCCGTAGAGCCCGGCGGGACTACTCGCGGCATTGCGTTGCACATCGAGGAAGACAAGATTCTCGAAGAATTGGCAATCATTTGGACGAGAGAGATGGTCGTCGGCGCGTACGTCCCATCATGGGCACGCGTCGACTTCGTCAACGGTACGACCGAGGATGCAATCGTATTTGTCGCCAACAGCGCTCACCCGGTCTATGAGAAGGATTCCACCGTTGCAACGATAGGCCCGGCTATAGCCAAGGCAGCTGGTCCTTTTGGCACCAATGCCGAGTACGTTACTACCCTAGCTGACGCACTGCGAAGCCATAGTCTTGTAGACGACTACATTGAGGAGCTTGTCCGATACTTGGATTCATGATGGGCATCGAGAACGTAAGCACGAGCAACCAGGTCCGATGCCACGACATGTGGCGAAAGCGCGGAATTGGCTGCCCACCAGACGGCCTACTTCCGAAACCGAGCAAGTCCTGATGGCCCTCGACGACTTGAAGGGTTTCATCCTCACGCGTCACTGGCGCGACACCCCTGGAGGAACGCAACTCGAATACTGGCTTGCAACAGATACTGGGCCGCGCAAGGCTGTCATAATGGGACAACCCTCGGTCGCCTTCGTTGAGGCTCGCCATCGGGCTGCCGTGGAAGAGCATCTGCCAGCGCTACCGGGGCTGGAGTTGCGCGAGCTTGAGCTCCAGACCTTCGGCGGAGAGCCGGTCCTCGGCGTCTATTCTGTACAGTTCAGGCAACTCGGAAAACTCGCTGGCGCGCTAGCCGGCTAAAGGACTCCGCTCTATGAAGCCGATGTCCGTCCGCATGAACGCTATCTCATGGAGAGGTTCATCACCGCAGGCGTGCTTGTGGAAGGCGGACGGCAAAGCGGCCCCACAATCTTCGACTGTCAACTCAAACCGGTCTCCGATTACCGCCCTAAGGTCAAGACGGTGTCGTTGGACATCGAGACCAGCGCCACGGAGGAGCTATATTCCATCGCGCTCGACGGTGCAGGTGACCGCGTGGTCTTCATGCTTGGCATCGCCCCCGAGGAGCCCACCCAGGCATTGGAATTCAGGCTCATTTACTGCACCGACCGGGCAGAGATGATCGAGCGGTTAAATGCTTGGTTCGTTAGCCATGATCCGGATGTCATCATTGGCTGGAGCGTTGTGCAGTTCGACCTGCGGGTGCTGCAAAAGACCGCCGACGCGTGCGGTGTGCCACTGCTACTGGGGCGTGATCGTCAGCGCATCGCATGGCGGCCGCACCCGGGGAAGCAGGGTTATCCGTTTGCACCGATGCCAGGGCGAATCGTCGTCGACGGCATCGAGGCGCTCCGGGCCGCAATATGGAACTTCCCATCGTTCAGTCTTGAGGCTGTCTCACAAGAGCTGCTGGGCGAAGGAAAGGACATCGGCGATGCGTATGACAAGATGGCCGAAATTGAGCGCCGGTACCAGGAAGACAAACCTGCGCTGGCCATCTATAACATCCGCGACTGCGAACTCGTCCTTCGCATCTTCGAGAAGGCCAAGTTGCTGGACTTCGTGCTGGAGCGCGCACAGACAACTGGCTTGCAAGCCGACCACTTTGGCGGCTCCATCGCTGCGTTCAGCCATCTCTATCTGCCGCGCATGCACCGACTCGGCTACGTGGCGCCCAATGTAGGAGAAATCGCTGCTACAGGCTATCCCGGCGGATACGTCATGGACTCCAAACCGGGGTTCTACGATTCTGTGGTCGTGCTGGATTACAAAAGCCTGTACCCCTCTATCATCCAAACCTTTCTGATAGACCCAGTCGGTCTGGTCGAGGGCTCTAGGGTCGATAGCCTCGACGACGTCGTACGAGGCCCACTCAGAACTCGATTCTCACGCAACAGACACTGCTTGCCGAACATCGTGACGAGATTATCGCGGGCACGCGACGAAGCCAAGCTTGCCAAGAACAAGCCGCTATCTCAGGCTTTGAAGCTGCTGATGAACTCGTTCGCTGGCGTGCTGGGTGCCCCGGAATGCCGGTTCTTCAATCCAAAGCTCGTGTCTGCGGTGACTTTGCGTGGCCACGAGATGATGAAACTCACTCGTGATTTTGTAGAGAAGCAGGGATACGAGGCCATCTACGGTGACACGGATTCCTCTTCATCTGGCTCAAGCGAACTCACACCAATGCGGAGGCACACAGTGTGGCGGCGGGGCTCGTCCGGGACATCAATGCCTGGTTGTCGCGCAAGCTTTACGATGAGCAAAAGCTGGAGAGCTTCCTCGAAATCGAGTTTGACACGCATTACACACGGTTCTTCATGCCGACCATCCGCGGCTCCGAAGTCGGTAGCAAGAAGCGCTACGCCGGCTTGAGCGTCGATGCGAATGGCAAAGAGGAGATGATTTACCGTGGACTGGAGACGGCGCGCAGCGACTGGACTCTGCTGGCGCGCCAGTTCCAGGAAGGCCTGCTGTCGCGCATCTTCCACCGCGAACCGTACCAAGAGTTCGTCGCAGAATATGTCAAAGCGACCCTAGCCGGAGAGAAGGACGACCTGCTCATCTATCGCAAGCGCCTGCGTCATCGCCTTGATGCCTACGAAGTCAACGTGCCACCCCAGGTACGGGCGGCGCGTCTTGCCGACGAACACAATGCCAGAGTCGGTCGCCCGAAACAGTACCAAAACGGAGGCTGGATCCAGTACGTAATCACTGGGAATGGTCCGGAGCCGCTAGAGGCGCGCCGGTCACGCGTCGACTACCAGCACTACCTGGACAAGCAGCTTCGACCAATCGCAGACGCGATTCTTCATCCGCTGGGGGACAGCTTCGCTCAACTGACGACTACGCAACTGCCCCTGTTTTAGCCTGATTGTGCGCTCAGGATGGAGATTCGAACGCGGTGAGCCGGTTCGCCACTAGAACGCCTTGTTCAAATCGACTTCGTGACCGGCGGCCTTGAGCTCACGGGCCAGAGCTAGCCTCCAGCCACCCGTGTCATCTATGTTTTCCCAGACGACTCCGGCAAAATCACTTGGTATGTCGACGTTGCCGCGCTTAAGCGTACAGACCCTATCGCGTCCGAGGTGGCAAATAAAATAGCCAAGTTCCAGCAGCACATTCTGGCGCGCCCGAGGCTTCAGCTCTTCCTCTTTCACACTGCGTCCGACATCATCGGGGGTCAACAATACGACCGCGAAACCTACATCGCGGTTAGCCTCGATCTTCTCTATGACAGTGCCGCCTCGATTCGCTTGCTCATGCAGGATCACCGCTTCGAAATCCAGCTTCTCCAGGAAGCGCGCAAGCATCTCGCGAGCCCCCTCGTCGTGGCCGTGCACGATGAAAACCTTCCTCGACTTGGGCATTATCAGCTTGGGTTGAATGTTACCGCGGGACATGACGTACCCTTTGTAGTCCCGCGCAAAGGGGATGATCATGTTGCGCGTTATCCCCTGAATACTCGCGATAACTTTGGATCCACCATAGTAGTATGTATGCCCAAAGTCGATCATGTAGTCCGGATCGTCTGCGAATTTGCAAATAAGCAACCACGTTAACGCGAGGATCGTCTCGGGGTCATCTGGCCATGCAAGCTGGGCACTGCCGACCATTCCTCCTTGAGACTTGATGCTCTCTGACAGAAACGCTTCGAGATCCACCCCCGCGGTTAGTTTTTTGTTCACATCCTCAAGCGCGGGGTCTTGCAGCAGTCGCGCAATCGCCTTGATGGGACGGACATACGACTGCAGGTCGGCAGACTGCAAATCGAGGACTGCATTGTTGATTTGCTGAAAGAGATCCGGACTCACGATCAAGCCTTATCGTTTTCGATGCGCGCGGCAGCAGCCCGTTCAAGAAGCCCTTCACGCTGAGCTTCCTTCACGCTCTCAACAAGCTGGGCAACCAGTGGATTGGACGCATAGGGCACTATGCGCTCGTCAATCAGACGCGCCGCCTCCTGGATTGCCGCTTCGATACTCGCAGGGTCATGCGGGTCCATGCCGACCGCCCCCAGCTCGCCGTCGAGTTCGCTCAGCGCCTTCTGTGCAGCCTCAAGGTCCCGAGTCAGCTTATCCAAGCCGTCAATTTTGAACATCAGTCAGTCTCCTTTTTCACGTGTGAAAGCAGATTAACAGATACAAGACCGCATGACAGGGAGCTGAGCTATTCGTCATGGCGACGAAGCTATGGAGACAGTACGAACGTGAATGCATGGAGCCTAGTGCGGGCCAGCAAGGAAGCTATTGAGACGAGGAGGTCTTCAACAAGCTGTCCTCTGCCAGACTAAATGCGGACACGGCATCGGATAGACGGCGTGCATCATCGCGCTACGCCACTGAGCCTGTTTTAATTGCAATCGTCGTCAAAAACGGAGGATTCTTCTTTTGCACAAGCCATCATTCGGACGCGGCACTCTGCAACCGATTCACAACATTGGCAGGCAATGCATACGTTGCTGCGAAGCGTTCCCACTCCGATGCGGCATCGTTCGCTGATTTTAAGCGCTCTCGGAAGATCTCGGATTTCGCCACAGCAGGAATGAGATCTCGGAGCAGACCGCGCGGAAAATCAGCAGAAGACCGAAATGCGAGCACATCGAATAATTCAAGTCTACATAGCATATCGGCGTAACCAGCAATCTGATGCTCATTAAGGCCAACATTTCCTTTGAGAAGACTGTTAACAGAATCGCTTGCCCTGAGCACTTCATGGACTCCAGTCGGCGATATTTTCAGCAGCTCACCATCAGCCGCCCAAACCATTAACAATGTAAATACAATCCCTCTACTAGATTGCCTAACTGATTGCTCCGCCATGTAGTATCGTAGAAGCACGCCATTTTCCACCAACTTCCGTATGAATGGCTTCAGCGCAGCTTTGTCCACTGCCAACAATCCGGAGAAAGCATGAACTGCATGATCTGCGTGCTCAAGATCTATTTGCTGATACTTCAAACTTAATTGAATGCATATATTATCGAATATATCCATATTTCCACGCCGCTGAAGCTGCCGCAGCAGCGCGAAGTCAGGCGCTGCCGGCACAGACTGCAAAATCCGATTGATTAGCGACGATTCCAATACATCGGTGGGTACGCCTGCGTCGCAACGTGCAAGAATCCAAGAATGATCACCGTTTTCAAGTTCAGCACAGAGCTCGCTCCATTCGACAGGATTCAAGGGAAGGTTGAGGCGCGCAGCATCATCATCGCCAAAAACGTCTTTCACTGCTGGAATTGACAGCAACCCGACGAGATTTTTCATCCAGATGCTCCGTTCATCGCGAGGGGGCATCCAGGTCGAAGAGGTCTCTGGTCCAGCGGAAACTGGTCGTCGCAACGCATCTAGTATTGCCGCCACCGCTCTGGGTGCCGATTCATCTATAGAAATCAGAGCTAAGACACCCTCCACGATATGAGAGTGCGAGAGACTCAGGTTGGGTGCTTGCGAAATGGCCACGTAGACGCTGGCCAATAGGTGTGCCACTCTATCCGGGGGAAAATATGTACTATCTGCGTTCTGCCTACCTTCTATAATAAGTGGCCCTAAGGCGCAGAGCGCTTGCAATAGCCGTGCTTGGGCGTTGCCATAGGTACGGATATCTTCACGAATATAGCGATCGAGAACATGAATTGCGCCTGGACTACGCTTCAGCAATTCACGAACATCGGATGCACTACCCATGTCGAGAAGCGATTCGAGTTTCGGGCGAAGCAATAAATATGAGGCCTCATCTTCGCTCGCAGCGTGAAGGTGTAGCATGGCGAAAGTCATCTGCAAATTCGGCCCGTTGACGATTTGCAAGACAGGCGGCGATGCAGAAAAACTCTCTTTCGATAACGTTTCTCGTGAAACCAGGTACGCCGCGAGTATCGTTAACGGTACTCGCGCTCCCCACTCCATTTGTAGAATTACGAGATCGTTTACGAAAGAAATAATCCCCCGTGGCGTGCGGACATCTTCTCTATGTATTTCATATAGCCTCAGAATGTCATTGAAATCTTCGGAGCTCGTTCCGAAAGCGTATACGAGCTTGTTCAACATATAAGATTTCCACGAATGCAGCATGGGAGGCGGAACGTTGAAGCGCACCTGGAATATCTTCTCCATGGTCGACGAGGCGATAGCAGAAGCTGTATGTCCCAGACTTGACTGAGAAGCGTGCACAAGCCTTCCGCTATCTGCGATTGGTACTAGGATCCATACTCGAGAAAACCACTCCTCGCTCTCAAAGAGGGGATTATCGAGAAATGATCTTAGTAAGGACCAAGTCGCGCGCATGTCCTCAGCCTCGAGGCGGTCCAAATTATCGACGACGATGAGCAGCTTTCTGTTGGGCTCTATCATCGCAGCTCGCATAAGGTCACGGAACATGTCCTGAAATTCGACCGAAGTAGGATCTGGAGTTTCGGTGACTGACGTTTGCTCCCCATCTGGAGCGCGTTTGAGCAGGACACCCAATAGGTCGTCCGCTACAAGGTGGATTACAATGGCTCCCAGCAACCCTATAACTAATGCCTCGACGCCGAGCACCAGCGAGTTACGCACTGCCATCTCTCTTTTAATGATTTCAAGCAGAAATGGCACTGACAGCCCGAACCCCAGCAGTCCGGCCAATACAAGCTTTGCTCGCTCAGAGAAGAAATGCTGCGTTGTTTTCTTTGTTATCTTAAATCGACGCGCAATATAATCCAAGCCCGTATCTAATCTTTGCTCTTCCTTGGACTCTCCTTGTTTGAATAGCCATCCACCACTAGTCAAACGCCGCACGAATGAAGCTAGAAATGCCCGACGCAGATGGTCGCCAGAATGACCTTGCCCCTGTTCCACGAATCCCATAACCGAGGGAATTAGGCAGCCCGGTGTTGCTGAGCTGCGGACCAGTTTTTCTCGAACGTCATGGGGCTGACGTAGCCCAGCGTCGAGTGGAGTCGGC
>Ga0209023_10006020_pt1 | contig 12985 bp, 13 predicted proteins | sample LakOneMetagenome_FD_187468 | JGI IMG/M metagenome (GOLD analysis project Ga0209023, IMG submission 187468) | Freshwater and sediment microbial communities from Lake Erie, Canada (SPAdes) (version 2) | ecosystem: Environmental > Aquatic > Freshwater > Lentic | place: Lake Erie, Canada... | reverse complement strand
CCGGCCGCGCGGCAGGTGCCGTCTCGCAGTTTTAGCCAGCGCCGGAGGTCTTTGGGGACCTTGTATTTGGTGCGTCCAACCGAGAGCACAGCTCCGGTCTCCGGGTGAACGAGAACGCGGGTGAAGCTTGTGGCGGTTCCGGCGATCCGGCGGGCGGTTTCCGGGTCGATCGGCCCGACGCCCTCGAGGGTTCCGGGTTCTTCGCTCTTGCCCATCAGGGTGAGTACCGGGACGGTGACGTAGACGTTGCCGCGGATGCCGGCACCGAGTCCGGTCGCTGTCACCCCTTGCAGGAGTAGGTCAACGGCGACGTCGGTGCGTAGTTGCGGGAGGGTGCGGGTCTCGTCGGAGACGTTGAGGTTCTTGGCCATCGCTTCGACGCGGTCGGCGATGGCGTTGGCGTCTTCGTTGCTGAGGGTCATCTCGAGGTATCCCATGCCGTCGCGGCCCGGGGTGACGTAGAAGCACCGGTCGGCCAGCGCTCGTTCGTGGCGCACTTTGATGGATTCCGGGTGGGTGAGTTCTCGTATGCTGATGGCTTTCTTCTTGAACTGCGGAACCGTGAGGGTCTCACTGTCAATGAGGACGTCATTCTCGAAGAGTGGCCAGGCCTCGTCGGGCAGGGCCAAAACGTTCTCGATGATGACCTCGACGTGGCGGTAGCTGATGTCACCGCGGCTCAGGGCATCCCGAGTGGCGGGGAGCCTGTGCTGAAGTAACTGGCTGTGGCACATCAGGTTGCGGGCAGTGCCTTCCGGCAAGGTGAGCAAGCAGGCGAGTTCGGCGATCAAGCCCTCGTCTGCGGCTTTCTGTGAGGACCATTCGACGTAGTCACGTCCCCGGAGGGGAGTGGGCGTGGTGGTGGCCTTTCCGGTTTCGGCGGCGGCCCGGGTCCATTGGATGATCTCGTCGACGGCGGCCGCCCTCGCGGCGTGGGCGGCGCAGATGGCCCGGTCGTGTTCTTTCACCGCATCGAGGAGGCGGAGCTGGGTATCGTTCCTGGCCACCATTCCGGCGGTCAGGGTGACTGGTTCGGGCGGGCTACTGCCTGCGGCGTCCTCCAGCGGAGGAACTTCGTTGTTGTTCTCCATGACACGATTTTCCCATGGACCACTGACACTGTTCGAGGAAAGCTCAGGGTTGTGGGGAAGTTTCTCGAAAGTATTTCTGAGGAGAAGTTCTTGGTTTGGGCGGGGTCTCGACAAGCTCGACCAGCGAGTGGGGGCGTTCTCGGGATCGGGTCGCGGAATCTCGACAGGCTCGATCCAAGGGTCTCGACCGCGCGCCGCAGACGGCACTGCTCGACCAGCGAGTGGGGGCGTTCTCGGGGTCGGGTCGCGGAATCTCGATCTGGAACTGGGCGGGGTCTCGACCGCGCGCCGTAGACGGCACTGCTCGACCAACGCTTGGTTCGAGCCCGTCGAGATCGGGGGAAGTTCTGGAACTGGGCGGGGTCTCGACCGCGCGCCGTAGACGGCACTGCTCGACCAACGGAAGGGGGGACTGCCGCGGAATCTCGACAGGCTCGACCAACGCCTTGGGGAAGGCGAGTTCGAGAGGCGGTCACGCCGGCAGGAGGGTGCCCCGCCAGGTCAGGAGACTCACTTTGTCGGCGTCGCTGAGACCGGAGCAGCGGAGGAGCCCTGCAAGGTCGAGGCCGTCGAGCGCTGCGCGGAACGCACCCTCGGTCGTCGTACCGAACGACTGGCACAACGCCTCGATCTCGGGTTCCTCGTCGCTCCGGTTCGAATTCATCGCCCGCACCTCCGCAAGCCTGACGGTCTCCAGATAGTCGTCGACAATCGCATCCGGTTCCGCGCCGGCGGCAGCGAGCAGCAACAGAGCGATGAGTCCGGTGCGGTCTCGTCCCGCCATGCAGTGAAAGAGAACTCCTCCTTGCGGCGCGCTGACCAGCGCCGACAGCACCGAAACACTGCGCTCGGGCATCGCCTCCAGGTGAGGCAGGAAGTAGAGCGCCGTTCCGACGAGCCCGTTGTTCCAGAAGTCCTTCCAGAAATCGGTATTCTCGAGGCCGTCCAGGTCGACGTGAACCGTCGTCAGCCAATCGGGCCGCGGCTGGGAATCCCGGGCCCGTTCCCCCGGCTGTCGGAGGTCGACGACGGTACGGATGCCGGCCTCACGCATCTGACCCCACCCGGCCGACGTGACACCGTCGATATTCTCAGAGCGAAAGAAGGTTCCCCGAGGCGTCAGCGTGCCATCCGTTCGCGGAAGGCCTCCGAGATCGCGGGCGTTCACCAGCCCGTCAACGCTCAAAGCCCGGCTTTTCGGATTCAGTTCGATCACCATCGGCCCAGCATAAGTGGAGACGTCGCACAGCGTCCAGACGGCGTTCTCTCAGCAGCGCTTCACACAGTGATCCCGGATCTCACGATCAGAGGAATTGCCCGAACAGTAGGCTGACGGAATGTCGTCCTACGTCAGAGTCCGATCGGACTCGAAGAATCCGCCGGTAGCCGTGCTTGTTCCCGGCTCCGGTTACACCGTGCGCGCCCCCCTGCTCTACTGGTGTGCAGAGATACTGGCCCAACAGGGATGGCATGTGCAGGGGATCGACTGGACGATCCTTGCGAACGCTTGGGACGATCCACTGTCGTTCGCGGAGCTGGCCGTCGCCGACGCTTTCGATTCCGCGCCGCAGACGGATCAGCGGCTCATCATCGCCAAGTCATTCGGCTGTTTCGCCCTGCCGTGGGCTCGGCGCCAGGGAATACCCGGTGTCTGGCTGACGCCGATACTCACGGACGGGAACGTGTGCCGGGCCCTCCGCGACGCCACGCCGGCCGACCTGGCCGTCGGAGGTGATGCCGACGCCCTCTGGCTACCCGAAGAGGTCGCCGGAACGCGGGCGACGGTAATCACGGTGCCTGGCGCCGACCATTCACTGGCCCTCCCCGGAAACTGGCGGGGCTCTCTTGCCGCCCAGTCCGATGTGTTCGGGGGCATCGAGAGACACCTGCAGGCGACGCACGCCCGCCAGTGAGACCTGCCCCTAGACAGGACGGGCGAGGCTGAGCCAGCGCTCCTCGATGACGTAGCCGAGACGTTCGTTCATGCGGATGCTGCCGACATTGACCTGAGCGCCGCCGGTTCCGAAGAGCCGGGCACCGTCATGGGCCAACGCCCTGATCGACGCTGCCTTGACCGCAACGGCCAGCCCTCGTCGCCGATAGGACGGGTGCACGGAGGTGAATTCGGTTTCTGCGCGCGCGGCTGTCACGGTGATGACGCTGAGCGCCACGAGTTGGCCGTCACCGACGGCGCCGAACAGACGACAGCCGGATGCCCACAGTTCGAGCACGTCGGACTCATCGCGGTGCGGCGCCGCTGTCGCCGGCGTGGCCGGATAGTCGCTGTAGTTCAGGGCTTCCAGTGCTGTGACCTGGGCTGCCCAGCCGGCCTCAAGTTCCTGAATCAGAAACCCCCGGTGCGTTGCCGCGATAACGGCCGCGTTCAGCGCCGACAGATCGAGCGGATCGCCCAGGCGCAGTCGCGCGCCCCACGATTCACCGACCACCACGTATCCGCTCTGCACCAGCTTCGGCAGTCGTGGGTCAGTGGATTGGACGATCTGTATGTCCCCGGTCACTCGATCAGTGTGCCAGAGTATCGCCCGGTCTGCCTCGCTGCACGAGTTCATGGGGCTGCTAGCGTGTTTCCATGATGATGCGCGGGTACAGCGAGATCGACGTGTTCTCACCGGAGTCCTACGGCGGAAACCCCTTGGCGGTAGTTCATGACGCGGAAGGCCTCACCGCTGAGGCCATGCAGCGTTTCGCCAAGTGGACGAATCTGTCCGAGACAACGTTTCTGCTCCCCGCATCAGATCCCGCTGCCGATTACCGAGTGCGAATCTTCACCGCCAGCCAGGAACTTCCCTTCGCCGGCCATCCCACGCTGGGATCGGCCTGCGCCTGGCTGGAGACAGGGGGCCCGCCGAAAAACGGCGGCGTGATCGTGCAGGAATGTGCTGCGGGGCTGGTGACCGTGCGCATTGAAGACAATCGCCTGGCGTTCAAGGCACCACCCCTGACCCGGTATGAACCCGTCGAGGAATCACTGGTGCGCCGAATCGCGCTGGCATTGCGAATCGCCCGTGAGAGCATCCTCGACAGCTCGTGGCTGGTCAATGGTCCCGAGTGGATCGGGGTCAGATTATCGTCCGCACAGGCGGTGCTGGCGCTGCAGCCCGACCTCGGAGACCTGGGAACGCTCTCCATCGGCGTGGTCGGACCGCATGCGCCCGGAAGCGAAGCCCAGTTCGAGGTGCGCGCCTTCGTGGGCGGCGACCCGGTGTGGGAAGACCCGGTCACCGGGAGCCTCAATGCGGGCTTGGCCCGCTGGCTCTCAGAGACCGGGATGGCGGAGCAGCACTATGTTGCGTCCCAGGGAACCGCCATCGGATACTCCGGCCGCGTGCACATAGACATCGATGGAACCGACATCTGGGTCGGCGGGCATGTCACGAGATGCGTCCACGGAACAGTCAACCTGTGAGCCGCCGGCATCATCCCGTGCGGGGATGACGCCGGCTTCCTCACACGGGCGACCTCACGCTGGTTCCCTCGTGCTGGTTCCCTGACGCTGGTTCCCTCGTGCTGGTTCCCTGACGCTGGTTCCCTCGTGCTGGTTCCCTGACGCTGGTTCCCTGACGCTGTCCCAGCCCGCCGCGCCGGCAATCGGCCGGCTGACCGCCGGGTGTCACGACGGATCAGCAGGCCGGCGCGCAGACCCCTCAATACCGTGGTGGTCGCGAACCACGAACTGGTGGGCACCGGCCGGCTGACCGCTGGGTGTCACGACGATCAGCAGACCGGAGCGCAAAGCCCTAAAAACCGCTTTGGTCGCGAACCACGAACTCAAGGGTAAGGGCCGGCTGGGCGCCGGATGTCACGGTGGATCAGGAAGCCATAGCAGAGCCCCAGATGCTGGGCTGGTCGCAAACCACGGGCTCAAGAGCCGCGTCCACGGCCAGCGGATCAGCAGGCCGGCGCGCAAAGCCCTGGATACCGCGGTGGTCGCGAACCACGGGCTCGAGGGCCGCGTCCACGGCCGGCGGATCAGGAGGCCGCGGCAGAGCGCTAGATGCTGCGGTGGTCGCGAACCGCGAGTTCCAGGGCCTCGAGGCTTGGCGCGAGGGCCGCATCCACTGCCAGCGGATCGGTGATGTTGAGCTCCTGCATCTCCCGACGGCCTACCGGCGCGGTGTTGATTTCGTGCTCGCCCGCCTCCAGCGCAACCATCAGGTCGCTGATCACGTCGTCCAGCGGGCGGCGTCCCCAGCCGAGCTCATCGCCCGCGTTCTGCGAGGTCATCATGGCCGTGTCGGTCGCGCCGGGATAAACGGTGGCAACATGCACGCCCGTTCCGATCAACTCGCGGCGAAGCGCCTCACCGAACTGCGCGAGGCCCGACTTGGTGGCCGCGTAAACCGTGTAGAACGGCAACCCCACAAGCGCAATGCCGCTCGATACGTTCAAGAGGATGCTGCCGCGGCCCTTGCCGCTCTGTCGAAGTGCGGGCAAGAGGGCCTTGGTCAGCAGGATCGGGGCGGTGAGGTTCAGGTCGATCATCGAGTGGATGTCCGCATCGCTGACGAGGTCAAGCCGACCCGCTCGCACATTGCCGGCGTTGTTGACCAGGAGATCCACGGTGCCCCAGGAGGCGACCGCCTGTGCGATCCGGTCCACGGCGCCGGTGCTGGTGAGGTCCTCGACCAGAACCTCGCTCGTGCCACCCGCAGCGACGACTAGCCGCGCGGTTTCGGTGAGCGTGTCCAGCTTGCGGCCGACCAGAAGCAGGTGGCCCCCGCGTCGACCGAATTCGAGGGCGACGGAGCGGCCGATGCCCTGACCCGCTCCGGTGATGATTCCACGACGATCGGTGAGATCCAGATTGTTGAGCTTTGGCGTGCTGAGGTCCATAATCGATCTTCTTTCCATTGATTCCGGCGATACGACGGTGGTCCAGAGTGTGTGGGCCACCGTCACATGTGCTGCTTAAGCACAACCGTTTATCACGATCAGAATTCCCCGGGCCACGGCGTGGACGCTCTCGCCGTTGCGCGGGTCAGGCGCGGCCGGTGAACACGGGGGTGCGCTTGTGCTGGAAAGCGGCGAAGCCCTCTCGGTAGTCCGCCGTGTCACACAGGGCCGTCTGGGCGGCCGTCTCCGCCATCATGCTCTGCCAGAGGCCGAGGCGTTCGTCGCGCAGCGACTGGACGAGGGCTTTGCTGGCCAAGAACGCCCGAGTGGCACCGGTGGAAGCCCGCACGGCGGCCTGAACCGTGGCATCCGCCAGCTCGTCGGCTGGAAAGGCTTGGCTGAAGAGGCCACCGGCGACCGCCTCGGCACCCGACATCAGCCGGCCCGAATAGATCAGGTCCAGCGTGCGGTGCGCGCCGAGGCGTTCCACAAAGAGGGCATGACCGCCCGAGTCGAGGGTGGCCCCGAGGTTGGCGAACGGCGAGCCGATCTTGGCCGTGTCGGCCACATAGACCACGTCGGTCGCGATCAGCAGGCCCAGTCCCACGCCGAGGCATGCGCCGTGGGCCGCCGCGAACGTGGGCGCCGGAAACGAACTCATCCGGTGCATGAGCGCGGTAACGAGCCCACCGAGGTAGCCCTGCACGTCGTCGGTACGCGGGTCCACGGCCGAGATATCGCGTCCGGCGCAGAAGGCACGTCCCTCGCCGCGCAAGACGAGGGCGCGCACCCCGGCTGCTTCAGCGGATGCGTACGCCGCGTCGAGTTCCACGACCGCGTCCTCGTCGAGGGCGTTCATCTTCTCCGGCGCGTTAAGCACCACGTACGCAACGTTGTCTTCGATGGTCAGATCGATCACGGGCATCCGCCTTTCTGGTTCGGCTGAAACGGTCGGGCGAGGTCAGACGTCGTAGTCGACGACAACCTTCTCGGTGGTGGGGTGGGACTGGCAGGTGAGCACGTAGCCGCGTTTGATCTCGTCCGGCTCGAGCGCGTAGTTCTCGGTCATGGTGACGTCTCCGCTCACGAGCTTGGCGCGGCAGGTGCCGCACACTCCCCCGGCGCAGGCGAACGGCACGTCCGGTCGCACCCGCAGTGCGGCGTTCAGGATGCTCTCGTTCGCGTTCACCGGCGTGGTGACCGTGTTGCTCTGCCCGTCGAGCGTGAACTCGATCTGGAAGGTCTTGTCGCCGGCCGCCACGATGACGGGCCGGCCGACGTCGCCACTGACGCGGTTGGTCTCGCCGGTGGTGAACAGCTCGAAACGCACGCGTGACCGCTCGACGCCCACATCGTCGAGGGTGTCCCGGCACAGCTGCACGAGTTCGAACGGTCCGCAGAGGAACCACTCATCGATTGTTGCCGGCCGCAGGATGGTCTCGAGCATGCGGCGGAACTTGTCTTCATCGATGCGGCCCGTGAGCAGTGACGACGACCTCTGTTCGCGCGACAGCACGTGATACAGCGCGAGCCGAGCCGGGTAACGGTCTTTCAGATCGGCGAGTTCGTCGAGGAACATCACGTCGAGCGCGGTGCGGTTCGTGTACACAAGCGTGAACCGCGATGTAGCGGATGCCGCGAGCACGGTGTGCGCGAGCGACATCAGCGGGGTGATGCCCGAGCCGGCGGCGATGCCGACGATGTGTTTGTCGTCGAGGTCGGGGAGGGTCGAGGTGAACGTGCCCTGCGGGCTCATCACCTCCAGCTCCTGGCCGGCCGTGAGCTCGGTGTTGGCCCAACTGGAGAAGATGCCGCCGAGGTCGCGCTTGATCGCCACGCTGATCGACCCCTGGGAATCGCGGCTCGGCGGTCGGCAGATCGAGTAGCTGCGACGCAACTCGTGGCCGTCGATGGTGGCGCGCAACGCCAGATGCTGGCCGGGCACATAGTCAAAAGAACCGCGCAGCGCTTCGGGAACCGCGAACGTCACCTCCACGCTGTCCGCGGTGAGCTGGCGCACATCCGACACGGTGAGGGTGTGGAAACGGGCGCGGTGTTTGGTGGCACCGAGATTCGTTGCAGTCATGGTCACAGCACCTTGAAGTAGTCGAACGGCTCGAGGCAGGCTTTGCACTCGTAGAGCGCCTTGCAGGAGGTCGATCCGAAGTGGGTGAGTTCACGCGTGTTCAGGGAGTTGCAGCGCGGGCACTTGACCGCGAGTTGCAGGCGTACCGGGCCGGCCGGACCGGAGGGACGCGCGGTGGCGTGCCCGGTGGGCGCGGCGATGCCGTACTCTTCCAGCTTCTTGCGGCCGTCCGCGCTCATCCAGTCGGTCGTCCACGCGGGGCTGAGCACGAGTCGCACGTGAACGTTCTGGTAGCCGGCCGCGGTCAGTGCCGCGAAGACGTCGTCGCGCATGGCATCGAGGGCGGGACATCCGCTGTAGGTAGGGGTGAGGCCCACGTCGACGCCGTCAGCGGTGACGGTCACCGCCCGCAGCACGCCGAGATCTTCGATCGTGAGCACCGGGATCTCCGGGTCCACGACGGTGGCCGCCACCCGCCAGGCCCGCAACGAGGGTTCGTCTGCGGGCCGAGGCCGGGCGGCGGACTCGTGGATGGTCACCATGAGGCGCCCGGGTGCGCCCGCGCCAGTACCTGCATCTCGGCGAGCATGAGTCCGAGGTGTTCGGAATGCACACCGCGGCGGCCGCCGCCCTGGGCGATGAAGCCGCGAGGCTCCTCGAGGTCTGCCTCGGCGAACACCGGCGCAATGGCCTGTTCGAAGACGGCCCGCAGGCTCGACGGTCGAACAGCGACACCCTCAAGGCGATCCAGCAGGGGCTCGTCGCGGAACATCTCGTCCACGTACGGCCACATGTCGCTGACGGCCGTAATCATGCGCCGGCGCGACTCGTCGGTGCCGAGCGAGAGTCGCAGCACCCACTGCACGGAGTGATCACGGTGATAATCGACCTCCTTGGCGGCCTTGTCGGCAATCGCCGCGAGGGTGGCATCGGAAGAATCGCGCAGCCGCGTGTAGAGCTCAAACAGGAAGTGGGACACGATGAACTGCCGCGCGATGGTGTGCGCGAAATCGCCGTTGGGCTGTTCCACGATCTGAAGGGAACGCCACGCCGGCTCGTCGCGCCAGTAGGCGAGGTCGTCTTCGCTCTTCGCCGACGCCGAACCGGCGTAGTGCAGCAGCGCGCGGGCGTGGCCGATCAGGTCGAGGGCGATGTTGCCGAGCGCCACGTCTTCCTCGAGTTCGGGGGCACGGGAGATCCAGGACCCCAGTCGTTGGGCGAGCACGAGCGAATCGTCGCCGAGCCAGAGCGCGTATTCCGCGACGTCGACCGAGGCAACGGATGCCGACGCGATCAGTTCGTCGGGCAGGACGGTCAGGTCCACCTGGGCATGGCCGTGCACCTCGTCGTTCGCTGCGGCATCCGCTTCAGTCTGTGCGCTGTGCGTCTCGCTGCTCATAGGTGCTTCACCCCGTCGCTCTTGGAGTAGTAGCTCGCGTGGCGGTAGTTCTTTCCGGCGGGCGACTCGAAGAAGGCACCCTTGGCGTCGGGGTCGCTCGTGGTGATGGCTGCCGCGGGCACAACCCACACGGAAACGCCCTCGGCGCGGCGGGTGTACAGGTCGCGGGCGTTGCGCACGGCGAGGATCTCGTCGGGGGCGTGCAGGGAACCGACGTGCACGTGACTGAGCCCGCGGCTGGATCGAACGAAGACCTCCCAGAGGGGCCAGATTTCAGCTGCGGAGTCGCCGGGCGTGGTCATGAGGCCACCTGGTGAGATCGTTCGGACTGCTTGCGGGCATACTCTGCTGCTGCTTCGCGCACCCAGGCACCCTCGGCGTGGGCGTCGCGGCGGCGCTGCAGCCGCTGCGCGTTGCTTGCGCCGCGTCCGGCGAGGACCTCGTGAAATTCCGTCCAGTCGATCTCGCCCAGGTCGTACTGCTGGGTGTCTTCGTTCCAGCGCAGGTCGGGGTCCGGCAGTGTGATGCCGAGTACGGCCGCCTGCGGCACGAGCATGCCCACGAAACGCTGACGCAGCTCGTCATTGGAGTGACGCTTGATCTTCCACGCCATTGACTGCGCGGAGTTGGGCGAATCATCATCGGGCGGGCCGAACATCATCAGCGCCGGCCAGTACCAGCGGTTCACGGATTCCTGCGCCATCGCGCGCTGCTCCTCGGTGCCCTGCATCAGTTCAAGCAGGATCTCGAAGCCCTGACGCTGGTGAAAGGATTCCTCCTTGCAGATGCGAACCATGGCGCGACCGTAGGGTCCATAGCTCGCGCGGCAGAGCGGAACCTGGTTGCAGATGGCGGCGCCGTCCACGAGCCAGCCGATCGACCCCATGTCGGCCCAGGTCGGGGTGGGGTAGTTGAAGATGGAGGAGTAGCGAGCCTTGCCCGCGATAAGGGCTTCCGTCATCCCGTCGCGGGTGGCGCCGAGCGTCTGAGCCGCGGAGTACAGGTACAGGCCGTGGCCGGCTTCGTCCTGAACCTTGGCCATCAGGATGGCCTTGCGCTTGAGGCTGGGGGCGCGGGTTATCCAGTTGGACTCCGGCTGCATGCCGATGATCTCGGAGTGAGCGTGCTGTGAAATCTGCCGCACGAGCGACTTACGGTACCCCTCGGGCATCCAATCACGCGGTTCGATGCGCGAGTCCGCGGCGATCAGATCGTTGAACTGTTGCTCGTCAGCCGAGATCGCAGAACTCTCCGCGGAGGCATCCGGTGCAAGGGCGTAGGGCCCTGCGGGGGTTGTCATCATTGACTCCTGGTCATCGTTGGCGCTCATGAGGGTGACTATCGGTGAGAAATCATTCCCAACCGATCGTTCAGTTAGTATATAGTCACAGTATCGACGCGGCAAGCCCCGCCGAAAGCACAAACTTTTCATGCACCGGTCGCTCAACGAGGAGAACCCCCACGTGAATTCATCACCACAGGCAGCAGCGCCGGAGGCCTCGGCTGAGCTGCCTCATCAGGAGATGATGAAGCGGGATCGAGCATCCGCCGCCCTCGGCATGGTTGTCGAACACACCGCGCCCGGTCGCGCTGTCGTATCCATGCCGATTCGTGAAGACATGCTGAACGGTTTCGACGTGACCCACGGGGGCATGGTCTTCGCCCTGGCCGATACGGCGTTTGCCATCGCGTGCAACGATGACCACCACGTGACGCTCGCTGCCGGCGCCGACATAACCTTCCTCAAGCCCACCAGGCTTGGCCAAACACTCACCGCAACCGCCGAACTCCGCACCAAGAGCGGGCGAACCGGACTGTACGACGTGCGCGTTACCGACGAACACGACGTTCCCATCGCGGAATTCCGCGGTCGCAGTCGCACCACGAACCTCGCTAGGCCCACCCGCGCCCACACCTAAGTTGCTAACGGAGGCACCATGTCAACGCTGACCAAGACCCGCCTGCACGCCCCATCTCTCGACGAACTCGACCCGGAAGAGCGCATGTCACGGGATGAGATCCTCGCCCTGCAGCTACGCCGACTGCAGCAAACGGTGCGGCACGCCTACGCGAACGTGCCGCTGTACACGCGCAAGTTCGATGCGGCCGGGGTGCATCCCGATGACATCCGCACTCTCGATGACGTGCAGCGCCTGCCGTTCACCACCAAGGAAGACCTCCGTGTCTCGTACCCGTTCGGCATGTTCGCTGTGCCGATGGAGCAGGTTTCGCGCATTCACACGTCGTCGGGCACCACGGGACTCCCCACCGTGGTGGCATACACCAGGCAGGACCTCCGCAACTGGGCCGGCCTGGTGGCCCGCAGCCTGCGCGCCTCGGGCGTTCGTGCCGGCATGAAGGTACACAATGCCTACGGTTATGGCCTTTTCACGGGCGGTCTCGGCGCCCATGCCGGCATCGAGGCCCTGGGAGCGGTCGCAATCCCCATGTCGGGTGGCCAGACCAACAAACAGGTCCAGATGATCAACGACTTCAAGCCCGACGTCATCCTGTCCACCCCGAGTTACCTCCTGACCATAACGGATGCCATGGTGGCCGCCGGTCTCGACCCGCGGCGTTCCAGCCTCAAGGCCGGCGTGCTGGGGGCTGAGCCGTGGACCAACCAGCTTCGGCTCGAGCTCGAGGAGCGCCTCGACTTTGATGCCCTCGACATCTACGGCCTGAGCGAGGTGATGGGCCCGGGCGTCGGTAATGAGTGCATCGAGTCCAAGGACGGCCCGCACCTGTGGGAAGACCACTTCTATCCGGAGATCATCGACGGACAATCCGGTCGCCAACTGGCCGACGGTGACACCGGAGAACTCGTCTTCACGTCGCTCACCAAGCAGGCCTTCCCCGTGATCCGTTACCGCACTCGGGACCTCACGCGGCTACTCCCCGGTACGGCCAGGCCCGGAATGCGCCGCATGGAGAAGATCACGGGCCGCAACGACGACATGATCATTCTGCGCGGCGTGAATCTCTTCCCCACCCAGATCGAGGAAATAGTGCTCGGCATCGAGCACCTCTCCCCGCATTTTGTGCTCGAGCTCACGAAGCCGGGTCGACTGGACGAGTTGACCATTCGAATCGAACGCCACGAGCACGCAGACGGGGCGTCTTCAGATACTGCGCGCGCCGCGCTGATCACCTGCATCAAGGACCGAATCGGCTCGACCGTGAATGTGGAAATTGCCGAACCCGGCACTCTTGAGCGCAGCGTGGGCAAGCTCAAGCGGGTTTACGACCTGCGCTAGCCGGTCGTCTGGCGGGCCCCGTGAGAGAATATGAACAATGTCAGACGTGACCCAAACCAAGCGCGGGCGCCCCGGTTACGACCAACGCGCCATCCTCGATATCGCGGTCGCGGCCTTCAACGAGTACGGCTATGACGCCACCTCGATGGGAGTATTGGCCGCGCGCCTCGACCTGTCGAAGGCTGCCATCTACCATCACTTCTCCTCCAAGGAAGAGCTGCTGGAGCTGGCACTTGACGAGGCACTGACCGGTCTGGAGGGAGTCCTCCTCGAGGACAGCGCGGTCACCGGGGCCGGG
>Ga0209023_10006019_pt1 | contig 12985 bp, 12 predicted proteins | sample LakOneMetagenome_FD_187468 | JGI IMG/M metagenome (GOLD analysis project Ga0209023, IMG submission 187468) | Freshwater and sediment microbial communities from Lake Erie, Canada (SPAdes) (version 2) | ecosystem: Environmental > Aquatic > Freshwater > Lentic | place: Lake Erie, Canada... | reverse complement strand
AATCGCCGCCGTCAATTCCATGCGATTATTCGTCGTGTCGCGCGCGCCGCCGCACAGTTCACGCCGCTTTTCACCGGAGATCATGAGCACACCCCAGCCGCCGGGCCCCGGATTGCCCTTGCAGGCGCCGTCGGTGTAGATGATGACTTCGGGTTCCTGCATGCTGCTCATTTCGCTTCGGTGTCGTGTTGTGCACGTGTGGGCACGGCAGCGGCTGCGCGGCGGCGACGACCGGCGCGCGCCCAGTCGGGCTTGATCAGACGAACGCCCGCCACGCGTTTCACCGCGTGCAAAAAATAGACACCACCCGCGAATGGCCACGAGCGGTCACCCGCAGACTCCAGCCATTTCAATCGCTGCAGCGTTTTTTCATTCTGCGCTGGCAGCGTGTAGCAGTCGAGCTGACCGCCGACAATGTCAAAGCCGAGCAGCGTCAACCAGTCTTTTGAACGCGACAACGAAATGAATTCACTGCCCCACGGCCCGCTGCGTTCACGACCAAAGTAGCGCTTGATGCCAAACAGCGAATACGGATTGAAGCCCGTGATGAGCAAGCGGCCTTCGGGCCGCAGAATGCGAAACACCTCGCGCAGCACCTCATGCGGCAACACCTGAAACTCAAGCGCATGCGGCAGCACGATCAGGTCAAACTGGTTTTCCGCGAACGGCAGTTGATCCGGCTCGGCAAGAACGGAGGCCACCGTATCCCAGGCCAGCGTGAATTTGTGGGTAATGCGGCTCGTTTGCAGGAGCGGCACACCGGCGCTGCCGATTTGAAGGGCATAAAATCCGAACAGATCCGGCAGCACGCGATCAAGGATGGCCTGCTCGCGCGCGACGACATAGGACCCGAGTGGCGTTGCCAGCCACTCATCCCAGTTTTCCACTTCTGCGTTGCGAGTTGATTGATCCAATGGCGGCTAGCGTTTCTATAGTGCCGATCCCGGCCTTTGCTGATAACTATATCTGGGCGATGGTCCGTGACGGCCATTGCGTTGTCGTTGATCCGGGCGATGCGGCGCCGGTCGAGGGCTTTCTGGCGGTTCGCGAACTGACGCTCGATGCGATCCTCGTGACCCATCATCATGCCGATCACGTCGGCGGGGTTGATGCGCTGAATGCACATCGCAATGTGGCGGTCTATGGACCCGCCGCAGAGGATATCGCTTGCGTCACGCAACCGCTCTCGGAAGGTGATGAGGTTGCACTCCCTCTTTTTGTCGATGAGCCGTTTCGCGTGATTGAAGTGCCGGGTCACACGCGCGGACACATTGCCTACGTGAGCGGCGACATTCTGTTTTGCGGCGATACGCTGTTTGCTGCGGGTTGCGGTCGCCTGTTTGAAGGTACAGCAGCGCAACTGCATGATTCGTTGTCGCGGCTCGCCGCGCTGCCGGAACGAACCCGCGTTTACTGCACACACGAGTACACGCTATCGAATCTACGCTTTGCACTCGCGGTGGATGGCGACAACCCAGCGCTGGTTGAGCGAAGCTTTGCCGAGCAGGACAAGCGCACGCGCAACGAGCCAACACTGCCATCGACCATCGCGCTTGAACGGACGACCAATCCCTTTCTGCGTTGTGAATGGGCAGATGTGATTCGCAGCGCCAGGGATCATGCGAACTTGAGTGCGGCCGATGCGTCAAATCCAGTTCAGGTCTTTGCCGTGTTGCGCCGATGGAAAAACGAGTTCCGTGGCTGACGCCGACAGAGGCGTTTTTGCGGTCTTTCATTTGACGCGAGGCGCTCAAATGAGTAGCATCGCGCGAGCTTTTGTCTCAGGAGAAGGCGTGCAGCGCTTTGAAACCAGCCTACTCAGTCGCTCGATAGCTTCCGCATTCGAGCCCATTTCGTCTTTCCAGTCTTTCCCTTCCGCACGATTGTTGCGCACTGCGTCACCGTTGTTCGCGGCCCTGTTGTTTTCCTTTTCCACTGCCTCCGCGTCAGCGCAGGTAACGTCCGACATTGGCGCGTCGTCATCGGCTGCGGCAGGTTCGGCGAGCGTTGCCGGCGTGGTCGGTGCGAGTGCGGCCGCTGCGCGTGGCTCGTCAGACACTTCTTCCTTGCAGGTTCCCGCACTGAGCGCCTATGCGTTCACGCCGACCGCCGTTGCGGCGGCGGGCACCCAAGCTGGTCAACCGGTGTCGCCTTCGTTGCCGGTTATCGCAAATCCGGGCGTGGCCCTGTCAGTGCCGGTTGCTGCGGCGTCGGGTTCGACCCAACATGCGATCAAGGACGCACCGCTGATTGGTGTCGTCGCTGAAATGGTCACGCCGGTAGAGGCTCCTCCGGCTGATCTCTGGGACCGCATTCGCGCTGGCTACTCGATGGAGGATCTCGACGATCCGCTGGTTGCCAAGTGGGAAAAGTATTACGCGGACCGCCCGGAATACATGGCGCGTATCGTCGAGCGCTCCAACAAGTACATGTTCTACATCGTCACCGAACTCGAGCGTCGCGGCATGCCGCTTGAGATTGCGCTGCTGCCGATGATCGAGAGCGCATTCAACCCTGTCGCCAATTCGAGCGCGAAGGCCGCAGGCATCTGGCAGTTCATTCCGTCTACCGGCGTGAACTATGGCATGAAGCAGGACTGGTGGGCTGATTCGCGCCGCGATATCGTAGCGGCCACCAACGGCGCGCTTGATTACCTGAGCAAGCTGCATGGCATGTTTGGCGACTGGCAACTAGCGCTTGCCTCGTACAACTGGGGCGAAGGTTCCGTAGGGCGTGGCGTGCTGAAAGCCAAAGCGCGAGGCAAGGATGGCACCTATCTGACACTAGACATGCCAGCCGAGACGCGCAACTATCTGCCCAAGCTGCAGGCGGTCAAGAACATCATCCGCAATCCGGCCGCGTTCGGCCTCACGCTCGCAAGCATCCCGAACGAACCGTATTTCAAGACGATCACGCTGGCCAATCCGATTGACCTTAAGCGTGCGGCACAACTTGCCGAGATGACCGAGGCCGAGTTCGTCGCGCTTAATCCGGCACACAATCGCCCGGTCATAGGTGGTCGCAGCGAGTATCAGGTGTTGATGCCAGCGGACAAAGCCGACAGCTTCTTGTCGCGACTGGAAGCCAATGAGAAGCCACGTGTGTCGTGGATGGCGTACCGCACGCGTGCGGGCGACAGGATCGAGGCGCTGGCAGAACGCTTTGGCACTACCGTCACCGCGATCAAGTCAGTCAATGGCATCCGCTCAGTGGCACCGTCGTTGCCGGCCGGGTATCACCTGCTGGTGCCCTCGGATGGTCCGTCTGAAGACGCTTTGGGCAGCATCCAGAACGCGGTATTCACCAAGTTTCCCGAGTACGCGCCTGCGCGTGCACACAAGGTTCGACGCGGTGAGACTTTTGCAGGAATCGCCAAGCGCTATGGTGTGAAGCCGGCAACGCTCGCGCAGTGGAACCGCATGGCCAAGCCGTCGGCTCGTGCCGGCCAGATACTCTACGTAAGCGGGCCGGCGCCAGTACGTCAGGCCGGCGCGAAGAAAGGCGGGCGTGTCGTCTACGTGAAGCGTGGGGCTGGCAAGACTGTTCGTCACGCAGCTCCAGCAAAGCGCGGCGGCGCCAAGAAGGCTGTCGCCAAGCGTCGGCGTTAGTACTTAACGGTCCCCAAAAAAAGCGAGCCTTTGGCGCGCTTTTTTGTGTTTGTCTGTCGAGACAGTTGTCGGCTGGACGGGAACGCCTATTCATCCTCGTCGCGACGCAGCAGGGCATCCGCGAGGCCCTGCTTGTGCTCGCTGTGGGTGGCCAGTATCCGTTTGCCGCGCTTGTCGCTGTGCGGACCCGATTTCTTGAGCAGCGGATCGAGCGCCAGGCGATTGCGAGGACGAGACGCGGGGATGACCAGCGGCGTCGATGTCTTAGCCTGAGTGTTCGTCGATTTGCGGGATGACATGGTTGCGGTCTCCAAAACAAAAAAACGGCGCGTTGCCGCGCCGTTTTTTCTGAAGAGAAAATCTCTAGCGAGAGATTACTTCTTCTTGGCTGCTTTTTTAGCTGGCTTTTTAGCCGCTGCTTTTTTAGCGGGCTTTTTGGCTGCTGCTTTTTTGGCTGGCTTTTTGGCGGCTGGCTTTTTAGCTGCTGCTTTTTTAGCTGGCTTTTTAGCTGCTGCTTTTTTAGCTGGCTTTTTAGCTGCTGCTTTTTTAGCTGGCTTTTTAGCTGCTGCTTTTTTAGCTGGTTTTTTAGCTGCTGCTTTTTTGGCTGGCTTTTTAGCTGCTGCTTTTTTAGCCGGTGCTTTTTTGGCAGCAGGCTTTTTCGCAGCGGGCTTCTTGGCAGCAGGCTTCTTCGCCGCTGGTTTCTTGGCAGCGGGCTTTTTCTTGGCCGGGGCTGCAGCAGCAGCCGGAGCTGCCATAGTCATCATGTCGCTCATAGTGGTCTCCTAAGGTTGACTCTCACAGTTTTGAACATCACTTGAGGTGATCCTTTGAGCTTTTCCCACGTTACTCGCCACGAAAAACGCAGCAATCAACGAGCGATTCGACACAACACACCTCAGTGTCAGGCGTCGTTACAAACAGTTCAAGGCACACGAACTTATTTACAACAAACACTCCTGATGACGCGAATTCTATTTGATTTTTTTCGCAAACAATATTATCCGCGCGCGTGATTTGCGCGCGCGAATCGGTGTGTTGTTTTGTTGCACACAGAATCACGCAGCATCACACGCGATCACACGTGCGTGTGCGTGAAAAAAATCAGACCACGATGCGCTCGTGCGCGATCAAATCTTCAAAGCGTTCGCGCTCGCGAATGAGGTGAGCCTCGTCACCGTCAACCAGTACTTCGCATGGACGAGGGCGCGTGTTGTAGTTCGAAGCCATCGTCATTCCATAGGCGCCTGCGCACAGAACAGCGAGCAGGTCACCCTGTTCGAGCACCAGTTTGCGCTCCTTCGCGAGCCAGTCTCCACTCTCGCACACAGGACCGACGACGTCATAGAGCATGGCGGCACCCTCGCGGGCAATCACCGGCTCCACAGGATGAAATGCGTCGTACAGCGTGGGACGAATGAGATCGTTCATGGCCGCATCCACCAGCGCGAAGTTCTTGGTCTCGCCCGGCTTCAGGAATTCCACACGCGTCAGCAGCAACCCTGCGTCGCCAACGATCGAACGCCCGGGCTCAATCAGCAGATCGAGATGGCGGTTGGCAATCTCGTGCTGCACGGCTTGTGCGAACTCAGGCATCGACACCATCGACTCACCCTGATAGTTGATAGCGCGACCGCCGCCGATATCCAGATGCTGCAGATGAATACCGCGCGCTGACAAGTCGTCAACCAGCGACAGCAGTCGCCTAAGCGCATCGACATACGGCGACAGTTCAGTAATCTGGGAACCGATGTGACACTCAATGCCATGTACTTCGATGCCGGCCATGCTTGCAGCCAGAACGTAAAGTCGCACGGCGTCACCGTGGGCGACGCCAAACTTGTTGGACTTGAGTCCCGTCGAAATGTAGGGATGCGTCTTCGCATCCACATCCGGATTGATACGGAAAGTGATCCGCGCGCGCTTGCTGTGAGCGATCGCCACCTCATTTACGCGGTGCAGTTCGGCTTCGGATTCGATATTGAAACAGTGAATATTGTGCGAAAGCGCCAGCGCGATTTCATCCTCACGCTTGGCCACGCCGGAAAAAATGACCTTTCGTGAATCGCCACCGGCCGCGATTACTCGTTGCAGCTCACCGCCAGAAACGATGTCAAACCCTGCGCCTTCGGACGCCAGCAAGGCCAGCACACTCAGCGTCGAATTCGCCTTGACCGCATAGCAGATCAGCGGTTTCGACTGCGCAAACGCCTGCTGGTAGGCGCGGAAATTATCGACGATGGCCGCGCGCGAATACACGTAGCTCGGCGTGCCGAATTGCCTCGCGATATCGGAAAGCCTGATGTTTTCGTAGACCAGTTCGCCGTGCGGTTCGGCGCGATGTAGATGTGGGGTCAGCATGGGACAGATTGGGATTAGCGGGTGAGAGGGGCAACGGAGATCGGAGCGATCGACTTGGGCGGAACGAGCGGACCCTTTTGGCCGCAACCCGCGAGAGCGGAAATTGCGAATGCGAGGGCAATCAGCACGAGAATATGGGGGCGGAAGCGCATAGACTTGTCGTTCGAAATTGTTTCATCCGATAGTAGCAAATGCTTTCACCCTCTGACTTTGACGAAATGGTCGATGCGCTCTTTGACCAGATCGTGGAGACGGTCGACGCGTCCGACGCGGCCGATGATGTTGAACTCAATCAGGGCGTGCTCGAAATATCCTGCAAGGACCGCACGAAGATCATCATCAACCGTCACGCACCCACGCAGGAAATCTGGATTGCCGCGAAAAGCGGCGGATATCACTTTCGGTTCGCGAACGGCGTGTGGCGGGACACACGAAGCGGTGAAGCGCTGTCGGATGCGATTAGTCGGGTTTTCCTGGAGCAGACTGGCGAACGCGTGACATTCGATTGACAGCGCCTGGACGGGCTGGTCTATAGCTCCAGCAGCACCGAATACCCTTTGATCGCGCGCTTGTGCGCTTTGGTATCGGGGTCCAGACGTTCCACGATCGACCAGAACTGTTTTGAATGGTTGAACTCAACCAGGTGCGCCAGCTCGTGGGCAACCACATGTCGCATGAGGTTGGGGGCTAACTGGATCAACCGGAAATTTAGGCGCACGCGGCCGTCGGATGTGCAACTGCCCCACATGGTGCGCGCACTGCTGATGCTGACTGATTTGAGCGGAAGCCCGGCTTCGGTTGCCATTTGATGAGCCAATACCGGTAGCTCTCGCTTCGCGATGCGCTTGAATTCGTGGTCGAGCGCGCTGGACGCAAAGGCGCCTGCCGCGTCAGGATCGCCCGTCGTCACAACACAATGTGTTTCGGACAGATCAAGACTCTCAAACAGCCCCGGTCGCAACTCCATCTTGAGCTTGTTGCCGCGAAACAGTACGTGCCCGCCATGCCGATGCTCGGCAAGCTGGGCCCGGCGGGCCAGTTGTCGCTGGAGCGCGGTGGCAATCCAGGTTTGCCGTTCGCTGATGGCGGCATCTATTTCGTAGAGCGGCGTCCAGCTCGGCGCGCGAATCAGCAGGCCATCGGTTGTGATGATGAGCCCGATTGATTTGCGTCGTGCACGCTCCAGCCGGTAGTCAATACCGGACGAGCTGGTGCGCACTTTCACGACCGCTGTGTCGTCGGCGGCGCGGCGCACGCGGGGTTTCGGCTTGGCCGTTGGTGTCGGTGAGAAAAGGGCAGTCCAGAAGCCCATGGCCACTAGGCGCGCATATCCAGACGCGGGTTGCCGAGCCGCGCGACTTCCGTCTCGATAACGCGTTCGATCTCTTCGTTCAGATCCTGGAGGGTACGACCAGCAGGATCAATTGTCGGCAGGATTGACATCGTTACTTTGCCGGGATATTTCTTCCAGGGATGGCGCGGCCAGCAGTACCCGGCGTTGTGGGCGATGGGTACGATGGGCACATTGCAGCCCAGCGCCAGACGCGCGCCGCCGGTCTTGTATCGGCCCTTGGTGCCGGCCCGGATCCGGGTGCCTTCAGGGAACACAATAATAGTAAAACCGCGCTCATTCAGGCGCTCTTTGCCCTGCACAATCATCTGGTCCATCGCCTGCGCGCCGGACTTCCGGTTGATGGTGATCGGCGATGACAGTGCGAAGCCCCAGCCGAAGAACGGAACCCAGAGCAGTTCCTTTTTTGCCACGAAGCTGCCCGGCGTGAACCAGCTCTCCAGCGCGAGCGTCTCCCAGGTCGACGAGTGTTTCGACAGTACAATAAACGGTTCTTTCGGCAGGTTCTCCCAGCCGATGACCTCGTAGTCAATCCGGCATAGGTGCCTGGCAAACCAGATGAAGAGCCGCGTGTACCAGGCACACTCTTCATTGCGGAGCTTCGCGGGAAGCCAGAACGAGCTGCAAATCAGCAGCGCGAAAAGAGGCGTCAGCAGAAGCTGAAGCAGAACGTAGAGCGTGTTGCGGATCGCTTGCATGGGCGGAAGCTTAAGCCGGTTGGGACGCGGGAGCGAGTATCGCATCGACCGCCGCGCCCAGATCCTTGAACGTTTGTGTACCTTCCGGCAGTTGCCCGCCCGCCAGAGTGCTGGCGCCTTTGCCCGTCAGCACAAGATAGGGTTTTGCACCGGCCGCTGCGGCGGCCTGCAGGTCACGCAGACCGTCCCCGATGCAGGGCACACCTTCAAGTGGCACGCTCAGCCGCTGTCCGATGTCGATGAACATGCCGGGCAAGGGCTTGCGGCAACGACAGTCGGCATCGCCCGAATGTGGGCAGTAATAGATCACGTCAATGCGCCCGCCAGCCTGCTGCACTGCCTTCAACATCTTCGCGTGGATCGCGTTCAGCGCATCCATGTCGAGCAGGCCACGTTCCACGCCGGACTGATTGGTCGCAACCGCCACATGAAACCCCGCGCCGTTCAGCCGTGCAATGGCCTCCAGCGATCCGGGAATCGGCCGCCATTCGTCAGGCGACTTGATAAAGCGGTCGCTGTCGAAATTGATGGTGCCGTCGCGGTCAAGGATGACGAGTTTCAAGTCATATTCCTAGGTTGCGAGCTTCGAAAGATCGGCCACTTTGTTCATCGCATCACGCAGATCGCGCAGTAGCGCTAGCCGGTTCGCGCGCACGGCTTTGTCGTCCGCCATCACCATGACCTTGTCGAAGAACTCGTCGACCGGGGCTTTGAGGGACGCGAAGGATTTGAGATAGCCCGTGAAATCGCCTGTGGTAAACATGGCCCCCGCGATCGGCGATACCTCACTTAGAGCGATAAATAAGGCCTTTTCAGCCGAGTCGGTCATGTCGGCAAGCTCTGCGTTTGCGTAGGTCTCTCCCGACTCTTCCGCTTTGCGAAGAATGTTGGCAACGCGCTTGTTTGCACCCGTAAGTGACGCGGCTTCCGGAAGTTTCATGAATTCGCGCACGGCGGCGAGCTGTCTTGGCAGGCTCGCGAGCGCATAAGCGGCAGCTCCGGCAACAACGGATTCAATCTCGTTTGTCGTGAAGGCTTGATCGCGCAGATAACCCCGCAGGCGGTCAAAGACGAACGCTTCAACTTCGACGGGCGACCGAGATGTTCCATCAACAAATACGTTGAGTGCAGCTCGCACCAGCTCTCGAAGTGTGACCTTCAACTGTCCTTCGATGACAATGCGGATCACTCCCAACGCATGCCGGCGTAGCGCAAACGGATCCTTGTCTCCGGTCGGAGTCTGGCCGATACTGAACAGACCAGCGAGAGTTTCCAATTTGTCCGCAAGCGCAACCGCCGTCGGCACGCCCGGCGATGGCAGCGCATCGCCCGCGAATCGCGGCTGATAGTGCTCTGCACAGGCTGCGGCAACATCGGTCGGCTCACCGTCATGCAGCGCGTAGTAACGACCCATCGTGCCCTGCAACTCAGGAAACTCGCCGACCATCAGTGTCATGAGGTCTGCCTTGGCGAGCATCGCGCCGCGTTCAGCACGAGCCTTGTCCGCATCGATCAGCACAGCGATTTCGCCTGCGAGCTTGCTCAAACGCGCGACGCGCTCGCCCTGCGTGCCCAGTTTGTTGTGATAAACAACTTTGGCCAGTTCGGGAATGCGTGCTTCCAGCTTTGTCTTTTTGTCTGTCTCAAAGAAGAACCGAGCATCGGCCAGCCGCGGGCGCACCACACGCTCGTTGCCCTCGATGATCTTCTTCGGATCGGCCAGTTCCATATTGGAGACGATCAGGAACTGGTTCTTGAGTTTGCCTGCATCGTCGAACAGCGGGAAGTATTTCTGATTCGTCTTCATCGTGAGAATCAGGCATTCCTGCGGTACGGCGAGGAATTCCGGTTCGAACTGACAGACGTAGACCGTGGGCCATTCGACCAGCGAATTCACTTCGTCGAGCAGGTCCGCGTAGCTCGTCGGTTCGCCGAGCGCCGCGCCGAGCGTCTTCGCTTTTTCTTCCAGTTGCGACCGGATCATTTCGCGACGTGTGGCAAACACCGGCTCCACTTTGCCATATTGACGCAGCAACTCCTCGTATCGGACCGCCGTATCGAGTTCGATATTGTTTGCACCCTGAAAGCGGTGGCCATGCGTAATGCGACCTGCGTCAAGGCCGAGCGTGCGCGCTGCAATCACGTCTTCACCGTGCAGCACAACAAGCCCATGCGCCGGACGCACAAAGCTCACATCGGTTTGCCCGTCCGCCAGCTGATAGGTCATGACCTTCGGAATGGGCAACTTTGCGAGCGTGGCGTCGATGGCATTCTGGACGCCGGCTCCAAGTTTGCTACCCGCCGCGAGCGCCACGAGGTAAACATAGTCCGCCTTGCCGTCGCTCTCAATGACGAGCTTGTCGGCGCCGTCAGACACATTCGGAAAACTCGCGGCCAACGCCTCGCGACCGAGCGCGCCAAGTTTCTTCCTGAGCGCGACCGACGCGGCACCCGTTGCATCTTTCGCAACGGCCAGCGGCATCAGTTTTTCCTTGATAGCCTTGGGCGGCGCTTCGGCCAGGACGGCGTCAATCCGGACACCCAACCGGCGCGGCGTTGCAAAGGAAATTGCCGATGCACCCTCGGCCAACAACCCATCACCGCGCAAACTTGCCTCAACACCCGCAGCAAACGCCTCGCCAAGTTTCTTCAGCGCTTTCGGTGGCAACTCTTCAGTGAAGAGTTCAATCAGCAGCTGGTTCACGGTGCTCATGCGGCCACCTTCGCCACTGCAGCGGCAGGTTTATGCAGCATTGGAAATCCCAGTCGCTCCCGACTCTCGAAGTAGCTCTGTGCCACAGTGCGCGCCAGATTGCGGATACGGCCGATGTAAGCGGCGCGCTCGGTCACGCTGATCGCGCCACGCGCATCGAGCAGGTTGAACGTATGCGCAGCCTTGAGCACCTGCTCGTAGGCGGGCAACGCGAGCTGCTTTTCCATCAGCAACTTCGCCTCGGTCTCGTAATCGGAGAAATGGCGGAACAGCGCATCGGCGTCGCTGTACTCAAAGTTGTACGTCGATTGTTCGACTTCGTTCTGGTGAAACACGTCGCGGTAATAGAGCGTACGCGTCTCTCCATGCTCCTGCCACGTGGTCCAGACGAGGTCGTAAACGTTATCCACGCCCTGCAAATACATGATCAAGCGCTCAAGCCCGAACGTGATTTCGCCCGTAATCGGCTTGCACGGCAATCCGCCGACCTGCTGGAAGTAGGTGAACTGCGTGACCTCCATGCCGTTCATCCACACTTCCCAGCCAAGGCCCCAGGCGCCGAGCGTCGGGTTCTCCCAATCGTCTTCGACGAAGCGGACATCGTTCTCCTGCAGATTGAAGCCGAGCGCTTCCAATGAGCCGAGGTACAGGTCAAGGATGTTTGGCGGCGAGGGTTTGAGCACCACCTGATACTGGTAGTAGTGCTGCAGGCGGTTCGGGTTTTCGCCGTAGCGACCATCCTTCGGGCGACGCGACGGCTGCACGTACGCAGCGCGCCACGGCTCCGGCCCGAGTGCGCGCAAAAACGTCGCTGTGTGGGATGTACCGGCGCCAACCTCCATGTCATAGGGCTGAATGATGGCGCAGCCCTGCTGGTTCCAGTAGTTTTGCAGGCGGAGAATGGCTTCTTGGAAAGTAATCATGGGGTCGAGGAGAGCGCTCTCAACCGTTCGCCCTGAGCGCGTCGAAGGGCTCGATAAATCTATGAAGGCTTCGACGGGCTCAGCCCGAACGGCAACAAGGGACAGGGTTCAGCTTATTTTATTGTGCAATGGCGTTTGTGCCGCCGCGTCGCAACCGTTGCCCGGTGCCAATCCCCAAACCGGCAAGACAAATCAGCAGAATTGGCAGGTCGCCCCAGGCCGCGTACGGCGTCGATCCTCGACGGCCCAGCACCGTGGCTTCAAGAATGCCTTCGGTAAACGGTTCTAGCCGCTGCGTGACGCGACCTTTTTCATCGATCACAGCCGTGATGCCGGTGTTGTTCGCGCGCAGCATCGGCCGCGCGAACTCGATGGCGCGCATCTGCGAGAGCTGCAAGTGCTGCTCGGCCGCCGCGCTTTTGCCAAACCAGGCGTCGTTGCTGATGTTCACGAGCAGCGTGGCATCGGGCAACGTGCGGTGAACGTCGCGCGCAAACGCGTCTTCGTAGCAGATCGAAATGCCGAGCGACTGGCCGTTGAGCTTCATGTTCGGTTGCAACGGATCGCCGCTTGCGAAATCGCTCATCGGAATCACGAGATTGGCGTAGAACCACGCCAGCGGTCCGCGCAGCGGCATGTATTCGCCGAACGGCACCAAATGCGCCTTGCCGTACTGCTGCGAATCTTCAACGCCAATCGACACCGCGGCGTTGTAGAACTTGCCGTTGTCGAGTACCGGCACGCCAATGACCAGATTCGCGCTTTTGCTGTTGGCGACCCCGCGCAGGCGCTCAAGGTATTCCGGCGGAATGCGCGACAGCGGCGCTGGAAAGGCAGTTTCCGGCAGGATGATCAGTTCGCCCTTCGCCTGCGTGACGAGTTTTTCGTAGAGCTGCAGCGTCTGCACGAACTTCTCGGGTTCCCACTTCATGGATTGCGGGACGTTGCCTTGCAGAAGCGAGACGCGGATTGCCTTGCCATCTGATTTGCTGAAGGCCTGGTCGCCGATCCAGTAGGTGACCGTGATGAGGCATAACGCGGCACCCAAAGTCAGGGAGGAGCGCAAATCAAAACTGAAGAGACGCCACCACACGCCCATATGCGTCGTGCCTATTGGGCTAAGTGCCCAGGGCAGGACCACGAGCAGTGCAGATGCGGTCAGGAGCACAAAAAAAGTTGCGCCGAACACACCAAATAACGGCGCAATGCCAGAAAACGCGCCAAGTGGAGCTTGGCTCACCCCCACGCTTAACCACTCAAACCCCGTAAACAAATGCGCCCGCAAATACTCGGTGAACGTCCATGCTGAGGCGAATACAAACGCGAAAAACAAC
>Ga0209023_10006018_pt1 | contig 12986 bp, 25 predicted proteins | sample LakOneMetagenome_FD_187468 | JGI IMG/M metagenome (GOLD analysis project Ga0209023, IMG submission 187468) | Freshwater and sediment microbial communities from Lake Erie, Canada (SPAdes) (version 2) | ecosystem: Environmental > Aquatic > Freshwater > Lentic | place: Lake Erie, Canada... | reverse complement strand
GGAAGCGGTTGGGGACGGCCTGCAGCGTACCGAAATCCGACACGTAGAAGTCCACCGAAGCGTAGAGCTTCGCATCTTCCGACTTGTCGAAGCGGGTCGCGTTGCCGGTGAAGGTCGAAAACGTCTGCTTCGCGGTCGGAGCCAGCATGATCGTGTCGGGCTCGCCACCAGCGGTGTACTGCTTCTGCAGCACGTCCTTGACCTGTGCTTCCGTGAACGCACGTTGGGTACCAGGGGTGTAACCGGTATTCGCGGTGTACGACGCCAGCGTGCCGCCGTTGTTGTTCACGTTGTCCACGACCCAACCACGCAGGCCACGCGACTGCCGGGGCGAGGTCGCCAGCACGTCGTTCTGGGTCAAGCCCAGTTCCATGTCGCGCTTCAGTTCCGCCGACGCGAGCGCCAGCTGATAGGCCAGTTCGTCCTTGCGGCCTGCCGGATTCATGGCCTGCTGCGTGCCGGATACGATCACGGTCTTGGTCGAGATCTGGGTACGGTTGTTCAGGCGAACGGTCGGCGTCACGGTCTTGGCCGAGGCGTTGTCACCTTCTGCCTGGGCATTCGATGCCGCGGCAGCGAGATCCTGCGTTTGCCACTCGTGCAGGGTGTTGGTGGCCTTCGTCTTGGAGGCCATGTTGAGAACCGGCGTCTGGGTCGGGGAGATCCGATAGATGGCGTCGGTCAGGTCTTCACGGTTGCCGATAGCGGCAGTCGTCAGGAAGGTATTTGTCGGTGCGGCCATGATGTAACCCTTTCAAATCAGAGGAATGAGGAAAAAACCGCCGCTGCGTCTTCCACGCGTCCGCTCTTTGCGAGCTTCTGGAACGCGCCGGAACGCTTGTCCAGTCCAGGCGCCTCGCCCGTACCCGGTCGTTCAACCTTGGTCGGAGCGTTGGCTACCTTTTTCTGGGCGGCTTGGGCTTTGCTGATCATCTGGTCGTACAGCATTGCCTTGCGGGCAATGACAACGACTTTTGCATCAGCGACAGAGTTGATGTCCTGCTCCGGGAAACCCGCGTTGGCGAGGTATTCGCGAATAGCAGTCGTCTCGGCCTTGGCCTTGGCTTCGTCCTTCCATTCCGGCAGCTTGGCAAGAAGTTCTTCGTGCTGCGCCTTCAGGTGGGCTTGAAACTGTTGAGCCTGTTCAGCCTGCATCTGCTGGGACAATTGCTGCTGAGCTGCATAGTTCTGCTGCAGGGCCGCTTGCCTCTGTTCCAAGAGGTGCTTCTGCGCCAGATACTGTTGCGGGTCTTCCTGAATCAGCCTGCCCCAATCGATGTTTTGCTGCTCTTGCAAGGCGCCTTCCAACTGCGCCTGCATGCGCATGAGGTTCTGCGCATAGGTTGTCCGCTCTTGAACTGCTGCCTGCCTCTCGGCGTCTGCTGCTTTCCGCTCCGCCGATGCTTCCATCGTCTTGCGGGTGTAATCAGCCTGGCGCTGATAGCCGTTCTTCAGCTCTGACAGCGGAATCTCCACTTCCTTGCCGTCGATCTTGACGGTGACAAGCGGGTCATCTTCTGTCGATGCTGCTTCCGGATCTTTAGGCTCAGCAGGGTCTTGCGTTACCTCCGGCTCTGCCGCTGCAGTCTCCTGACCTTCTGGCGCCGTTTCGGGCTCCTTCGGATCAAGCATTCCTGCAAAAACGGCTGCTGCTTCGTCGGTGTTGAGCGGGGAATTGGATTCCATTGCGGGATTGTCCAATTGGTTCCTCCTAGGTGCGGCGACGTTTCACAACGCTGGCCGCGGGGTTGTGCGACGGCGCCTCACGGCGTTGGTCGCGGAAATAAAAAAAACCGCCCGAAGGCGGCGACTATCAATAAGGGCTAGACAACAGCCCCCGATTCATATTCAGCGTTACGTCTGGCTCAATTTTCTGCATGTAACCACGCAACCAATTGAGCGGGTGCGTGTACTTGAGCATCTCTGCCGAAGGTGTATACATCGTGCCATTCTTGCCTTCTGACCATGTTCCACCCACAAACTTCCCGCCCCACGGCGCAGTTGCACCGCTATACATCGACTGATCACTAAATGTCGGGTGATTCGGTTTCTTGTACTGGTCGCTTCCGTGCCCGTTATCAGAGAATCCGGCGCCGGACTTCCAGAACCCGCGAAGGTCATAATCCTGCAGGTCTCCAAGCCTGTTTTGCTGCTGCGCCCAAGTCTGGAATTGGGACTCATCCGCAGGGCTAAGAGGCGTGTTGAAATTGTTCGCAAAATATTCGTCGTTCAGCAAGCCCATGATCAATCGATCTCAATGAATGCTGCGGTTTTCAACTGGCCTCGCATCTGGCCCGTAAGAACCCTGATATTCCCGTTATCCGTATGGATCAGGTCATGCAAAGGATTCGGATGCCAGACGGTGCGGATGGCGTGTTTGTACGCTTTATGGCTAGCAACGACACGCTCTACAAACCTAGGCCATTCTTCATGCGGTCGGCCAATGACTGCTTGTGACGAAGGTCCATTTCCGCCAACTTGCCGGTGTCCAGCGTCTCCGTCAGGTGCGCCTTTACCTTGCGCAGCAGCATCAGGTAGTTCCACAAGCTTTCTCGGCCTTCCGCGTCGCGGGCGGGGGAATTGGTCCATTTGTCGATTATTTCCTTCTCTATGGCAGCAAACGCAGCCTGGAATTGCTCGTTCTCAAGCACTTCCTTAGCGCGATTGCCGTCATAGATACGCTCATGCTCCGTAGCCATCCGGCTGCTCCTGTTCTTCTTCACGTTCGAACGCTTCTGCGGCGCTCATTTGAGAGGCATTCAGCGTGGTCTGCGCTTGGATCTGCGCGACAGTGATCTTCGTCTCGGCGTCCAGAGTGGCCTTCCACTGGTCAAACTCAAGCTGCATGCGCTTCCTCTCGGTCTCCTGCTGATCCTTCAGCACCTCGAGCTGTGCCTGCTGGTGATCCTTCAGTGCCTGTTGCTCGGCCTCCGCCTGTTGGCGATTCACATCGACTTGGGCCTGCATCTGCATGCGTGCACGCTCCACCTCAAATTCGTGCTGGCGGCGCAGTTCGTCAAGTTGCGCCTGCTGCTGCAGCTCCATCTGTTTAAGTTGCGCGGCATGCTGCATCTTGGCCTGCTCGATCTGCATCTGCGTATTGGCCTTGGTCTGCTCGGGGTCAGGCTGTTGTTGCTGAGGGTTCTGCGCCGGGTCAGTAAAGAACTTGTCGCCAGACTTGAATCCCAATGCCTTTGTCAGTTCCTTGGCGGCTTCGTAGATCGTCTGAGGCGTGGCCACACCGATCTGAATCGCCTCGCGTTGGACCTGCATCAGCATCGTCAAGTGCGCGACCTGTTGGTCCTTGCTGCCAGTCCCGAGACCGACGTTGACGGTGATGTCGAAACCATTGCGCCATTCCCGCGGGTTAATCGGCACCCACTGGCCACACAGCTTGACGATGTCCTGCTTCTGCTGATACTGGCTAACCAGCTTCAGCATGAGGCGGAACATCTCGCGGAAGCCCTCCGCGAAATTGCGTGCAATCAGATCCAGGCGCATGTCAGCGCGGTTAGTGATCTGGTTCACGCCGGTCGCCGTCTGATTCAGCGAGTCTCCGTCAGAGCCTTGGTTGTACCGCGTCCAGCCGCTGGAATCCTCGAGGAACCCCTGCATGTACTCCATCATGCCCATGCCGACATTGGAGTCGCCCATACCTTGGTCGAGCCGCCCAGCCATACCAGGCTGTTTCATGCGCACCACTCCACCCGGGCGGGACGTAAGCAGATCGTCAAGATTGACCTGATCCGTGACCGCGAAGTAGCGACCGTTGATCTGCAGGTACATGTTGTCCAGCATGCCGCGGAGGATCGCAGTCTTGATCTTCTGCGCTTCCATCGACAGATCGGCTACCGACATCCCGAAGAACTTGTGCGGCATCGGGACCGGCGTAATGCTCACGAACGGCGCCACATCGACAATCTCATTGTCGAGAATCTGGTTCCCGGCGCGCACTACTTTGCGCAGTTCGGCGATGCCGTCGCCATCGTAGTCAACGCGAAGGTAGCACTCGGTAACCCAGACAACGCGCTGCGACTCGTCTAGGTTGGTCGCCGTATCTGTGTTTAGGTATGCAAGCTCATCGTCCCACGAAAGCCGCTCGACGCGCTCCATGTTCAAACTGGCGGACGAATCATCGCTGCTGATCTGGTCGACGTTCTTGTAGCCCATCGACTTCAGTTCGGAGATTGTCCGCTGCACACGATGGCCTACGAACGAGGCTTCAGCGATATTCTTCGCCTTGCGCGAGATCAGGAATTCTTCGGGCGGGACGTTATCCACCCGCACGCAGCCACCTTTCTTTGTGCGCTTGCAGGTAACGTCCCACAACATCACAGGCGGCTGCATCTGGATCGCCTGCATTTGCTGCTGGATCTGTCCTATCGCCTGCGCCGCTCGCGGGTCTTGCTGAGCAGCATTCATCGCCTCATCGAGCGACTGCTGAAGCTGCTCCAACGCCTGCTTACGCTTCTCTGCGTCTTCCTCGTCGGGATATGACTTCTGCTCGGTGACTTCGATCTCTTCGTCATCCATCAGTTGGGCCAACTCGATGTCACTCAGGCCGACATATTCCTCGCGCGTTTCCTCGGAGCGGTTGTCCCACCAGACTTTAACGATGCCGTTCTTCGACAGCAGCGCATCCTTCATCCAGTTGTAGGTGATGCGCTCGCCGTCGTTTTTGACGTGATACAGATGATTGATGTAGTCCGTCGCCTGCTGCGCTTTCTGCTCGTCTCCCGGCTTCGTGGCTTCGAATTCGACCACCGTGTCCGAGCCAGCAAACTTCACCATCAGCTGCGGCAACATCGACTCGATGGTGTTGCGCACGTCAGGCGAAACCACCGCGGAACGACCGTCTACCTCTGGCGGGGCGAGATCAAACTTCGCTTCCCCAAGGTAATAGACCATGGCCTTCTGGCGCATATTGGCCAGCGTGCCGGACCAATAGCCCACGGCTTGGCGCATCTCTCCGTCCGTGATGGCGCGAAGCTGGTCCTCATTCATCTGGGTCATATTGGGTTAGGGGCGCTTCTCAGCGATGCCTAGAAAATGGTTCAAATCAAGCCGAAGGAGGGGCGCCAACGAGCAGGTTGGCACCACGCAGCAAAGTGAATGTCTCGCCGGTGTTATCCGTCGCAACCGTATGCTCGCCAGCCAAAGCGATTTCCGCCCACTTTCCTAGCGCGAACGTCTCAAGCGGCGTTTCTGGCGTCACGATCAGGACGCCTTTGTCGGTCAAGGTGGCTTTCATGCAGTTACCCCGCCGTGGACAGCAAAGAAATAAGCCTCCCGCGGCGTGGCACCCAGACCAACCCATAGCGACAGCGGGTTATGCTTTTCGCGCAAACAACGGCACTCCCATAACCATTCCGAGATGCGAGTGATATGCGGCTTGCGTTTTACCATTTCATCAATTCGTTGGATCCTAGGGTCCTTTAGCGGATTTTTCATGCGTGGCTCAGTTTCGGGTAGCTTAGGGGTGCCCATTCCTTGGGCTCTTCCCACGTAATGCATCCAAGCCCGAAGGCATCGGAGCCGTGGCTTGACCAATCGTGCTCAGGGCCAAGGCCAATGCCGCGTTCCTGATCGCGCTTCTCGTGATACCAACCAAGTGCAGCGCGGCCATGCTCTGTCGTCTCGGCGTGGAAGCGGATCTGTGGGAACAGCTCCCGCGTACGCTCGATCCGCGCCATCGCAGCGCCTTTTCCTTGGTTCGGCACGACAGTGACCGAATATCCGGCACGCTTCAGCGCGGATTCGTACGACACGTCGTGTACCTTGTCCTGCGTAGACCCGTCATGCGGCAGCCAGAACTGCGCGCGGTCCAGCGTGTACCCTTGCGACCGGCACCAGTTCAGATGCGCGTCGATCGGCTGCCCTACGGCCTCGTAGTAGTTCACGACTCGGATTTCTCGGCCAATGAACTGCATCGCCCAGATAGCAAAGGCGTCGGCCCGTGCGCCAGTCCCGCCGATGTCGCATACCAGGCGAATCGTCATCAGAGGGTCGGCCGGGAAGAATCCAATCCGGCCCTCTTCCTGCGCTTTGGCCAAATGCTTGGCGAAGTACGCGCCTTCGAGGGTCGTCACGAAATCCCCCTCCCAGATGTGCGCATACTGCTCTGGCCGCTCTTCCATGTCTCGCTGGCGTTCCCGTTCCAGCTTGGCTGGGAACTTAGGGTTGTCGCGCCAGTTGAGGTCAATGACCTTGATGCGCGGGTCGTTGCTGCCAACAAATCGCTTTTCGACTGCCGCGGTCTTGCGTTTAGGATTCCACGTCACCCACAGTTCGGCATTCCAGTCCTCGCCCTCTTCGCGCAGCGTCGGAATCAGGATCGACCACGCCTCATCAGTCACTGGCTCGGCCTCATCCACCCAGCAAATCAGGATTCGGCCCTTCGACTTGATCGAAGCGATGTTGCGGTCAAGGCCAGCAAACGCGAAACTTATCCGTCCGTCCCGACTTTTGATGTACTTGTCGCCTACCTCGTAGTAGGCCTTTAGCCAAGGCTCATCCTCGATCGCTCGCTTGCATTCCTCTAGCGATGAATCCTCAAGCGAGTTCATGAACTGGCGGCCACATAGAAGAATTCCGCCGATACCAGCCATGCCGTACATGTAGCCCCGCACCGCCGCCATCTTGGCGAAACTGCGAGTCTTGGCGCTACCGCGCCCGCCACGCGCTCCACGCACATCAGCCTCTCCCTGGAATACAGGGATCAGCTTCTTCGGCAGCCTAATTTGCGCCGTCGCCATCCAAGGCAGCCAGTTCGATACGGGTCACAATCGGGCCACCGCCCTCTCCAGTCACTTGCAGCGGCAGCAACTTCGGATAAATCGTGCCCCAGAACACGCGCTCATTCGCCGGGTCTTCCTGCACCCACGCTGTCAGCCGTTCCGCGCCGCCCAACGCTTCAGCAGCCTGCGCAATCGCATCCTTGGCTGCCTTGGTCGTCTTGTTGATGGCCCCTTTTGGTCGGCCCTTGCCGCCATTAGGAACCTGACGCGCCCTATCTGTCCCTTTTTTAGGCTCGGTCATCGGGTATCGCGGATTCCGTTTCCGGATTGTCCGCCCTGTGTGTGTACAGATGCCCCGCGCGGTTAGATGACGAGGCCCAAAATAAAAAACCCGCCGAAGCGGGCTGGAAAACGAGGCGGTCACGCCATCGTGGAGGAGGTTGTTCCTCAGCGGTCGTAACGCAGTGCTGAGGACCTGCGGGAACAGCCTCTCGGCTGGCGTTACTAGCGCCTGATCGAGCGTTCCTCCCCATTGGGGGTCGAGGGAGCCGGTGTAGCAGCCGGCGTGGTGCGCGCACTACTGTAGCCACAGTGCATCTCTGCGCATTCCCTCACGGCTGACGACTCCGGTCGGGCATCGTGTCTTATGCTTTCGCCAGACTTTACGGGCCACCTATTGGAATCGCCATGCGTGAAGGTGCCGGTTGCGCCCGGCGTTGCGCGTCGTGGGACGGCGACCGCTTACCAAATGAAAAAGCCCGGGCAATTTCTCGCGTCCGGGCTTCTTTTGGGGACACTGCGCCCCTCTGCGCGAGATCATAGAACAAAACAAAGTGGTTTACAAGCACTTGCGTCTATTTCGGTATCGGTGGCAATTTGCACCAGTGGGTCACGTCCTCCAGTCGGCAACTATCGGGCGTCAGCCAGTAGTCGGCGAAATGATCCCACCCGTTATGCAACTGCGCGCAGTCGGCATCCTTGCCATCCCGAAGGACTGCCACGGGCTCGTCAAACGGTGGCAGATCGTCAAAGACGCTTACCCACTCCATATTCACCATTCCACTCCCTTGCGCCGCAGGATCACAGCCACCGCCAACTTCGCCGCCGCATACGCGGCCGGCTGATCCGCCCCAGCCCGTGGATTTCGCCACACCTGCGGCCCCATCCGGTTGCGCATCTCGATCATGATCGCCAGTCGGTCGTCTCCGTCCAGTTCGTCTATCGCTGACCGGATTGTCGGGAGCACGTATGCCCGCACGCGCTGCTCGATCAGGTCGCCGATCTCCTGGTATTGGTCGGATGCCCGCGCATTGGCACAGGTCGAGTCCGTCCGAGCGTAGCCTTCGACGGGCTGGTATCCCTGCTCGCTGCAGTACCAGTCGTATAGAAGCTCGTCCAGCGCGTCGTATTTGTACGCGGCAAGGGCCGACTGTCTGACCTCTCTGGTTGGCGTTGCTGTGTACATTTCCCGCTCCCCGTCAATTCATGCCACTTCCAACAGTCCGCGCTCCACCAGCGCAACACTCGTCTTGGCGATCCATTCCATCTGTGCGTTGTACTTCTCGGCCTTTGTCATCGACCGGCCTTGGTCCAGTTCGGCATGGCATGCGCAGCAGAGCGCCATGATCGCGGCGTCGCTCGCCTTGTGACCCATCCCCTTACCGAAACAGGAAAGGTTTGCGTGGGCTGCCTGCGTGTCACCAGACCGGCCGCAGTTGACGCATGGCAGGCTGGCGACGGCGCGGCGTAGCTTTTCGCTGCGGTAGGTCATGGCTTGCGCCTCCATTGCTCAAGGCATCCCCCGAGCATATGGACGTTGCTACGTATCCAGTACGGAATGATCGCGGCGAGAACAAGCACGAGATTCCCAACGACCATGAACGGCAGAGTTACGAGAATCACCGCCCGGCGTGCCCATACATTTCGAATCTTGCTCACGCGGACGTAGATATTCCTCTGCTCACTCATCACCACCCCCGCATAACGAAGTAGAAGGCCAGCCAGGGCCAATAGATCACCGGCATTTGATTGCCTCCCGGAACTGCCGAACACGGAAAATCAAGTCACCATCCCTCGCCGGCCGCAGTCGGGGCCCACAGCGATCCGCGTGAGCCGCAGCTGCATCGAAGATTTCCAGCAGCGTCTGATATTCCGATTCCGTCTCGATACGGATGTCGATGGGCTGGAAGTCTCGTTTCACTTTCATGGCATTACCTTGTTGATCCAATACTCACGGGCTGCCGGCCATGTCTTCCCATCTAGCACCCGGCAAGCCGTCTCATATGGGATGCTCATCTGTGTGGCAATTGTCGGCGCGGCTTGAGGATGCTCCGATGAGAAATATCGAGCGAATATCTCCATGGCCTGCGCGTATGTCACGCCATCCTCTTTCTGCCCATTCACCATCAGGCGCCCTATTCCCATGCCCTACTCCGCGTGATGCGCCTTGACACTGCTGTTGCGCCACTGGTGCCGCTCTTCGTCGAAGATCCCCGCGTCCTCTAGGTGGTTTGCCGCGCCCATCGCCACAGCCAGACCGCCCATGATTCCGCCGAGAACGTAGATCGCCAGCACGCCTAGGGCGAGTTCCCAAATGGTGAAGGTGAAGGACATGTCAGTCTCCTATCCGGTGTTGTGGGACCTTGCTCGCGAGGCTCATCATCGGTGGCTGCGATTGCCTTGCCCGCTCCTGCGCCTGACGCAGAGCTTTGTCTGCGCGGTATTCCGGGTACTTTGGGCTTGGGCATTTGGTGGTCTTGGGGGTCATCCCTTCCTCCCTACATCGCAAAGGTTGTTATGCCGATTTACTCGGTTTCGGTTGTATTCAGCGAGGCACAGATCCGACCTGAGCCGCGCCAGTCGACACGCAGACGAAACTGCCATCCTTGAACGTCCCTTTCGTCATATCGACAGCCTTACGGCCAGCCACCATGCACGCCTGCTCGGTGGCGAATCCGGGCACGTTGGACAACGCCACGCTGTCGCCCTTCGACATCATTCCGGCGTACAGAAACAGGATCAGTGTGTACCCCATGGTTTCCTCTCAGTTGGTGATGGCCGCAATGGCCTGCTCTACCGTTTCCACTACTGCGACTTGGCCCCGCCATTCGGCGTGCCACCTCTCTTGATCCTCGGTCAGCTTCCGCGCGCTCGGCGGCTTCTTCCCGTCCTTCACTTCCAACAAGCTCGTCATTCCGCGCCAACCAACCAGCAAATCCGGGCAGCCTTGGCCAACTGCGTGCAGAGGTTGAACAGTCGCGCCGATCTTCCGCAGCGCGGCCACGATCTCAGCCTGGTTTGCGTCAACCTTCGCCGCGCGCCGCATCGCTCGTACCCTTTTCTGCGGGCTCCGGATCCGCGCACGTCATCCAGGATTCGAATTCGGCGTTGGTCATGCACTCACCTCACGCTCTTCCTCGTCGTGGACGGGGACGCCGGATATTGGGCGGAGGTAGCAATCGGGGTAAAGGAATGTGCTAGCCATCCCATTAGTAGTTTTCATTTTCCAGTTGGCGGCTTTCACCCACCAGCAGTTGTCGTACCCATGCACCCACCCTTGCATTTCTATAATCTCGACAACCTTGCCCGTGTACGGGCAATCGTCAACGATGTATGCCAGTTGGCCCGGTTTGCAGTTCATTCGTCATCCCCAAACGAGATCCGGTGCGAGCTTTCGCCCGTCGTTTCCGGCGCGGCTGGCAACGGCATCCAATGCGACGGCCAATTGAAATAGTTGGGGAACATTCCGCCCCCGAATTCCCGGAAGGCCGCGCCATCGAACCAAGCTGGCGAGACACGGCCATCAATGGAGATCAGCACCGTCTGCCGAATGGAAGGCAACTCGGCAGTGGTTTTGGTCCATGTGGTCATGCGTGACCTCCGATGTTGCAGAACGGGCGCAGGATGGCATCAGAGCAACCGAATTCCTCGGCTGGGCCGGCAAGCCGCGATGTCACGCACCACATGGTGTCGTTGGTTGCGCGCTCGTACCACCAGATCCGATCCACGAACACGACTAGGCCGGCGAACTCGCCTCGCATGACGTATGCATAGTCGCCACGGCTGCAGTTCATACCTGCCTCCGATAGCTGGGCCAGTCGAAGGCGATCAATTTCCCGCCGCCCTCCCTGAGTCGATCGAATGCGCGCTCACCGATGAACTGCGCCAAGGCATCCTTTGCCAAATTGCTGATGACGATGGTGGGACGCATCCGCTCGTAGCGACCGTTGATGATCTCGAACAAAATCAGCTTCTCGGTATCGCTGCCGAACTGAACGCCAACCTCATCCAGAATGAGCAGGTCCGGGCGGGTGAACATGTCGATAACCACGGACTCCTGCTCATCGGAATCACGGCTGTATGTTTCTTTGACGCGGCGGATGGCACTCATGACCGACGTGAATACCGCGGACTTGTCGCGCGCCAGAATCTCGTGGGCGATACCAATCGCGAGGTGTGTCTTGCCTGTGCCAACCCCGCCACACAGGATTAGGCTTGCGCCGGTCTCACAAGCCAGCTCGAAGTTGTCGGCGTAATTCGAGGCGATCAGCAACGCCTTCTTGGCTGCTTCGCACTGCGGCACGTAGTTTGAAAGCCGACGATCCATGAAGCGCGCAGGGATGGCCGCACGGCGCATCAGTTGCTCAATCTGCGATGCTTTGAAGTCTGAAACGATCTTGTCGCGGCGCTCCTGATCCTCGCGAGCGATCTTCTCGCTTTCGCACTTGTGACAGTTGGACCACCCAAACGGGTAATTCACCGATTCGAACTGGCCGTGAGTCGGGCATACCCGATCTTCACGCGGCAACGCCGACGAATGCCCCATGGTCAGGAGCTTCCTGATGGCATGAAGCTTTTCAGAAGGACCCATCTGCCCCGACTCCTGCGTGGCAGTCCTGGTTTCCAAAATTTCCATGGCGGTCCACTCCCGGTTTCCCTGCCCCACGTGACTTGACCTCAAACAACCCCTGCCAGCTTTTCAGGGTGCTCTGGTTCAAAACCGCATCTACGTCCTGCCCTGCATCGCGTAAAGCTTCCAATTCCTTGACCGCCAGGGTCATCGCGTAGTCGGTCATCGGTTTCTTGATGCGTTTGCGCATGTCGATGTACCCGGACCATGCCTCGAAGGAAATCCAGCCTGGCAGCGAGAAGGTCGCTGGCACCTTTAATTTCCTTTTCCCTTCCTGTTCCTTTCCTGTTCTTCCTGTTCCGTGTCCCGTTTTTGGGACTGCTTCATTCCGTTTTTGGGACTGCTTATGTCCAAATTCGGTACTGCTTGCATCCAAATTCGGTACTGCTTCGCTTTTCTCTACCAGTGCCGTTTTTGGTACATCTTCTATCCGAATTTGGGACTGCTCTCCCCCGTCTTCGACATCCGTTTTTGGGACTTCTTTGGCTACTGAAGCAGTTCCGTTTTTGGGACTGGTAAGCAGGTAGACAGGAACACTTCCAGTGCCGCCACGACGCTCTCCTGTGTCCACCAAGTAGCCCCATTCGCGAAGGCGCTTGATGCTCTCCAGCACGGTCTTACGGTTCTGCCCTGTCGCTTGTTCGATGAACGCCACAGACGGCCATGAAAGAAACCGGTCCCCGCATTCCTCCCCGTTGACGCAATTGGCCATGACCACCAACACGAACTTGGCGGACGATTTTTCGATGGGCTGCTTCAACGCCCAGGCAATGGCCTCAACGCTCACGTGTGCTATCCCTGCGCTGCGATTTGCTGAAGGTCCGCTTCCAGGTATCTGAGCGCCATGCGCTTCAGCGACCGCAGATCTTCCGAGTCGACCACCATCGAGCCGACAGGAGCGATCTGCAGGCCAAGGCATGCGAGCAGCTGAGACCAGCGCTGCAGGTCTTCCAGAGTGCGGCTGATGGTGCTGGCTGACACGCCCATGCAAGTCGCTGCATGCGCTTGCGTCACACGTGCAACGGCGCGCAAAACCTCGCCCTCATTGCGTGCGGCAATCTTGCGTGTGCTTTCAACCTCGTCGGCCGAAACTGTTTCCGTGGTCATCGCAATACCTCACGCGGCAACGGGTTCAGCGGCTATCGAAGCGGCCTTCATCGCCTCACGCAGCTTCGTGTAGGTCCGCAGGTTCACGGATTCTTGGCCGTGCGCGATGCGAGCCAGGGTTTTTGTGCTCAGGCCAGTGTCAGCAGCGATCCGCGTCCAGCGGCCGCGCTGGTTCTTAAGCCAAGCACGCAGCACATTCATTTCGTCCATTTGGGAGCCTCATCGTGAGATCG
>Ga0209023_10006016_pt1 | contig 12987 bp, 16 predicted proteins | sample LakOneMetagenome_FD_187468 | JGI IMG/M metagenome (GOLD analysis project Ga0209023, IMG submission 187468) | Freshwater and sediment microbial communities from Lake Erie, Canada (SPAdes) (version 2) | ecosystem: Environmental > Aquatic > Freshwater > Lentic | place: Lake Erie, Canada... | reverse complement strand
ATCTGGCCTTCCTGCGCTCTGTCGTATCGGGCGGCGGCCCCGGCGGGCATCTGACGCTGGGCGTCGCCTATCTGGCGGGCGGGCTGTTGTACGGCGCCCAGTGCCTGTTCCACATCGGCCAGATCGGCGGCTGGGTTCGTTTGCCCGACCTCGCCAATCTGGCGGTCGTCGTCGGGGTCCCGATGGCTTTCTTCGTCGTCCTGACCTGGGCCATTCTTGAGGACCGCAAGATCCCCAAGCCCGGACCGATGGTCACCCGCACCCTGAACGCGGCCTTCAGCGCGACCGGAATGGCCAATCTGGCGATCATCGTCGTGTTCGGTGTCGGCGCGGCTCGGGACAGGGATTTCGCCATCTGGCTCTATTACCCGGCGGTGATTTTCGCCCTCCAGTCGGCGGCCTGGTTCGTCGCCTGGACCCTGAAGCGCAAGCCTTGGATGATGGCGGCGGCTATCGGCGGCTGGTCGACGGCCGTGGCTCTGGGCCTGCTGGTGCGCCAGCCGGAAATCTATCTCGGCGTCTGTACGGCCGCCCTGTTCCTGCTGTTCGCCTTGCCGGGCTGGGTCATGCTGGGCGACGCCCTCAACGCACGCAAAGTCGCCTGATCCATGGGGCTGAACGATCTCGGACGGATCGACGAGGTCATCCACGGCCGCATGCGGCTGGGGATCATGGTCTATCTGGCCGACGCCGAAGTCGCCGACTTCACCGAGCTGAAGACCGTGCTGGACGCGACCCAGGGCAATCTGTCGGTCCATATCAAGAAGCTGGAGGAGGCCGGCTATGTCGCCATCGCCAAGAGCTTCGTGAACAACAAGCCCCTGACCCGGGTGTCCATGACGCCCGAGGGCCGCAGAGCCTTCGCCGGCTATCTGGAAGCCCTGGGCGGGTTGATCGGGAAGGCCGTCTGATGGCGTCTATCGTCGTCGATCTGGAACACCTCCCGCAAGAGCGTCCGGAGCGGGATGCCGGTGCGCGGCGAGACCTTTCATCCGCAGGGCAAGCGTAAATGATCCGGCCTCAGGTGATGGGCATCGTCAATGTGACGCCCGACAGTTTCTCGGACGGCGGACGGCTGGCGACGGCGGATGCGGCGGTCGCCCATGCCTTGCGCATGGTCGAGCAGGGCGCCGACGTGCTCGACATCGGCGGCGAGAGCACCCGTCCGGGCGCCGAGCCGGTCAATGTCGCCGAGGAGATCGCCCGCACCTTGCCGGTGATCGAGGGGATACGCGCCCGCTGGCCAGGGCCGATCAGTATCGATACCCTGAAGCCCGAGGTGGCGCGCGCCGCGGTCGCGGCCGGGGCGACGATGTGGAACGATGTCTCGGCGCTCGGCTTTTCGCCGGACAGTCTGGAGACGGCGGCCCGGCTCGGCTGCGATGTCGTCCTGATGCATATGAAGGGCGAGCCGCGCACCATGCAGGCGGCGCCCGCCTATGACGACGTCGTCGCCGAGGTCGTCGGCTCTCTGGCCGGGCGGGCCGAGGCTGCGTTGAGGTCGGGGGTGGCGCGCGAGCAGATCTGGCTGGATCCCGGCATCGGTTTCGGCAAGACGGTCGCCCACAACCTCACCCTGACGGCGCGGCTGGCCGAACTGGTCGCGCTCGGATTTCCGGTCCTCTATGCGGCCAGCCGCAAGCGGACGATACTGGGTGTGGACGAGACCGCCGTTGGTCCCGAGGACCGGCTGGGCGGATCGCTGGCCCTGGCGCTGGAAGGCGCGAGGCGCGGGGCGAAGATGGTCCGGGTCCACGACGTGCGCGAGACCGTTCAGGCGCTGAAGCTCCAGGCGGCCGTTAACTCGGCAGGTTGAGCTGCCACGAGACGCCGAACCGGTCAGCAACCCAGGCGAACCGTTTTGAGAAGCCGTAGTCGCCGACCGCCATCAACACCTTGCCGCCTTCTGACAAGGCCCCGGCTATGCGGTCGACCTCGGCCTCAGTGTCCAGATCAACGAACAGGGACAGCGATGGGGTGAAGTCGAAAGCGTGCGGTATAGGGCTGTCGTTGGCCATCACCTCCAGTCCGGCGATGACGATGCGGGCCATGGCGACCGTTCCTGCGGCCGGGCCCTCGGCGTGTCTCTGCAGGGTGACGAGGCGACTGTCCGGCAGGGTGGCGACATAGAGGTCGATCGCGGCTTCACAGACGCCGCCCTGGAACATCAGAAAAGGGGTCGCGGTCATGCCGAGGGCTCCAGACGTTCCGCCCAGGCGTCGCGCAGGGCGAACCAGCGGTCCCAGACCCAGGGGTGACGCACGCCGTGGATGGCGTCCTCAAGGCCTTCCATATGATGTTGCCACCCGGCGAGGACGTTCTTGCGTCCGCCTTCCCAAGAGGCCGGAATCCGGTGCGACAGGATCAGGTGGGTGCCGTCGCCATCGGGCTCCAGCCGCCAGGAGACGATCGAGTCCGGATTGCTGCCGAAGGTGTGTTCGAACAGGGTGTAGGGGCGGGCGGTCAGGACCTCGTTCGACTGGCGCCGCTTCTCCGGGACGTCGGGCATGAAGTCGTTGTCGGGCTGGCGAAAGTTGAGCTCCATCTTGCCGCCGGGCTTCGCCTCGATATCCGCCTCGGCCAGCCAGCAGGCGAGGCCCTCTGGCGTGGTCAGGGCCTTCCAGACCCGCTCGGGCGAATGGCGCAGGCGACGCTCGAAACTGATTTCCCAACCGTCGCCGACTTCGCGGATTGATCCGGCGTCGGGGCCGAGCAGTGGATCATTCAGGGTGTCGGTCATTGCGGGAACTCCTTGTCCAGATGCGCCTCGAGGGCGTCGAGTTTGTCGGTCCAGAAACGGCGATAGGGGGCGAGCCAGGCGTCCAGCTCGGCAAGGGGGGCGGGGTTGAGACGATACAGGCGCCGGTTGGCGTCCTTGCGGACCGTGACGAGACCGGCGGCGCGCAGCACGCCGAGGTGTTTCGACACTGCCGGCTGGCTGATCGGCAGGGCGGCGACGAAGTCCCCGGCAGGGCGTTCTCCGTCACGCAGCAGGCCCATGATGGCCATGCGATGGGGTTCGGACAGGGCGATCAGGGCGTCATTCATAGCATAACCATACAGCTATATAGCCAATAAGCAATATATGAATCTCTTGCCCGTTCTGAGGGCCTGACGCATCAGGACGGGATGACCGTCGAATCCCGATCCTCCATTGGCCGCGTCCTGATCATCGCCGGTTCGGACTCGGGCGGCGGGGCCGGGATCCAGGCGGACATCAAGGCGGTGACCATGCTGGGCGCCTATGCGGCGACCGCCATCACCGCGATAACAGTCCAGAATACGCTGGGGGTCGCGGGTGTCTTCGCCCTGCCGCTGGACCTGATCGAACAGCAGGCGCGGGCGGTGCTGGACGACATCGGCGCGGATGCAATCAAGACCGGGATGCTGGGTACGGCCGAGGTGGTCGAACGGGTCGCCGCCATTCTCGATACGTCCGACGCCGCCGTGGTCGTCGATCCGGTCATGGTGGCCAAGGGCGGGGCATCCCTGCTGGCAGGGGATGCGGTCGAGGCGGTGAAGACCCTGATGATCCCCCGCGCGACGCTTTTGACCCCCAATGCGCCCGAGGCCGAGGCCCTGACCGGGCTGACGGTCGCCGATCTGGACGGACAGCGCCGCGCCGGCGAGGCCCTGCTGTCGATGGGGGCCCGGGCGGTGCTGATGAAGGGCGGCCATGTCGAAGGCCCGACCGTGATCGATGTGCTGATGACCGCATCCGGCGAGACTCTGCTGGAGGGCCTCCGCATCGACACGACCTCGACCCACGGCACGGGCTGTACGCTCGCCAGCGCCTGCGCGGCCGGTCTGGCCAGGGGCCTGCCGCTGGAGGTCGCGGTCGCCGAGGCCTGGGCCTATGTCTCCGAAGCCATTCGCCGCGCACCGGGACTTGGGCGCGGCCATGGGCCGCTGGATCACGGCTGGCCGGTGAGGGGGAACGGATGAGCGTTCTTGAAGACAGGCTGGTCGACATCGTCCGTGGCTATCCCGACTTGATGAAGGTGATGACGACGGTGCGGTCGCTGGATCTGCCCGACTGGCTGATCTTTTCCGGCTCGGTCTATCAGAGCGTGTGGAACGATGTGACGGGCCGGGCGCCCGGCCACGGGGTCAATGATTTTGATCTCGGCTATTTCGACCCGGACACCTCGTGGGACGCCGAGGACGTCGTCATCAAACGCGTCGCCGCCGCCTTCGAGGAACCGCTGCGCAGCCGCGTCGAGGCCCGAAACCAGTGCCGGGTGCCGATCTGGTTCAGGGACAAGTTCGGCGAGGACTACGCCCCGATCGCCTCCACCGCCGAGGCCCTGCCGCGGTTCGTCGCGCCCACCTTCGCGGTGGGTGTAAGGCTGGAGGCCGACGACAGCATCTCGGTGGTGGCCCCGTTCGGGCTGGAGGACGCGTTCGACATGATCATCCGTCCAAACCCCCATCGGCCGCTGGCCAGGGACTGGGCGAAGGTGACGGCGAAAGCGAAGGCGCGTTGGCCCGAGTTGACGGTGGTGGAAGGCTAGACGTCCAGCCTCGGATAGATGTCCCGGTCCACCTTTTCCATGTGGCGCACCGGATCGGCGGATTCAAAGCCGTATTGCTCATACAGACCATGGGCGTCGGCGGTGGCGAGACCCCAGCGGCGCAGGCCCTGCAGCCGATCGTCGGCCATGATCCCGGTCATCAGGGTCTTGCCCAGACCCCTGCCGCGCACCGCCTGATCCACGAAAACATCGCACAGCCAGGCGAAGGTGGCGCCGTCGGTGACCACGCGGGCGAACGCCAGCAGGCGAGTGTCCTCGATCAGGCCGAAGCAGAGCGAGCCGGCGCAGGCCCGCGAGAATGTGGTCCACGGGATACGCGCGCCCCAGTAGCTCTCCTCCGCGATCCAGCGCCAGGCGTGACGCAACTGGTCTTCGGTCAGATCGGGGGCCAGATCGGGGGTCAGGACGGGGGCGGTCAAGGCGGGCTCCGGATGGTCAGTCGGACAGACCTGGCCTAAGCAGCGCTCATGCGCCAGTGGACCCTAGACGCCTTCGCCGACCGGCCCTTCATGGGCAATCCCGCCAGCGTCGTCGAGCCCTTCGACGTCTGGCCAATGGACGGGTGGCTTCAGGCTGTGGCCATGGAGAACAACCAGTCGGAAACGGCCTTCCTGCGCCGCACCCCTGATCCCGCACGGTTCGATTTGCGCTGGTTCACGCCGACGATGGAGGTCGACCTCTGCGGCCATGCGACCCTGGCGGCCGGCGCGGCTCTGATGACGGAGATGACCCCGGACCTGACGACCGTGACCTTCGACACACGGTCGGGGCCGTTGACCGTGTGCAGGATCGTCGAGGGCTTCGAAATGGATTTGCCGGCCGATCCGCCGCGTCGCACGCCGTCGGTAGAGGGGCTGTCAGACGCGCTCGGGGTCGAGCCGGTCGAGGTGTGGGCCGGCCGCTATCTGGTGGCGATCCTGCCCGACGCGGCGGCGGTCCGTCGATGCGATCCCGACCTGAAGGCGCTGGCGCGACTGCAGGGCCAGGCGGGCGAGGGCGGTCAGGTGGTGGTCTCGGCGATGTCCGACGAGGCCGATGTCGATGTCGTAGACCGCTTTTTCGGTCCCGGTTGTGGAATCGACGAGGATCCCGCGACGGGATCGGCCCACTGCATTCTGGGACCGCTCTATGCACAGCGGCTGGGTCGACCGATTGTGCGCTTCCGGCAGGTCTATCCGGGAAGGGGCGCCCGGTTCGAAACCGAGGTCGCCGGCCACCGGGTGCTGATCCGGGGGCAGGCGGTGACGACGATCGAAAGCCGGCTCAGGGTTCATCCCTGATCCGCACGCACAAAAGGCGCGATCCTCGCGGATCGCGCCCTCTGGTTCGCACCTTACGGTCCGGATCGTTAGCCGCGGCGATTGTCGCGGTCGTGACGCTCGTAGCGGATCTGGGCTTCGAGACGATCGAAGCGACGATCCAGATCGGCGCGTTCCCAGCCCGACAGGCCGCCGCGGCGGTAGCTCGCCTCCAGACGGGACAGGCTGTTGAACTCGCCGCGCAAACGGCTGGCTTCACGGCGGCTCAGCGAGCCCGAGCGAACGCCCTGATCGATGCGCCGGTCAAGCTGGGCCTGACGCTGGTTGATCGACTGCCAGTTGCCGTAGCCGGCCGAGACGACGGGCGGGCGGTTCTGGTTGTGGCTCGGGCCATATGGGCCATGATAGGATTGAGCGGCGGCGGGGATGGCGGCGGCCGACGTCGCGGCCAGAACCAGGGCGGGGACAATCATCTTCTTGAACATCGGATCACTCCTTGGAAATCTGTTCGTCGGGGGCCGGGGTGGCCAGCGATGACTGCAGATAACCACCCCCCGGCTGAGCCCGACCTGAACAGCGCAAGTCAGGTTCGGTTCATGTGCATGACAAATGCGCAAGACGTACCCGGGTCGGCCTTCCTCCTGTCGGCCTTTCCCGCAGGCGAACGGGTTCGACATCGCGGCAAACCGCCTTACAGTGCTGTTCAGGCCTCGTTCAGAGCCGTTGACGCATAAACGCCTCCATCATGACCCGCGCTCTCGCCCTCACCCTGGCTCTTCTTGTCGCCGCCGCGCCCTTCGGCGCCGCGTCCGCGCAGGATCGTGGTCGTCGCGACGACGACCGCGGCCAGCGTCAGGAACAGTCCAGAGACGGCGGCGGGGGCCGACAGATCAGCGAGGCCCAGGCCCAGTCTATCGCCCAGTCCCGCGCGCGGGGCGCCCGCTTCGTCGGCTCTCGCGGCCTGCAGGGCGGGTCCTATGTCTTCGTCTTCGATGACAATGGGCGAATCTTCCAGATCTCCGTGTCGGCCAGCGGAAATTGAACCCAGGTTTCGGGAGCGTCTGAATGCGTATTCTTCTGGTCGAGGACGATGTCGATCTGTCGCGTCAGCTGAAACAGGCGCTGGGCGACGCCGGCTATGCGGTCGATCACGCCGCCGATGGCGAAGAGGCGCATTTTCTCGGCGACACCGAACCCTATGACGTGGTCGTGCTGGACCTCGGCCTGCCCAAGATCGACGGGGTCTCGGTGCTGGAGCGCTGGCGGCGCGACGGCAAGACGACCCCCGTGCTGATCCTGACGGCGCGCGGCGCCTGGTCGGACAAGGTTTCGGGCTTCGACGCCGGCGCCGACGACTATCTGACCAAGCCCTTCCACACCGAAGAGCTGCTGGCGCGCCTGCGGGCCCTGCTGAGGCGGTCTGCGGGCATCGCCTCGGCGACCCTCTCCTGCGGCGGTCTGCGCCTCGATCCGCGCGCGGCCCGGGCCACCGTCAACGGCGAACCCCTGCGACTGACGTCGCTGGAGTACCGGCTGCTGCATTACATGATGATGCATCAGGGCCGCGTCATCAGCCGGACCGAACTGGTCGAACACCTCTATGACCAGGACTTCGACCGCGATTCCAATACGATCGAGGTCTTCATCGGCCGGGTTCGCAAGAAGGTCGGGTCCGACCGGATCGAGACGGTGCGCGGTCTCGGCTATCGCCTGACGCCGCTGGCTGGCGAATCCGAAGCGGCGTGAGCGAGACGTCTTCCAGCGGAACCCCGGGCGAACCGTCGAAGCCGTCGGTCTTCGAGGACTGGGGCCGCTGGTTCGGCCGGCCGGGCCGCAGCCTGACGCGTCGCCTGATCCTGCTGGCTTGCGGCTGGATCGCCCTGGCCCTGGTTCTGACCGGCGGAGTCCTGACCAGCCAGTACCAGGAAAGCGCGCTGCGCCGGCTCGGCTATATGCTGGGCGACACGATCGACGAGGTGGTGCTGGCCACCACCGCCATCCCCGGGGGGGTCCATGTCGACGAGATCAAGGACGCCCCCACGCTGAGGGGGCTGTCGGGCAAATACTGGATGATCGCGGAGTTTGACGAACAGGGCGGACTGCGCGTCGTGGAGCGATCGCCGTCTCTGGCGGGCGAGACCCTGTTCATCGACCCTGAGCTGCCGTCGCGGCTGAAATCCGAGTTCGGCATCCTGATCACCTACAACGACCTGACCGGGGTCCTGAAGCCGGCGCACAGCCAGCCGTTACGGGTGGCGGCCAGTCTGAAATCCATTCCTGACCGTGCCGCGCCTCTGGTTTTCATGGCCGGCATCGACCGGTCGGACATCGACCTGGACACGCGCCAGTTCGCCACCTTCACCTGGACGGCGCTGCTGATCCTCGGCCTCGGCCTGGTGATCGCCGTCTTCCTGCAGGTCCAGATCGGCCTGAGGCCCCTGTTCGGGCTCAGGAACGAGATCGCCAATGTCCGCAAGGGCAAGGCGGCGCGAATCGAGCGCTCCTATCCCGTTGAAATCGCGCCCCTGGCCGAGCAGGTGAACCAGCTTCTTGATCATAATCAAGAGGTTGTGGAGCGTCAGAGGACCCATGTCGGCAATCTGGCCCACGCCCTGAAAACCCCGTTGTCGGTCATGCTGGCCGAGGCCTCGGACCCGCAGAGCGACCGCAGCCAGCTGGGCGATCTGGTCCGCCGCCAGACCGAGGTAATGAAGGGTCAGGTCGACCACCATCTGCGCCGCGCCCGCGCCGCCGCCCGCGCCGCCCACGGCCTGGGAGAACGCACGCCGGTCGGCGAGGTGATCGACGAACTGGCGGTGATGCTGGAGCGGGTCTTCCAGTCGAAGGATGTCGAGATCGACTGGCGCGCGCCGGACGAGCTGGGCTTTCTTGGCGAGCGTCAGGACCTCCAGGAAATCCTCGGCAACCTGATCGAGAACGCCTGCAAATGGTGCAAGCGGCGGGTCCGGGTCTCGGCGGGCCCCAGCGGCCTGGGCCAGATGATCGTGGTGGTCGAGGACGACGGCCCCGGCCTGCCGGAAGAGCAACGCGAGACGGCCATGAAGCGCGGTCAGCGGATGGACGAGGGGGCGCCCGGTTCGGGCCTGGGCCTGTCGATCGTCGATGACCTGACCCGCGCCTACGGCGGCCGGCTAACGCTGGCGGCCAGCGATCTGGGCGGGCTGAAGGCGATCCTCGAGTTGCCCGCGGCTGAAGCCTGATCCGTTAAGGTTGCTACGTAATCCGTTAACCCTGCGGTCGTAGTCTGAACGCTTGCAGGCGATTACGTGGGGTAGAGGCTGGATGACCGAACTCTCGGTCGCTCATCGTATGGCTTTGGCCCAGGTGGTCGAGGGCGTTCCGGACCGGACGCTGCGTCAGCTCACGCTCGCCGTGTCGGGGATGCCGGGCGACAAGGCCCGCGCTCTGGAAACCATGCTGGCCGCCGAAACACTCGACCGGGTACGCCGCGCCCGGGGTTTCGCCGCCCTGACGCCCCTGTTTCGTCCCCGCGCCGACGGGGTCGAGGCTACGACCTTCCCGCCCGGGGTCCTCCCACGCCTGTGGAAGATCGCCTCGAGCCGTGAGCCCAACATCCTGCCTCTGCTGGACGACGACGACGAGCGCGAGGCCGCCCGCACCGCCGCCGTCTGCGCGCGACTTTGCGCGACGGCCGCCGCCGCGGTGCGCGACCGGCCGAACGAGGTCTGGCCCCTCGCGCTCGGCGATCCGACAATGCGGGACAAGGGTCTGGAGGACCTGGCCCATTGCTGCGATTTCGGCGGACTCGTCTATCGCGCCCTGCCGTCTCTGAAGGCCTGGGTCGGTCGGCCGGACGGCGATCAGGTCGCCGAGCTGAGACTTCTGGTCCGCGACGCCTCGGAAATGATCCCCGACGGCGCGGAACGGCTGATGGACATGCTGTTCGCCCATCTGGGCGAGGCCGCCCTGATTCTGAGGCTGATGGTGCATACCTCCACCGCTGCAGCGCGCGGGGCCTTCCTGTCCGAGAGCGAACTGGCCGTCTTCGTCGACCGTTTGGTCGTGGGGATGGAGGCGCGTTGCGTTCGCATCGTCGCCTTCAAACCCGGTGGTCAGATCGAGAGCTTCTGCGCCGACCTCGAGTGGTGCGCCGATGTCTTGAAAGAGCTTGAAGCCACAGTCCAGGTGGACCGCGAAGGCGACTGGGGGAAACGCTTGCGGGAGGTGCGCGTCCGCGTCGGCAAACGGCTGGGCGAACTGCTCAGCGGCGTGACCAGGCTGGTCGACAAGGTCGTGCCCATGCACAAGGTCCAGACCTCTGGCCGGATGACACGTAACGCGCCCAATCTGGAAATCGGGCTGGAGCCGGCGACGGTGCAGGCGGCGCAGGACGCCTTGAAGATGGTCGGCATGGTTCGCAATCTGGCGGGTCCTTTCGGCTGCGAGGCCCAGCGTTCGGCCCTGGTCCAGGGCCTCACCGTCCAGTTGAGCGGCTATGCCGATCTGATCCTCGAAGACGTCAACTCCGGCGACGCGCCTGATGAGGCGACCGCCATTGATCGCGCCGTCGTGGTCGCGGGCTTCCTGGAACAGATCGCCGCCCTGACCGAGGCGCGGGCCGTGCGTCGCCGCACCGCCGTCGCGGGCGTACCTGTGCCGATGAAACTCTCGGCCTGAGGGTCTACAGGGACCTCGCCGCCGGTCGTGCGATCCGCTAGACGGAGCGAATGACGGCCTTCTGGATGATGAGCGCACTGGCGACCGCGATGGCGGCGCTGCTGGTGCTGACCGGCGCGCGACGCGGCGTGGACGCCATCGTCGATGTCGAGCCGGACGCCGCCGCACGCGAACTGGCCGAGCTGGACCGGTTGAAATCCCGTGGCCTGCTGACCGAGGAGGCCTGGACGGCCGCCCGGGCCGAGGCCGGCCGCCGCCTGCTGGCCACCCGCACCGGACCCGTGGAGCTGCGCGCCCGTCCGACGGACCGGCGCTGGGTCCTGGGGGGCGTCGTCCTCACAGCGGTCGTGGCCGTGGGCCTCTACTGGGGCCTTGGAAAACCCGGCTATGGCGATCAGACCTATGAGCGGCGTGTCGACGCCTGGGGTGCTTCGGCGGAGCCGCTGGAGGCCGAGCAGGTCGCCGCGGTCCTGACCCGCGAGGCGAAGCGCCGCCCGGGCGACCGCCAGATCCTGACCATGCTGGGCGCCTCCCGGTTCGCCGCTGACGATCCGGTAGGGGCCGCCTCCGCCTTCCGGCGCGCCCTCGCCATCGACGACAATGATCCCCGCACCTGGTCCCGCCTGGGCGAAAGTCTGGTTCGGTCGCAGGACGGAGCCGTGGGCGCCGATGCCGAGGCCGCCTTCCGCGAAGCCTTGAAGCGGGATCCGGATCAGCTCGGGGCCCTGTATTTCCTGGGCGACGCCGCCCTGAAGCGGGGCGACCGGGCCGGGGCCGCGACGTTGTGGACACCCCTGATCAAGGCCCTCGACCCGGCCGATCCGCGCCGTATCGATCTGGAGAAGCGGCTGGCGGGGGCGTCCCGATGACGGCGACACTGCCGATCCCTTGGAGCGGCCCTCACCCGGCGCTATACGGCCCCGAGTTTTCCTGCGCGCGCGGACCCTTCCTGACATGAGTTGGCTTCCCAGATCGCCCAAGGCGCGACGCCGCCTGTGGGTCGTGGCGGCCGTGGCGCCGATCCTCGCCCTCGCCGTCGGCCTGTCGCTGTGGGCCATGAATGACAGCGTGACCTTCTTCTTCACCCCCTCGGAAGTGACCGTCGAAAAGGCGCCGGCCGGTCGCGACATCCGTCTTGGCGGTCTGGTCGAGGCGGGCAGCGTGCAACGGCACGGCGCCGACGTCAGCTTCGCCGTCACCGACAATGCGGCCTCGACGCGCGTCATCTATCACGGCGACCTGCCCGACTTGTTCCGCGAAGGCCAGGGGATCGTGGCGCAAGGGGCCTTCCAGCCGGACCGCACCTTCGTCGCCCATCAGGTTCTGGCCAAGCACGACGAGAAATACATGCCGCGCGAGGTCGCCGACAAGCTGAAGGCCAAGGGCGAATGGCGTCCTGCACCGTCTACGGCGTCCGCAGGAACGTCCGCCCTGTGATCAGCGAATTCGGCGCCTATGCCCTGATTTTGGCGCTCGCCCTGGCGGTGCTGCAGACCGCTATGGCGACGGCGGGCCGGATTCGACGCTCACCGGTGCTGGCAGGCGCGGCGCAGGGCGCGGCCATCGCCTCGGCCTGTGCGGTCGCTTTGGCTTTCGCCGCCCTGATCTTCGCCTTCGTGACCTCGGACTTCTCGGTCGCCAACGTCGCCAACAACAGTCACACCGACAAGCCGATGCTCTACAAGGTCGCCGGCGCCTGGGGCAGCCATGAGGGCTCGCTGGTCCTGTGGTGTCTGGTCATGACCGGCTTCGGCGCGGCGCTGGCCAGATCCCGGAGCGGGGCGGGCGGTTTGCCGTTCGGGCTGAAGACCTCGGCGGTCGGCGTACAGGGCGCGTTGGGCAGCCTGTTCCTGGCCTTCGCCGTCTTCACCTCCAATCCCTTCGCCCGGCTGGACCCGGCGCCGTTCCAGGGCGCGTCCCTGAACCCGCTGCTGCAGGACCCGGCGCTCGCCTTCCATCCGCCCCTTCTCTATGCGGGCTATGTCGGCTTCTCGGTGACCTTCTCGCTGGCCGTGGCGGCCCTGATCGAGGGGCGTGTCGATCCCGCATGGGGGCGTTGGGTCCGGCCTTGGGCGCTCGCGTCCTGGGTCCTGCTGACCGTCGGCATCACCCTCGGGTCCTTCTGGGCCTATTACGAGCTCGGCTGGGGCGGCTGGTGGTTCTGGGATCCGGTCGAGAACGCCAGCTTCATGCCATGGCTGGCGGGCGCGGCCCTGCTGCACAGTGCCGTCGTGACCGAGCGGCGCGGCGCACTCGCAGGCTGGACGGTGTTCCTCGCCCTTCTGGCCTTCACCTTCTCCATGCTGGGCGCCTTCCTCGTGCGATCGGGTGTCCTGACCAGCGTTCACGCCTTCGCCGTCGATCCGGAGCGCGGGCTGATGCTGCTGGGCATTCTCGGCCTCACAGCGGGGGCGGCCTTCGCCCTGTTCGCCTGGCGGGCGCCGAAGCTGACCGGCGGCGGGCTGTTCGCTCCGATCAGCCGCGAAGGCGCTCTGGTGCTCAACAACCTGTTCCTGACCGCGGCGGCGGCGACG
>Ga0209023_10006015_pt1 | contig 12989 bp, 9 predicted proteins | sample LakOneMetagenome_FD_187468 | JGI IMG/M metagenome (GOLD analysis project Ga0209023, IMG submission 187468) | Freshwater and sediment microbial communities from Lake Erie, Canada (SPAdes) (version 2) | ecosystem: Environmental > Aquatic > Freshwater > Lentic | place: Lake Erie, Canada | collected... | reverse complement strand
GATGATCGACGCGCCGATCTTCCATGTGAACGGCGACGATCCGGAAGCTGTAGTGTTCGCCGCCAAGGTTGCGATCGAGTATCGGCAGAAATTCCACAAGCCGGTCGTCATCGACATGTTCTGTTATCGCCGCCACGGCCATAACGAAGGCGACGAGCCTGCATTCACCAATCCGGTGATGTACAAGAAGATTGCGACGCATCCCTCGACGCTCGACATTTACTCCAAGCGGCTGATTGCCGATGGCGTGATGACCGAAGGCGAGGTCGACAAGGCGAAGGCGGACTGGCGCGCGCGTCTCGATGCCGAACTGGAAGCAGGCTCAGGCTACAAGCCCAACAAGGCCGATTGGCTCGACGGCAAATGGGCGGGCTTCAAGTCCGCAGATCTCGGTGAGGATCCGCGCCGCGGCAATACCGGCGTCTCCATCGACGAGTTGAAGGAGATCGGCCGCAAGATCACCAAAGTGCCGGATGGATTCCGTCTGCATCGCACCGTGCAGCGTTTTCTCGACGCACGCATGAAGGCCATCGAGAATGGCGAAGGCATCGACTGGGCGACCGGCGAGGGCTTGGCGTTCTGCACGTTGATGAAGGAAGGCCATCACATTCGCCTCTCCGGTCAGGACTCCGAGCGCGGCACGTTCTCGCAGCGTCACTCGGTGCTGTTCGATCAGGAAGACGAAAGCCGCTACACGCCGTTCAATCATCTCGGCGAGGGTCAGGGCCACTACGAAGTCATCAACTCGCTGCTGTCGGAAGAAGCGGTTCTCGGTTTTGAATACGGTTATTCGCTGGCCGAGCCAAAGGCACTCACGATCTGGGAAGCTCAGTTCGGCGATTTCGCTAACGGCGCGCAGGTGCTGTTCGACCAGTTCATCTCGTCGGGCGAACGCAAGTGGCTGCGCATGTCGGGCCTCGTTTGCATGTTGCCTCATGGCTATGAAGGCCAGGGACCGGAGCATTCATCAGCACATCTCGAACGCTTCCTGCAGATGTGCGCTGAAGACAACATGCAGATCGTCAACATCACGACGCCGGCGAACCTGTTTCACGCGCTGCGCCGCCAGCTCAAGCGCGAAATCCGCAAGCCGCTGATTATCATGACGCCGAAATCGCTGCTGCGTCACAAGCGTGCGGTCTCGAAGCTCGAAGACTTCGGTCCGGACACCTCGTTCCATCGTGTGTTGCTGGACGACGCGGAGAAGGGCGGTGAGACAAAGCTCACGGCTGACGCAAAAATCCGGCGTGTCGTGATCTGCTCGGGCAAAGTCTATTACGATCTGTACGAGGATCGCGAAAAGCGCGGCATCGACGACATTTACCTGCTGCGCATCGAGCAGCTTTATCCAGTGCCGCTCAAGACGCTGGTGCAGGTGCTCGAACGCTTCAAGCAGGCCGAGGTGGTGTGGTGTCAGGAAGAGCATCGCAACATGGGCGGTTGGCACTTCATTGAGCCTTATCTGGAATGGGTGCTCAACCAAGTTGGTTCGGCTCACAAGCGTCCGCGCTACGCGGGCCGCGCCGCCGCCGCCGCGACTGCTACCGGCATGATGTCGAAGCACCTGCAGCAGCTCAAAGCGCTGCTCGACGAAGCTCTCGGCTGATTCATCGATGCCCGCTGCTCGCGGGCATCTCTCTTTGAATGCGATTGATTGAGGCGCTGACGGCTCTTAGCCGTTCAAGACGCAAGAGGAAAAACAAATGGCTGAAATTCGCGTTCCGACACTCGGCGAATCCGTCACCGAAGCTACCATTGGCCGCTGGTTCAAAAAGGCCGGCGATGCAGTCGCAGTCGACGAGCCCTTGGTGGAATTGGAAACCGACAAGGTGACCATCGAAGTGCCTGCGCCATTCGCAGGGACGCTCGGCGAAATCGTTGCCAAGGATGGCGAGACGGTTGCCGTAGGCGCGCTGCTCGGCCAGATCACCGAAGGTGCCGGTGGCGCGAAGGCTGCGCCTGCCGCGAAGGCTGCCGAGCCAGCTAAATCCGCAGCGCCCGCCGCTGCAGCTCCTGCTCCGGCGCAAAAGTCGCCGCCTGCCGATGCGCCGCAGGCTCCATCGGTGCGTAAGCTCTTCGCTGAGTCCGGCGTCGATGCCACGACCGTTCCGGGCTCAGGCAAGGATGGCCGCGTGACCAAGGGCGACATGTTGGCCGCCATTGAGAAGGCAGCCTCGCTGGCAACCCCGCTCAGTCAGCCTGCCACCGCCGTGCAGGTTCGCGCGCCGTCGCCAGCGGACGATGCCGCGCGCGAAGAGCGCGTGAAGATGACGCGCCTGCGCCAGACCATCGCGCGTCGCCTCAAGGACGTGCAGAACACCGCCGCGATGCTGACGACTTTCAACGAGGTCGACATGACCAGCGTCATGGCGCTGCGCAATCATTACAAGGATGCGTTCGAGAAGAAGCACGGCAGCAAGCTCGGCTTCATGGGCTTCTTCGCCAAGGCCGTCGTGCAGGCGCTGAAAGATGTGCCTGCGGTGAACGCCGAGATCGACGGCACGGACCTCGTCTACAAGAATTATTATCACATCGGCGTCGCGGTCGGCACCGACAAGGGCCTCGTAGTGCCCGTGGTGCGCGACTGCGATCAGAAGTCGATTGCCGGAATTGAAAAGAGCATTGCCGATTTCGGCAAGCGCGCGCGCGACGGCCAGCTCAAGATCGAGGAAATGCAGGGCGGCACGTTCACCATCACCAATGGCGGCATCTATGGTTCGCTGATGTCCACGCCGATCCTGAACGCGCCGCAGTCCGGCATTCTCGGAATGCACAAGATTCAGGAGCGCCCGATCGCGGTGAACGGCAAGATCGAGATTCGTCCGATGATGTATCTGGCGGTGTCCTACGATCACCGCGTCATCGACGGCAAGGAAGCGGTGACCTTCCTCGTGCGCGTCAAGGATAGCCTCGAAGATCCTGCGCGGCTGGTGCTCGATCTCTGATTATCGCGACGGCGCGTTCCCGCGCCGTCTTCGCTTCCCCCCTTCATCGAGCGCGGAAATCATAATCCGCGGAGTGTTCTGAATGGATAGCGTTGCCATCGTCACCGGAGGGAGCCGCGGCATCGGCCGCGCCACCGCGCTTGCTGCCGCCAAGCGGGGCTACAGGGTCGTTGTCGGCTATGCCAGCAACAAGGCGGCGGCGGATGAAGTTGTCGCAGCCATCGAAGCCAGCAACGGCAAGGCCATTGCCGTGAAATGCGATGTTGGTGTCGAGGCCGACATTCTCGACCTGTTCAAGCAGTCTGACGCCTTCGGAAAGCTCGGCGTGCTGGTCAACAATGCCGGCGTGGTCGATGCGACGGCGCGCGTGGATGAAATGTCTGCTGCGCGGCTCGCCCGCATGATGAATGTCAATATCGTCGGCAGCATTCTTTGCGCGCGTGAAGCCGTGAAACGCATGTCCACCAAGCATGGCGGCACCGGCGGCGTCATAGTCAATCTCTCATCAGTCGCGGCGACGCTCGGATCGCCCGCGCAATATGTCGACTACGCCGCATCCAAAGGCGCGATCGACACGTTCACGGTCGGACTTGCGCGCGAGGTCAGCGCCGAAGGTATTCGCGTTAATGCCGTCCGCCCCGGCCTGATCGATACGGAGATTCATGCCAGTGGAGGCGAGCCGGATCGCGCCCATCGGCTGGCCCATACGGTTCCCATGAAACGCGTCGGCACCGCCGATGAAATCGCCAATGCCATCGTCTGGCTGATGTCGGACGAAGCGTCATATGTCACGGGTACGATCATCGATGTTTCGGGTGGTCGCTAGTACAGGAATTCAATCATGGCCTCTTACGATCTCGTCATTATCGGCACCGGCCCTGGCGGTTACGTCTGCGCGATCCGCGCGGCGCAACTCGGCATGAAGGTCGCGGTGGTGGAGAAATGGCCAACGTTCGGCGGCACTTGTCTCAATGTCGGCTGCATCCCGTCCAAGGCGCTGCTGCAAGCTTCGGAGCGTTTTGAAGAAGTCACGCATATGCTGCCGAAGATGGGCATCGGCGTCGGCGCGCCGAAGCTCGATCTTCCAACCCTGATGAAATTCAAGAGCGACGGTGTGGACGGCAACGTCAAAGGCGTCGGCTTCCTGTTCAAGAAGAACAAGATCGATCCTTACGAAGGCACCGGACGCATCCTCGGCACAGGTAAGGTCGAGGTGAAGGGCAACGACGGCAAGACTCAGGTTCTTGAAACGAAGAACATCGTCATTGCCACCGGCTCGGATGTCGCGAAGCTCAAGGGCGTTGAGATCGATGAGAAGCGGATCGTCTCATCCACTGGCGCGCTGGTGCTCGACAAGGTGCCGGCGAAGATGCTGGTGATCGGCGCGGGCGTGATCGGCCTTGAACTCGGTTCGGTGTGGCGGCGTCTTGGCGCGAAGGTGACCGTGGTCGAATTTCTTGATCGTATTCTTCCGGGCATGGATGGCGATATCGCGAAATCGTTCCAGCGCATTCAGGAAAAGCAGGGCATCGAATTCAAGCTCGGCATGAAAGTCACCGGCGTCGATTCCTCCGGCAAGGTGCTGAAGGCAACGGTCGAACCGGCCGCAGGCGGCGCGGCTGAAACCGTTGAGGCGGACATCGTTCTCGTGGCTATCGGCCGCGTGCCTTACACCGAAGGCCTCGGTCTGAAGGAAGCAGGCGTGGCGCTCGATCAGCGTGGGCGTGTCCAGACCGACGGACATTTCGCGACCAACGTGAAAGGCATCTACGCCATCGGCGACGTGATCGCCGGGCCGATGCTCGCGCACAAGGCCGAGGACGAAGGCATCGCCGTTGCGGAAATTCTTGCAGGGCAGGCGGGTCACACCAACTACGATGTGATTCCCGGCGTGGTCTATACGTTCCCGGAAGTCGCCTCCGTCGGCAAGACCGAGGAAGAGTTGAAGCAGGCGGGCGTCGCCTACAATGTCGGGAAGTTTCCGTTCACGGCGAATGCGCGCACCAAAGTGAACCAGACCACAGACGGTTTCGTGAAAATTCTCGCGGATGCAAAAACCGATCGCGTTCTCGGCGCGCATATCATCGGCGCCGAAGCCGGTGAGATGATCCATGAGGCTGCGGTGCTGATGGAGTTCGGCGGTTCCGCCGAAGACCTCGCCCGCACATGCCATGCCCACCCTACGCGCTCGGAAGCGGTCAAGGAAGCCGCGCTTGCGGTCGGAAAACGCGCACTCCATATGTAATGATGGTCCGGCATAAAGCCGGTCGTCCGGGATGAGGAGGCGCAATGCGCCGGTTGCTTCGTCCGTTGTGGGTTCTTCTCGCGCTTGTCTTCCTGCTGGAAGCGTGGCTGTGGGACCGTGTCGAGCCGATTATCGCGCGCATCGTCGCGTTGATTCCGCTTCCTCGTATGAAAGCGTGGCTCACGAACCGCGTCGAACACCTGTCGCCAGCGGCGACGCTGCTCGTGTTTGCGGTGCCGTTTATCGTGCTTGCGCCGTTCAGCCTGTTCGAGGGGTGGCTGCTCGCACATAAATATTTCATCAGCGCAACGACGCTGATCGTTCTTCAGAAGATTCTCGGCGTCGGCATTATCGCATTCGTATTTGATGTGACGCGCGAGAAACTCATGCGGATGTCCTGGTTCCGCAAGCTCTACGAGTTCATCATCGATTTGCGTGCTCGCGCTGCCGAAATTGTCGCGCCGATGAAGCTATCGATCACGCGATGGATGCAACGCTTCCGTCGCCGCGCGTCGCCGGGATTCATCCAGCGGTTGCGGCGGCGCATGCAGGCGTCGCGCTAGCCTGCACTACATCAGATGCACGGCGTGCGGCGCGAACAGGCCGATCGCGGTGAACCCGAGCCCTGCAATCGCCAGCAGCCCTGCGACCCATCCCAGCGCGACCATGCCGGTGATGATGGTGGCCGACGCCAGCACGATGCCGATCTGGAAAGCGGCGGACGCCACCTCATAGTGGTGATAGCGCGCCATCGCGAGATCGCGCGCACTCTCGGCTTCCTTCGCGCGCGCGGCGAGTTGTTCTGAGCCTTCGCCGGTTTCCGGCTCGGAGCGATAGCGCGCGGCGGTCTTGGTCCAGTCGTCGATCTGCTTGGCCAGCGCCGCCTTCTGCGTCTCGTCGCTTGCAGCGCCCAGGCTGAGCTTGGCGTGTTCTGACACGGCCTGAACGACTGTGCGGCGGATGCTCTTGGCCTGGAAGAATGCCCACAGGTTCGAGGCTTCGACATTCTTGCTGATGGATTCGGTCTGTGCGCCTTTGCCAAGCGTTTCCGACAGCGCCAAAAACAGTGCGATCACGGCGATCAGCAGCGCGATCTTTTTGCTGGAGCCGGAAGCGTGTTCGGCATGCTCCGCATGCTCCATGCTTTCGTGGGCGCTCATATCGATCATCCTCCGGGTCAAAACCAGCGCAACGATTGACCGAACTGCGCCGCGCGCGCAAGGGGCGTCGGACGACGGACACACGACAAATTTATGAACGGGAGCGCCTTGAACGCAGCTTTACGCGCGGGGGTGAGCCGTCTTGTAAACGTCCAGCAAGCGGTCGGCATCAACGCCGGTGTAGATCTGCGTGGTCGACAGCGAGGAATGGCCGAGCAGTTCCTGAATGGCGCGCAAATCGCCGCCGCGCGTCAGCAGATGAGTGGCGAAAGAATGCCGCAACGCATGGGGCGTAGCGCTGTCGGGCAATCCCAGCGCGCCGCGCAGCCGCTCCATCGTGAGTTGAATGATGCGCGGTGAGAGTGGCCCGCCGCGTGCTCCGAGAAAGATCGGACCGTCCGGCGCGATCACATGCGGGCACATCGCCACATAGTCCGCGATCAGTGTGAGCACATTTTGCAGCACCGGCACCATCCGCGTCTTGTTGCCTTTGCCGGTCACGACAATCACGTCGCCTTGGCCGGGCAGCGGCACATCGCGCCGGATCAGACCGAGCGCTTCGGAAATGCGAAGCCCCGATCCATAGAGCAATGCCATCACAGCAGCGTCGCGCGCCCAGATCCACGGCTCGCGATTTTCGCCGGCGCGAATGTCTGCGTCGGTCATCTGCCGCGCGGAGGTCACTTGAATAGGTTTCGGCAGGCTCTTGCCGATCTTGGGCGCACGAATCGCGGACAGCGCGCCGACTTTGCCTTTGCCTTCGCGCTCCAGAAATCGTCCGAACGAACGCAGGCCAGCGAGCGCACGCATCAGAGATCGCCCGCCAATGTCATCCGCGCGGCGTGACGACATGAAGGCACGCACATCGGTGGCTTCGATGGTAGCGAATTGTTTCAGCGTAACGAGACCGCCCCAGTGCTCGCTCAGGAACACAAGGCACTGGCGCAGGTCGCGCGCATAGGCTTCGAGCGTCTTGGGTGACAGCCGCCGTTCGGCGCGCAGATGCGACAGCCACCGCGCGACCTCTGCGGCAAGGTCCGGCGCCGCGCACGTCAGTTGCGCGTCGTCTGTGCGAGCCTCGGTTGCGGCAGCGGCGATGACCATCATATGTCCCGGACTAGGGGCCTTCGATCCTTGACAGGAATTGCTTTATCGCACCCCTTTCCTTATTCAGCCCTTAATCCAGTGTCCTGTATCCGACGTTTGCTTCGTTTGGCGGCGCGCTCTGAGCAAACGTCGGATACGAAAGGACACTGGCAAACTATAATTCTAGTGATCCTTTGATTCTGACATTCGTAAACGTGCCTGCGAAGGATATGATGCGAATGTCAGAATCGGATCACTAGGCCCCTCTCACCATGGCAAGACGAATAGTCGACGTTCTTGTCCCGGTGGCGCTGAACCAGACCTATTCCTATGCCGTTCCCGACAATGTGGACCTCAAGCCCGGCGACGTGGTTAGCGTGCCGCTCGGGCCGCGGGATGTCACGGCGGTGGTATGGGCGGAGAATCCGAACCCCGATCCGCGGCTGCACAACCGGATCAAGGAGACTGGCGAGAAGCTCGAGGTCCCGCCGCTGAAGCCGGAGCTGCGAAGCTTCGTCGATTGGGTTGCGAACTACACGCTGTCGGCGCGCGGCATGGTGCTGCGGATGACGTTGCGCATGGGTGAGCATCTCGGGCCGGAGCGCGTGCGCATGGGCGTGCGGCTGGTCGGCGCGCCTCCGCAACGCATGACAAGCGCGCGGCATCGCGTGATCGAGACTCTGTCGGATCGACTGCTGCATGCAAAATCAGAAGCCGCGAAAGAAGCGGGCGTCAGTGCCAGCGTAATCGATGGTCTCGTCGATGAAGGCACGCTGATCACCGAGCCGATGCCGCGCGACCTCGCGCCGCCATCGCCGGATCCGGATTTTGCTGCCCCTGATTTTTCGCTCGAGCAACGTGTCGCCGCCGACACGATGAAAGAGCTTGCGTCGAAGGATGATTTCAATGTCGCGCTGCTCGACGGTGTAACAGGTTCGGGCAAGACCGAAGTCTATTTCGAGGCGGTTGCCGAAATCATCCGGCGCGGCAAACAGGCCTTGATCCTGATGCCTGAGATCGCGCTGACCGGACAGTTTCTTGATCGCTTTAGTGTGCGCTTTGGCGTGCGTCCCATCGAGTGGCACTCGGAACTGACGCCGCGCACGCGTGCACGCAATTGGGCGGCGGTGGCGTCAGGCGATGCGCAGGTCGTGGTCGGTGCACGCTCCGCATTGTTTCTGCCTTACGCCAATCTCGGACTCATCATTGTCGATGAAGAGCACGATCAGGCTTACAAGCAGGATGAAGGCGCGCATTATCATGCGCGCGACATGGCGGTGGTGCGCGGCTCCATCGCGAAAATCCCGGTGGTGTTGTGTTCGGCCACGCCGTCGGTGGAAACCGAAGTCAACGCACGCAAAGGGCGTTACAAGCGCGTGGTGTTGCCGTCGCGGTTCGGCGGCCAGCACATGCCGCAGATCGAAGCCATCGATCTGAAGCGCGAAGGCCCTGCGCGTGGGCGGTTCATTTCACCGCGTCTGGCGGAAGAAATCAAAATCGCGATTGAGCGGAAGGAGCAGGCGTTACTCTTTCTCAATCGTCGCGGCTATGCGCCGCTGACATTGTGCCGCGCCTGTGGGCATCGCTTTGCTTGCACCATCTGCGATGCGTGGCTGGTGGATCATCGCTTTCGCCAGCGGCTTGTCTGTCATCACTGTGGCTTCTCGATGCCGCGCCCGCATGCGTGCCCGCATTGTCACGCGGAGGAATCTCTCGCGGCCATCGGCCCCGGCGTCGAGCGTCTGCAGGAAGAAGCGGCGGCGTTGTTTCCCGATGCGCGGACCATGGTGCTGTCGAGCGATCTCATCACGGACATCGAGACCATGCGTTCGGAATTAAACGAGATCGCGGAGGGCCGCGTCGATATCATCATCGGCACGCAACTGGTGGCCAAGGGCCATAATTTCCCGCGCCTCAATCTCGTTGGCGTGGTGGATGCCGATCTCGGTCTCGGCAACGGAGATCCGCGTGCTGCCGAGCGCACGTTCCAACTGCTCAATCAAGTGATCGGTCGCGCGGGCCGCGAGCAGGGCCGCGGCGTCGGCTTCTTGCAGACCCATCAGCCGGAGCATCCGGTGATGAAGGCGTTGGTCGCGTCGGACCGCGAAGCATTTTACGCCAGCGAAATCGACGCGCGCGAGCGAGCGCTTTATCCGCCATTCGGTCGGCTCGCGTCGCTAATTATTTCAGCGGGAGATCGTCCGACGGCGGAGGGCTTCGCGCGCAAGCTCGTCGCATGCGCGCCGCTCGACGAGCGCGTTCAGGTACTTGGTCCCGCCGAAGCGCCGCTTGCGATCATCAAGGGCCGCTATCGTTTCCGCATTTTGGTGAAGTCGGTGCGCAGTATCGATCTGTCGGATTATATGCGCGGCTGGCTCGCCGCCGGTCCGAAGACCAAGGGCAATCTCAAGCTCGAGATCGACATCGATCCGCAAAGTTTTCTTTAGACAAATCTGGCACGGCGCATGAAAAAGGCCGGTGCAACCGGCACCGGCCTTTTCAACGCAACTTATGCAACTCAACGCTTACGCTACTCACACTTCGCAAGCGAAGTGCTTACTGAACTTCAGCGACCACCTGGCCGACGCCGCGGCCGGTGAGGCCGATGGCCCGGGCTGCGCCCGTCGACAGATCGAGAACACGGCCCTTAATGAACGGGCCACGGTCATTGACGGTCACGACAACGCTGCGACCGGCATGGGTGACCTTCAACCGCGTGCCGAACGGCAGGGTACGGTGAGCAGCGGTCATGGCGTTCTGATTGAAACGCGCGCCTGACGCAGTCCGGCTGCCGGATTCGTTGCCGTAATAGGAAGCCTTGCCCGAGAACGTGTGGCTCGAACTGATCGAGGCATTGGCATCGCGCCAGGATGACTTGCGAGCCTCTGCGGCGGAAACGCCCAGAGCCAGGATGCCGACAGCAAGCAAAGCCATGGCGGTGTTTCGTTTGGCAACGGGCTGGCCCGGCAGGTTTTTCAAAGCGGCGATCATATAGTTGTCCCTCTTAGCGGTATATCTATCCAGCGTGTGGCTACATCTGAGCCAGCGCCCTCGTGACGGGATAGATCATCCAATAATGGGGCATAACCGCGGCAGCGATAATGGTTCCGGGAACCCGGAGATATTACCGGCAGCTTTTTATAATATGATTTAGTCTTTAACTATACTAAGAGTTATACGTTCTTAAAGTAATCTGTATTTGTAAATACTGTAATCGTTAGAAAAGTACCCCCTTACCCAAGTAAACTCAGAACCGCCCAAATCGTTTCCATCATGCGTATGTTGCAACGCAGCATGCGCGGAGCGGGACGGTTGGAAAGAGTTCCGGGGAGGCCGTTGAGGCGTCGATTCAGCTCAAAAGTCGATTTTTGCCGAATTAGCCCGCCCGGCGCACAATCACGCCATGCCAGCCGAGGCCACGATAGGTCTCGTAGCCAGGGGTGGCGTGGAAGGCGACGGTGGCGCCGTCCGGGCGGGTGTAGAAACCGTGGGTCTGCCCTTTGGTCTCAATCGGAAACCGCTGATCGAGGGTGTCGCAACCCTCCGACGAGGCGATGATACGGCGGTGGGCATCCACCAGCATCACCTCGGTACGGTCCCGCTCCTCCGGCTCGATTCGCACACCCCGGACGATGGTTTCGGCCTGGGGCGTCCAGTCGAAATGGATCGCCAATACGCCCAGCGGCGTGCCGTGGCTTTCGCCGCCAGTCCGGACCGACGCGGCATAGGTCGCGACCTGTGCGCCCTTCAATCCTGTAGCGACGCTGATGTCGCCGACGGCATAGTCGTCGCCGGAAGCCAGTCGCGACGCCTGCACGAACCACGGCTCCTGCGACACATCGAGGCCCGCGACCGAATAGCGGTCGGGCCGCCCGTTCGCGATCACCTTGCCGTCGAGACCGCATAGCCAGAGGTCGAGATAGACCGTGTAGGCATTGAGGATCACGCCAAGCCGCTTCGACGCATAGGCGGCAGAGTCCGGAGTAATGCCTGCCGCGCAGTCGACAACCGCGCTGTCAGTGGCCCACCAGCGCACGTCGCAGGTCCGCTCATAAAGATTGCGGTCGATGATTTCGATGGCGTTGAGCGCAAGATCGACCATGCGCGTTCCCATTGCGGCATCGGCCATCAATTGCGTTTGTACGCTCAGCGAGTCGATCTGCGCGGTGAGTTCTTTCTGCAATTGTTCGGAGATAAGTCCGACATTGGCTGCGATCTCACGCACTTCGGCTGCCACGACAGAAAATCCGCGGCCGTGATTTCCAGCGCGCGCGCTTTCGATCATCGCGTTCAGCGCGAGCATGCGCAGCGATCCGGTGACCTTCTGAATGCCGCTGATTTTGTCCGCTGCACTGGATCGAAGCTCGTTGGTCAATTCGATGAGTTCGGAGATGGAAACGGCGTGCTCGCCGGCGGTATCCGGGCCGGTCGGAATTTGCTTTGAAAGCGGCATTGCTCACCACGAAGGCGTCGTTCAACGAAGCCGAAGCCGGACGGCGCCATTGCCGGGTCCGAATCGCTTTGTGCGATGCGTCAACAATGCCCGATCTGATGCTGAGTACAATCACGTAAACAAGAAAATAGCTTCATTATTTCAGTATGTTAGATTGGTCTTAATGCCATTTTTATGGGCGTTGAGACTCAAATTTGTGCAGGAAGGGGATACCTGCGCGCAACTTGTGGCCGTCGTTTCAAACATAATGATGGGCACGTTGAAAAAATGTGCCCGAAAAATCCAGCACCAATCATGTTGCGGCCCGGCGCAAAGCGTTGATTTTTTCGCAACAGAGCCGTTCGATTGCGCTGCGATTTTGTCGCTCATCGCGCGCCATTCGCAACGTCGCAAGGGCGACAAAACATTGGCGCGAAAAGCATATCGCCGCGTTCGCCGTCATGTTGCACCTGCGCTCGCGCTATGTTAGCAAAACCGCGATTTTGGGCTGCAGGGCCAAGTTGCTCCGGCTGAAAATCGAAGTCCCGCTTGAATCCCAAGGGCTTGAATCGCTTGGCGTCGTCCATGACGCCACCTTGAAGGCGATGATCTCTGTTCTTGGGTGTTCGACAGCAAGAGAGATTTCTGTGGCAGCTGAAGATCCTTCCGTATCTGGCGCGTCCGGCCGTTATGCGACGGCACTGTTTGAACTCGCGCGCGACACGAAGTCCGTCGATGCCGTGAAGGCGGATCTCGACAAGTTTTCCGGCCTGCTCGCCGACAGTCCCGATCTTCTTCGACTCGTGCGCAGCCCGGTGTTCACCTCCGATGCGCAGGTCAAAGCGCTCTCTGCTGTGCTTGAAAAGGCCGGTATCAGCGGCATCGCCGCGAATTTTCTGAAAGTCCTGACCAACAATCGCCGGCTGTTCGCCGTTGCCGATGTGATCCGGGCTTTTCGTGCGCTGGTCGCCCAGTTCAAGGGTGAGGCCACCGCTGAAGTTACCGTCGCTGAGCCGCTCAGCGACAAGAATCTCGACGCTCTCAAGGCCGCGCTGAAAACAGTGTCGGGCAAGGACGTCGATCTCAACGTGAAGGTCGATCCGTCGATCATCGGCGGGCTT
>Ga0209023_10006014_pt1 | contig 12989 bp, 12 predicted proteins | sample LakOneMetagenome_FD_187468 | JGI IMG/M metagenome (GOLD analysis project Ga0209023, IMG submission 187468) | Freshwater and sediment microbial communities from Lake Erie, Canada (SPAdes) (version 2) | ecosystem: Environmental > Aquatic > Freshwater > Lentic | place: Lake Erie, Canada... | reverse complement strand
CGGCATGGGCTACCTGGGTAAGATTATTTCCTTTACAGTTTTTATTGATGTGGTGGGCCTGGTGGTACCGGAGAGACACCCGGCAATTATTTAGTTGACAACAGCCTTATACCATTTCCCCGGCCTTAAATAAATGATCCCTTTCTTTGTATTGAACCTGGTGGCAATGTCTTTCCCGTTCTTATCCTGTACCTGAAAGTGCAGGTGTGGAAATGCGGTATAACCGGTATTGCCGCTGAAGCCGATAGGCTGTCCTTTTAAAACCGTATCGCCCGGATTTACCAGCACACCGTCTTTTTGTAAATGCCAGTACATGGCCACGCTGCCATCGGCATGGCGGATGATGATATGATTTCCTTCACTGAGGTATTCGGGTTTTAACCCGCCCATGTCACTGTCTTTGCGCATACTTTCTACCACACCTTCTCTTGCTGCACAGATCCAGCTTCCTTTTTTCATTTTAAAATCGAGGCTGAGTTCATCCTTATGGCTCATCTTGCTGTTATAGGCCTGTATCAGTAAAAATCTTGATCCTTTTGAAAATGGAAGCTGGTACACATAACTGCTGTCGGGTTTTACCCTGCCGCTTTTTAAATTGTAGATCTCGTTGTCGGTTAGCTGTGAAACAGCCACGAAGGAGGATAAGCATAAAGCAACAATTGATATGAATACTTTCATTTCACTAAAATAGAAAAAGCATCTTATAAAAGATGCTTGAATTATTTTACACTTTGCAAGTCTCCCCTTCCGGGGGAGATTTAGAGGGGGCTTTATTCCGCTTCCGCCACCACTTCTTTCACCTCCGGTATCATCCTCTTCATCATTCCCTCAATTCCTGCTTTTAAAGTGATCATGGATGAAGGGCAGCCGCTGCAGGATCCCTGCAACATCAGGTTCACTTTACCGTCTTCATAACTTTTGAATTGTATGGCGCCACCGTCCATTTCTACCGCGGGCTTTACATAGTTTTCGAGTAACTCTTTAATGCGTTTTACCACATCATCATCATCTGCACTAACCTCATTGCTGCTTTCGGGTTTCATGGCAGCTATTTCCTCTTCATTCACCACGGCCTTGCCTTCTTCAAGGTATTCTTTCAGAAATTGTTTTATTGTAGGGATCACATCCTGCCAGTCTTCTGTTTCAAAGGTCTTGGTGAGGGTCACAAAATTGCTGGCGATGAAGACCGATTTGATGAAGGGGAAAGTGAATAATTCCTGTGCCAGTGGTGAGGGTTTGGCGCTGGCCTCATCTGCGATATCGATGCTTTTTCCGGGGTATAGTAATTTGTTTGCCACAAATTTCATGGTTTCCGGGTTGGGCGTCATTTCCGTGTAGATACTGATTACGGGGTTTCCTGTCTTGATCATAACATTAATTTAAAAATACAGGTACAAATTTAGCGAGAATTTACCAGCCTGAAAGCCAAAAAGCCAGGCGGCGGCAATAAATTTCGGCTTTCGAAAATGCCGGGTAAGGGCTATTGGCGCTAATTTACAGGGAAAAAGCTTTTTTAATGCCAAATCGCTATGTATCGGCCATTATAGTTTGTAAATTGGGTATCATCCAAAACAACAGTTATGAAATATGCATCTATTGTAGTGATGATGTTCTTCTGTATTGATACAATTACTGCGCAGCAACCCCGGCTGGCCATACGTAATTATGCAAAATCTTCTGACACAACACGCAAAAAAGCAATGTATACAATGGACCAGTTTATTGGCCGCTGGCAGGAAATATCCAGGATGAAGACCGGTACCAAAGAAAAAACAGAAGTCACCGATACATTATATATCCATTTTTATAAGGAAGGTACTGCCGATACCAAACAGGGAAACTCTTTGGTGATCACCGGCACTTCAGAACTTTTTACAGATAATTATATTACTACATCGGCCAATGATTTTAAAGTGGTATCCGTTTCGCCCGATATGATCGTTCTGGATGACCTGGCGGGATACCAGCGCAACATGGCAAGAAAAAACAACTTTGCTTACGAACTCAGTAAGCCTGTACCTGTAGCAGAACCGGATACGGTAAAAATGAAAATAGCGATCACGGCCGGTTCACTTATAAAAGACTGGTTTGCTTACAAACGAAGTGCTGAACCTGGTTTTATAACACCCGAAACCCCACTGATCAGGAACCTGCGGATCAGAACCAGCTTCACAGAATACAGCTATAGCGGTGAAATAGAGTTTGCCCGTTCAGGAAAAGCTTATGTGCAATCCTGCACATTGAGCTTTAACGGCAATTGGGTATCCATTGTTACAGTAGGCAATACCTGGAACCTTGAAGTGTACAAAGCCGATGAAAAAGAAATGATATTGGGCAAGATGGGGGAAGTGACTTATTATTTCAAGAACGGGAATTGATTTTGCCTACGGCAAAAAATTAACCGCAGAGGCGCAAAGACGCAGAGGAATGCATCTGTGTAAATCTGCCCGCAGGATCCTTTGGATGCCCAACCTCTTTGCCAAAGACAAAACCTTTGCACCCTTATGTCTTTGGGCGTTGATTTTTTTTTGCATTGGGCCAAGAAATAAACCGAAGACCAGCTCTGATAAAATCGGGAGGCAGGGAAACATATACAGGCAGCACCTTATTTTACGGTAAGCAGCCACGCAATACCTTGTACTGTATAAAGAAAAAGCGAAAAAACGGTGAAGCACCATAAAAAGGTTTGGAATACCACCAGGAGGCGGAAACGGCCGGGCACGAGATCGGCGCTTACGATTATAGAATAGCATACAATAATGATCAGCTGTATGTAAAAATTGGCTGTGTTGCTGAAATCGAAGATCTTGTTGCAAAGCTGGTAGGGAATAAGCAGGAGCAGGATAAAGGAAATGATATAACAGCAAGCCACCATCCACTCGGCCCAGTTGTATTTCACCTGCCGGTAAATGATGAGGCTGAGTAGTCCATAGACTGGCAGCAGCCCAATGTGTAACCAGGAATAAAATTTCGATTCAAGATAACTTGCTTTAAGTATGAACCTGGTATGAAAGTCGACCGAGGTTTGTTCAAGCAGGTGCTTCTCATTGTTGTAATGCAGCCAGTAAAGCATCAGGGCATACACCGTTGTAACAATGAATAAAAAGGGGAAGGGTTTTTGATAAGGCTTCCGGTTTCCGTGAATATACTCACCGATCATTTTGCCCGGCCGTTTTGCCAGGGCAATAACAGTGTGAATAAAGCCTTCTTCAACATGTGTAATAGTGTGCCAGGCTTCTTCCAGCAGACCTTTAAATGTAATTCTTTTATTTTGTCGCATGGTTCGGCGTATAACAATTTTTATTCTTCCACGATCCGCAGCTTTGCATAATTGAGCATGATCTTTTTCTCGCCGTTGAGATCAAATCTTACTGTGGCAATGGGATTATGCGCTGCGCCTTCCATCTTCATCACTTCACCAAATCCGAATTTCTGGTGCTCCACTTTTTGTCCTGCCTGCAAATTACTGGTATCGCTGGGCACAAAATCTTCGGAAGGGGTATGTTCTTTTACCTGTGGCCGGGCAACAGGGTTCACATAAGAAGGGCGTTCTTTTTTATAGCCGGAAGACTGCGGGCGTTGGTTGTAACTGTTGTCTCCAAAAGCACGGCTGATCCTGTCGAGGGCATTGCCCAGGCCGCTGTTGGAATTTTTCATGGCGCCACCGGCATAAGACCTGTCGAGGTAATTTTCAGAGATCTCTTCCAGGAACCTGCTGGGGTCGTTCTGCTGCAACTGCCCGAAGCGGTAGCGGGCATTACTAAAGCTGAGCCATAAACGCTGCTTGGCCCTTGTAATGGCCACATAAAACAAACGGCGTTCTTCTTCCAGTTCTTCGCGGGTGTTGATCGACATGGCATTGGGAAAAAGTGTTTCTTCCAGTCCGCCCACAAAAACTACCGGGAACTCCAATCCCTTCGCAGCGTGTATCGTCATCAGTTTCACCACATCGGGGTTCTGGTCTTTTTCATCGTCGGCATCGGTAAGCAGGGTGATCTGTTGCAGGTAGCTGCCCAGGCCCTTGTCTCCCACTTCGCCATCCTCTTCATTCATCGGTGTTTCGGTGAATTCCTTGATCGAGTTCAGCAATTCCTGCACGTTCTCATAACGGGCCAGGCCTTCTGTTGTTTTATCATTGAACAGTTCCTTCACAATATTCGTGCTCTTGCCCACAAGTACGGCAAGGTCGTAGGCATTCTTTTTCTGCAGTTCGCTCCGGAACATTTTTATGGTGGTCACAAAACCATCGATGGCTTCCAGGGTACCGCTGCGGAATCCGTATATCGATGCATTGCACAATACATCCCAGAGGCTCAGCTCTTTTTCATTGGCGAAGAGTACGGCTTTGTCGAGCGTGGTTTTACCAATACCCCTGGCGGGATAATTGATGATGCGTTTCAGGGCCTCTTCGTCGCTGGGGTTTACCACCAGGCGCAGGTAAGCAATAAAATCCTTTACCTCCTTACGCTGGTAGAAGCTCATGCCTCCGTATATGCGATAGGCAATGCCCATGCGGCGGAGGGATTCTTCAAAACTGCGGCTTTGTGCGTTTGTGCGGTACAGTATGGCGAAGTCTTTGTTGTAATAATGATTACGCAGCTTTTGTTCCTGGATGGTATCGGCCACCATTTTACCTTCGTCATTGTCGGTCATGGTGCGCACCAGTTTTATTTTCTCTCCTTCCTCGTTGATGGTGAACAGTTTTTTTTCGATCTGCCCCTTGTTGTTGGCAATGATCTCGTTGGCCACATGCAGGATGTTTTGTGTGCTGCGGTAATTCTGTTCCAGCTTCACCACTTTCACTTCATCATAATCTTTCTGAAACTGCAGTATATTTTCAATGGTAGCGCCCCTGAAACTGTAAATGCTTTGTGCATCATCGCCCACCACGCAAACATTCTCGTGCATGGCGCCCAGTAATTTTATGATCTCGTACTGTGCCGTATTGGTATCCTGGTACTCATCAATCATGATGTACCTGAACTTGCGCTGGTATTTGCTGAGGGCTTCCGGGAAATTCTTAAGCAACAGGTACATTTTAAAAAGCAGGTCATCAAAATCCATGGCCCCGTTCTTGAAACAACGTTTTGCATAGGCATCGTAGATCTGCCCGATGGCCGAGCGGTTGGCCCGGGCATCTTCCTGTTGCAACGCCCAGTCGTTGATGTATTCGGCCGGACCAATCAGCGAATTTTTTGCCGACGAGATCCTGTTGTACACCACGTTGGGCTTGTATTGCTTGTCGTCGAGCGCCAGTTCATGGATCACCGTTTTCACCACGCTTTTGGCGTCGTCGGTATCGTAAATGGTGAAGTTGGAGGGATAACCCAGTTTGGGCGCTTCGGCCCTTAATATCCTTGCAAAAACACTGTGGAAAGTGCCGATGTATAAATTGCGGGCTTCTGTATTGCCAAGCACCCTTTCCACCCTTTCCTTCATTTCGGCTGCGGCCTTGTTGGTGAAAGTAAGCGCCAGGATATTGAATGAATCTATCTTATGGGCCGCCATCAGGTGTGTGATGCGGGTGGTGAGAACCTTTGTTTTGCCACTGCCTGCGCCGGCAATGATCATAATGGGACCGTCTTTATGCAGCACTGCTTCTTTCTGTGGATCGTTCAGTTCATCTAAATACTTCATGCTGCGAAGGTACGGGGCTGTTCACAGAAATGGCCCTGCTTTTTTTGTTTTTCACAAGGCCGTTTGTAAAAAAATTTCTACGAAAAAATGTTAAAGGTATTACAAGCGGTCTTTTTTTTAATGCCAATCTTTATCCTCTTCTTTTATCCGATAACCTAAAACCAACCCTATGAGCTACCCTGCCCCCATGTCTGATGAAAAACTCATCCGTTTTTACCTTAATGGCAATCCCGCCGCAATGGCAACCCTTGTGGAACTGTATAAAGACAGGGTTTACAGTACTGTTTACGGAATGGTTCATGACAGGTATGCAGCAGAAGATATTTTCCGGGATGTTTTTATCCGCATCATCAATAACCTGCTGTCGGGGAAAATGGCAGAAGAAGGAAATTTTCTGCAGTGGGCAAATGCTATTGCACAGGAGCTGTGTATGGAGCATATACGCATATCAAAGCTGGCGATTGTGATTGATAACTGTACAGAAACCGGATCTGCTGCAACAAACACGCATGCTTCAGCCGCCGCTCTGCCGGGCGCCTTTTACCACGAAAGCCATGGCAGGATAAAAAGCATGATCGATCTGCTTCCCGATGAACAAAGGGAGGTAATGGTGCTGAACCACTATGCAGGCCGCAGTTTCAGGGAAATTACCGAGATCATGAAATGCAGCCTCACCAGCGCTTTGGATACCATGGGGTGTGGGTTGCATAACCTGCGCAGGATGATGATGGAGAGGGAAATGGTATTGAGCTAAGGCTCCGGTTGGCCGGCACCGCAAAATTATTTTACATCATCCGTTCTTTGTATTTATTTTGTTGCAATGAGGAAAGCCTTGTTTCTTTTGTCAACAATAATATTATCAATTCAAATGGATGCACAGAACACAGCGCCTGGGGGGCAAAAAAATCAGTTAGCCGGAGAATACCAGCTTCGGGGAGTAATGGAAATGGGTTCGGGTTTTGAACTGAGCCCCGACTTCAGTTTTCAATTCTACTTTTCCTATGGAGCGCTCGACCGGTCGGCGGAAGGCACCTGGACCGTAAAAGACAACAATATCATTTTCAACAGCCGCGTAAAGCATGACAAGGATTTTGCATTGCTGAGCAGTAAAAAAACAGCAGATGACTCCATCATAATAAAGATCATTGAACCCAATGCTTTCTTTCTTTCGCATGTGTATTGCATGCTGTCTTCGGGCGAACAGAAGTTTGAAGCGATGAGCAATAACCAGGGAGAGATCTGGCTTCCGAAAAAGGAAGTAAATTCCTTATCCCTGGCTTTCGAATTTTCTCCGGAACGCAGAAGCGTTTTTACGGTAAGCGATCTTTCACATAATTATTTCGAATTCCGTTTTGAGCCCTGGGTCCTCGATGTGGTCTTCAATGAATTCAGCCTTGAAATTGACGGGAAAGGACTCAAAGGAAAACACCCCCTGCTTACCGGCCCGCTTTATAATTATGTAAAAACAAGGTAATAAGATCAAAAGCTCCTTAATAATTACCTTTATTGCATGGAAGACATTTTATTGCTGCATGGTGCAATAGGGTCCAAAGCACAATTGCTTCCCCTTTCTGCAGAACTGGAAGACCAATACCGGGTGCATGCCCTTGATCTTTGCGGCCATGGCGGAGAAACTTTTCCTCTAATGCCTTTCTCGATCCCGCTTTTTGCCGAACAGGTGCTTACCTATCTTGAACAGCACAAACTAGAAAAAGTGCATGTGTTTGGTTACAGCATGGGTGGTTATATAGCCATGTATCTTGCAAAGCAGCAGCCTCAGAAAATAATGAAGCTCATTACCCTGGCCACAAAATTTCATTGGGATAAGGATGTGGCGGAAAAGGAAGTGAAGATGCTTGACCCTGAACTTATTGAACAAAAGATACCCGCCTTTGCAGAACAGCTTAAAGAGCGGCATGCCCCGGCAGACTGGAAAAAACTATTGGAAAAAACCCGCGAATTATTGCTGCAACTGGGGCGGCAGAATACCTTGCAGCCCGGTGATTATATGGGTATAGCCACGCCTTCCTTATTGTTGCTGGGCGACCGCGACAAGATGATCACCCAGGAAGAAACTACCGCAGTTTACCGGCAGTTGCCCTTTGCAGAGTTCGGCATCCTGCCCGGAACACCACATCCCATTGAGCAGGTGGATATGGATATGCTTGCCTTTCTTATCAAAAGATTTCTCCGGAAACCCAAAGCTTAATTCTTCACAAATTTTACGGTCTTTGTTTCCCCGTTTGCAAATGCCGCTTTTACAAAATAGAAGCCTGCGTTCATTTCGGTGGCGGCAAAACTCATTTTCATGCCTGCGGCCGGGTTGGTATTGTGAACGGCTTTACCACTGATGAGCTGGCCTGAAACATCAAATACATCGAGCCTTACAGCATCTCCGTACAACATGATGTTCAATGCAGAAGAGGGGTTGTTCAGGATGCTGATATCATTTGCTGTTGAACTGATCACAGCCACCCTTATGCCCGATAAAGTGAAAGAGCCGTCATTGTTAAGCATAACAAGCCTGTACTGGTTAGTTCCTTTTAGCGGGTGCTTGTCGGTAAAGTGATACAGACCTGCAGCCACAGGCTTTATACTGCCCAGCTCCATCCAGCTACCGCTTTCGGATAAACGCTCTATACGGTATTGTTGCAATTGTTGTTCATTTGACGATTTCCATTGCAGGTTAACCTGTTGTCCGGCTGCTTTTGCCTCAAAAGAAAGCAGGCTGGCGGCCAGTGTTTTGCAGTACAGGGTATAGCCGATGCTTCCTATGCTGATGCCCCTTGCCCCCGGGTCAGTGGGTGTTCCCCATTGCGATTCGGCATTGATTGGCGTTACAGGAAGCAATATCTTTTTTACAGAAGGGATCAATACGGGTGCATATTCTTCATATTCAATAACCACCCTGTCGATCACCGAAGGGAAATAAATATTGGCATCCCCGTGGTCTGCATTGCCACTGTTGAATTCATCGGGATAGTTATTGAAGATATTGTTGTCGGGATAGTCGGGCCAGCCCGAAACCGTATTACCGGATACCGTGTTGTATGTGATCATTTGCGGTAAAATGATCTGTGGCATTACGGTATTGCTTCCGTTAAAGCCGGTGATCTTTACATGATCAATACTTCCGTTCACCAGTTGGGGGTTTACACAATCGATATCATAAATACTGAAACGCACATCAGTAACAAGATTGCTGAAAGTGATGGTTAGTGTTGCCCTGTCGTTATTGGCCGGGTTGTAGCAGCTTTGTCCGAAGTTCATTTGCAGGGTAATATCATCGGGGTAAAACCCGCCCTTACCGGTTCCGGGCCATGTCATGCCATTGTTGTTCAGGTTGTCGCCGGCCTGCGGGTACAGTTGCGAGGAAACCATACACTGCCTGTCGGTTGTAAAAGTAATGGTAGGACTGGTATTGACTCCCCTGCAATTTTGTGCAGGAAGGGCAAAGGTCTTGGTCATAACATTCACAAATGAATTGGCGCCGTTGTCGAAAGCAAAACGGTTTTCGGGTGTAAAGCGGGGCGCAGCCGGAGAAGATATAAAAGCGAAATCAATATTGTTGTAATTGTTTGTGGTGCTGATGTCCAGGTCGGTTAAACCATTCGGGTTATTGTCTGCCGTATACGGGTTGTTGTCGCTGATGCTGTTTGAAATAACGCCGTGCTTTGATCCGTTGAGCATGGCATTGGAAGTGCTGCTCAGTTTTATCCTTACCTGGTAATTGCCGTTGCCCACATTGGTAAAACTGTATACACCGTCTGCGGCACTTACTGCGGTTTGAACCGGGTAAACAAGGTAATAGGGAGATACGGCGGCTTTGTCCATCAGCCATACGTTAATGTACTGAAGCCCTTCACCGGGATCATAAACCTGGTTGTTGTTGAGGTCGTTGAAGACATGCCCCGAAATGGCAGACTGGCTTTTTGCAGTCTGGATGAATAAAATGAAACACAGGGCAATACCTGTTACAGGTGCTGTAATAAATTTATTCATGGTTTAGGATATTAGAAGCCTTTTACCGAAACTGCAGGGCAGAAGCAGCAAGGGCCATTCTCATAAACGAATAAAATAATGTATTTGTTGTGGCCGGGCCTACCGATCTGCCCGCTAATGACTGATAAGTTTAATATGAAGGCAGAAAAATAGAAATATAACTACACCCCGGTAATACAAGTACCCGCTTTGTGGTATTGGTAGAATGAAGAAACTATCTTCTCTTTGTTATAGGTCGGTACCCCAAATCATTGGTCAGTACCCCGAAACCTTATTATTTACAATATAATTGGGCCCGTTTTTCTTATCCGCATTTTTCTGAAGACACGGGATAATCTTTTTAGATTTTTCTCATGCTTGAACACATCCCCGTCCCGATTCCTCGGGATGGGTCTTTTTTTTGTGACCAAGCCAGCCTAATAAATTATGGCTGTTTTTCCCGCAGACTGCGCAGAACTTTCTCTTTCTGGCTTTCTGCGTAATCTGCGTGAGTGTAAAAGAGGTATGCAGAACTCGCAGACTGCCTCTACTTTATACCTGATATCAGCGCCTTCTGCGGGAAAACCACCCCGCTAAATAAATTATCAAAAAAATACTAAAATAATTAGTGTTGATAAAATAAAACCATTATCTTTGATTCCGATTTTACATTTACCAAAGGTTTCAGATACATCACTTAAAAAAACAAAAAACATGAGCAACGCAGAAAAATTAGAAAAAACAGAGAAGTCAGAAAAGTTCAAAGCGCTTAAGCTTACCATGGACAAGATCGACAAGGATTTTGGCAAAGGATCGGTAATGATGATGAGCGATAAAGGGGTTACAGAACAGGAAGTGATCTCAACAGGATCTATCGGCCTGGATATGGCACTGGGGATTGGCGGGCTGCCGAAAGGAAGGGTTGTGGAAATTTACGGACCGGAAAGTTCAGGTAAAACAACCCTGGCGATCCATGTCATTGCCGAAGCGCAGAAAAAAGGAGGCATGTGTGCATTCATAGATGCCGAACATGCGTTCGATAGTAATTACGCACAGAAACTGGGAGTGGATATTGATAATTTACTGATCTCTCAACCCGATTACGGAGAGCAGGCACTTGAGATCGCCGACAGGCTCATTCTTTCAGGGGCATTGGATGTAGTGGTGATCGACTCTGTTGCTGCACTTGTTCCCAAGAGTGAACTGGAAGGAGAAATGGGCGACAGCAAGATGGGATTGCAGGCGAGGCTGATGAGCCAGGCACTGCGAAAACTAACGGCTACCATTTCAAAAACGAATAGCTGCTGCATTTTCATTAACCAGTTGCGTGAAAAGATCGGTATCATGTTTGGCAACCCCGAAACCACCACAGGAGGAAATGCATTAAAGTTCTATTCATCTGTTCGTCTCGATATCCGCCGCATGGCACAGATCAAGGACGGCGACGAATCGATCGGTAACCATGTAAAAGTAAAAGTGGTTAAAAATAAAGTGGCCCCTCCTTTTCGCCAGGCAGAATTTGATATCATTTATGGCGAAGGGATATCCAAAGTAGGTGAGATCATCGACATGGGTGTTGAGCTGGGCATTGTTCAGAAAAGCGGATCCTGGTTCAGTTACAACAGCGATAAACTTGGCCAGGGCAGAGATTCAGTAAAACAACTGATGCTCGACAACCCGGAAATGGCCAATGAAATTGAAGCCAAGATCCGGGAAAAGATCAAAGAAATGCAATCGGCATAATACTGGTGTTCCGGCAAAACAGTTTTCGCCGCACATCAAAGAAGATACTTAGTAGTGGTTAGTAAGTATAAGCTGTTCCGCCCCCGGCGGGATGGCTTTTTTATTACCCTTATTTTTGCAGGATAAATAAAATCATTGAACAAAAGAACCCTTGCTCATTTCGCCCTGCTTTTTACCAATCTCTTTTTTGCCATCAACCTGAGTGCGGTAAAACACCTTACCAATTTGCAACTGGTAAAACCTTTCGGACTGAACCTGGTGAGGGTTGGGGTATGCGTGCTTCTGTTCTGGCTGATGTATTTATTGAAACCCGTAAACATCAGGATTGAAAAGCAGGACCGGAAACGTTTATTTCTTTGTGCACTCACAGGTATTGCCATCAACCAGATGCTTTTCTTAAAAGGGCTCTCGCTTACTTACTCTATCCATGCATCCCTGCTCATGCTTGCCACCCCGATCCTGATCGTTTTTATTGCAGCCTGGATATTAAAAGAAACGCTTGGCCTGATGAAAGTGGCCGGGCTTGCATTGGGTATTGCAGGTGCCGCAGTATTGATCATGGCAAGGCAGAGTTCAGGAAAAGGCGACGATGTGTTATGGGGAGATGTGCTGATCATTGTAAATGCAGTTTCCTATGCATTTTATTTTATCCTGGTAAAACCTTTGATGCTGAAATACAACCCACTTGTGATCATCCGCTGGATATTCAGCATTGGCCTGCTGATGGTGCTGCCCTTTGGCTGGACGGAATTTACAGAAATACATTGGCCGCAATTCAATGCGACCGACCTTATTATACTCGGGCTTGTTGTTTTTACCGGTACATTCCTCGCCTATGTATTCAATGTGTACGGGATCAAATACCTGGGCGCTTCCATTGCCGGCTTTTATATTTACACCCAGCCGGTATTCGCCGCACTGATTGCCATGATATTTTTAAAGGAAGACCTGGAGATCTATAAGATCATTGCCGCCGTACTCATCTTTACCGGCGTGTACCTGGCCAATAAACCCGTAAAAAATGCCTGATTATATTTTAGCAAATACCGATACCGAATACCGGGGCGCCGCTTCGCTTTTCAGTGAGTATGCCGCATGGTTGAATATCGACCTCAGTTTCCAGCATTTTGAGGAAGAGCTCGGCGCACTAAAACAAATGTATGCGAAGCCATCCGGAGGCATCATTTTATGCAGGGAAGAAAATGAATTTATCGCCTGCGTTGCCATAAGAAAGATATCCGGCGATATTGGTGAACTGAAAAGAATGTTTGTGCAACCGGCTCACCGGAAAAAAGGCATCGGGGAGGCATTGATCAAAAAAGCAATTGAACTGGCGCATCATTGCAATTATAAATACATCCGTTTAGACACACTGAATTACATGCAATCTGCAATAGACCTGTACCTGAAACACGGGTTTAAAGAAACCGATGCCTATTACAATAACCCCAACGCTACAGCAGTATACTTCGAATTGAAAATTGAGAACTGAGAAACCGTTCCGGTTTTTTAACAACAGTGAAGACTTAACCGTTTTTGGGATAATCAAAAAACAGGAATTCTTTTTTTGCTTTGCTGAAATTCTGCCAGTTTTCTGTATCCACCCTCAGCGCATATACCCCACAGGT
>Ga0209023_10006013_pt1 | contig 12990 bp, 9 predicted proteins | sample LakOneMetagenome_FD_187468 | JGI IMG/M metagenome (GOLD analysis project Ga0209023, IMG submission 187468) | Freshwater and sediment microbial communities from Lake Erie, Canada (SPAdes) (version 2) | ecosystem: Environmental > Aquatic > Freshwater > Lentic | place: Lake Erie, Canada | collected... | reverse complement strand
GGAGCGCGATCGCTCCCTCGATCGTTGACGACGACCGAACCGACGTAGTCACCCGAAGCGCCCGCATGCCATCCGCGTTCGCCGCCCCAGCGCAGGCCCGCATGCACGTCGGTGCGCGGAATGCCGGGGATGCGTGCGCCGGCGGCGACCGGCGTGTCCGCGGTCGTGCATGGCGTGCCGGCGCAGGTCAGGAACGCGGAGCGGAAACGCGCGTCGAGCCAGGTCCAGGCGAACTGCAATTTCCAGTCATCGGCGATGCGCCATGCGAGTGCGGCCTCGGCGCCATCACGGCGCGCCTTGCCAATGTTCTGATAGGTCGTGCGCCCGCCGCTGCTGGTCGCGACCGCGAGTTCGTTGCGCGTGTCGGCGCGGAACAACGCGAAGGTCGCCTCGATGCGCGGATCCGGTCGCAGCTTCACGCCGACTTCCGCATTGCGGCTGCGCGCCGGATCGAGGTTGAACGCGAGTCCTGCGGCGCCGTCGGCGCGATAGCCGAGTTCGTTGAAGGTCGGGGTTTCGAAACCGCGTCCGTAGGAGGCGTACGCATTCACGCCCGGCGCCGCGCGCCAGAGCAGGCCCGCGACCGGCGTCGTCGCCGCGTAGTCGACGCCGCCGCTGTCGTCGGGATTGCCGGCGTGGATGTAGTGGTCAACCGCCTTGAACGCGACGGCGCTGTGGCGCAGGCCGGCGGTAACGCTCCAGCGTTCGGCAATCCGCCAGGTGGCCTGGGCGTACTCGTCGAAGTCGCGCACGGTGTCGTCTTCGTCACGGCGCAATGTGCCGCGCACGCCGAGCAGGTCACCGACGAAATTCTCGTAGCCGCGTCGATGCTGCTGCTGCCGATCCCAGCTCAGCCCCGCGGCGATCTCGAACGCGCGACCGGCGAGTTCGCCGCGCCAGGTCCAGCGTGCATCCGCGCCGCCGTAGCCGGAATCGAGGTCGACCACGCCACCGGAATGCTTCGGGTTCGCCTGGGCGCTGGCGGGAATCGCGAGGTATTGCTCGACACCACGCCGGCCGTAGTAGCCAAGCACGCGCAGCGCGTGGCCGTCGCCGAGTTCCTGTTCGAGGATCGCGCCGCCCTGATTCTGGTGCACGCTCTTGCGCGTGTCGAACTGCGTCGCGACCGACGCGACGCTGCGCGGATCGGTGTCGAACTGTGCGTGCGTGAGTCCGAGCGGATCGTCGGCGCCCGGCAACGCGAGCGTGTTGACGAGCAGGGTCAGCTTGCCGCCCTCGCCGATCTTCCAGCCGAGCTTGGCGTTGCCGGACTCGCGTTTCGCGGCGCTGTGGTCGCGCCATCCGTCGGTCTGGAAATGGGTGAGGTCGAGGTTGTAGTCGATATCGCCGGCGACGCCGCGCGCATTCGCGCTCGCGCGCGCGCTGCCCCAGCTGCCGCCGACGAGATCGAGCGAGATTTCTGGCGGAACGCTGCCGTCGGCGCCGAACAGCTGGATCACGCCGCCGGATGAATTGCCGTACAGCGCCGAGAACGGGCCCCGCAGCACTTCGATGCGCGCGGCCGAGTCGAGGCTGAAATGCGACACCTGGCCCTGCCCGTCCGGCATCGTCGCGGGAATGCCGTCGGTGTACAGGCGCACGCCGCGCACGCCGAACGTCGCGCGCGCGCCGAAGCCCCGGATCGATATCTGTTCGTCCTGCGCATAGTTCTGCCGGTCGCGCGCGAGCAGTCCGGGAATTCCGGCGAGGTAGTCGGACGGGTTCACGCCGAGTACGTCCTGGACCTCGTCGATCGACACCGTGTCGACCGACGCCGGAATCTCGAACGCGGGCGTGCCGATACGCGTGGCGGTGACCACGACGACCGGCAGGTCCGCATCGGCGCAGGCCGCCCCGATGGGGCACAGGCAGGCCACGGCAGGCAGGTACCGCCACGGAATCGTTCGCATCGCAGGCAGGCTCTCCGGGAAGCCCGCCATCCTAAAGCATGCGGCGCGACGCGCGCGATGGCGTCAGAGGTACCCGAGCAGGAGCAGGATCACGACGATCGCGACCAGCAAGCCGGCGCCGCCGCTCGGGTAGTAACCCCATCCACGGCTGTACGGCCATGCCGGCAGGCCAGCGACGAGCGCGACGACGAGAATCACCAGCAGAAGTGCACCCAGGCTCATGGCAGGTCCCTCAGAAGATCATCGCGTTCGACACGCGCTCGCTGCGCACCACACCGAGGTCGGCCTCGATGTCGGCGATGTTCGCGCCGAGACCGTAGGTGCCGACCAGGTGGTCGGGTTCGACGTTCGGGCAGCGATCGGCCGCGTCGAAATAGACCTCTGCGGCGGCGTCGGTCCAGACCACGATGTCGCTGCGCTTGAGCGCATGAAGCAGGTTGAGGGCGACGACGCCGAGATCATCGGTCAGCGATCCCGCGAGTTTCGCGCGCTGCGCGCGACGGTCGGCGAAAGTGGAAGGCGGTGCGATGGAGCCCATGTCAAATCCCCTTTATTGTTCGCCCGGCAAGGGCGTGTGTGCTTGGTTCGGACCTGTGCCGATGCGTCCCGATGGACCGGCGAACCGTAGCCGCGCTGCGTGAAACGGATCGTTAACGCGAAGCGGACCTCGGCACGTTCCATTCAGGTTTGGTTGATGGAGGGCGCGGGAGGGTGCGCCGCTGGACGCGCCACGTCTTCCTTGCGAGATGAACGGTGCGCCATGTCTCTTCCCGGAGGTACCAGCGAGTGCAACTGACGACCGCGAACCTGCGCTTCCTCGCGTTGATGGGCAGCCTGGTGCTGATCGTCTTCATCGGCTATTTCGTGCGCCAGCGCGTCAGCGACGAAACGGTGGATTCGTTCCGCTGGCTGGAGCATTCCCAGCAGGTACGCTCGACGCTGTACGACCTCAATGCCGCCCTCGCGGAGCTGCAGGCCGCGGCCTATGCAACGCGCGTGGCGCCGGGTGATGACGTGGTCCGCGCGCGCTACACCGATGCAAACGCGCGCTTCGAGCCACTGCTGGGAACCTTGCGCGAACTCACGCGCGACAATTCCGGCCAGCAGGAGCGGATCGGCTTCCTGCGCGCACGGCTCGATGGGACGATCGCGCAACTCGACCGCCTCGTCGCGGGGCAGGAAAGCCCCGCCCCGCTCGCCCGCTCGGCGATCTCCGACATCACCAATGACCTGCTCGCGGAGGAAAACCGCCTTGCATTCGAACGCGGGCGCCAGACCGACCAGCGCGTCGCTTTCGCACGTTGGGTGACGATCGCGACCGCGGTCGCCCAGCTGCTGCTGCTCGGCATCGTGCTGTGGTTCGCCGAGAGGCAAACCCTGCGGCGTATGGACGCCGAGGCCGGCACGCGCAGCGCGGTCGGGCGCGCGCGCCTCATCGTCGAATCCGTGCGCGAGCCGATCGCGGTGGTGGACCACGAGTTCGCCCTGTTGCAGACGAACCAGGCCTTCGGCGCGTTCTACGGCATCGATCGCGCCGACGGCACGGCGTTGCCGAGCGTGCCCGGCTGGCGCGATGCCGCCCTGCTGCAACGCCTGCGCGACGTCATCGGCCAACGACGCGAACTGTGGGACTTCGAAACGGAACAGGAGGATGCGGGCGGCAGCCGCCGACGCGTGATCGTCAACGCGCGTGCGATCGACCTGCCCGACAACCCGCGCCCGGCCGCACTGGTCACGGTCAGCGACATCACCGCGCGCAAGCGCTCCGAGGAGCAGGTGCTCGAATTGAACCGGCAGTTGTCGGGCAAGATCGAGCAGGTCACCGAGGTCAATCGCGAGCTGGAGGCGTTCTCCTATTCCGTATCGCACGACCTGCGCGCGCCGCTGCGCCACATCGCCGGCTTCGCCGAGAAGCTGATGGGCCAGCTCGGCGACGAACGCGACGAGAAGCTCGCCCACTACTGCTCCGTGATCGCAGATTCGGCGCGGCGGATGTCCGCGCTGATCGAGGACCTGCTGGCGTATTCGCGCCTCGGTCGGCACGCGCTCCGGATGCAGCCGGTCGACCTGCAATCGCTGGTCGAGGAAGTCCGTTCCACGCTGATGTCGGCCGCGGAGAACCGCCGCGTGCAATGGCGCATCGCACCGCTTCCGGTGGTCGTCGCAGACGCGACGATGCTGCGCCTGGTCTGGCAGAATCTGCTCGAGAATGCGCTCAAGTACACTGCGGGCAGGGACCCCGCGCACATCGAAATTGGCTTCCGCGACGACGGCGAGGCGCGCGAGTTCTGGGTGCGCGACGACGGCGTCGGCTTCGACATGAAGTATGTCGACAAGCTGTTCGGGGTGTTCCAGCGCCTGCACAAGGCATCCGAGTTCGAAGGAACCGGCATCGGGCTGGCATCCGTGCGCCGCATCGTCGCGCGTCATGAAGGCCGTGCCTGGGCCGAGGGCGAATCCGGCAAGGGCGCCACGATCCATTTCACACTGCCGCGGCACGAGACAATCCGGGAGGAACGAACTTGATCCAAGAAATCCGCACCATCCTGCTGGTCGAAGACAGTCTTGCCGACGCCGAGATGACCATCGACGCGCTGCGCGAGGCACGCATCGCGAACCCGATCGTCCACGTCGAGGACGGCGTGGACGCGCTCGACTTCCTGCACGCGCGCAACGGCTTCGCCGGACGCCAGGAAGGCAATCCCGCCGTCGTCCTGCTCGACATCAAGATGCCGCGCATGGACGGCATCGAGGTGCTGCGCGAGATCCGCACCCACGAGGCCACGCGCACGATCCCGGTGGTGATCCTTTCGTCCTCGCGCGAGGAACGCGACCTCGCCGCGAGCTGGGACCTCGGCGTGAATGCGTACGTGGTCAAGCCCGTCGACGCCCGCCAGTTCTTCGATGCGGTGCAGACGCTTGGCCAGTTCTGGGCGGTCATCAACGAAGCGCGTCCGCACCTCTGATGGGAACCGCTCCACCCACGCTGCGCGTATTGCTGGTCGAGGACAGCGAACTCGACGCCGAGCTCGTGCTCGACCAGTTGCGCGACGACGGCCTCGCCGTCGAGTGGATGCGCGTCGAGGACGAAGCGGCGTTCAACGACGCGCTGGCCGCGTTCGCTCCCGATCTCGTCATCTCGGACCTCAGCATGCCGGAGTTCTCCGGCTACCACGCTCTCGAGATCGCGCGGGCCAGCGCCCCGCGCATGCCGTTCCTGTTCGTATCGGGCACCATGGGCGAGGAAGCCGCGGTCGAAGCGCTGCGCCGCGGCGCCACCGACTACGTGCTCAAGGACAAGCTCGCGCGCCTCGCCAGCGCGGTGCGCCGCGCGCTCGCCGAGACCGAGGAGAAGCGCGCGCGGGACGCGGCCGAAGCCGAGCTGCTGCGCGTGCAGCGTTACGAGAGCCTCGCGCTGCTGGCCTCCGGCCTCAGCCACGACCTGCGCAACGTGCTGCAGCCGATCGCGATGGGCGTGGCGATGCTGAACGAGTACCCGAACGAGGAGATCCGCAGGGTCGGCAAGCTCATCGAGGAGTCGACCCGGCGCGGCCTCGACATCGTCGCGTCGATGCTGTCGTTCGCGCGCGGTTCGCGCGCGGCCGTGCACCGCGTGTCGATCGCGTCGCTGATCGACGGCCTCGCGATGCTGCTGCGCGGCAGCCTCGCGCGCAACGTCGAATTCGTCGTCGACGCGCCGGACCGTGCGCTCGAGATCGAAGGCAACGCGACCGAGCTGCAGCAGTGCCTGCTCAACCTGTGCCTCAACGGCGCGCAGGCGATGCCGGACGGCGGCATCCTGCGCGTCGCGACGCGCACGCTGCAGCTCGACCAGGCGTTCTTCGAACCGGACGAGGCCGCGCGGCCGGGTCCATTCCTTTGCATCGCCATCTCCGACAGCGGCATCGGCATGTCGCACGACGTGCGCGAGCGCCTGTTCAAGCCATTCTTCACGACCAAGGAAAAGGGCACCGGCCTCGGCCTGCTGTCGTGCCGGCGCATCGTCGCCAACCACGGCGGCGTGCTCCGCGTCGACAGCACGCCGGGCAAGGGTTCGACGTTCTCGATTTACCTGCCGATGCCGGTCGCGCATGCGAATGCAGGTGGCGCGCACGCGGCCACGCGCGGCCACGGCGAACGCGTGCTGGTCGTGATCGAGCGCGAGAGCAAGCTCGTGATGCTGCAGGACATCATCGAATTGAACGGCTACGTCGTGTCGCCCGCGGACAACGGTGCGGTCGCGATGCAGTCGATCGAACGCGAAGGACTGCCCGACGTGGTGCTCATGGACGGGCGCATGACCCTGATGACCGGCGTCATGACCGCGGCGCACCTGCTCGAGATGGATTACCGCGGACCGCTTGTCCTGATCGCCGCGCCGGCCGAGCGCGCACAGATCGAACCCGACCTGCCACCGTTGCCACGTATCCGCTTCATCGACCGCCCGGTCGATCCCGACCAGTTGCTCGGCGTGCTCGCCGAGGAAGTCCGCGCGCGCTGAAGCGCGCGGCGGGGCATCAGGCCGGCGCGAACTCGAGCGCCGCCGAATTCATGCAGTAGCGGTTGCCACTCGGCGGCGGTCCGTCCGGGAACACATGGCCGAGGTGGCTGTCGCAGCGCGCGCAACGCGTTTCGACGCGGACCATGCCGTGGCTGGTGTCGCGAACCTCGCGCACGTGCGCCGGATCGAACGGTGCGTAGAAACTCGGCCAACCGGTGCCCGATTCGAACTTCGTGGTCGAGCGGAACAACGGCAGGCCGCACAGGCGGCACGCGAACACTCCATCGCCATGCTCGTGCAACAGGCCGCCGCAGAACGGCGGTTCGGTGCCGTGGTCGAACAGCACGTGACGTTCCTCGGGCGTGAGGCGCGCCGCGAGCCGGTCGCGCTCGGCCGTCGAGATCGGCGTGAGGTCGTAGCCGGAGGCGGACGTCGTCATGCGAGGCCTCCGTCCCGGGAACCGTCGCTGCGCAACCAGTCGCCGAACTGCTTGCGCAGCTTGGCGACTTTCGGCGCCGACACCGCGGCGATGTAGGCCTGCTCCGGATGCAGCGCGGCATAGTTCTGGTGGTAGCGCTCCGCGTCATGGAACGCAGCGAGCGGAACGAGCTGCGTCACGATCGGCGCGTTGAACACCTTCGCCGCGTCGAGCTGGCGGATGTAGGCTGCGGCGACTTCGCGTTGCACATCGTCGAGGTGGAACACGACCGAGCGGTACTGCCGGCCGCGGTCGTTGCCCTGGCGGTCGACCTGGGTCGGATCGTGCGCGACCGCGAAGAACACCTTGAGCAGGCGGCCATAGCTGATCCGCTGCGGATCGAAGCGGATCGCGACCGCTTCGGCGTGGTCGGTCACGCCGCTGCAGACACGTTCGTAGTTCGCGCTCGCGGCATCGCCGCCGCTGTAGCCGGAGGTGACGCCGAGTACGCCGTCGAGCTCGCGGAACACCGCCTCGACGCACCAGAAGCAGCCGCCGGCGAGCACCGCGGTCGCTTCATGCAGGCCGGGTGCCGGCGCTGGATCGAACACGGGATCGGGAACGAGCGAGCGTTCGACGGCCAGGCCAATGCCCGGGATATCGCAGACGGCATCCATGGAGGGTCTCCTTCGAGAGTTTGGCAGCGGGTGCGCAAAGGACAGGTGCGGGGCGCGGGTTCTTTCAGATGATGGCCGAACCGGCAAAGCCAAGGCCAACGTGGGAGCTCGCGGTCGCGGCATGCCGTCGGGGCACGTGCCCGGCAGCGGGCTTGTAAAGATGGATTTACGCGTCGGATACCCTGCAGTTCAGATCCGGCTGCTAGCCTTCGCGCATCGCCGGCCGGATGCCCGGTGTCGCTCGCATTGCCCGCAAGGAACGTCCCATGTCGCGTTGGAAGCTCGCGCTCGTCGTCGCTCTCCTTCTGTTGGCCTGCCTCGTCGGCTGGCGCATCTACAGCTCCAACGCCGCGCCGGGCGCCGCCCGCGCTCGCGCGGACGCGCCGGTACCGGTCACCGTGGTCGCCGCGAAGGTCGAGGACGTGCCGGTCTACCTGACCGCACTCGGCACCGTGCAGGCGCTCAACACGGTCGCGCTGAACGCGCAGGTGAGCGGCCAGCTCAAGGCGCTGCATTTCGCCGAGGGCGAGGAAATCGTCGCGGGTACGCTGATCGCCGAGATCGATCCGCGCACCTTGCAGGCTGCGCTCGACCAGGCGACGGCGAAGCAGAAGCAGGACGCGGCCCAGCTCAGCGCCTCGAACAGCACGCTCGCGCGCTACGAGGAACTGAAGAAGAAGAACTTCGTCTCGGCGCAGGATCTGGAGAACCAGCGCCAGACGGTGCGCCAGCAGGAAGCGCTGGTCGCCGCCGACGCCGCCGCGGTGTCAAGCGCGCGCACCCAGCTCGGCTACACGCGCATCACGGCGCCGATCACCGGCGTCGCCGGCATCCGCCAGGTCGACGTCGGCAACCTCGTGCAGGCAAACGGCAGCACGATCGTGACCCTGACCCAGGTGCATCCGATCAACGTGGTGTTCACCCTGCCGGAACAGAATCTGGACGCGGTGCGCAGCGCGCAGGCCGCCGATGCCGCGGGCATCGAGATCGCCGCGCTCGACCGCAGCGACGCGCATGTGATCGCGAACGGCGTGCTCAAGGTGATCGACAACCAGATCGACACCAGTACCGGCACGTTCAAGCTGAAATCCGAGTTCGCCAACGCGGACAATGCGCTGTGGCCAGGCCAGTTCGTCAACGTGCGCGCGAAGGTACGGACCGTGAAAGGCGGCGTCGTGGTGCCCGCGACGGCGCTGCAGCGCGGCCCTGCCGGCAGCTATGTCTACGTGTTGCAGGCGGACGGTACGGTCGCGATGACGCCCGTCGTCGCGGGCGGCGATGCCGGCAACGACCAGGTGCTGGTTTCCAGCGGCCTCGCGGCCGGCGACCGGGTCGTCACCGAAGGCCAGTTCCGCCTGAAACCGGGCAGCAAGGTGCAGGCGCTCGCGCCAGGCGAGACGCCAGCGCCGCCGAGCACGGAGGAGCTGGCAAAGGACAAGGGACAAGGCGGCGAAGCGCAGCGACGCGGCGGGCGCAGGGGCGGTGGCTGATGGACGCGAACCGGGCGGAATCCGGGCAGGCCTGACCGTGCAGACGAGTCCCGAACCGTTGTCCGGCGCCGTGCGCCCTCTTCTCCCGGCGGGCGAACGGAAGGCGAAAGGCACCATTCCATGAGCTTCTCGACCCTGTTCATCCGGCGCCCGATCGCGACTTCATTGTTGATGCTCGCGCTGCTGCTGCTCGGCGTGATCGGCTATCGCGCATTGCCGGTTGCAGCGTTGCCGGACATCGATGCGCCCAGCCTGATCGTGACGACGCAGTACCCCGGAGCGAGCGCCTCGACGATGGCGGCGCTGGTGACGACGCCACTCGAACGCCAGTTCGGGCAGATCTCCGGCATCGTCACGATGAACTCGGACAGTTCGGCCAGCCTGTCGACGATCGTCATCACGTTCAACCAGGGCCGCGACATCGACGCCGCCGGCCAGGACGTGCAATCGGCGATCAATGCCGCACGCGGCACGCTGCCGTCGAACCTGCCGTATCCGCCGGTCTACAACAAGGTCAATCCGGCCGATGCGCCGATCCTGACCCTGATGCTCACCTCCGACTCGCGCCCGTTGCGCGAGATCAACGACTACGCCGACAGCATCCTCGCGCAGCGCCTCGCGCAGATCGGCGGCGTCGGCCTCGTCAGCATCGCCGGCAACGTGCGTCCGGCCGTGCGCGTGCAGGTGAATCCCGCGCAGATCGCCAACCTCGGCCTGACCATGGAGGACGTGCGCAGCGCGCTGACCCAGGCGAACGTGAATGCGCCGAAAGGCAGCCTCAACGGCACCGTGCAGAGTTTCAGCATCGGCACCAACGATCAGTTGTCCGATGCCGAGGACTACCGCTCCACCATCGTCAGCTACAGGAACGGTGCGGCGGTGCGCCTGTCCGACATCGCGCAGGTGATCGATGGCGTCGAGAACGACCAGCTCGCCGCGTGGGCGAACGGCAAGCCGGCGGTGCTCCTCGACATCCGCCGGCAGCCGTCGGCGAACATCGTCCAGACCGTGGCCGACATCCGCGCGCAGCTGCCGCGACTGCAGGCGCTGCTGCCGGCCGATGTGCATCTGGACGTGTTCTCCGATCGCACCGTGACCATCCGCGCCTCGGTCGCCGATGTCGAGTTCACGCTCGGCCTGACCGTTCTGCTCGTGATCGCGGTGATCTTCGTGTTCCTGCGCCGGCTGTGGGCGACGGTGATCCCGAGCGTCGCGGTGCCGCTGTCCCTGCTCGGCACGTTCGGCGTAATGGCGTTCGCCGGCTTCTCGCTCGACAACCTGTCGCTGATGGCGCTCGCGGTCGCGACCGGTTTCGTCGTCGACGATGCGATCGTGATGATCGAGAACATCGTGCGTTACATCGAGCAGGGCAAGGACGGCAAGGAGGCGGCGGAAATCGGCGCGAAGGAAATCGGCTTCACCGTGCTGTCGCTGACCGTGTCGCTGATCGCGGTGTTCCTGCCGCTGCTGCTGATGCCGGGCGTGACCGGGCGGCTGTTCCACGAGTTCGCGTGGGTGCTGACGATCGCGGTCACGCTGTCGATGCTGATATCGCTGACCCTGACGCCGATGATGTGCGCCTACCTGCTCAAGGCCGATGCGCTACCGGCCGGCGACCACGCGCGCGACGGCGTCGCGGGCAGGCGCGACCCCTGGTCGCGCATCGTCGACGCCTACGCGCACAGCCTCGACTGGGTACTCGCGCGCCAGCCGTTGATGCTGCTGGTCGCGTCCGTGACGGTCATTGTCACGATCGCGCTGTACATCGCGATCCCGAAGGGCCTGCTGCCCGAACAGGACACCGGCTTGATCACCGGCGTCGTGCAGGCAGACCAGAACATCGCGTTCCCGGCGATGCAGGAGCGCACCAAGGCGGTCGCCGACGCGCTGCGCGACGTGCCCGGCGTCGCCGGCGTCGCGGCATTCGTTGGTGCCGGCAGCGTGAATCCGACCCTCAGCCAGGGCCAGCTCAGCATCGTGCTGAAACCGCGCGGCGAGCGCGGTGGCCTGGCCGAAGTGCTTCCAGCCTTGCAGCGCGCCGTCGCGCACATCCCCGGTGCGGCGCTGTACCTCAAGCCGGTGCAGGACGTCGCGCTCGACACGCGCGTCGCGCCGACCGAATACCAGTACTCGCTGTCGGAAGTGAATTCGAGCGAACTCGCCGGCTTCGCGACGCAGATGACCGAGGCGCTGCGCCGGCGCCCCGAGCTCGCCGACGTCGACAACAACCTCGCCAACCAGGGCGACGCTCTGCACCTGACCGTCGACCGCGAGAAGGCGAGCCGACTCGGCGTGCCGATGCAGACGATCGACGACACGCTCTACGATGCGTTCGGCCAGCGCCAGATCTCGACCATCTTCACCCAGCTCAACCAGTATCGCGTCGTGCTCGAGGTCGCGCCGGAATTCCGCACCGGTAAGGCGCTGCTCGACCAGCTCACCGTGCGCGGCAACGGCAACGGTGCGCTCACCGGCAGCAATGCGACCGCGCTTGGCCAGGCCGCTTCGAGCAATTCGGCGACGCCGTCGGGCATCGCCGGCGCCGGCAATACCGGCATCACGCTCGGCAGCGGCGGCGCGATCCCGCTGTCCGCGCTCGCCAGCGCGAAGCAGGAGAACGCCCCGCTGGTGATCAGCCACCAGGACCAGCTTCCGGCGGTGACGATCTCGTTCAATCTCGCGCGCGGCCATTCGCTGTCCGACGCGGTCGCGGCGATCCACGCGGTCGAGGCGGGGCTGAATTTTCCGCCGCAGGTGCGCGGCCAGTTCGTCGGCAAGGCGGCCGAGTTCTCCGCGTCGCTCACCGACGAAGTGTTGCTCCTGCTCGCCGCAGTGGTGGTCATCTACATCGTGCTTGGCGTGCTGTACGAGAGCTACATCCATCCGATCACGATCCTCTCGACCCTGCCCCCCGCAGGCGTCGGCGCGCTGCTCGCCCTGATGGCGTGCGGCATGAACCTGTCGGTCGACGGCATCGTCGGCATCGTGCTGCTGATCGGAATCGTCAAGAAGAACGCAATCATGATGATCGACTTCGCGATCGAGGCCCGGCGCGATGGCATGAACGCGCACGACGCGATCCGCCGCGCCTGCCTGCTGCGCTTCCGACCGATCATGATGACCACCGCCGCCGCACTGCTCGGTGCACTGCCGCTCGCGCTCGGCAACGGCATCGGCTCGGAACTGCGCAAGCCGCTCGGCGTGTCGATCGTCGGCGGCCTGCTGTTGTCGCAGTTGATCACCTTGTACACGACACCGGTGATCTATCTGTATTTCGAGAGGCTGTCGGATTGGTTGCGTACGAGGCGCGAGGCGCGCACGCCAGTGCTCGCTCGCGCGGGGTCGACATGAAGCGCGGCGCGCAACGTGCGATGTGCGAGCCCTCCCCTTCGCGTGGAGGGTTGGGTGGGGATGGTGTGTGGGGATGTCATGCTTTTCGTGGAAATCGACTCGCAGAGTCCTTTCCGTTGCCCGTCGCGGGCAATCGCAAAAACCGGCCCGCGTCCGTGCAGGTTCGTCCCGCATCCCTGCGGGCCGGTTTCTTTCTCTTGCTTGTCCAAGAGAAAGAAACCAAAGAGAAGGCCACCCCGACGGCGTCGCCTTCCGCAGCGCGGAAGGTACGTGAACGTCGGCCGGGGCTCGCCGACGATGCATCATGCATCGCGGCGAACGCGCGCGCGTCCTGCGCGCGCCCCTGCGGGCCTTCTCGTCCGCCGTCCACCGGCGCCGAAGGGGACCTGGAAGCGAGAGCATCGCGGCTTCCGCCGCTCCCACGGAAGAGCCACGCCCGCTCTTGTGGGAACCGCGATGCTTCGGCTCTTGCTTGCGCGCAGGAGCGCGCCGCTCTTCCACCGGGGTCCCCTTGCGGCCCGGCGAGCGGGTGGAGGACCAGCCCGAAGGGGCGCGCGCACGATGCGCGCGCGTTCGTTGCGGTCCATGGATGGACCGTCAACGAACCCCGCAACCCGATCGCGCAGTCAGCGGGCAGGAGCCC
>Ga0209023_10006012_pt1 | contig 12994 bp, 7 predicted proteins | sample LakOneMetagenome_FD_187468 | JGI IMG/M metagenome (GOLD analysis project Ga0209023, IMG submission 187468) | Freshwater and sediment microbial communities from Lake Erie, Canada (SPAdes) (version 2) | ecosystem: Environmental > Aquatic > Freshwater > Lentic | place: Lake Erie, Canada | collected... | reverse complement strand
GCTGGTGCCGGTGTTCGGCATCTGGGTCAACGTGCACGGCACCTGGCTCTACGGGCTCGGCGTGCTCGGCTTGCTCGTCATCGCACAGGCCATCGATGCCCGACGGGTGTCGCGCCGCCACATCGAGTGGGTCGGAGCGTCGATCCTTGGTGTGGTCCTGGGCGGGCTCGCCCAGCCGCACCCGTTCCAGACGGTGCTGTTGCCGCTCGAGCAGTTCGGCGACCAGCGGGCCCGCGACGCGCTGGCGAACTACGTGGAGTGGCAACCCGCCGGGTTCGGTCACCCGCTCACATGGCTGCTGATCGCCATGGGCATCGTCGCGGTGTTCGGCGCGCTCGGCTTGCAGAGCAGCACCCAGAACGAGACCAGCAACCAGCGCGACGCGTCAGCGAGCGACAGGGCAGCCGAGTCGGCGCCGGTTCGCAGATGGGGTGTGCTCATCGCCTCGCTCGGCCTGGTCGCCATGGGCCTGTCTGCCGGGCGCCTGTTGCCGCTGGCGGCGATCACCTTGGTGCCGTGGGTGGCGTCCGGCGTCCAGGGGCTCCACGGCATGGCCATGCCAGGCCGAGCGGTGCAGAAGGTGCTCGTCGGGCTCGGCGCAGCGCTCGGAGCGGTCGGACTGGTGTGGAGCATCGCGACTCCGGCGTATGACCTGTCGGCGTATCCGGTGTCCGCTGTCGACTGGATGGCGTCTCGTGGGCTGGCCGGGAACCCGGACGTCAAGGTCGCCTCGCACGACTTCGTGGGGAACTACCTGGACTGGCGCTTCGAGGATCGGGCCAACACCTTCGTCGACGACCGCTCCGGTGTCGATGCACTCATCGACTACGCGACGATGTTCGACCTCGGTGACGGCTGGCAGGACGCGTTGCGCAGGGCGAACCCTGACGTGATCGTGTGGAAGACCCGTGAGCCCCTGACCGATGAGCTCCACCAACCCGACTGGTTCCGGGCCGGCGACTTTGGCGAGTTCACCGTGTTCTGTCGCAGCGCACTCGCCGAACGGTGCTCCTGAACCGACAGGGCGCCTGAACCGACAGGGCTGTTGAACCGACAGGGCTGTTGAACCGACAGGGCTGCAGCGACGCTCAGGGCGTGCGGCGGCTGCTCCATCGGCGGGCACTGTCACCGACGCGGCCGGGGCGGTCAGGCGAGCGCCAGTCCCGGATCCAGTTGTCGTCGGGTCCGTGCAGGTCCGGCGTCTCGTCGCTGTGGGCTCGCAGTCGAGCGGACCACCAGTCGCTCGTCGTCTCGTCGGCAAGCTCGGCGACGGCCGCTTCCAGGCGCATGGCGAAGCGTCGGGCGTCCTCGCCGTCGGCGGGCAGGAGCGGTCGACCGAAGTTCACTTCGATCCGGCCCGGCTTGGGAACGTTCGATCCCTTGGGCAGGATCCTTCCGCTGCCGTCCAAGTGGATCGGCACGACTGGCACACCGCAGCGCACGGAGAGGTACGCCGCTCCGCCCTTGTGCGGCTGGCCCCAGCCGTCGGGGCTGCGCCCGCCTTCGGGGAAGATCAGCAGCGACCAACCGTCGTCGATCAGGCGGGCCGACGCGTCGGCGGAACGGCGGCTGACCTTCTTGCGCTCCATCGGCACCGCGCCGTAGGCCCACGAGATGAGCGCCGCCTTCGGGACGGTGTCGTAGAAGTGGTCGGCCGCAGCGGCGACGACCAGCTCGTTGCACCAGGGTCGGGGGATGTGGGTGAGCAGCACCGGCGTGTCGAGGTGGCTGTGGTGGTTCGCGATGAAGATCGCGTTCGTGTCCAGATCCTCGAGCCGATCGAGCCCGGTCACCGTCGGACGCGCCAGGACCGCGGTGGTGAGTCGACCCACGGTCTCGATCGCGGCCCGTCGGGTCGTGCGGGCGAGCGGACGCCGGGCCCAGTCGGTGTCGTAGCGGTCGCCGAGCTGGTTGCGGTGCTCCGGCGGATCGACTCCCGGCGGCGTCGGTGCGGGCGTGAACGGAAAACCGGCTCGGCCGGCGATGCGCAACGGGTCGACGGCTCGCACCGCGGCGCGCAGCCGATCCGGATCGACGATGTCTGCCAACCGATCCGAGAGTCCGCTCACGAGACGTCGGCCATGGAGAGCGGCGGGTTCTTGAAGTACGTGATCGTCGGCTGGCGGCCCACCACGTCGGAGGCCATCTCCAGTGCATCGGCCATGGTCGATGCCGGACGGAAGCCGAGTCGACGCACCGTGGCCGGATCCCCGCCGACGACGATGACGCCGCCGAGGTGCTCCAACGCGTGGCTACCCCAATACCACATGTAGAACGGGTGCACGCCGTGGTAGGCGTTCGAGGTCCGGTACAGGTGGCGGTACCACTCGTCGGTGGCGAAGCGCTCCTCGAACTGCGCCTCCATGACCAGCGGGTCGGTCGTCTCGGCGAGCACCTCTTCGAAGAAGTCGATGTAGCTCGGGTGGTGCACCGGGTGGAACTCCGGTGTCGTCGGGTGGCTCATGATGAGCACGCCGCCTTCTCGGACGAGCGGCCGGCCCTTGTACAGGTTGAAGAAGTAGCCGAGGCCCAGGCACATGACCAGGATCGGGTTCATGATCGAGTTCACGTTGTACGGGCTGATGTACGGCAGTCCCAGGGCCAGGATGTCGGTCTGACCCTCCACCTTGACCAGCTGCTGGTCATAGACGTGCTGCGTGGTGATCTTGTGCACGGCTTCGACCTCACCGGCCTGCACCGAGGTCATCGCGTAGGGCGCCCGCCAGCCGTGGAGGATCTTGCGTCGGTTGGCGGGGGAGAGCCGGTCGAGGCCGGTCTTCGCGGCCATGAAGGTGGCCCGGTCCTTCGCGTTCCACTCCCACTCGCGCTTGGCGAGCACTGACATGGGGCCGTCGCCGTACAGGTCGTTGTTGACCGTCGTCTCGATCTGGAAGACCTTGATGCCGGCGTCGCGGAGCACCTCGCCCTGGCGCCAGTTGCTCTTGTGCAGCTCGGAGTGGTCCTGGTCCATGAAGCTCTTGGACTGCCGCATGGTGGCGACGTTGTGGTGGTGGCGCAGCGCCTGGTAGCCCGACAGCCCGGTGGCGGTCGACTTCCAGCCGCCGTCCATCGACACCAGGTTGATGTTCACGTACACGATCAGGTCTGACGTGGCGGCACGGGTCGACATCTGCACCTCTTCGCCGTGACGGCTGGTGCCGATCATCGTCATGGCGTCGGGGTCTTCGGCGTCGTGGTTGGACAGCTGGCCGCGGGGAGCAAAGGCGTCGTACACGCGGTCACCGACGGCGTGGCGCAGCTCGCCCTCGGTCATCCGACGGTGCAGCGCAAGCGCTGCGATCAGGTGGACGTCGGTGACGCCCGCCGCGGCTGCGAGATCGAGGACCGCCTCGATGACGCGTTGGCGGATGTCGGGGCGACGCATCTGCGGCAACGGCAGCGAGATGTCGTCGAACGCGATCGTCAGCTTCATGTCAGGGAACAGCAGCGCCGAGAGCGGTTCGGAGTCGATCGGATGCTCGAGCGCGTGACGGATCGCCTCGTCGGGGTGCGCGAGGCCGGGCAGGGGCTCGGGTGGGTAGATGATGCGGCTGCGTTCCGCCGGCAGCTTCTCCAGGCGGAGCTGCTCGCCGTGGTGGAACAGGACGGGCGGGGTCGACCGGTCCACCTCGAGCACGAGACCCGGTCGGGGTGTCGGGCGGCTGCGGTCGCGCGCTGAGTGCGCTCCGGGTCGGTTGCGAGGCCCGGGCGTTGCTGCGGGCTTGGATCGAGGGCTGGGCACGGTGGTGGTCCTGTGGTGCTGGTGGCGTGCGGTCAGGCGGGCGCTGGTCAGGCGGTCAGATGGGTGTGGCGGTCAGGCGGGTGTGGCGGTCAGGCGGGTGTGGCAGTTCGGACGGTTGTGGCAGGTGCGGGTGCTGTCGGAGTGCAGGGTCCGGAAGGGACGGGGAAGTCCGTGAGGCCGGGTGCCGGAGCCGGCGCGCTCATGTGGCCACCGGTCGCATGTCGAAGGCGACCTTCACGGCGCCGCGTCGACCTGCCCCCGCCGCATGGGCGATGGCGTCGTCGGCCCGCTCCAGCGGGTAGGTGGCCGAGAGCAGCCGGGACAGGTCCGCTGCTGCGACCAGTTCGAAGGCCATGTCGAAGCTGCGCCGGGTGTCACCGGTCGGGAGGCCGTCGGCGTCGGTGAGCCGCTCGGTGCCGTAGGCGTACGCCCCGACCAGCTCGATCTCGCGCTGCCAGAGTGGCGTCATGTCGGCCTTGACCACACCGGGCATGCCGATCATGACCGCTCGGCCGGTCGGGCGGGTGACCGCGAGGGCGGTCGCGATGCTGTCGGCGGACCCGACGCAGTCGACGGTGACGTCCGCTCCGCCGGTCAGACGGCGGATCCCGGAGCCTGAGCCGAGGACCTGGGTGCCGGTGTGGCGGCGCACCGCCCGGGCCAGCTCGTCGGAACCGCACACCACGTCCGCGCCGAGCGCACGAGCCAGATCTCGCTGGTGCGGGTGCTTGGCTCCGATGATCACGGTGCACTCGGGAGCGAAGTGCTCCACGGCCGCGAGGGTCAGCAGGCCGAGCGTGCCGGCGCCGATGATGGCGACGGTGTCGCCGGGGCGAACCTTCGCCCGCATCGCTCCATGGACGGCGCATGCGGTGGGCTCGACGAGCACTGCGGCCTCGTCGGTCATGTGCTCGGGCACGGGGTGCAGTTGGCTCGGGTGGGCGACCATGGCGGTCGACCATCCGCCGCCGGTGTCGCAGCAGAACCCGGTCTGGAGTCCCGCGTCAAGGCAACCGTGAGCCAGATGCTCGCAGTTGCCCAGATGGCCGGCGGCGCACGCCGAGCAGACCGGGGCGATGCCTCGGGTGACGCAACCCAGGACGGGCTCCAGCACGACCCTGCCGTCGGGCGCATCGGCGACGACCTCGTGGCCGGGGACGAACGGGAACGAGACGATCGGCTCGAACCACCTGGAGGATCGGCCGTCGATGGTCGCCAGGTCGGAACCGCAGATGCCGGCGAGTCGGGGCGAGAGGCGCACCCACTCGGGGCCGGGCAGGTCGGGTTCGGTGTCGGTGACGAGCTCCAGGGGGCCGAACTTGGATCCCGCCCCGGGGCGCATGCCCGATGCCAGTCGGGCCGCACCGAAGCGCACGATGTCCTTCTTGAACTGCAGGGCTCTCATGTGGCGCTGTACTTCCGGTCGCGCGTGACGGTGGGCAGGCTGCGTGTCCGCTGGAGTGTTGCAGCGCTGCGCCTGCATCTGGGCGAGCTGGGTGCGGTCGGCGAGCTGGGTGAGATGGGGAGTGAGTGGGGGTCGCTCACAGCTGGATCCTGACGGGATCGACGTCCAGGCCCTCGGGCCCGTGACCGGCTGCCCCGCCATCTCGGCCGGAGCTGCCGTCTCGACCGGCGGCGACGCGGCGTCGCACCCGTTCCACCCGGTCACGCCACGCAGGCGCCATCGGCAGCACCTTGTGGTCGAAGTCGGAACCGAAGTCCTCGACCAGCCATCCTCGCTTGCGGGCGATCGACGCGAGTCTGGGTTCCGGGTTGACCGCCACGGGGAATCCGACGGCTTCGAGCATCGGCAGGTCCGACGAGGAGTCCGCGTACGCGACGGCCTGGCGAGGGTTGAGGTCCAGTTCCGCGCACAGGTCGGTGAGGATGCGGGCTCGGGCTTCGGCCGTCGGTGGCACCCGATCCAGGTGACCGGTCAGGACCTCGATGCCGTTGTCGTCGATGCGGGTGCCTAGCTCGGCGCACACGACGTGGTCGAACAGCGGTCGCAGCGGCTCGATCACGATGTCGAGCGCCCCGGTGATCAGCACGGTGGTGTGGCCGAGCTCCCGGTGGCGTCGCACTCGTCGCACCGCGTCGGGGAACGACCGGGTGAGGAGCAGGTCGCTGAAGTGCTCCTGGGCATCGGCGCGCAGCTCGTCGACCGGGGCGCCCTCGTAGCGGCGGTAGAAGGCCCGCAGGAAGTCCGATCGATCCTTTCGGTCCTGGGCGAGCAGGCTCGGTGCCTCCAACAGCGTGCGCCCGACGAAGCGCACCCGGTCCGCCGTTCCCAGTCGACGTGTGGCCAGCCAGGAGTAGGTCGCCACCACGTTCGACGCGATGATCGTGTTCTCGAGGTCGAACGCAGCGAGCTGACGTTCAGGGGCGAGGACCTGGGACCGGAGGCGGTCCGAGCGAGCGGTGGGGGAGCGCTTGATGGGCGCCGAACGCGCACGGCCATGGGTCACGACCGACGGCAGGTGCGTCTCGGTGATGTAGCGATCCCAGTCGATCGCGCCCGGGTCGAGCGTGAACAGCTCGCGGTCGTCGGCCGACATGCGATCGCTCAGGTCGAGCAGGTGGGCGACTCCGTAGACCGCCTCACATTCGGTGTAGGCGCCGTACAGCTCGACATAGGACAGCGCTCGACGGGCCTGCTCCCGCTTCTCTTCGACCTCCGCACCCCATTGGGCTGCCTTGCCGCGCAGCGGCAGCGAGGCGACCACCTTCTCGGTGCGCTCCAGGATCGACGTCGCTCGCTTGAGCTGGCCCTCGACCCTGCCTCGGCCGGGAAAGGACCAGTCGGGCACGACGATGGGCTGGCCGTTGCGGTCATAGAGCGGGTGCTCGGTGAACCACTCGCGAACCCGGTCGACGAGCTGCTGGTACTTGAGCGGGTTGGCGTCGCCGGTTGCAACCTGGACGATGCCGCCGCTCACCGCGGCGCCGGCTGCCCTGGCCGTGATGCCCTCGGCTGCGGCGGCGATGATGCCGGCGACGACGAGGTCGACGGGGATCACGTCGACCACGCCTTCGGGGACGCCGGGGAACTCCTTCAGCAGCCCACGTGCGTAGCTGAGGATGATCGGTTCGGCCATGCGGAACCCGCGGATCCAACCCGGCCGGGGCTCGGCGAGTGCGGACTCGATGATCGAGGGTCGCAGCGTGGTGTAGGTGATCCTCGTGCTGTCCGGGTTGGCGTCGTTGTCGTCGGCGAGGTTGGCGAGGTTGTCGTTGGCCTTGGCGACGGTTTCGGCGAACGCGACCTCTCCCAACGCCTTGGTGAACGCATACGCGTCGGGCCAGCCGACCGACGCCGCACGGGAACGACCGAACGTGACCATCCGGTCGTGCAGCCATTCCTTGCGGAGGCTCTCGGTGCGCTCCGCGATCAGGGGTCCGCCCGCTGGGCCGAGCTCGTTCTGCGCCTGGTCCCTGAACGTCGCGAGCCGCTCCGGCGTGCGGCTCTCTGCGTCGACGTCGTCGCGGGTGCGTCGAGAGGCCTTGACCTCGGCTCGCCAGTCGAGGTCGGCGAAGAACGGGTTGGCGGTGACCGGTTCCTCGGGGGCCGGGCCCCGACGGTTGCCCGCGACGTAGCAGGTCGACACCGCGACGATGTGTGGAGTGGCACCGAGCGACTCCAACGTCTGGGCGATGCGCACCGGTCCCATCAGGTTGATCTCGACCGCGCGGTCGAGGGGCGAGTCGAACGCGACCGTGGCCGCTGAGTGGATCACGACATCGGCCGCAGCGAGGGCGGCGCGGCCATCGTCGTCGAGCCCGAGTCCGTCGGTCCCGACGTCGCCGCTGACCGCTCGGACCCGACCCGCGGCCTCGGTGAAGCATTCGACGCCCAGCTCGTCTCGGAGCCGGTCGAAGCAGTCGTTCTTGAGGACCTCACGCTCGAGTCGGCGCTGGGCACTGGTGCGTCGCCCGTCGCGGATGAGCAGCGTGAGCTGCACCTCTGGGATGCAGCGCAGCAGGCGCTCGGTGAGCGCGGTGCCGACGAAGCCGGTGGCGCCGGTGATGAAGATGCGCGAGCCGGCGAGTCCGTCGATGATCACGGGGGTAGTCCCTATCAGATCCGGGCCCGGAGACCGACCTCGGTCGGGGCGGGTGTGGCCGGGGTGGATGGGCCCGGGGCGGGTGTGGCCGGGGTGGCCGGGGTCGAGGTGGCTGCGGTTCGGGTGGTCCGGGTGAGCGTGGTGGAGGTGGCTGCAGACGGAGTGGTCGGGTTCGGTGTGGCTGCTGCGGCGATCATCGGCCGGTCTCGAAGTGGCTGCGGCGGTCGTGTCGTTCGATCGCCAAGCGGATGAGCTCGTCGATCAGCTGCGGATAGTCCAGTCCGGACGATCGCCACAGCATCGGGAACATCGAGATCGGGGTGAAGCCCGGCAAGGTGTTGATCTCGTTGACCAGCACACGGCCCGTTCCGGTGGTGTGGCCGCCTGTGGCGGTGCTGCTGTTGGCGTCGGGAGCCAGGAACACGTCGACTCGGGCCATGCCTTCGGCGCGCAGCGCTTGGAACGTCCGGATGGCCAACTCCTGGATGTGTGTCTGGAGCGACTCATCGATCTCGGCGGGGATGACGGTGCGGGCGGCGCCGTCGGCGTACTTGTCCTCGTAGTCGTAGAACTCCGCTGCGGGCACGATCTCGCCGACGACCGACGCTCGGGGCGACAGGTTGCCGAGCACCCCGACCTCGAGCTCCCTCACCCGATCGTCGGGCGTGCCGATGCCTTCCTCGACGACGAACCGCTCGTCGTAGCGCGCCGCTTCTTCCAGCGCCGCGAGGACGCCGTCGACGTCGGTGGCGCGTGAGACGCCGATCGAGCTGCCCATGTTCGCCGGCTTGATGAACAGCACGGGACCGAGCTGGTCGAGCAGCTGTTCGGCGAGTCCAGGGGTCGACAGGTCGGCGGTGCTGAGCGCTCGCCAGCGGGGCTGCGGGATGCCGTGGGCGTCGAGGACGGTCTTGGCCATCGTCTTGTCCATCGCGACAGCGGAGCCGAGCACGCCGGCGCCGACGTACGGCAGGCGCGCCAGCTCCAACAGTCCCTGGATCGTGCCGTCTTCACCGTTCGGTCCGTGCAGCACGGGGATGACGACGGTGCGTTGGCCAGTCGGAGCTCGGCTGGGTTGGTTGGCGGCGTTGCCTGGGCTGGGTTGGCTGTTCGGGTGGGACTCGTTGGCGGGGCCTGTTTGGTTGGCTGGCCGGGCGGGGTCGGCAGCGATCTCGGTGGGTGACACGGCAGGGCCAGCCACGTCGATCGAGGCGGGCAGCTCCTGGGCACGTCCCTCGGAGAGCATGGCGGCGGCGGCTTCGGCGAGCTGCCAGTCCCCATCGCGGGTGATGCCGACGGGCACGACGTCATAGCGGGCGGGGTCGATCGCTCGCATCACATGCCCCGCCGACACGCGGCTCACGTCGTGCTCGGCGGAACGCCCACCGAACAGGACGACCAAGCGGATGCGGGCGCTGGATGGGTTGCTGACGTCGACGGAGCTGTCCGCTGAACGCTGAGTCACGGTGGTCGAGTCTGTCACGGTCGGCGTCGCACACCGCGATGCAGTCTGGGGGTTCGTGTGCGAGACGGGCTGCTGCGCGGTCGGTTTCGCACGCGATTGGCGGTATCGGCGGGACCCGGGGGTTCGTGTGCGAGACGGGCTGCTGCGCGGTCGGTTTCGCACGCGAATGGCGGTATCGGCGGGACCCAGGGGTTCTTGTGCGAGACGGGCTGCTGTGCGGTCGGTTTCGCACGCGAATGGCGGTATCGGCGGTGTCGGCAGGACACACTCGGCCGCCGCGTAGCATCCGTCGCCGTGAAGCTGAACGCTCAAGACCTCGCCCGGCGACTGGGTGGCAGGCTCGTGATGCCCGGCGATGCGGCCGGAGGCGAGTCGATCCTCGGTGTAGAAAGCCACGACCCCGGTGGCGAGATACTGGACGACGGTCTGGTGGCTGGAGGCCTGGACGCCGCCGGCGTGGTAGTGGGCGGACTGGTGGCGGACGGGTTGGCGATCGACTCACGACTCGTTCGCCCAGGACAGGTGTTCGCCGCTCTGTCGGCTGAGCGTGACGGACATGACTTCGTCGACGCAGCGTTTGCCGCTGGAGCAGCGGCGGCCCTCGTCGAGCGTGACACGGCGTCAGACGGGCCGTGGCCCGGACCGGTGATCGTGGTCGCATCGGTAGCGGAGGCATTGGCCGAGCTCGCCGTGCTCGCACGGGAGCGACTGTTCGCCCCGGCGGCCCTGTCGACCCCGGTGGATGCATCGCCTCCCGATCAGCAGGTCCCGGATCAGCAGGTCCCCGATCAGCAGGTCCCAGGTCAGCGGGTCGCCGATGCTGAGGCGGTCAGTTTCGAGTCGGTCGGTGTCGAGTCAGTCGGTGTCGCGGACACCGGCCCCGCCCGTGACCGCGCGGGTGACGGACCCCCGGGAACGATCCGCGTCGCAGCGGCGGAGCCGGGTTCGTCTGGTTCGGTGCCAGCTGTCGGACCGTCTCGGCCGGACCGGGTGGTCGGCGTCACTGGCTCGGTCGGCAAGACGACGACGAAGGACCTTCTGGCGAACGTCCTGGCTCGACGGTTCGCGACGGTGGCGTCAGAGAAGTCGTTCAACAACGAGCTCGGCGTGCCACTCACGTTGGTGAATGCGCCCGACGGCACCGAGGCAGCGGTCATCGAGATGGGTGCTCGTGGTCCCGGACACATCCGCTACCTCTGCGAGCTCGCTCGGCCGACCATCGGCGTCGTGACGGTGATCGAGGGCGTGCACACGGCGGTGATGGGGTCGATCGCTCAGATCGCCATCGCCAAACGTGAGCTGGTCGAGCACCTTCCCGCCGACGGCCTAGCGGTGTTGAACGCCGCTGACCCGAACGTGGTGGCGATGGCGGCGCACACCACCGCATCGGTGCTCACGTTCGGTGGCTCGGTCGCTCGCGGTATCGCCGGCTCAACGGCAACCGCGGTGGGAGCGATCGGTGAAGTGCACGCCGAGGACATCGAGGTCGACGACGAGCTGCGAGCCCAGTTCACGTTGCGGTCGCCGTGGGGTTCGGTGCCGGTACATCTTGGGGTGCGCGGCGCGCACAACGTGACGAACGCGTTGGCGGCTGCGGCGACAGGACTATGGCTGGGCATCGACCTGGAAGCGGTCGCCGCCGGTCTCGCCGAATCGCCCGCATCGCCGTGGCGCATGGAGCTGGCACGTCTGTCCGGTGGTCCGACCGTGCTCAACGACGCCTACAACGCGGGTCCCGCATCGATGACAGCTGCGATCCGGAGTCTGGCGGCGCTCGGCGTCGACGATGGCGGCCGGCGGGTCGCGGTGCTCGGGGTCATGGCTGAGCTCGGCCCGGAGGGGCCGGATGAACACCGTCGGATCGCTGTGCTCGCAGCTGAACTGGGCATCGAGGTGCTGGCCGTCGGCACTGACCTGTACGACGTCGATTGGGTGGTGTCCGACGTGGCCGCAGTGGCTGACGAGTTGAGCGACATCGGCGCCGGCGATGCGGTGCTCGTCAAGGGCAGCCGCGTGGCCGGCCTGGAACGGGTGGCGACGGAGTTGGCTCGGCGGTCGGGCTGAGCTGCTGGTCGGGCTGAGTGGGCGACGTGGACGAGGAACCTGCGTCAGCTCAGTTGGGTCCGTGTCCGCAGACCGGCCATTGCTGGCTGAACGTGGACGACAGCGGACGGTGGTACCGGCGGTCGGTGCGTCGTCGCGGTCACGGCGAGATGGTCCGGGTTCCTGTCACGCCGGGGTGAGTTGGTTCGACAGGTGCGGCGGGGGCGTCGACTCGTCGAGGTCGATCAGGATGCCGAGCGCGGCCGCAACGACGGCACCGAACACCAGCACCGGTGCGACGCCGATTGCATCGATGAGCGGTCCGGCGATCAGGCCGCCTACCGGCACCAACCCGGCCCAGCCCATCATCCACAGACCCATGACCCGGCCGCGGACGTCGTCGCTGACTCGCATCTGCAACGTGGTCGAGAGCGCGGTGACGAGCACGAAGTAGGCGCCACCGGTCACGAACACCGCCGGGAACGCCAGCCATGTCGACGTGGTGACGCCGAACACGGCGAGCGCTGCGGCGAACACGTAGATGCTGCCGGTCGACATCCGTGATCGTGAGACCTCGGAGAACATCGTGCCCATGGAGATCGCACCGAGCGCGGCGCCGAACGCGAACGCGGCGAACAACAACGTGTAGGCGAGACCGTCGATGCCGAGCCGCTCCTCGGCGATCAACGGCATCTGGTAGATGAACACGAGCGAGCACAGCGAGAACACCGAGATCATCACCAGGACCCGCAGGACGACGGGGTCGGCCTTCGCCGCAACGACGCCCTCCTTGATCTGCTGCCACGGCGATTCGCCGGAATGACCCTTGGGGCTGAAGTCGGCGTGGACGGTCGCCACCGCCCATACCACGAACAGGTAGGTGAGGCCGTTGAGGGCGAAGACCAGCGATGGCCCGCCCAGTTCGGCTGCCAGACCACCGAGGATCGGTCCGACGACTCGGCTGGTGTTCATCGCCGCCGAGTTGAGCGCCACGGCGCCTTGCAGATCGCTGCGTCCGACGAGGGCGGGGAGCATCGCGGAGAACGTCGGCCCGTTGATCGAGTTGCCGATGCCGATGCAGAACACGATGAGCACGAGCGCGATGCGATTGGGTTGAGCCGCGAGGGCGACCACCGCGAGCAGCATCGACAGGCCGGTCTGGCCGAACGCGATCCCGATCATGAGGCGTCGGCGGTCGACCCGGTCGGCGATCGCTCCGCCTATCGGGGACACGATCAACATCGGTCCGAGCTGAGCGAAGGTGATGACGCCGATGAACCATGCCGCACCGGTGAGTTGGTAGGCAAGGACACCGAGCGTGATGTTCTGCATCCACGTGCCCACGTTGGATGCGAGGTTGCCGTACCAGATGCGACGAAACGCTGGCTGTGAATAGGCCGATCCGAGGGTTCCCGGGGTCTTCGCTGATCTTGATCTGGCTGAGCTGCCGCTGGCTGATCCGTCCATGACGTCGTGCGCGTCAGGGCGGCCTTGGCCGCTGGTGGGATCTGGTTCCCCCGAATCTGGGTCTTTCGGTTCCCGAACTATCGACATGATCGCTCAGGATAGCGAGGATGCGACAGAGCCCCGCGGGGTGGTGGGAAATCGAGTTGTGATGCTCGATGTGTTCAGCCGGCGATTGCTGGCTGATCGTCGCCAGTGTCGCGCGGCTGGTTGAGC
>Ga0209023_10006011_pt1 | contig 12997 bp, 17 predicted proteins | sample LakOneMetagenome_FD_187468 | JGI IMG/M metagenome (GOLD analysis project Ga0209023, IMG submission 187468) | Freshwater and sediment microbial communities from Lake Erie, Canada (SPAdes) (version 2) | ecosystem: Environmental > Aquatic > Freshwater > Lentic | place: Lake Erie, Canada... | reverse complement strand
CGACCTGGTCGTCAACCCGATCAAGGGCAAGCAGCTGACCAACGTGCGTTCGTCGGGTACCGACGAGGCCGTGCGCCTGGTGCCGCCGATCCAGATGTCGCTCGAATACGCCGTCGAGTTCATCGAAGACGACGAACTGGTCGAGATCACCCCGAAATCGATCCGCCTGCGCAAGCGCTTCCTGAAGGAACACGAGCGCAAGAAGGCGAGCCGCGAAGGCGCGTAATCGCCTCCGGCCTGGAAAGACGAAGCCCGCTGCTTGCAGCGGGTTTTTTTATGGGCGCAAGCGGCCGGCCGGGCGGCCGGCATACATCCCATCGTCGGTCATCTGGCGAACATAAGTGCGTATCTGGTCATCATTTTGCATCTTGTTACAGTTCTTACAGGCCATACCCTTGGGCTCGGCCGGGTCTGGATGCTATTGTGACTACAACGCGATTCGTTGTGAATCGCGACATAGTTGAAGCACTTTGAAAGGAATTAGTATGAAAAAGCTGATGATTGCACTGATCGCCACCACCGCCCTGGCAGGCGCCGCCCAAGCCCAGGACACGGGCAAGGCCTACGTTGGCGCGGCCGCGGTGACCTCGAAGAACGCCACCCTGGATTCGAACAAGGCTGACGGCAAACTGTTCGGGGGCTACAAATTCAATGAGCAGCTCGGCGTTGAGGTAGGCTGGACTAACCATCACAAGACCGATGTCGGCCCGCGCGGCAGCACCGAGGGCTACGGCACTTATGTGGCCGCCAAGTACACCATGCCGGTGAACGAGCAGGTCGGCGTCTACGGCAAGGTCGGCGTGTCGCACAACGAGCGCAAGATGACGAACAACATCGGCCAGCGCTTCAAGAACGACGACACCAGCGGCTATGGCGCAGTCGGCCTTGAATACAAGCTGAACCAGAATACCGCGCTGGTTGCGGAATACGAGCGCTACGGCAAGACCAAGGACTTCGGCGCCAGCGCGAATGTGTGGAGCGCCGGTGTGAAGTACGGCTTCTGATCGTTCAAAGGCCGACAAAAAAACCCTCCGGCGCCTGGCGCGGGAGGGTTTTTTTATTTGGAAAGATCAGCGCAGGCCGAGCAGCGCCTGGACCCGGTCCCGGCTCACGCCGACGAGCGCCGAGGTAATCGCCAGCAGCGACTGGTAGTCGTGGCCTGCCACGGTCGCCGAGAAGTCGCCGGTGATGGCCAGCAGTTCGGCTTCCGGAACTGCGGGCTGGCTGGTAGCGGCCATGGCTGCGCTCAGCGCGGCGCTGGCGGCTTCCTGGGAACGGCGCACGCGGGCGAGGGCCTGCATCACTTCGCGCAGGCTCTGGCGCAGGGCGTCCAGGTTGCCAATGTTCCATTGCTCAGGTGCGATGACGGGCGGCTCTTCGACCGTGTCGACGCGGCCGCGGCCCGAAATCGCGATCGCATCCTTGATGCCGACCCATTCCGATTCCGGTGCGCTGAACACCAGCTGCTTGTCGCTGTCGAGCGAGACCTGCACCTTCACCGGGCTCAGGGTGCGGTTCAGGCGCGCCGCGATCTCTTCCGGGGTCATTCCCGGTTCGATGGTGGCGGTCAGGTTCGGGCCGCCGGCGCTGCCGACGGAGAATGCATAGGTCTGCTGGCCGGCGGCCTGCAGGGTGGCGACGTCAAAGCCGCGGATGCGGAAACGGGTGCGCGCCGGTTCGGCGCTGCGGAAGTCGAGCTGGGCGTCGATCCCGCCGCCACCCTGCTTGCCGCGCGAGGCGAGCGCGCCCGCGAGCTGCTGGGCGCGCGCTTCGATCTGGCGCGCGGGGTCGCTGCGGCCGGCGATCTTGGAACTCAGGTCGGCCTTCAGGGCTTCGAGCTGGGCGGCGACGCGCTGCAGGTAGTCGAGCGCCTGTTGTGCGCGCGCGACATCGCCCTGCAAGCGCGTGTTCCAGCTGATGCCTTTCTGGAGCGGGGCATTGCCGGGTGCGACTGGGGTGACGATGCGGCTGTCCGGGTCGGCCGGACGAACCGCGGTGGCGCGCGCCGCGGCCGCGGTGGCTCCGGCGGCGGCTGGATTGGCGACCGCGGTGGCGGTCGGGTTGCTTGGACGAAGGGCTGCTTCCATGACGAACGATTACAGGACCGAGAACAGGGACATCGTGCCGATGCGGCTATACGCTTTATACGTGGCTTGCAGGGCGGTGGAATAGCCGTTCAGGGCCGTCGCGGCCTCGCCGACGTCGAGCGCGCCGATGTCGGTAATGGCCATCTTGTTCGACAGGCTGATGTTGGCGTGGTTGGCGTCCAGCGTCTTCATGATGTTTTGTGCGCCGCCCATCGTCGCGACCTTGCTGCTCACCAGGTTCAGCGCGTCGTCGAAACCGTCCAGGTTCGCCTTCAGCACCGCGCGCACCGCCGGATCGTTCGGCGAGGCGCCGGGGGCCTTCAGCATCTCGACGCTGGCGTCGATCTGGTTGAGCAGCTTTTCCAGGCCTTGCAGATTCTCGTTGCCGGCCTGGGTGACGCCGTTGCCGACTACCACGTCCTGCGAATTCGTGTTTCCGACGAAAGTGTAGCGCGAACCGACCGGTGCCGCCGCGTCGTATTTCATCGGCGCGGTGCGGGTGAGCGTGCCGGCGAAGATGTAGTTGCCTTCGTGGTCGATGGTATTGGCGCCGTAGAACAGGCTTTCGCGCAGCGATTCCAGCGGGCTGACCATGGCCTTCAGGTCGTCCGGGGCATTGCCGCCGTCCGACGCCCAAACGATCGTATCGCGCCCGGAAATCATTTCCGTGCTCATATTGCTCAGGTAGCCCTCGGTCTTGGTCAGGCGGATCTGGATGGTGGCGATGTTGTCGCGGTACTGCTGCACCGTGGCTTCCTCGCGCGACAGGCGCGCGATGCGCACGCTGTCGACCGGGTCGTCCGACGGCACCAGCAGGCGCTTGTTGGACGCCAGCTGCTGGGTGATGGTGCTGATGCGCTCCTGGTTGTTCTGGAGCGACTGGTTCATCGTCGACTGGTACTGGGTGGTGGCGATACGCATGGCTGTCCTTTTAGCCCATCATCGCCAGGGTGGCGTCGAAGAGCTGGTTGGCGACCGAAATCACTTTCATATTCGCCTGAAACATGTTCTGGAATTCGACGAGGTTGACTGCTTCCTCGTCCTGGTTCACGCCGCTGGTCGACTGCCAGTCGTCCACCGACTGGGTGCGCACGGTCTGCGAGGTCTTCAGCGCGGCCTTGTTGAGCTGGCTGTCCACGCCCAGCTTGCCGATCAGCTGGGTGTCGGCGTCGCTCAGCAGCACGGTGCCGATCGTGCCCACCGTGATCGGCTGGGTCTTGACGGCGACCAGCTTCTGCAGGTTGCCGGTGTCGCCCGGCGTACCGTCCGAGGAGAAGGCCAGGTCGGCGACGAGGAAGCTGCCGGTGACCTTGAGCATGTCGGCATTGCTGCCGGGGGTATAGACGAACAGCGGGGTGCCGGCCGTGCCGTCCGGCTTGAATCCGGCGCCGAGCTGGGTGTTGACCTTGTCGGCGATCTGGCGCGCGATGTCGGCGATGTCGCTCTGCATCGGCAGCAGCTTCTCGGTCTCGTACTTCGTCAGGCCGCCCAGCTGGCCGCCGAGCTTGCCGGCGTCGAGCACATAGGTGGTGTTGGCGAAGGTGAGCGTGAATTCCTGCGGGTTGGTGGCGGTCGGCGCGGCCTTCAGGGTGCCGTGCAGGTTGCCCAGCACCAGCGCCTGGCCGGTCTTGAGCGATACGTTCCGGGTGCCGTCGGCGTTGTCCGAGACTTCCAGCGCCATCTTGCCGGCCAGGTCGTCGATGGCCTGGTCGCGCGCGTCGATCATGCTCGAGGCGCTCCGGCCGCTGGCCTGGGCTTCGCTGATCTGCTGGTTCAGGCGCGCGATCGTGGCGATCTGGGCGTTGGCCGAATCGACGATGGCGCTGCGCTGGGTGCGCACCGACTGCAGCTGGGCGTTGAAGACATTGTTCAGGCCGTTGAAACGCTCGGCCATCAGGCCAGCCGAGGTCAGCACCTGCTGGCGCAGCGGGGTCGAACCCGGGTCGCCGGCGACCGCGTTCAGGGCGCCGAAGAACTCGTCGATGCCGGCCGACAGGCTGGCGGTGTCGTCGCCCATGACGCTCTCGAGCTGGCTCAGGTAGGGCTGGGTCTGGGTATGCGCGCCCAGTTCCGAGGCGGCGCGCCACATGGCCTGGCTCTTGTAGCCGTCGGAGAAACGCAGCAGCGAGCTGACCTGTACGCCATTGCCGGCCGCGCGCGGATCGGCGCCGGGGCCGACGGCGGTCAGGAGGGCGCCCTGGCGGGTATAGCCCTTGGTCTGCAAGTTGGCAATGTTCTGGCCAGCGGTGGCGAGGGCAACCTGGGCGGCGAGGGCGCCCGACAGTGCGTTATTGATGATGGCCATGGTGCGGATTCTTCCTTGTCGCGGGGTTCACCATGTAAAGGCGACCGTTTATTGCTGCTTATTAAGTTTTGTTTCCTGCTTACTTGCCCGGCTTCGCAGCCGGCACCAGCTGGCGCAGGATGGCGTCGGCGATGCCGAAGGCGCGGTTGCCGGCCATGTTCCCGGCGAGCAGGTCGTCGGCCATGTCCTGCATGTCCTGGTTGACCTTGTTGTTGAAGACGCTGTCCTCGGCGGCCATGGCGCGGGTCGAGGAGCGCATCTCCTTGAGCATGTTCGAGATGAAGAAGCGCTCGAACTCGACGGCGGCCTTGGTGGCTTTCGCGACGTACACAGGATCCGGCTTGTCGGCGGCGACCGCGACCGGCGCATCGCGTCCCGGCTGCAGCGGCAGCGGCTGGTTCTGGTCGATTTTCATCAGATCACCACCAGTTCGCCTTCGATCGCGCCGGCCTGGTCGAGGGCCTGCAGGATCGCCATGATGTCGTCGGGCGAGGCGCCCAGGCTGTTGACCACGTCGATGATGGTCTGCAGCTTGGCGCCGGCCGGCCAGTTGAACATCTGGCCCGAGCCCTGGTCCACCGACAGCTTCGATTCCGGCGTCACCGCGGTCTGGCCGCGCGAGAAGGGGCCCGGCTGGGAGACGCGCGAGCTTTCCGAGATGATGACCTTGAGCGAACCGTGGGTGACCGCGGCCGCCTTCACGCGCAGGCCGTCGGCGATGACGACGGTGCCGGTGCGCGAGTTGAACACGACTTTCGGCACTTCGGTGCCGGCAACGACCTGCAGATTGTTCAGTTTCGCCATGAAGGCCACGCGCTCGGTCGGGTTTTCCGGCGCGATGACTTCGACGCTGGTGCCGTCGGCGGTGGTGGCGATCGGGCCGTATTTCGCGTTGATCGCATTGACCACATTGGTGGCGGTCTCGAAGTGCGGCTGGCGCAGGCGCAGCATCACTTGCGGACGGGTCGCGAAATCGCTGGGGATCTCGCGCTCGACCATGGCGCCGTTCGGGATGCGGCCGGTGGTCGGGGTATTGACCGTGACCGAGGAACCGCTTTTTCCCGTGGCGTTCAGGCCGCCGACGACCAGGTTGCCCTGGGCCAGCGCATAGACTTCATTGTCGGCGGCGCGCATCTGCGTGAGCAGCAGGGTGCCGCCGCGCAGGCTTTTCGCGTCGCCCAGCGAGGAGACGGTGACGTCGATCGCCTGGCCGCGGCGGTAGCCGGGCGGGAACACGGCCGAGACCATGACGGCGGCGACGTTCTTGTTCTTGGCGTCCTCGCCTTCCGGCAGGCGCACGCCGAACTGCTTGAGCATGTTGACGACCGACTGGCTGGCGTATTTCACCTGGGTCGAGTCGCCGCTGCCGTTCAGGCCGACGACCAGGCCGTAGCCCACCAGCGGATTCTCGCGCACGCCTTCGACGCTGACGAGGTTGCGCAGCGCCTGGGCGGCCGATGCGACACCGGGGAGGGCGGTGGCCGCCATCACCAGCGCGCACACCACGGTGCGAAGGGCGCGCGATGCGCGTAAGGAAGGGATCATCGTGTCCTCAGAACGGCATCAGGGGGCCGGTAAAGAAGCGGGTCAGCCAGCCGGGCTGGTTGCTCTCGGCCAGGGCGCCCTTGCCCGAATAGGCGATGCGGGCATTGGCCACGCGCAGCGAGGACACCTGGTTGTCGTTGTCGATGTCCTGGGCGCGCACGAAACCCTTCAGGCGCACGAATTCCTCGCCCTGGTTCAGCGTCAGGTTCTTCTCGCCCGCCACGCGCAAGAGGCCATTGGGCAGCACTTCCTGCACGATCACGGTCAGCGCGCCCGACAGGGCGTTCTGCTGGGTGCTGGTGGCGTCGCCTTCGAAGCTGCGGTCGGCCGAGATGTCGATCGCGGTCTTGCCGAAGGTCTTGCCGAGCGCCGCGATCGGCGACACGCCGACCGACGAGCCTTTTGAATAGCTGGTGCCGGCGCGCTTGCTGGCCTGGGTGGTTTCCTGCAGGATGACGGTGACCGCGTCGCCCACGCGGTAGGCACGGCTGTCCGAGGTCAGCGACACGGTTTCGCCCGTGAAGACGCCGCCCGAGACGCCGCGCGACGTGCTGCGCGCCATCGGCACGAAGTCATCGTCGTCGTTCGAGACCTGGCGCGGCGGCGCGGAAGCGCAGCCGGCAAGGACGGAGGCGCAGAGCGCCGCGATCAGATAGTTCATTCAGCGTGCAGCCTGTGCCAGGTACTGGAGCATATTGTCGGCCGCCGACAGCACCTTGGTGTTCATCTCGTAGGTGCGCTGGGCGGCGATCATGTCGACCATCTCTTCCACCACCTGCACGTTCGAGCCTTCCAGCGCGCCCTGTTTCAGCTTGCCGAAGGCGCCGTCGCCCGGACGGCCTTCGTTGGCGGTGCCCGACGCGGCGGTTTCGCTGAACAGGTTCTCGCCAAGGGCCAGCAGGCCGGCCGGGTTGACGAAGCTGGTCAGGGTGAGCTGGCCCAGTTCGGTCGGGGTGGTGGAACCGGCGACGGTGGCCGAGACCATGCCGTTCTCGCCGATGGTGATCGCGGTGGCGTTCTGCGGCACGGTGATCTGCGGCACGATCGGCAGGCCCTGGGCATTGGTCAGGGTGCCGTTGGCGTCGACCTGCAGCTGGCCGGCGCGGGTGAAGGCCCGTTCGCCGTTCGGGCGGCGCACCTGCAGGAAGCCGGCGCCGTTGATGGCCACGTCCAGCGCCTGGCTGGTGGTCTGCATATTGCCGTTGGTGAAGACTTTCTGGGTGCCGACCACGCGGGTACCGTTGCCGAGCTGGACGCCGTTCGAGACGGTGTTGTCCGCGCTCTGGGCGCCCGGCTGGGCGTCGACCTGGTAGAACAGGTCTTCGAACACGACGCGGTCGCGCTTGAAGCCGACGGTGTTGACGTTGGCCAGGTTGTTGGCGATCGCCTGCAGCTTGGCATCCTGTGCCTGCACGCCGGTCTTGCTGATCCACATTGCTGGATTCATGGGTACTCCTTCTGTATGTGGTGGCTTATGCGCCGATGAGGCGGTTGCCCGCCTCGTTCATGCTGTCGCTGGCCTTGAACATCTTCATCTGCATCTCGAAGCTGCGGTTCAGGCTCATCACGGCGACCATCTCTTCGATCGCCGACACATTGCTGCCCTCGAGGGCGCGGCCGCGCACGGAAACGTTCGGATCGGCCTCCAAGGGGTTGCCGTCGCGCGAGACGATCAGGCCGGCCTCGTTCTTGGTCAGTTGCGCGCCTTCGGCATTCACCAGGCGCAGCTTGTCGACCGGCTGCATCAGGGTCGCGCCTTCGGTCAGCACCGAGATGGTGCCGTCTGCGCCGATCTCGACCGCCTGGTGCGGCGGCAGGGTGATCGGGCCGCCTTCGCCCATCAGGGAATGGCCGTTCACCGACAGGGCGCCATTGGCGTCGATGTCGATGGCGCCGGCGCGGGTATAGGCTTCGCCCTCGCCGAACTGGACCGCGAGGTAGCCGGCGCCGCTGATGGCGACGTCGAGCGGACGGCCGGTCTCGCGCACCGCGCCGGCGCGGGTCGAGATGGTGTCGGCTTCGGTCTTGGCCAGGTGCATGCTGTCGTAGCCGTAGCCGTTCTGCATGGCCTGGGTGGCGGCGACTTCGAGGTTGGCGCGGAAGCCCGCGGTGTCGCTGTTGGCCAGGTTGTTGGCGTGCACCTGCTGCGAGCGCAAGGTGCGCTCGGCGCCGCTGACTGCCGTGAAGATCAGTTTATCCATGATGTTGGCTCAGGCCTTACAGGGCCTGCATCAGGGCCTGCATCATCTGGTTTTCGGTGGTGATGACCTTCGAGTTCGCCTGGTAGTTGCGCTGCGAGGTCATCAGGCCCACGAGTTCCGAGGTGATGTCGACGTTCGAGCCTTCCAGGGTGCCGGTCGAAAGCTTGCCGGCCAGGCCGATGCCCGGGGCGCTGTACAGCGGCGCGCCCGACGTGCTGTTGGCGACCCAGCTGGTGTCGCTGGTCTGGGCCAGGCTGCCTTCGTCCGGGAAGGTGGCGATGGCGAGGGTGCCGACGACCTGGCGCTGCTCGTTGCTGTACTTGGCGACGACCGAGCCGTCCTGGGCCAGTTCCACGCCCACGAAGCTGCCCGAGGCATAGCCGTCGCTGCGGTTGGTGGTGTTGGTCGCTTCGCCGGCCACGTGGGTGGTGCCGTCGTAGTCGAGCGTGAAGGCGACCGGATCGACGCCGGCGCCCGGGGTGAAGGTCAGTGCCTGGCTGGTGCCGGCCGGCAGTTCGCCCTTGGTATTGAAGGTCAGGGTCTTGGTGGTCGCGACCGGCGCGCCGCCGTCGAAGGCGTAGTGGACGGTGACGGTGTTGGCCGGGGTGGCGGCCTTGACGAAGTACTGCGACAGGGTGTGCTGGGTACCGACGGAGTCGTAGACGACCGACTGCTTCACCATATTGTAGCTCTTGTCGTTGGTCGCGTCGAAGGTCGCGACGGTCGGCGGAGTCCAGTCGTAGGACAGGTTGCCGACATAGGCGACCTTGGTGGTCGCGGTGGCCGGGATCTGGCCGGTCGGGATCTTGATGTCACCCATGACGCCCTGTGCGCCGCCCACGGTCGGGCCGTAGCCCTGCACGTTGCGGCCGGCGGTGTCGACCAGGTAGCCGTCCTTGTTGGCCGAGAAGATGCCGACGCGGGTGTACTGCATCACGCCTTGCGCGTCGCGGCTGGTGAAGAAGCCGCGGCCCTGGATCATGGCGTCCATGCTGCGGCCGGTATTGATCAGGCCGCCGTTCTGGGCGATGTTCTGGGTCAGCGAGGCGACTTCGACGCCGTTGGCGCTATCGCCGGCGTAGACCGAGGCGAAGTTGGCGCGGCTGCTCTTGAAACCGTAGGTGCCGGCGTTGGCGATGTTGTTCGAGACGGCTTCCAGTTGTTCGTTGATGGCCTGGATGCCCGACAGTGCGATATTGAAGCTCATGAAAAATCCTTTCAGTTAGCGGCCAGGGCGTTGGCCTTGCCGTTGAAGCCAGTCACGGCGAATGGGTCGACTTCGCCGATGCCGGCGACCTGCAGCACGACGCCGCCTCCGGCAGCCATGCGCACGCTGTCGAGGCGGGCCGTGACTTCGACCGCCGGTTTGCTGCCGTCCGATGCTTCGGCCTTGATGCTGTAGTTGCCCGGGGCCAGGCCCAGCGCAGCCGGATCGATGGTGAAGGGCAGGGCGCCGGCGCCGTGGGAGGGCAGGCTGATGCGGGTTTCCTTGCCGCCCGTATCGGTCAGGACCAGGCTGGTCGCGGTGCTGGTGCCGGACAGCTGGATATTGCCCTTGATCGTGTCGCCTCCCAGGCGCACGCGGCTGGTCTCGACCGAGACGTCGCTGCCGACCTGGGCGCCCATGGCCAGCACCTGGATGCTTTGCAGCACGCTGGCGCTGGCGCTGGTGGTCTGGGCCAGGTTCTGCAGCGCTTCGGTCTGCGACAGCTGCGAGAGCTGGTTCACGAACTGGCTCGGGTCCGAAGGCGCGAGCGGGTCCTGGTTGCGGATCTGGGCGACCAGCAGCTTGGTGAACATGTCCTTGTTCTCGCTGTTCGCGACGCCTGTGGCGTTGGTGGCGACGGCGTCGCTGGCCGGGCTCGAGGACGAAAAGCCGAAGGGGTTGGTAGCGTTCGTGGTAGCCATGGAATCAGCCCTCGCCCAGCTTCAGCAGGGAAGCCTGCATGTTCTTGATGCGGCCCATCACCTCGACATTGGTCTCGAAGGCGCGCGAGGCGGCCATCATGTCCGCCATCTCGGCCACTTCGTTGACGTTGGCGTAATAGACCATGCCGTCGGCGTCGGCTACCGGATTGTCCGGCTCGTACATCTTGCGCAGCGGCTCGCTCGACTGGACCACGTCCAGCACCTGCACGCGTGCGGCGCCGTCCTCGCCCATCACCGAGGCGAACACCGGCTTGCGCGCGCGGTAGCCTTCGGTTTCGGAGCCAGCCACGGCATTGGCATTGGCCAGGTTGCTGGCGATCGTGTTCAGGCGCACGGTCTGCGCCGCCATCGCCGAGCCGGCGATATTCGAAATGTCCTTGAAGCCCATTGTCAATTCCCTGGTTATTGGCCGCTGATGGCCTTGGCCAGGCCGCGCAGCTTCATATTGATGAAGGTGAGGCTGGTCTGGAAGTCGGAAGCGTTCTGCGAGAACGCGGCCTGCTCGACGCCGATCTCGACGGTGTTGCCGTCGGCGCTCGGGTGGAAGGGCACGCGGTACAGCGGTTCTTCGCCGGACAGGGTTGGCGCGCCCGCTTCCGCATCGATCTGCTCCTGCAGGGCCGAGGCGAAGTCGATGTCGCGCGCGGTATAGCCCGGCGTGCTTTCGTTGGCGATATTGGCAGCCAGCACGCGCGTACGTTCGGCGCGCAGCTGGAGCGCGTCGGCGTGCACGCCCAGGGCGTCCTTGAAATTAATCGTCATTGTCGATCCTCTGTCGGTGAACTGCGGATGTTTCGATAAAATGGGCGCTTCACGACCCTCTATTTAACAATGATTGCTTTCCGTACGGCAACCTCTGCCATTGTAACCTGTCTTTTCTGTGCCACAAGCGACGCTGCTCAACCTATTTCCTTGGCGATAGAACAAGCTGCCCGTGGACAAATTGACAAACAACTGCTAAGCAGCGGCTTGTCGGAGCCGCAAGTCGAGCTCAATGTGCTCAGCGCGCGTCCGCCGCCGCCCTGCAGCGCGCCGGTCGAGATCGAGGCGCTCGACACCCGCCAGTTCGCCCGCATGCGCTTCCTGGCCCGCTGTCCCGCCACGAGCGGCGCACCGGGCTGGCGCCACGATGTCGTGGTGCGCGCCCGGGTCTCGGCGGTGGTGGCCGTCGCCGCGGCGCCGATCAGGCCCAACGAGACGATCGGCAACGAACACGTCACCCTCGAGCGGCGCGACGTCACGCTGGTGGGCGATGCGATCGGGGCGCCCGAGCTGGCGCTGGGCCAGACCAGCCGGCGCAGCCTGCGCGCCGGCGAGATCCTGCGTTCCAGCCAGCTGGCGGCGCCGCTGGTGGTCAAGCGTGGCGACCAGGTGCAGATGGTGGCGCGCATCGAGGGTATCGAGGTCAGCATGGCCGGCGAGGCGCTGGACCCGGGCGCGAACGGCGCCGTGGTGCGTGTGCGCAACGCGACGAGCGGGCAGGTGGTGCGCATGCGGGTGTCCGGCGCCGGCACGGTCGAGCCGCTCGACATGCCGGCGGCCAGCCGCCGATGAGTTAGTCGCCCGAACCCTGCAATTTCGTGGCCAGCCGCGCCAGTTTGGCGGCGTAGGCCGGGTCGGTGGCGTAGCCGCCGCGCGCCAGGCCGCGCGCGAAGGCCTGGGCGTCGCTGCCCACGTTCAGGGCGCCCTTGTAGCGCGGGTTATCGGCCAGCATCTGGGCGTAATCGCGGAAGGCCGCGCCCGCGTCCGGGTAGGAGCGGAAGCGCTCGCGCGTCTTGATGGCGGCGCCGCCCACGTATTCGGTGGTGGCCGATTCGCTCACGGCGCCATCCCAGTTGGCGCCGGCCTTGATGCCGAACAGGTTGTGGCTGGTGGCGCCGCTGCCGTTCTTCAGGGGCTGCTTGCCCCAGCCCGATTCCAGCGCCGCGTGGGCGGACACCAGTTCCGGGGCCACGCCGAGCTGGGCGGCGGCTTGCTGGGCGTACGGCGCGATGCTTTCCAGGAAAGCCTGCTGTTCGGGCGTGGTGGCGCCACCGCCACCGGGCGCCTCGACCTCGGTCTCGCCACTGATCAAGCCGTTGGCGCGGGCGCGCCACATGGCGCCTTCGGCCGTCAAGGCCGCCGCGCCGCTGCCGGCATCGCCGTCGCCGTTCTGGATATACGTCGCGACTTCGCCCTGCACCTCGCTGAACATGCTGCCGAAGCCGGCGCCCTTGCCCGCGCCGCCGCCGATGGCCGCGGTAGGGCGGGTGGCGGCGGTCGGCGCCGTCGGGCTCAGGGCCGGCGTGGTGAAATCAGCGTGGCGCATAGATGCCGTCCTCTCCGTGCAGCACGCGCTGCATCACCGTGTACTGTTCGGCCAGCAGGCTGCCGTTGCGGGTCGTCGCTTCCTTGCAGGCCTGGACGGTGCGTTCCAGGTCGGACCAGGCGGCGCTGAAGGCGGCCTGGGCCTGGCTCGGGAGGGTCGCGATGTAGCGCGCCATGGTGCCCTCGTCGCCCAGCAGAGCGCGCACCAGCGAAACGCGCTGCTGGCGCCGCGCTTCCATGGCGTCGAGCAGGGGCGTGAGCCGTTCGGCCAGCACGCCCAGCTCGCTGCTGGCGTGGCGCAGGGCGGCCTCGAACTGGCGCTCGAGCAGGGCCAGCACTTCGGCGCTGTCGCGCACGTCGGCCTGGACGCCGTCGGCCAGCACGGCCTGCGCCTGCTGTCGGGTCATGCGGCTCATCCGCGGCCTCCGCCGTGGAAACGCTGGATCAGGCCGGCGAGGCGGCCGGCGTCGAACGGCAGCTCGCCCTTGGCGAGAAGGTCGCGCAGCTCGGCCACGCGGGCCGCATCGAAGTCGGGCATCGCGGCCAGGGCCCTGGCGGCAGGCTGCAGCACTTCCGATTGCAGGGCCGGTGCGGCGGACGCCGCTGCCGCAGGCCGTCACGGT
>Ga0209023_10006010_pt1 | contig 12999 bp, 14 predicted proteins | sample LakOneMetagenome_FD_187468 | JGI IMG/M metagenome (GOLD analysis project Ga0209023, IMG submission 187468) | Freshwater and sediment microbial communities from Lake Erie, Canada (SPAdes) (version 2) | ecosystem: Environmental > Aquatic > Freshwater > Lentic | place: Lake Erie, Canada... | reverse complement strand
TGGAAAATGCTTGCAATTCACAACACAAATTTCCAGGTAACATATCCTATCACCAGGCAAGCCACAACTATACCGAGGTTAGTCATGAAATTACTCGAATTTTTTGGTTTGCCTGCACTGCTTGCGGCCGTTTTTACATCTGCCATAACTCTGTTTTTTGTTTTGTTGTTTTTTGAATATTGATTAAGAACTTATTGTGTGCGTTTGCAAAGATATAGGTAGCACCCAAAAAAACAATTTTGAATGATAAAAATATTTTTCAAATATAGTGGTTTAAACTTACGGTGTTCAAAAAGGTTTGTTATGTTTTGTTTAATTCCGTTTCTGTAACGAAAACAGCCCGAAATTATTGCTGCCTATATCCATAAAAATTATACCCTTAAAGAGAACTGCCGAACATAAAAAAACCGCCCCTTCTGAACATAGACGTATTTCTGAGCCATTTCCTTTGTAATTTTGCTCACTATTTTTAAAATAAAGGATCCAACGATGAATTTTAACCCCTGGCACGCCGTAAGCTATGGCGAAAATGTGCCCAACACCGTAAATGCAGTAATTGAAATACCCCGTAACTCAAGGGCAAAGTACGAATTAGACAAGGAAACCGGTATGCTCCGTTTGGATCGCGTATTGTACTCTTCTATATACTACCCTGCTAACTACGGTTTTGTACCACAAACATACTGCGACGACAATGACCCGCTGGACATATTAGTTCTTTCCCAGGTAGACATGCAGCCGCTATGTCTCGTCGAAGCCAAAATAATAGGTGTAATGCGCATGTTCGACCAGGGTGAAGCCGATGATAAACTCATCGCCGTTTGTGCCAATGACATGAGCGTGGCCCATTACAACGATATTACAGAGTTACCGCCGCATTTCATACTGGAATTGCGCCATTTCTTCGAAGAATACAAAAGGCTGGAAGAGAAGGAAGTAAGAGTAGAAGAGTTCCAGAATGCGCGCCTGGCAAAGAAAATACTCCAGCATAGCATCAATGACTACAAGACCAAATTCGGCTCAGTTAAATAGTATTTATATATATTTACAAGTTTGTCAATAAAATCAGCCTCATGAACGCAACTACAATACTAGGCTTACTCATTATCGGCCTGGCATCCGGCCTGCTCAGCAGTATGGTAGGTATCGGTGGCGGAACGATCATCGTTCCTGCGCTTGTGTTCTTGCTGGCCATGAGCCAGAAAACAGCGCAAGGAACGTCTTTGGCGATGCTATTGCCGCCCATAGGCGTATTTGCAGTGATGAACTACTATAAAGCGGGCTACGTCGATTTCAAAATTGCAGGCATACTGTGTATATCCTTCATTTTGGGCAGCTACTTTGGTAGTAAACTCGCCCTGAATCACCAAAAATCCTTTTTAAAACGGATTTTTGGTGTCTTTCTGATGATAATAGCAGTGAAGTACCTCTTTTTCAGTAAATAAAAACTAACTAATTACTTACACAATTCATACCGGCAATGCGAACGAAGATCAAGGACATTTTACAAAAGGACGGATTTGATTATAAAGTAAATGTAAAAGGATGGGTACGCTCCTTTCGCAATAACCAGTTCATAGCCCTAAATGATGGTTCATGCATTGGCAATATACAGGTAGTAATAGGCCTTGATACCGATGAAACGATCATAAAAAAGATCAACACCGGCGCTTCTGTAAGCGTTGATGGCACCGTCATTGCATCGCTGGGCAAGGGCCAGAAAGTAGAGATAAAAGCAGATAGCATCACTATCCTTGGCGAGTGTGATCCTGAGCAGTTCCCGTTGCAGTTGAAGAACCGCCCAAGCCTTGAGTACTTGCGCGAAATTGCGCATCTGCGTTTCCGCACCAATACATTTGGAGCTGTGTTCCGTATACGTCACACCCTTGCATATGCAGTGCATAAGTTCTACAACGATCGTGGATTTGTGTATCTGCACACGCCCATCATCACCGCTTCAGATGCAGAAGGTGCGGGCGAAATGTTCAACGTAAGCACGCTGCCTGCCGGCAACCCGCCAAAAAACGAAGACGGAAGCATAGACTATAAAGAAGATTTCTTTGGCCGTTGCACTAACCTTACGGTAAGTGGTCAGCTGGAAGCTGAGCTGGGCGCTATGGCGCTGAGTGAGGTATATACTTTCGGCCCTACGTTCCGTGCTGAAAACTCCAATACAGCCCGTCACCTGGCAGAGTTCTGGATGATAGAACCGGAAGTAGCGTTCAATGACATCAACGACAACATGGATCTCGCCGAAGATTTCATCCAGTATGTCATAAAATATACGCTGGATAACAACCGTGAGGACCTCGAATTCCTTGCACAAAGGCTGGCAGACGAAGAAAAACAAAAACCAACCAACGAGCGCAGCGAATTAGGACTGATAGAGAAACTGGAAATTGTGCTCAACAATAAGTTTGAGCGCATCACTTATACTGACGCTATCAACATACTCCTTGAATCGCCTGCTTATAAGAAAAAGAAATTCAAGTATGATGTTCAATGGGGCATCGACCTGCAAAGTGAGCATGAACGCTACCTGGTAGAAAAGCATTTCAAAAAACCGGTGATCGTTACCGGCTACCCGAAAGACATCAAGGCTTTCTACATGCGCCAGAACGATGACGGAAAGACAGTAGCTGCTATGGATATACTTGTTCCCGGAATAGGCGAGCTGGTTGGCGGTTCCCAAAGAGAGGAAAGACTGGAAAACCTCACACAGCGTATGAAGGAAATGCACATCCCTGCAGAAGAGATGTATTGGTATTTGGATACTCGACGCTTCGGCACCGTACCGCACGCCGGTTTCGGGCTTGGTTTTGAGCGCCTGGTACTATTCGTTACCGGCATGACCAACATCCGCGACGTAATACCATTCCCACGTACACCAAAGAGCGCAGATTTTTAATAAAATATATTAACCGGCAGTAGCCCCTGTAGCAACAGCACCTCCAGCTGTCACTACAGGGGTTCTTCTTTACAGAAAAAGCTATTAGCTTTATAGCAGCTTCAACTTCCTGCTACCGGGCATGAAAACACCAGGGATACTGTTATTAATTTTACTATTGTTGTCAGGCGATCTGCTTGCGCAAAACGCACCGCATTTCCAGCACATCAATGTAGAGGACGGCCTCTCTCAGAGTTCCGTAAATAACATTTTCCAGGACGCGCATGGCTTTATCTGGTTTGCTACAGGCGATGGATTGAACAGGTATGACGGGAAAGATTTCATCAGCTACAAAAGCAGGATGAATGATACTACCTCATCCATGAAAGATCGCAACATTAATTCTTTCCTGTTTGAAGACCGCTACAACAGGATATGGTTTAGTTCAGATGCAGGAATATCTTATCTGGATATAAAAAAACACAGAACAAAGGTTGTTTTAGACAAGTACTCAGCGGCATGCTCGGGTGTGCTGCTCGGCATCAGCAACGACACGCTTTGGCTGGCCGTACCCACCCGTGGCGTATACGCTATTGACCTCCCGACATTGACAACCCACGTATATCTGTTTACTGACAAACTGCATCTGTCACACGAAACCGGAGCCATATATTCCGGTGTTGTTCAAAAAAATGGCATTTGGATATGCGATCAGGGCGGCCTGCTGTACTTCGATAGAGTAACTAAAAAAGACACACGCAAATTTGTAAAGCGGGATCTTAACTACGCCATGCTGCTAAAAAACGGGAAGCTGCTGATAAGCGCATCAAAAGGCGTTTACCAATACAATACTGCAAATGACAGCGCTCAGTTCACAGCAATAACAGGAAGCGATGGCAAGCCATTAGCCTGGAACAGGTCTATTGAAGATGAAGCAACCGGAATTGTATACGTAGGAGAACATACCGGTGGCCACATCTGCAAATTTAATACCGACAACCTTTCCCACGAAATATCTTATCTGCAATCAAGCAGCGTAAACACTCTTTTCATCGACAGGTCGCGAAATCTTTGGATCGGCACGGATGGTAATGGCGTCTTTAAACTCGATATTAAAAAACCTAAATTTCACGGCCTCACCGTTAAAGAAATAGACAATGACGCAAGCGAAAACGGATACATGGTCAAAAGTATTTATCGTGACGCAAACGGAAAAATATGGATGGGCGTCGTTAATCGCGGACTCGTCATATACGATCCGGTAACCAAAAAGATCGAAGATCTGCATGCCACCAATGATCCGGCAGTACTTATCAGCACCATAAAAAAAGACTCATCAGGTAGTGTACTGGTGGCTGCAGGCGAAAAAATAATATGGTTTGATGAAATAACCCATAAAATAACCAATAGCACTGCAATAACATATCCCTTTTCCCTGTCTCCATTGCCATCAGTTATTTACTCAGTGCTTGAGTGGAAGATGGGGCACTATATGATCGGCACTAATATCACCTTCTCAACTTTATGGAGAGATGGCAACAAATTCAATACCCGGGCTTTTGGTGATGACTCCCTCATATCCCACTGGTATTATAACATAAGTGATGCCGGCAATGGCAATATGTATCTCGGATTGAGAGATGGCTTTGTAAAAATGCGGATGTTAACAGATACCACATACGAACTACTCGACAATGGATTCCGCAATATGCCAATCCGGCACTTCTACAAAAGCAGCACCACACCTATAGTGTGGATAGCGTCAGAGCAGGGCCTGATCGCCTACAACGAGCAAACCCACAAACACAAAGTATTCGACGAACGGACCGGCCTTTCAAATAGCTTCGTCTACTCCATTCTCGCCCAGGATGACAGCACCTTCTGGATCAGCACGAATAAAGGAATCCATAAAATAAAAGTACATTACAATGGTGATGCCATACCTCAGGCAAGTTTCACAGGGTTCACCGTTAATGACGGCCTGCAGTCAAACGAATTTAACACAGGCGCTTATCTGAAAGATAAAGACGGCACCATGTACTTTGGTGGAATAGCAGGCATCAACTGGTTTCATCCCCGCGATATAGAAATAAATCCATTCAAAGCCATTCCTGCAATATCAGCTATATATGTAGACGACAGCATGTATGCAGGCGATACTGCCACTTTCATTCATAACCTTGAACTCCCATACACGAAGAATACTATCAGTTTTGACCTGAGAGCCCTTGAATTCACACAGCCCGGGCAAAATATACTTGCTTACCGCCTCGACGGCGTTGATAAGGATTGGGTGTATACTACAAACAATAAAGTACGTTACTCAGCGCTTCCAGCCGGCACATATACATTCAGGCTTAAAGCCAGCAACAATGATGGCGTATGGAATAACGAACCGCTTTTACTGACAATAACCATACACCCACCCTACTGGCAAACCTGGTGGTTTCGGTCATTGGTTATCGCAGCAATAATATTCATCGGCTACCTGGTGGTCCGTTACTACATAAGGCTTAGGATAAAGGCACGTACCCTTGAGCTGGAAAAGCAGCAGGCCCTTTACATGGAACGGCTACGCATTTCCAAAGACGTGCATGACGATCTTGGTTCGGGCCTTTCAAAAATATCCCTCATTGCCGATATTGCGCAGAAGAAAACGGCAGGAGATCAGCGGCTGGGAAATGACATCAGAAATATTTCTGCCGTTTCAAAAGAGCTGGTAGAAAATATGCGCGACCTAATCTGGGTGCTGAACCCCGAAAATACCTCACTCGAACAATTGGTTTCAAGGCTCAGGGAGTATTGTGCTGACTATCTTGAAAACATCCCTGTAGATCTGCAACTTGATTTCCCGGCCCATGTTCCTGACCTCCGTATAAACAGGGAAGTGCAACGCAACATATTCCTCACCGTGAAGGAAGCTATAAACAACTGCATCAAACATGCAGATGCGTCTGAAATAAAGATCAGGCTGGCGCTCGACAATGGTACATTATCAGTTGCCATTACTGACAACGGAAATGGATTTGACAGCGGCCACCTGAAAGGTAGCGGTAATGGCCTGAGAAATATGAAACAGCGTATGGAGTCTATCGGGGGCTCTTTCACCCTCAGTTCGTCGCCTGGCAACAGTACACAAGTCACCATCACCATTGCGCTGAACAGGCTGCATGCGGAACAAATACCACTTTAGTGTAATTGCACAGGCTTTGTCATTCATTATCTTTACTTTCACTTTAACCCCAAATGGACATCACAGTTGCCATAGTCGAAGATCAGAAAGACACTCGTAAAATGCTCTCCATTCTCATCAATGGAAGCGAAGGCTACGAATGTGTCGCCACTTTCGAAAATGGAGAAGATGCAATTGCCCGCATACCCCAATTGGCTCCAGACGTTGTAATGGTCGACATCCACTTGCCCGGCGTATCAGGCATTGAGTGCGTGCATCAATTAAAAGCCTTTTGCCCCGGCACGCAGTTCATTATGTGCACCTCGTTGGAAGATGCAGACAATATCTTTAATGCGCTGCAGGCAGGTGCAACAGGCTATCTTACTAAGTCTACCCCGCCGCAGAAAATACTGGAAGCTATTATTGATGCGCACAACGGAGGCTCGCCTATGAGCAGCCAGATAGCCCGCAAAGTGATCAATTATTTTCAACAGCCACCCGTGAAAAAGAATGATGAACTGGATAAATTATCAGCCCGTGAGCAGGAGATACTGCAATACCTATCCAAAGGGTATCGCTATAAGGAAATAGCTGCCCTATTGTTCATCAATATTGAAACGGTACGCAAGCATATTCACAACATTTACGAAAAGTTGCAGGTTGGTTCCCGTACAGATGCTTTAAACAAAGCCTACGCTAAGAAATAACACATCAACCATTTTCTTTTGCATTTCTTTGACAATCAAATGTGCTGAAAATCGTAATTTTGCAGCAATGAATTGGATAGACATTACGACCGAAGCGCAGTTAGACGAAATAAAAGAACAAAGCAAGCAACAACCTGTAGTCATATTTAAGCACAGTACCCGCTGCTCAATAAGCAGCATGGCAAAAAGCAGGCTGGAACGTGAAAAACCAGTAGATAATGTTGCGTTCTATTATTTAGACCTCATCCGCTATCGTCCTATCTCCAACAAGGTAGCCGAAGTATTTCAGGTGCATCATGAATCACCCCAGGTACTGATCATAAAAAATGGCGACTGTATTTACGACGAAAGCCACAACGGCATCAGCATGCAGGACATCGCAGAACAAAGTGTAGGAGCCTGATATCTCTAGAATCTCCAAAATTCAAAACCCACGGTTGCAACCGTGGGTTTCTTATTAACAAAACAATTTAACGGTTTCACCACAAATTCCAAATTCCAAATTCCCGAAAACCTAAATAGCCTTCCCCTTCCATCTCCCGCTGCTCAGGTATATGCCGGATGCGATAAGCAATGTGCTCCAATACACAAATTCAGAGCCCCAGCACAGGTATAGCGGGCTATGCCAGCGACTTATGATGAAGTAGCAGTACACCAGGTAGCTGCCTACACAGGTTATTTCCATTGTCAGGTTCACGAGGGTATTGCCTGTCCCAACTACCCCGTTAAAAACCACCGTCGATAACGACATAATGAGCATTGCCACCACTATCACCCTCAGGCTCGGTATAGCAAACAGGATCAGGTCCATATCATTGGAATAAATAGACAGGAACTCCTTTGAAAATAGCAGCAACAGACCGCACAATATCACCGCATACAGCAGGCTTAGCTTGCATATCCTTATAATAATAGGCATTACCTCCCTTTGCCTGCCCTGCCCTATAAGATTACTCACCATCGTATTGCAGGTTGTCGCCAGTGCCCATGTACCCACACCCGCTATCCCGAAGATATTACGCAATACCTGCGATGCCGCCAGCGATTGTGGCCCCAGGTGTTCAATAAAAAAGAAAAAGATCAGCCATCCGCCTATGCTGAACATGAACTGAACAATGAGCGGTGACGCCACCTTAAGCGTTCGCTGCGACAGGCCCACGTCAAAATGCAAATGATGTTTAATAGGATAATCCTTATGCAGTTTATGATAGAAGAACAAACCAACCATAGCCAGGCAATAGAACACCTCTGCAATTACAGAAGATACTGCCGCACCCATAAAACCCATATTAGGGAAGCCACCCTTACCGAATATGAGTAGATAATCTAAAACAATATTGACCACCGTAGCTACCAGCGATCCGTAGATCAGCAACCTCGATTTGTTCACCGAGATAAAGAAGGAACTCAAAAGCTGTGTCAGCATCAGGAACGGCAGTCCCCATATTCTTATATACACAAAGTTCACACTCATGCCAAAGTTGTCACTATCGTGCAAGCTATAACTGAATAGTAAAGGAGAAATCCACAAAGTAAGCAACATCAGTCCCAGCGAAAACAACACCGCAAGCATACTGCCATTGGTGAGCAGTTGTGCCAGGCCCTTCTTATCACCCTCACCTGCACGCCGCGCCATCTGTATTTGCATGCCGCTGCTCAGCCCGTACCCTATCATCGAAAGGATAAGGTAAAACACACCTGTGATTCCATTCACCCCTAACTCCCGCTCCCCCAGCCTGCCCAGGAAAACCGTATTAGTGAAAAAATTCAACTGCGGTATCAACAGCGCCAGGGAAATTGGTGCTGCCAGTTTAATGATCTGCTTATTTGTTGCCGAAACGCCGAGTTGATCCATAATACTACATAACTGCCAAACCTCACTTGACCGGCTGGCTGCTAGGGGGTGCGAAAATAGCTTAATCTTTACACTTACAGTTTAAGCAGTACAACAACTATCATAATATGCAAATAATCAAATTCTATTAATTCTAAAATTCCGAAAATTCTGATTCCGGACTAAATTCTGATTCAGAACTGCAAATTTTACTACATTTACCGCTGTATTTCCATGGCTAATAATAATAACAATACGTTCGAACAGGTGTACAATGTGCAGGAAGATGATTCCATTTCATCCCGTGTCGCATTGGTGGTGTGTGTTTTAGTGCAGCGGGGCATTGTAATAGCAGGTTTCAGTATTACAAAAGAGCTCCTTACCATTCACTATACCGGTTATAAAAAGAGCAAACCCATCTGGGACCTCGACTTCTTTGAGCATGTCATTTCACAAGAGCCGTTACTTGGAGTGCGCGAAATGATAAAAGGCGTATTCATTTGCAGCGAAAAGAACATCATCGTTCCCGATGCATTATATGATGAGAAGGAAGCAAAAAAATGGCTGGATCGCATCCACTATACAGAAGTAAAAGATGCTGTTGATGCCTTTACCCTCGAAGAAGATAAAGCTAAATACCTCCATGCGGTCCCGGTAAAGATCACCGAGCTCATTAAAATAAACTTCAGGAAAGCGCCCATATTGCCGCTGGCCAATTATCATTTCAAGAATACCCGCCAGCAAAGCCTGTACCTGCAGTGCTGCATTACCAACGAACAGGTATGCGCTACCCTGCACAACTACAGCCAGTTACTATGGCACCGCGTATTCGATTACACATGCGCAGAGGATATCGCCTATGAGATAAAACACTTGTGCATGGAGAACAACATCTCCCCGTCCAAGATATCCATGATGTGCAATACCATCAGCGCTGCAGAGCATGAAATCCTGAATGAACTTTCACAATATTTCCCGGGCATAAAATCCGGTAACGGCCGTACCATGAGCGCCCCGTGGGACGCTCCTATGGCTTTGGCGCATCAACTTTTGGAATGCGTATCGTAGGCGGCACATTCGGGGGCAGAAGGTTCAGTCCGCCGGCAAAGATACCGGCCAGGCCTACCACAGAGGTGGCCAAGGAAGGCCTGTTCAATATGCTCAACAATTCTATGGACTTCGAGGGTATAAAAACACTCGACCTTTTTGGCGGCACCGGCAGCATCAGCTACGAGCTCGCATCACGCGGCGCCGCAGACCTTACACTTATAGAGCGCGACCTCACCACCATAGAATTTATCAAAAAGACGGTCAAAGAACTGGACATACAAGACATAGTGCACATCATTCGCGGCGATGTATTCAAATACATGAAGCAGTGCACAGAGCAATATAATTTCATCTTTGCAGGCCCGCCTTATGCGCTCGACAATATTGACGAGATCCCTAAGCTGGTATTCGAAAAGCAACTATTGCTGCCCGGTGGCATATTCGTCCACGAGCATACCCCGCGAAACGATTACCAGAAGCATCCTAATTTTATGCGTATAAAGAACTACGGCACAACAGTATTCACTTTCTTCATTCAACCAACTACATAATATGGAACGCATCTGTCTTTTCCCCGGCACCTTCGACCCCATTACCCTTGGGCATGTAGATGTTATTGAGCGGGCCGTTTCCTTGTTCGATAAGCTGGTGATAGGCGTAGGTATGAATGCGTCAAAGCAACCCATGTTCACAGTGGAACAGCGCACGGGCTGGATACAGGACATTTTTAAGAATGACCCGCGTATAGAAGTAACGGGCTATGAAGGCCTGACTGTTGACTTCTGCCGCAAGATAAATGCACACTACATACTTCGTGGCATCCGCTATATCAGCGACTTCGAATACGAAAAAGCTATTGCTGACATGAACCGAATGCTGGTGCCTGATATCGAGACCATATTCCTTACCTGTTCTCCACTATATTCCACCATATCCTCCACCCTCGTCCGCGATGTAATTCGCAACAACGGCAACGCAGGTATGTTCTTACCTAAGGAAGTGAAATTCTAATGACAGCTACTTTATAAAATCGAAATGGGCATTTAGATATGCAGGATTGCTTGCGCCCGTCCTTAGCCTCTGAAATGTCTGCATCGGCCCTTTGGTTACAAAAAGATTGGTTAGCCATGCCGGCACAGAACCTCCGGGGTCAAACTGTACGGTATACACAACGCTCTGCAGGTGGTCGTTAACTTTAGTTATATCCCAATGAGCCAGGGAATACCTTACACGCACCAGGCCCTTGTTGATTGGCATCAGGTTAGGCTCCGCGCGGGAATCTATTGTTATCAGGTTCGGATTCACCTGGTTCACAGTGAAGTGTGCTATATAATCCCTGTTAGTACACGGCCACGGCACATCCACTTCAGAATAGAATATTATTTCATTGTCTCTTACTTTCTGGAATAACCTCGATGACTTTGTATTGTACACCCACTGTGGCTGCTTATCTATATCCAGCAGAAAAGCTATAAGTTGTGATGGGGTAGCATTTACTGTGAACTCTGCTTTTATCGACTTGAAACAGGAATTATCAACAGTTGCGGTATATACTTTAATACCCTCTTCTTCCCTTTTCAGCACCCACTTGGTCTGTGCGTTGGCTACTATGCTCAGCATAGGCAGCAGCAGTAAAAGAATGAGTCTGGGCATAAACAATTATTTTAGCCTGCATGAACTTCACTAACTCCCCTTCCGTTCCATTGCCTTATACCTGTTGAAGCGCTGTGTCTCTGACACCAACCGCTTGAGTAATAAATAAAGCACCACACCATCATCTATCCACCCCAGCACCGGTATAAAATCCGGTATCAGGTCAAAAGGAAAAACAATATACGCAATTGCTAATATAGTTACCATTAATGTTAATCCCGACATACGATATTGGCCGCTCAGCACCTCACGGATCATCTGCCACAGTGTTCTACGGTTCCGGAACAATTGAAATCCATGACGGATGTTCGCTACCGGCCGTGCTGATGTAATTTTCGACATCATCTCTATTTTGATGTAAAGTTACCCGCCATCATGTTGCAGGGCTGTTAAGGGAATGATGGGAAAAAGTTAACTTTAATAAAGCTACTCACAACCTATCAACTCATTACCCTTGCCACCCTTAGCACCTCTCTTATTGCCTCATAGGTCTTGGCAGCCAGCGGCGGCAGTTCCTCCTTGGTCACCCAGCGGGCTTCCAGTATATTTTCCTCCTTCTGTGGCATTAACTTATCTGTCGATAAACCCTTCATCTTATACCAGGCTGTCCGTTTCAGCATATGCTCACCACGTAGTGTATAAATATGATACGTATCGCAAATTTTTTCGTTTAACGTCAGGTGCTCCAGTCCTGTTTCTTCCTTCACTTCTCGCAGGGAACAGTCTTCTATCGACTCGCCCTCATCCAACTTACCCTTTGGCAGGTCCCATTTCCCCCTTCTGAATATCATCAAGATGGCTCCATGCTCATTATAAGCTATCCCGCCACCCGCATCCAGTGGCTGGTACATGCTATGCAATGTTTCAGTAAGTGCCTTTTCAGAATCTCCTTCTATTATCGCCCCTGTCACGCTATCTTTGCCCATTTCGGCAACTGCGCCCGTCATATTAGCGGCCGTAGCGCCGGCAAACATACTATACGATGCAGCCGCAGGCTGACTACTTATATACGCAGCCTTATCCGTTGTCAGAATTAAGGGCTTGTCATTAAAATATATCTTCTGTGAAAAACTCATGTCCTGCAATATAGTCGAAGTTGATAAAATAAATCCTTTAATACAACGCTTTTTGGCCGCGTCTTTTTACTTTTGACCCTATTATGAGCACTCCAAAGCAGTTCGCAACGAAATTATTACAAATTAAGGCGCTACAGATCAACCTCGAAAAACCATACACATGGGCTTCCGGCTGGCATTCTCCTGTATATTGCGACAACCGCAAGGTACTGTCGTTCCCTTATGTAAGAGATTTCGTAAAGAGTGAGCTGGCTAACATGATCCTCGACAAATTTCCCGATGCTGAGGTGATAGCTGGTGTAGCGACAGCGGGCATACCACATGGTGTTATGGCTGCCGATCTGCTCAAATTACCATTCATTTATGTTCGTGCCAAGCCAAAGGAACACGGTATGGGCAACCAGATAGAAGGTGTCCTCGAAAAAGGCCAGAAAGTAGTGGTGGTGGAAGACCTCGTCAGCACAGGCAAAAGCAGCCTCCAGGTCGTAGATGTATTGCGCGAGCAAGGTGCCGATGTACTTGGCATGTGTGCACTCTTCACTTATGGCTTCCCTACAGCCGATGAAGCTTTTGCGAAAGCGGGGTTGCCGTTATACACTATCAGCAACTACACTGCCCTT
>Ga0209023_10006009_pt1 | contig 13002 bp, 9 predicted proteins | sample LakOneMetagenome_FD_187468 | JGI IMG/M metagenome (GOLD analysis project Ga0209023, IMG submission 187468) | Freshwater and sediment microbial communities from Lake Erie, Canada (SPAdes) (version 2) | ecosystem: Environmental > Aquatic > Freshwater > Lentic | place: Lake Erie, Canada | collected... | reverse complement strand
CACCGACCGCGCCACCATCGCCAACATGGCCCCGGAATACGGCGCGACCATGGGCTTCTTCCCGGTGGACGAAGCAACCGTCGACTACTTCCGCGGCACCGGCCGTACCGAAGCCGAACTGGCAGCCTTCGAAGGCTACTACAAGGCGCAGGGCATGTTCGGCATCCCGCAAGCCGGCGAGATCGACTACACCCGCGTGCTCGAACTCGACCTGTCGACCGTCACCCCGTCGCTGGCCGGTCCGAAGCGTCCGCAAGACCGTATCGAACTGGGCTCCGTGAAGAACACCTTCACCGACCTGTTCAGCAAGCCGACCACCCAGAACGGTTTCAACAAGTCGCCGGACGACCTGCACAAGGTCTACGAGACCACCAACGGCGTGCGCGTGAAGAACGGCGACGTCCTGATCGCCGCGATCACCTCCTGCACCAACACCTCGAACCCGAGCGTGCTGCTGGCGGCCGGCCTCTTGGCCAAGAAAGCAGTCGAGCGTGGATTGACCGTGGCGCCGCACATCAAGTCCTCGCTGGCTCCCGGCTCGCGCGTCGTCACCGAGTACCTGACCGCCGCCGGCCTGCTGCCCTACCTGGACAAGCTGGGCTTCGGCGTGACCGCCTACGGCTGCACCACCTGCATCGGCAACGCCGGCGACCTGACCCCGGAACTGAACGCCGCGATCGTCGACAACGACATCGTCGCTTCGGCCGTCCTGTCGGGCAACCGTAACTTCGAAGCGCGTATCCACCCGAACATCCGTTCGAACTTCCTGGCCTCGCCACCGCTGGTCGTCGCCTACGCGATCGCCGGCAACATGACCCGCGACCTGATGTCCGAGCCGCTCGGCAAGGATAGCAACGGCGTCGACGTCTACCTGGGCGACATCTGGCCGTCGTCGCAGGAAATCGGCGAACTGATGCGCTTCGCGATGAACTCGGAAGTGTTCCAGAAGAACTACGCCGACGTGAAGGGCAACCCGGGCGCCCTGTGGGAGCGTGTGTCCTCGACCGAAGGCCAGGTCTACAACTGGCCTGAATCGACCTACATCGCCGAGCCGCCGTTCTTCAGCGACTTCGAGATGACCCCGAAGGCCGCCGCCACCGGCATCACCGGCGCGCGCGCACTGGGCGTGTTCGGCGATTCGATCACCACCGACCACATCTCGCCGGCGGGTTCGATCAAGGAAGACGGTCCGGCAGGTAAATGGCTGAAGGACCACGGCGTCCTGAAGGCCGACTTCAACTCCTACGGCTCGCGCCGCGGCAACCACGAGATCATGATGCGCGGCACCTTCGCCAACGTGCGCATCAAGAACAAGATGATCCCGGCCAAGCCGGACGGTTCGGCAGTCGAAGGCGGCATCACCATCCACCAGCCGTCGGGCGAACAGCTGTCGATCTACGACGCGGCGATGAAGTACGTGGCGGAAGGCACCCCGACCATGATCTTCGGCGGCGAAGAATACGGCACCGGCTCCTCGCGCGACTGGGCGGCCAAGGGCACCCAGCTGCTGGGCGTGAAGGCCGTGATCTGCCGTTCCTTCGAGCGCATCCACCGCTCGAACCTGGTGGGCATGGGCGTGCTGCCGCTGCAGTTCATCGGCAACGACAGCGTCGAGTCCCTGGGCATCACCGGCAAGGAAACCTACGACCTGAAGGGCCTGGAAGGCGAGATCAAGCCGCAGCAACTGGCGACCCTGGTGATCCACCGCGAAGGCGGCGAAGCGCAGGAAGTCAAAGTGCTGCTGCGTATCGACACCCCGATCGAAGTCGACTACTACAAGCATGGCGGCATCCTGCCGTTCGTGCTGCGCCAGCTGCTGGCTGCGTAATTGGAAGGCCCGCTAGCGCGGGTCTCGCCAAACGAAAAGGCCGGAGCCCGCGAGGGTTCCGGCCTTTTTTTGTCGTTGGAGCGAGACGCTACGCAGCGGTATAGCCGCCATCGACACTGAACACGGCGCCCGTGGTGAACGAGCTGCTGTCCGACAGGAGGAAGGCCACCGTGCGGGCGACTTCCTCGCGCTCGGCAAGCCGCTTCATCGGATGGCGCGCGGCGATGTCGGCGAGCGCTTCCTCGGACATTTCCCGCATGCGCGGGGTGTTGACATAACCCGGCGCGATCGCGTTGATGCGGATGCCCTGCTCCGCCACCTCGAGTGCGACCGCGCGCGTGAGGCCGATCACGCCATGCTTGGCGGCGGTATAGGGCGCCAGTCCCGGCACGCCGACCAGGCCGTTGCCCGACGACAGGTTGACGATCGCCCCGCCCCCGTTCTCGCGCAGCGCGGGAATCTGGTATTTCAAGCCGTGAAAGACGCCGTACAGGTCGGTTTCGATGACGTCGGCAAACGCTGCGGGGTCGTAGTCGGCAGTCGCCTGCATGGGCCCCGTGATGCCCGCGTTGTTCACCGCCAGGTGCAGCGCGCCGAAGTGCGCGACGGCGGTGGCCACCAGGGCCTGGACCGAGCGATGGTCGCGCACGTCGACCCTGCAGCCGAGCGCACGACGCCCGCTGCGGTCGAGCTGCCTGGCCGCCTCCTGGGCCCGCTCCTCGTGGCGGCAGGCCAGCACGACCTTCGCGCCGTGCGCAAACAGGTGGCGGCAATGGTCGCACCGATACCTTCGCTCGCTCCCGTGACGAGTGCTACTTTGTCCTGAAAATAGTTAACCATGGTAGGCTCCTTTCGCCGATGTGGGTCGATTCCAGCAGTGGCGCCATGGTGGCATGCCACCACGCCAGAATCTGTCAGGAGCGTTCCACCTTTCCCTTCCCTTTCCCGATGCCCCATTGTGAGTACACGATCGGACCGCCTTCTTGCATTGATCCAGGCCTTGCGGCGCCACCGGCGCGCCATCAGTGCGGACACGCTGGCGCGCCAGCTGGGCGTGTCGAGCCGCACCGTCTATCGCGACATCCAGACCCTGCGCACGAGCGGCGTCGACATCTCGGGCGCGGCCGGCGTGGGATTCGTGCTGCGCGACCATGCCTTTCTGCCGCCGCTCGCATTCTCCCGCGCCCAGGCCGATGCCCTCGCGCTGGGCCTGCATTTCGTGCAGGCCCGGGGAGACGCCGGCTTGCGCGAGGCGGCTGCCGACGCGATGGCAAAGATCAGGTCGGTCGTTGCACCGGACATCGCGATCGGGCTGGCGCTGCCCGCCCTGATCGCCGGCCCGTCTCCGGAATTCGTGCGCGAAGAGATCCTGGCGCGCATCCGCGCTGCGATCGCGGACGAACGCACGCTCCTGATCCACTACTGCGACCTGGAAGGCCGGCGCACGCAGCGCAAGGTGTGGCCGGTGCTGGTTGGATTCATGGAGCAGGCCGACCTGCTGGCCGCCTGGTGTGAACTCAGGGGAGCGATGCGCCACTTCAGGCTGGACCGGATCGCTTCGGCAGAATTGCTCGCACAGCCTTACGGCAGGCCCCGCGCCACCCTGCTCGTGGATTGGCAGCGCCAGCAAGATGGCCAGGCGCCGCGCTGAGCCCTGGTGCCGGTCGTCCCGGGTCCGATCCGCGCGCTAGCGTCCGATTCCGAAGCCGATGCCGATGCTGCCGCGCCCTCCACTACCGACGCCGACGCCGAGGGAGGTCGATACGCCCCCGCGCCCGGCGTTCGTTGCCGACCGTACGATGCAGTCCCGCCAGGGATCCGTGTTCGGCACATGGCCGAGCTGCGTGCATGCCGGTCCGAATTCGACCATCATGCGCTCGACTTCCGCCTGCTGGGCCAGGGCCCGGTCCTGTGGGGTCGCACATCCCAGCAAGCACAGTGCACTTGCCGCCATCACGATGTACACGCGCATAGCCTTCTCCTTAAGCAATAGATCGAAGTGGCCTCGAGCCTGACGGCCGATGGGTCGATCATACGCTTCAAGGCAGCCGTTCCCGGATCGATTCGTCATGAAAACGTGCGCAAGGTACGGCGACGCACGGAAGAGACCGGCTCGGAAGCGGATGATGGACTCATCGGGAAAGCAAGCCGCACCCAGGCTTGCAACTCTCTTATCCACACGGAGGCCTAATATGCTCTATACCATCGCAATCGTACTCCTCGTCCTGTGGCTGCTCGGCATGGTCACTTCGGTGGCAGGCGGACTGATCCACATTCTTCTCGTCGCTGCCGTTGTCGTCATCCTGGTGCGCCTCTTCACCGGCCGAAAAGTGCTTTGACGGAATGACGCCGAAAAAATAAAAAGCCGGCTGCTTGAAGGCGCCGGCTTTTTTTTTCGCAAGGCGGACGGCTACATCTCCGCCCACATCCGGAGCAGGTTGTGATAGTGCCCGGTGATCCCCACCGTCGCATCGCTCTCGCCGTAGGCCCCGCGCAGCTTCTGGATGTTCGTATCGAGCTCGAACAGCATCGCGCGCTTCGCATCGTCGCGCACCATGCTCTGGGTCCAGAGGAATGAGGCCACGCGCTCGCCGCGCGTCACCGGCAACACCTGGTGCACGCTGCCCGATGGATACACGATCGCGTCCCCCGCCGGCAATTTGACTTCGTGCGTGCCGTAGGCATCCACCACCACCAGCTCGCCGCCATCGTAGTCTTCCGGATCGGATAAAAACACCGTGGTCGACACGTCGGCGCGCACCGGCGGCAGTCCGCCGCGCTGCGCGCGCACGGCGCCGTCCACGTGCAGGCCGTAGTGCTCGCCGCCGTTGTAGGCGTTGAAGTAAGGCGCCAGCACGCGCAACGGCAGCACGCTCGAGAAGAACAGCGGATTGTTCATGAGCGCCGCGCTGACGACCTGCCCCAGTTCAAGCGCCAGAGGCGAGCCTTCGCGCAGCTGGCGGTTGCGCTTGACCTGGGCGCCCTGTGGGCCGACGCTTTCCCGTCCGTCGACCCATTCGGGGGCGCTTGTCATGCGGGCGCGGATGTCGGCCACCTGCTCGCGGCTCAGGACACCCGGAATGTGCAGCATCATGATGGAGATCCTCTTGATGAAAAAAGCCCCCCTGAGGGTATCAGGAGGGCGAAGTCCGGTTTCCCGGCGGGGGTGGTACCCGGTTATTCAGAACTTGAGGTTGGCCATCAGGCTGGCCGAACGGCCCGCGCCCACGCCGGCATAGTGCGGCGAGGAGACGCGGTCGAAGTAGAACTTGTCCGTCAGGTTCTGGATGTTCAGCTGGAACGACACGCTCTCGTTCAGGATGTAGCTCGCCATCGCGTCGAAACGGGTGTAGGCGGGCGAGAACTTGTTGTTGTTCACGTTGGCGAACTGGCGATCCACGTAGTTGGCGCCGCCGCCGATGACGAAGGCCTTGTTCACCGCATAGGTCGTCCACAGCGAGGCGCTGTGTTTCGGCGTGGTCGGGAAGGCGTTGCCGTTGAACGGCGACGGGGTCCAGCGCGGGCTGGCGGTGGTGCCGGTGTTCACGAAACCGTTGTCGGCGATGACGCCGTCCAGGTAGGTGTAGCCGCCGAACACGGTCCAGGCATTGGTCAGCTTGCCCGACAGGCCGAACTCGACGCCCTTGAGCTCCTTGCGGCCCACGTTCTGGGTGGCGCCGTCAGGCGCGGTGACGCGCGCGTTGTCCATGTCGCTCTTGAAGACGGCTGCGCTCAGCGACAGGCGGCCGCCCGGCAGGACTTCCCACTTGGTGCCCAGTTCGATGTTGCGGCTCTTCTGCGGCTGCAGGTTCTGGATCTGCACGGTGAGCGCGTCCAGGCCGTCGCCGCCGTCGTTGCCCGGCGGGGTCGCCGAGGTGGCCCACGACAGGTAGATGCTGCCGTTCGCCTTCGGCTTGTACACCAGACCGGCCTGGTAGGTGTCGAAGGTGGATTCGACGCGGGCGCGGGTGGCGGCGGTGGTGCCGGCCGCCGGGGTGTTCAGGGTGCTCGAGAAGTCATCCCAGCGTGCGCCCAGGTTCACCAGCCACTGCGGGCTGAACTCGATGGTGTCGAAACCGTACACGGCGCGGGTGCGGGTCTCGACCGTGGTCAGGGTCGGCGACTTCGTGCGGGTATAGACCCAGGGGTCGTAGGGATTCGGGTTGACCAGGGTGGTGCAGTTGTAGAGCGTCGCCGCGCCTGCCGTCGGGCAGTTCGAGGTGCCGGCGACCGGGTTGTTGGTGCCCGGCGTGAACACGAAGCTGCCGCGGTCGGTGTCCTCGCGCGAGAACTCGACGCCCACGTTGAAGCTGTGCTTGATGCCCGCGGTAAGGAGCTCGCCATTCAGGCTGGTCGCATTGGCCAGGGTCCTGGTGTCCACCACGCGGGTGTTCGCGCGGCGCCACACGGTGCCGTAGCGGACGGTGTTGCCCTTCGAATCGTCCGGCTGGGTGTAGACGTAGTCCTGGCCGGTCTTGCCCCAGCGCGTCACGTTGCGCACGGCCAGGCTCGGGCTGAATTCGTGGCGCAGGTCGACGGTCGCGACGTCGGTCTGCGTGTCGCGGAAGTCGCGGTTCTTCAGGCCGTAGAAGGCTTCGCGGTCCACGGTGAAGGGCGTGCCGCCGCCGTTCTTGGCCACGTCGGCGCCGCTGGTGACCGGGTTGTCGAAGGGGATGCCGGTGTCCGGGATCTCGCTGCTCTTCAGGTGGTAGTAGCTCAGGATCGCGCGGGTCGGGCCGTTCAGGCCGAAGGTCACGGTCGGTGCGATGCCCCAGCGTTCGCCGCCGACGACGTCACGGCCGGCGACGTCGGCGTTGTGGACCATCGTGTTGAGGCGCAGGGCCGTGTTCTCGCCGATCACGCGGTTGATATCGGTCGTCACGCGGGCATACTTGTCGGTGCCCAGGCCGACGGTGGCGTTGCTGAAGTTGCTGTCCTTGGCGGTCTTGGTCACGATGTTGATGCCGCCGCCGGCCGAGGAGCGGCCGCCCAGCGCCGAGTTCGGGCCCTTGACCACTTCGACCTGCTCGATCGCGAAGATCTCGCGCGACTGCGAGCCGGAATCGCGGATGCCGTCGATATAGGTGTCGGTCTGGGCGTTGTAGCCGCGGATGAAGAGGTTGTCGCCCACCGGGTTGCCGCCTTCGGAGGCGCCGATGGTGATGCCCGGCACGGTGCGCAGCGCGTCGGTCAGCGACACGGCGCCGGTCTGCGAGATGGTTTCCGAGGTCACGACGGTGACCGATTTCGGGGTGTCCAGCAGCGGCGCCGTGAACTTGTCGGAGGCCGAGCGCACCGGCCCCTGGACGGCGCGGTCATTGGTGTTGGCGTTGACGTGAACCTGCGGCAGCTTGCTGGTGTCAGTCAGTTCGGGCGCTTCGTCGGCCACGCCACCGGCGTAGGCCAGCGGCATTGCCAGCGAGGCCAGCACGGCGATTGCCGGTGCCGACAGGATTGGTGCGGAAGGACGTGCGTGCTTCTTGCTCTTGATGAAGGTGCTGCCGGCCTGCGGAGTCGACTTGGTCATTTTCTTCTTCGTTGGGGTACGGCCGGGCTTGCCAGTCATACGTAATTTTAATGAGAACGATTCGCATTATGGTTTCTATTCAGGTTTTTTGCAAGCGCACCTACCCTTTCCCCTCTCCCAAGCGGCGGGCATGTGTACATGGCATGTGGCCGAATCAACTACAATACCGGGGACCAGGGTTTACAATTCCCCCTGCGATTTCCACCTTCGAATAAGAGAAAACTCAGCGCCATGCGTCGTCCTGCCAAAGATTCAACCCCCAAACTCTCCGTCGAAAGCCAGCGTCTCGTCAGCCTTGCGCAAGCCATCATGCAGGCCGCCAGCCGGGTCGAAGAACGGACCTGGGAGCGCCAGCTGGACACGCAACTGCAGAAGCTGCTCAAGACCAACCACCAGGACAGCATCGACGCCGCCCTGAACGCCCTGTTCAAGGACGACCTCGCCTCCTACGACGTGCTGATGGACGCCGTCGAGGCGGTCAGCGAGTCGGCCACCATGGTGGAGCAGCAGGACGGCAGCGACGTGACCTGGCAGGCCCTGCTGGTAGCGGCGCCCGTGCTCGCCTGGACCCGCTTCAACATTGCCTCGGGCAATATCCCGGCGGAGATGCTGTCCACGCTGCAGGCGCACTTCTCGGCCCACCTGCTGGCCGAAGGCACGCGCATCGCCATGGCCCCGACCCTGTATTCGCTCGACCAGCTGCCGCGCACCCATGCCGAGACCTATGCGCTGACCCACAAGCTGGCGGCAGCCGCGCACAAGGGCGGCACCGTCAAGCCGGCCGCGCGCGTGGAAGAAACCGCACCCTTCCTGGCCGACACCCGCTACCTGCTGGTGGCGATCGTCGCGCCCCAGGGCGCGCCCATGTTCCGCTGGCAGGAACCGCAGCACCACATCCAGTTCGCCGAAGAACGCAACCGCGCGCTGGAACAGTGGCGCGCCCAGGGTACGGCCAATATCGCGCGCCTGCTGCCGGGCTGCGGCGTCGAACTGCTGCTGCCGGAAGCGTATTACGTGGCCTGCCGCGAAGCCGACAAGCTGATCCGCCCGATCTCGATCCGCGCCGCCGTCCACTACCTGACCCACACCCTGGGCGTCGAACCCTCGGACCTGCGCGCCGTCATCGCCGGCTTCGGCGAAGAGTCGGCCGACATCCAGATCGACGAGTACCGCGTGTCGTTCACGATGCGCCAGGACAGCGACGTCATGTACGGCATCGTGTGGCCGCTCTACGGCCAGGAAGACGAGAACGGCACGCCGATGGAGGGACCGTTCGCCATCGGCCCTGCCCCGCTGACCCCGATCAACGAGATAGTCGCCCACCTGAACGAAGCCGGCGTCGCCCACATCAAGCGCATCAGCGAACGCTACGTCGCCGAATACTGCGACGACTGCGGCTCTCCGCTGTTCGCCGACCCGACAGGCGAGCTGGTGCACGCCGAAATGCCGGAAGACGCACCGAGCGGGACCGAGCACTTCCACTGATTTGCAGAGCGTTCAACTCCCGCGTGCATGGATGCGGCGCGGGCTTTTCACGCACGGTTCGAACGCGCGGACGGCGTAGCCGTCCACCCTACGCACGTCCGGCGCTCCGTGCTAGAGTCGATGCATCTTATCAACTCTTTTCGGAGTCGTCCCAGATGCCCCGTGTCCTGACCCGCCTCGCCATCGCCGCCCTCGCCCTGTGCACGGCCGGCGCCGCCCTTGCCGCCTCCACCACCGCTTCCACCGCCCGCTCCCCGCAGGTCGCGCGCAGCACCAGCATCAAGGGCAAGATCAACTACCTCACCTTCCTGCCGAAGACCTATTCGCCGCGCGGCGACAAGGTCCCGCTGATCGTCTTCCTGCACGGTTCGGGCGAGCGCGGCGCCGACCTGGAGAAGGTCAAGACCTGGGGCCCGCCGGCCATCGTCGAAAAGGATGCCGACTTTCCCTTCATGGTGGTCTCGCCCCAGGTGGCGGAAGGCGAATGGTGGGACAGCTACCAGCTGAAGGTGATGCTCGACGACGTGCTCAAGCGCTACAATGTCGACCCGAAGCGGGTCTACCTCACCGGCATCAGCATGGGCGGCTACGGCGCCTGGGACTTCGCGGCGCGCTACCCGGACTACTTCGCCGCGGTCGCCCCGATCTGCGGCGGCGGCATCCCGCGCCTGGCGACACGCTTGAAGGATGTCCCGGTGTGGGTCTTCCACGGGCTGAAGGACGATGCGGTGCCGGAGTCGGAATCGGCGCGCATGGTGGACGCGCTCAAGGCGCAGGGCGGGAATGTGAAGTACACGATGCTGCCGGAGGCGGGCCACGTGCAGGCATGGGTGCATGCCTACAACGAGGCCGGCCTGTTCGAGTGGTTCCAGCAGCAGCGCAAGCAATGAAAAACGCCGGCTCGAAGCCGGCGTCGTGATCAGAAGCGGACGTTCGCCGTCAGGCTCGCCGAACGCGCCGCGCCCGGGGTGTAGCGGTAGCCGCTCTTGTTGATGCTGGCCACGTACTCTTCGTCCGCGATGTTGTACACGTTCAGGCGCAGGTCCACGTTCGGGCTGATGCGGTAGGACGCCATCGCATCGAAGACCCAGTAGGATTCCGTGTACTTCGGCGTGCCGACCGCGCCGTCGGTGCCGCGCTTGAGCTCGTCGCTGAAGCGGGCGCCGCCGCCGATCTTGAAGCTTGGCGTCACGTCGTAGGAGGTCCACAGGGTGAACGAGGACTTCGGCGTGTAGGTCAGGCTGTTCTCGCCGTTCGCCGTGATGGCGCGGCCCGCTTCGATGCTGGTGTCCATGTACAGGTAGCCCGCGCTCACCAGCCAGTTGGTCGACAGCGCACCGGTCATGCCCACCTCGATGCCCTGCACGCGCTTGTGGCCGGTCTGGTACCACTGGAGGTCGACCGGATCCTGCTCGACTTCGTTCTTCACGTCGGTGCGGAACAGGGCCGCCGACAGGGCCAGCTTCTGGCGCAGCAGGTCGAGCTTGGTGCCGAACTCGTAGGTCGTGGTTTCCTGCGGATCGAAGATCGGGTTCTGGGCGCTGCTGGCGCTGGTCGAGGCCGTGAAGTTGGCGCCCGGCGGCTGCTTCGAGGTGGCGACCATGCCGTACACGCTGCTGTTGGCGGTCGGCTTGTACAGCAGCGAAGCCTTGCCGTTGACCAGGGTCTCGCCGACGGTGATGCGGGTGGGGACCAGCACATTGTTCGTCAGGGCGACGGCGTTATAGGTGCCGCGGAAACGGTCCACGCGGAAACCGCCGTTGAAGATCCATTTCTCGCCGAACTTCATGGTGTCGAACAGGAACAGGCTCTGGGTGTCGACATCGCCTTCGTTGTAGGCGCCGGTGCGGGCCAGGGTCAGGCCGGTCACCGGGTCGGCCGGGTTCGGACGGTACAGGTTGGCGGCCGGCAGCGAGCCCAGGCCGGTGCGGCCATAGGTCACCTGGGTCTCGTTGACGAATTCCAGTCCGCTCACCAGGGTATGGGCCACGCTGCCGGTGTTGAAGTCGGTGGTCAGCACCGTCTGGTTGGTCAGGATCTTGTTCTCTGCGTCCTTGACGGTGCGGGTGCTGCGCGCCACGGTCCAGGTCGACGGATCGGCGATCACCGGGGTGCGGAAGTTGGCGGTGCTGGCCAGCCAGGCCGTCAGCAGGTAGTCCTGCTTGGTGCGGCCGTAGCGGCTGACGTTGGACAGGCGCATGTTCGGCGCGAACTCGTGCTCGACGCGGATGGTGGCCATATTGGCCTTGACCTTGTCGAAGTCGCCGTTCGAGCCGTAGAAATTGTTCGGGTCGACAGGCGCCGCGCTGCCCAGGAAGGGACGGGTCGGGTCCGGGCTGGTATAGCCCGGCAGGCCGATGGTCGGCACGCCGCCGTCAGGCGTGTTGTCCTGGTCCACGTGCAGGTAATCCAGGTAGACGCGGGTCGCGCCGTTCAGGCCGAAGCCGAGGCTCGGGGCCACGGCCCAGCGCTTGTTGTTGACCACGTCGCGGCCCGGGGCGTCCGAGTCCTGGGCCATCACGTTCAGGCGCAGGGCGATGCCGCGCTCGGCGTTCAGGACGGTGTTGACGTCGGCGGTGGCGCGTTTCTGCGAGTCGGTGCCGCCCAGGATCGAGCCCGATTTGCCGCCGGTCAGGTTGGCCTTCTTGCTGACCAGGTTGATCGAGCCGGTCGGCGAACCGCGGCCGGTGTCGGTGCCCGCAGGGCCTTTCAGGACGTCGATCTGCTCCAGATTGAAGACGTCGCGCGAGATCGAACCGATGTCGCGGGCGCCGTCCACGAAGATGCTGCCGGACGTGTCGAAGCCGCGCATGAAGATCGCGTCCCCGGTGTTGGTGTTGCCGTTCTCGCCCAGGAAGAAGGCGCCCACGCCCGGGGTGTTGCGCAGCGCTTCGGTCAGGGTCACGGCGCCCTGCTGCTCGAACAGTTCCTTCTTGATGACCTGCACGGTCTGCGCGGTGTCGAGCAGCTTCTCGGTGTACTTGGCGGACGATGCGTGCTCGGCCTTGAATGCGTTTTCGGTCTTGCCGACGATTTCGACCTTCGACGACGGTTTCATGTCGGGCGCCGCGCTGTCCGCGTCGGCCGCGTGGGCGGCCAGCGGCAGCAGGACGGCCGCGAGGGCTGCGCCCATCATGTGCGGTTGCGGATGTTTGCGGCTTTTTATTGTTTTCATGTCGAGCGTTTCCTTGGCAATCAGAGAGTGGGGAATCAAGAATGAAAATTATTGTAAAGAAATCGTTCAGATATGTAAACAAGAATCATTCTTATTCGCGTTAACATTCTCATTGAATGCAGCAGCCAAGGATCCGGTTCCGAAAAACAAAGGCTGTGTTCGCGGTTGTTAGGTGAACCAAATCGCGTTGTCGAAGTCGTACGTATCGTCGAGTTAACTCATCAGGAGTGACGATGCAAGCCTTGAGCTTCGATGAATTGTTCGCCTGCTTGTCCGCGGCGCCATTGTCCAGCACCGAGCTGGCCCGGCTGCGCGCCTGGATCGGCACTATCCACGACCCGGCCGAGTGCCTGGCGCTCATCGAGTCAGCCGCGGCAGGGCGACCTTGTCCGCATTGTGCCTGCGCGCGCTTGCACCGCTCCGGCTTCGCCAGCGGCCTGCAGCGTTATCGCTGCCTGGGCTGCCGCCGCTCCTTCAATGGGCTGACCGGCACGCCCCTGGCCCGGCTGCGCAAGCGTGAGCTCTGGCTACCATTCATCAAGTGCTTACTAGAATCTCGTACCGTACGTGACGCGGCGCTCGTCACTGGTGTGCACCGCACGACGAGTTTCCGCTGGCGCCACCGGTTCGCGCCCGGCGCTGCTCGTCACCGGCCGTCCTCCCTGTCGGGCATCGTCGAGGCCGACGAAACCTACCGCCTGGAATCACAGAAGGGATCGCGCACCTTGACGCGCCCGGCGCGAAAGCGCGGCGGGGTTGCCCGGCGGCGCGGTATCCATCGCGAGCATGATTGCCTGCTGGTGGCGCGCGACCGTAACGGGATGACGCTGGACTTCCATACGGGACGTGGTCCGGTGACCGCGGCGCAATTGCACACCTGCCTGCATCCGGTGCTGCCCAGTGACGGGCTGCTCATCAGCGATGGCGCGGCGGCCTATGTCCGGTTTGCCGCCGGCGCCGGGATCACGCATGAACCCGTCAATGTCC
>Ga0209023_10006008_pt1 | contig 13002 bp, 8 predicted proteins | sample LakOneMetagenome_FD_187468 | JGI IMG/M metagenome (GOLD analysis project Ga0209023, IMG submission 187468) | Freshwater and sediment microbial communities from Lake Erie, Canada (SPAdes) (version 2) | ecosystem: Environmental > Aquatic > Freshwater > Lentic | place: Lake Erie, Canada | collected... | reverse complement strand
CTTGAGGGCCGCATCCGTCAACATGCCTACCGCCTTCAGAAAAGTACCGTCAGTACAACCTTGACGCTTTTCAGGAGGAAATCTCTTTATCTTTCAATGCTTTAAAGCAAAAAAGAACCGTCATAATGCTCGTCGTGACGGTACTTTGTAAAATCGAAGCAAGCAATATGCCGGAGGCCCGTCAAGCAGTCCGCCGCCACCAATCTCTTCCCACCGATAATGCCGACCGACCTGAGACTTATTTATTTTTATTTTCAATAGGTTACAGAGAGCATCGGTTCGGTTTCGGCGGCATTTGGGCCGACCTGAATCATTCCCACTCTATTATCAACAGAAGCCATAACACATTGAAATTACAAAATTAAAAATATTTTTGTTTGCGATATACCGTCAGCCATTCCGCCAAAATGGCGGGCTTTTGAAATTGCTGGATTTTTTCCACAAACCCCTAAAAATCGAACTTTCGGGGACTATCGTCAAACACGGGACGCAGGAAATGATCGGACTCGATCTATGCATCCCGCCGATTTCTCGCTGTGGCCGTATCATCAAAACGTCCGACTGTCACGTAAGCGACAGACTCATTGCCGGACCCTGTGCCGTCGGAAGAGCTTTTCAAAGAAATCGGCGATCCGCGCCTCAGCGCCATGGCCGACCAGCTCATTCGCACCAAACCGGTATACCTCATATCCGGCAAGGCGCAGCTCACGGTCGGCCGACATCATATCCGCATAAACCTTCAATGACGGAAGGTCGTTTTCCGAGAAGTGGTGCTTTCCGTCGACCTCCAACACGAGGCGTTGGCCGCCCGGAAGGAGCATCAGAAAATCCATGCGCTGACGCGGAAGAGGCAACCGATGACGCAGAGTTTTCACAACAGCCGGGTCATAGTGGAGATAGACCTGCGGCAGTAGCGCAGGTAGCGCCTCCCCGAGGATGGATCGGTAGGCCTTAAAATAAGTCGCGAAGAGCTTGCGTTCTGCATCTGACGCCAGGGATTCTTGGAGGCGCGCACCGAGATTCGCGGCGTTGGCCCCCGGCGTGACATCGCTCCACCAGGCAACAAGCTCGGACCAGAGAAGTCCGTGCGAGCCAATTGGGCGGTCGTAGACCAGACAGCTCTCCTCACCAGATAGAATGACGATGTCGTTGTTGATCGCGTCGGCGAAGCCGATCTCTGGTTTTGGTCCTCGGGAGGCAAAGATCAGGTTTTTTGGGGGGCCACTGACCCCACGCACCAGAGAACGAAAACTGAAGATCGGATGCCCCGAAAGCTCAGTTTCTTGCGCCAGCTCGTATCCATCGCGCGCAAGCACTTTGTTCAGGGCAGCGACCGTCTGCGCCTGCTTCTCTCCCGACCGAGAGAGCGGGTGAACAGCTTCTTCGAGCAGTGCGCCGAACCTGGCTCGGGAACAGTCGTATGCCCCGATTTGCCCAAACAGGTCTTCTACCGACCAATCACCCGGATTGCGATCCATGTGTTGCGCAACCTGATCACGCAGGCTTCGACCGCCGCTTCCAAGAAAGTCTTCTAGCGGCGAAGAAAGTAGGAAATAGCGTTCGACCATTTCCACAGTGCCGCGCTCGCCAGCGAGATCATCCCCGAAGACCCGAGCAATGTCTCGTCGTGTGATCTGGGTCAACGGCGGGTCGCTTGCCTCAAGCACCTTGCGGCCCGCTTCATCCAGACCGATGTCGCCTCGATGAGCGGCGAACTTAAGGGCTAGTCGTGCCAATTGCTCTTGAGGCAGGTCCGTCAACGCTTGGTCGATACGCTGCCGCTTTGAAAGGCCCTCCGCGTTGGGCACGACCAGCCCGGCGATCTGCTGCGGCGCTTCACTCAGTTCGGTGTGGGTCATCGCCTGCAAAACGCCGGCAAGAAGCCCATAAAGGTTATCCGCCACGCCCCGTTCCCTTCAGGATCGCGAGCACGAATGCGAACATCCGTGCGAACAGATAGTCGACTTGATCCGCAGATGTCAGCGCTTCCTGCGTGGTCTCCGAATGGCGGATGCGAAAGCTATTCCCGATAGCGGTCAGTTCAGTAGCTTCGCGCGCAAGGGCTTGTCGGAAGCCAGAACCCGGCACGGCGACGCGGTCGAGCAGTGCCTCGGCCTGCGCACGTTTGTTGGAACCTAGCTCCAGCGTCTTCAGCCGTTCAAAAGCGTCCCACAGTTTTTCCAGCGCGTCTTGCCGGTCTTCAGCCTTTGGTGAGAGAAACCGCTGCCGTGCCGCTTCAAGCAGTCTGTCAGTCTCCGCATCGCCAGTATGAAATAACGCCCAGCCGAGCGCGTTGGCGATCGGCTGGGGCAGAATGCGGCGGGCTTGCCCGGTCGATGTGAGTTCATAGGCAACCGCGTTGCGGCGAAACAGTAGGTTCACGTCCGCCACAAATCGCGCGAGACCTGCATCTCGGTCCCAACTAAGATGATGATGGCGATAAAAGGAATGATAGGCGCCCTGAATCGGTTCACCTACGGCGCTGGCGCAAAACTCAAGCAAATCGAGGATTACTGGCGTGTCGGGTGTTCCCGTCGGGGAGAGCGGCCATTCAATCCACGGAACCTCGGCACCTAGTACCCGGCTGAATGCTTGCTCGTCACATCCACACGGACCATTTCCATCGAGACATTGTTCCGGAAAGCGCAGGCCAAATGAGCCGTTACCGATTCCCGTCTGGATCAAGCTGTAGAGCCCGGCCCACAAACGTTCATCGATGACATCGATTGCTGGAGGGCGTGCTCCGTATTCACGATCCGTAAAATAGGTAGACACTGGTTTCCCCCAACCTCATCACTTTGCTGCTCGGTTCACTCGGTCTGCAATCTCTTGGCACCGCTCGATCAACGCCTCAAAAGGCTCGGCATCCTCAAGTAGCAGCCCATCCTCGACCATTCGGCCGTAGGCCACCTTTCCCACGCTCTGAGCCAGCCAGGTCGGAAGCTGCGGCGCGGCGGCGACCAGTTCGCCGAAAACGACGGGCGGCATCTTCCGCTTCAATATCGTTAGCGCGGCCTCCGCCCTTTCGGGGCCGAGCCAAGCCAGCGCCCGCACAGCCTCCCCCGCCGGGCGGCTAGCCAGAGCCAGTTGCCAGCGAGGAGCATGCCGCAATTCTACGACCTGCTTGCCGAGGCGCATCTTTCGGCTGCGTCCGGATGTCAGATAGACCGAGCGAACAGGCACCTGCGTCGTCAGCCCAAGAGCGTTCGCCGCGGCGGCACCGTTCGAGACGATGATTTCGCCCTTCTGGCTCGCAATGGCTTCGACGGCCTGCTCAACCGATGGCGCGCGCGTGCCGAACCTACTGGCGACGGGCCGCATATAAATGCCGCGGCCGGCACGGATGAGCTGCCCGCGCTCGGACAAGCGCGACAAAGCCTGATCCACAGCAGCCCGGTTGCCGAGGTGAAGTAGGCCCTTCGCGGACACAGGGACGCCCTCGGGCAATCCCGTTGCATGGGCCAGAATCTGTTCGGTCAGCCGTGCCATCGTCTTTGTCTCTGTCAGGAATAAATGCGAGTTTCTGACATTTTTCAAGGAAGCTCTAAAGAAAATGCCGGATAAGAGGGGAATGCCTTCCCCTGCGTCCGAGCCAAGGTCTCGGCCGACCCCTTCTGCGGGGAAGCCCCCCGCAACGCCCCCATTAGAGTGAGAGTGCGGAGCGGATTTCCGTGACGGGTGGAGTGTCGAGAGAGAGGCTTTCGGCGCCCGTCATGGAGATTTCCCATGAACATGCAGGTTCTCGACGCCCGGCGCGATCTCAGCGGCGGCTACAAGGTGGATGTCACGCGCGGCGCGCGCGTCGGCCGAGTTTCATCGGAATGGTTCTCGCGCCCCGACGACGAGCGATTCCTGTCGCTCGGCGACCTGGCCCGCTCGGTGCGCGACCGGTCTGAGCGTAGCCGGACCCGTGTGGTCGAGACCGCGCTGATCCATGTCGAAGCGAGCCGCAGCGATCCCGAGCGGCTGTCGCTGATCCTGCCCGGCGCCGAGGCTCCCGTCGCGCCGACTCACTGGAGCTTCGGCCAGTTGGCCGCCCAGGTCGGGGCGCCAGCCGCCTATCTTCGCCAGCTCCCCGCCGCGCTCGCGGGAATCAACCTGCAATATGGCCTGACCTCGAACCGCGCCGAGCAGATCAAGACGCTTGAGACCGACACCGGCCGGGTGGAACTCCGCGCGGTCACGGGGCCGGACTATGGGCGCATCTACGATCACGAACTGGTCGAGGCCGTGCAGCGCATCGCCGGCAACGGCACGGGCGATACGCGCTGGAAGGTGCCCGGCGTGCTCGACTGGTCTACGGGCATCTACAATCCCCGCGTCGATATCTCGAAGGACACGACGACGCTATATGCCAGCGACCGCGACGTGTTCGTGTTTCTCGTCGACGACTTGAACCCTATCGAGGCCGGGCGTTTGCCCGACGGCTCGTCCGACCTGTTCTTCCGGGGCTTCTACGCTTGGAACTCCGAGGTCGGCGCGAAAACGCTCGGCATGGCGAGCTTCTATTTGCGCGCCGTGTGCCAGAATCGGAACCTCTGGGGCGTCGAAGATTTCGAGGAGATCAGCATCCGCCACAGCAAATATGCCGCCTCGCGCTTCGCCCATGAGGCGGCGCCGGCGCTGCTGAATTTCGCCAATTCGTCGCCCATGCCTTTCATCAATGGCATCAAGGCGGCTCGGGAGCGGATCGTGGCGAGGACCGATGAGGACCGCAGCGACTTCCTGCGCCGGCGCGGCTTCTCGAAAGGCGAGACGGCCAAGATCATCGATGCGGTGCTGGTCGAGGAAGGTCGGCCGCCCGAGAGCATCTTCGACTTCGTGCAGGGCATCACGGCCGTCGCGCGCGATAAGGCGCACCAGGACGCCCGTCTCGACATGGAGGGCAAGGCCAAGAAATTGCTCGATCGCGCGGCCTGAATTCCGTGCAGCCGGAGGTGCGGCTGTCCGTATCTCCGGCTTTCACCCTCCGCGATCGCGGCTCGGCAGATTTGTAGTCAGGCTGGCGCGGATTTGTAGTCAGCGCGCTGTTTCTCGTGGCTCATCACGGACTTCCGCTGCGCGGCCCCCTTCAGAGAAAGAGGGCTGCGCTTCGCTTCGTGACGGATTTCAGGACGAGAGAGAGGCTCTCGGCGTCCGTCGCGGAGTAAGGATCATGGCGTCTGCCGTTCAGAAGATCACCCTGTCGTCGTCGCGCGACATCCCGTTCAACAAGCTCGTGCTCGCCCAGGCGAACGTCCGGCGCGTGAAGGCCGGCGTGTCGATCGACGAGCTTGCCGAATCCATCGCCCGCCGCGGCCTCATCCAGTCGCTGCATGTCCGCCCCGTCCTCGACGCGGAGGGCAAGGAAACCGGCATGTTCGAGGTGCCCGCAGGCGGTCGCCGCTATCGCGCGCTCGAACTGCTGGCGAAGCAAAAGCGCCTTGCCAAGACCACGCCCGTGCCCTGTGTCGTCGGCGACGCCGCCAGCGACATCCTGATCGACGAAGTCTCGCTCGCCGAAAACATCGACCGCGCGCCGCTTCATCCGCTCGATCAGTTCCGCGCATTCCAGGCCATGCGCGACAAGGGCATGACCGAGGAAGCTATCGCCGCCGCCTTCTATGTCGGCGTCAATGTCGTGAAGCAGCGCCTGCGTCTCGCGGCGGTCTCGCCGAAGCTGCTCGACGTCTATGCCAACGATGGCATGACGCTCGAAATGCTGATGGCCTTCACGGTGTCAGCCGATCACGCGCGCCAGGAACAGGTCTGGGAGGCGATCGCCGCCGGCTGGCAAAAAGAGCCCTGGCAGATCCGGCGCATGCTGACCGAGTCCACCGTGCGCGCCTCCGACAAGCGCGCCGCGTTCGTCGGCCTCGACGCCTACGAAGCCGCTGGCGGGGCCGTGATGCGCGACCTCTTCCAATTGGACGACGGCGGATGGCTCCAGGATGTCAGCTTGCTCGACCGCCTGGTCGCCGAGAAGCTCAAGGCGGCTGCCGACGCCATCGCCGCCGAGGGCTGGAAATGGGTCGAGGCCGCGATCAGTCTGCCCTACGGCGTGACCCACAGCTTGCGGGCGATTTCCGGAACGACGCTCGACATGAGCGCGGAAGAACAGGCGACGCGCGACGCCTTACAGGCCGAGTATGACCGCCTGTCCGAGGAGTACGAAGACGCCAACGAATTGCCGGATGCCGTTGATCAGCGGCTCGGCGAGATCGAAATGGCGCTGGAGGAACTAGACAATCGTCCCGTGCGCTACGATCCCGCCGATATCGCTATTGCCGGGGTCTTCGTCACGCTCGACGCCGACGGCAAACTGAGGATCGATCGCGGCTATGTCCGGCCCGAGGACGAGGCGCCTGTCGAGCAGGTAGCCGTCGAGAACTCCGACACCGGCAGCGCTACCGGCACGTGCGGCGAGACGGCGCGAACCGCCGTTCAGCGCGCCGTCGTCACCATCGGCGGTCAGTCCGCGCCGACGATGGAGGAAGACGAGGAGGACGGCATCAAGCCGCTGCCCGAGCGCCTCATCACCGAGCTCACGGCGCATCGCACCATCGCATTGCGTGACGCGCTCGCGAACCACCCGCATGTCGCCATGACGGCGCTGCTGCACAAGCTGGTGTCAGACACGTTCCTGCATCGGCCCGCAACAGGCGCGCTCGAAGCCAATATCCGGCAAATCCACTTCGCTGCGCAGGCCGAGGATCTGAAGGATTGCGCGTCCGCAAAGTCCGTCAGTGAGCGGCATGAGCACTGGGGCGATCACATTCCGGCGGATGACGAAGCGCTCTGGGATTGGCTTACCGCACTCGACGACGCGAACCGCATGGCGCTGCTCGCCCATTGCGTCAGCTACGGCGTCAACGCGCTTTACGAGCGGCCCAACCCCTATGGCGGCTCCGGCGTCAGCGAGCATGGGCTGAAGGTCCGGCTTGCCCAGGCGGATCGACTGGCGCGCTCGACCGGCCTCGACATGGCGCAGGTGGGATGGCGGCCGACCGTCGGCAATTATCTCGGCCGCGTCACCAAGACGCGCATCCTGGAAGCCGTCCGCGAAGGCGCCGGCGAACGGGCCGCGCAGCTCATCGACCACATGAAGAAAGGCGACATGGCCAAGGAAGCCGAACGCCTGCTGGCCGACACCGGCTGGTTGCCGGAGCCGCTGCGCCTCGCAGGCCCCGATGACGGCGCGGTTGCCGAACCCGTCGATCACAGCGGTGACGACGAAGCGCTCCCCGCCTTCCTCACCGAAGACAGCGAGGAAGACGAAGCGGCCGACACCGACGAAGACGAGCCCTCGATGATCGCCGCTGAGTGATCGATCCCGGCGGAGAACGGCGCAAGCTGCTTTCCGCCACCTTCCCGCTTCCCATCACTTGCCCGGCCCATCGATTCAGATCTGCGCGGCGCATGCCGCGCGGGCCGGCGCTTTCGTTTCAGGAGCCTGACATGGCCGACTATTTCACCCACTTCTCGTGCCTGCTCAACGTCGGCACGCCCGAAAACGCCGCGCGGGCGCTCGAACTCTACAACGCGCTGTCAGCCGAAGGCGCCGCCGAAGATCCACCATCCGAAGCCTTCCGTCTCTCGATCGAGCCGCAATTCGGCGGGAAAGAACTCTGGATGCGCGATGACGTCACCGGCGATCCCGAACGCCTCATCCAGTTCGTCAAGCGTTGCGCCGCCGAGTTCGGACTGACTGGCCGATGGGGCTTCCAATACGCCAACACCTGCTCGCGGCCGCGCCTCGACGGGTTTGGCGGCGGCGCCCATGTCATAGACCTCGCCACCGGCGAAACCTTGGCCTGGATCTATACCGATGGCTGGCTCGCCTCGGTCCTCGATGGAGGAAACGGCGATGCCTGAGATCATCGAAACAACCGTCTATCAGCTCCACGAACTGTCGGACGCGGCCAAGGACAAGGCCCGAGGCTGGTATCGTGAAGTCGGCTTCGACTTCGACTGGTACGACGCCGTCTATGAGGATTTCGAACGCATCTGCGCGATCTTGGGCGTCAGTTTGACGATGCGCAGTGCGCGGCTCTTTGGCGGCGGAGTCCGGCCAAAACCTTGTATCTGGTTTTCGGGGTTCTGGAGCCAGGGCGACGGGGCCTGCTTTGAAGGCCATTACCGTCATGCAAAGGGCGCGGGGCCGCATATTCGCGCCTATGCGCCGCAGGATGCGGAACTTCATCGGATCGCCGACAGCCTTCAGGCCGTGCAGCGTCGGAACTTCTATCAACTGCGCGCCACTGTCACGCATCGGGGCAGGTACTATCACGAACACTGCATGGCCATCTCGGTCGAGCGTGATTGCCCGACCAGCCAGGACATGACCCGCGATGCCGAAGATATCGTGATCGAGGCCATGCGCGATCTGGCCCGTTGGCTCTATCGGCAACTCGAACGCCAATACGACGACCAGACGTCGGACGCGTCGATCGACGATGTGATTTGCGCGAACGCCTACACCTTCACGGAGGAAGGTCGGCGCTTCGGCTGACCATCAAAAGCGCCCCACCTCGCGGTCGGGCGCTTTTTTCATGCTCGGCTTTCGAGAGGGAGAGGCCTGCCGGGACGGGGTGAGTCCGAGCGGTCGAGAGAGAGCGCCGCGCGGGCTTGCCCTGTTTCGCTCTCCTTGAGGCTTCATTCCCATGAACGTCCATTCCCCTGTGGCCACCGGGCCTGCCGTGTCGGCCCCGCTCACCCCATTCTCAGCCATTCTCGCCGCCGCAACCGCTCTGCTACCGCATCTCGAACGCGGTGAGCGGATTGACGCCGCGATCCTGCGCCACGGCATGGAAAGCGCTTTCGGCGCCTCAGACGCCACCGGCCTCTGGGACTGGAAGGCCGCCTATGAGGCGTGCGAGGTCGCCACCGTCCTGTTCCTGCGCAAATACGGAAAGGCGCTGTTCCGCAAAGCCGCGTCTCCGGCTGCACGGCTTTCCGTGTTGACGCGGATCGCCGGCTTGCTGCCGACGCACACGCGCCGGTCCGAGGAAAGCCAGGCGCTCCAGCAATTCTCGACGCCGCTGCCCTTGGGGCTCGCTGCGGTGACGGCAGCGGCGATCACGCCGACCGACCGCGTGCTGGAGCCATCGGCCGGAACCGGCCTTCTCGCCATCCTGGCAGCAACCACTGGCGGCGCGCTGATCCTCAACGAACTCGCCGAGACGCGCGCCGACCTGCTGACTTCCCTCTTTCCGGCCATTCCCGTCACGCGGTTCGACGCGGCGCAGATCGACGATCACCTGGTCCCCTCGGCCGTGCCCTCCGTCGTGCTGATGAACCCGCCATTCTCGGCGCTGGCGCATGTTGCCGGGCGCTCGGCTGACGCCGGGTTCCGACACATCGCCTCGGCGCTGAACCGTCTCGCGCCCGGCGGCAGGCTGGTCGCCATCACCGGCGCTAATGTCGGCCCCGATTTGCCGGACTGGTGCGACGCCTTTGCGCGGCTACAAAAGCGCGGTCGCGTCGTATTCACGGCCGCCATCGCCGGTGAGGTCTATGCCAAACACGGCACGACCTTCCCGACCCGCCTGACCGTCATCGACAAGCTGCCCGCCGACGATCCTATGGTGTTCCCGTCCTCGCGGGGCATTGCGCCCGATGTCGCCACGCTACTGGATTGGATTGAAGCGCATGTTCCGCCGCGCTTGTCCGTCAGTCTGCCTACGGCCATTTCGCCGATTGTTGCCGCCACGCCGAAGACCGTGCGCGGCTATCTCGCGCGGCCAACGGCCTCGCGTGCATCGGCGTCTGTCGCCGCTGACCCCAAGGGCGTCCCGCTCGCCTACGACACCATCGAATGGTCGCCGCCCGAGGGCGCGCGCCTGTCGGAGGCGATTTATGAGGAATACGGATTGCAGTCGATCCGCATTCCCGGATCTCAGGCCCACCCCACCACACTCGTGCAATCGGCGGCGATGGCGAGCGTCGCGCCGCCCAAGCCCAGCTACCGGCCGCTACTGCCCGCAAACATCCACGAGCTGCTTTCCGACGCCCAGCTTGAGACCGTCATCTATGCCGGCGAAGCGCATGGCGATCACCTCGCCGGATCGTGGACCGTCGATGCAACCTGGGACAATGTCAGCGCCGCTGCCGCCGACGCCGCGAACGCCATCCGCTTCCGGCGCGGCTTCATGCTCGGCGACGGCACGGGCGCAGGCAAAGGCCGCCAGTCCGCAGGCATTATCCTCGACAACTGGCTTCAGGGTCGCCGCAAGGCGGTGTGGGTTTCGAAGTCCGACAAGCTGATCGAGGACGCAAAGCGCGACTGGTCCGCGCTCGGCATGGAACGCCTGCTGGTGACGCCGCTGTCACGTTTCCCGCAAGGCAAGGCGATCACGCTGACCGAAGGCGTCCTATTTGCAACCTATGCCACGCTGCGATCCGACGAGAAGGCGGAGAAGGTTTCGCGCGTCAGACAGATCGTCGATTGGTTGGGCTCCGATTTCGACGGGGTCATAATCTTCGACGAGAGCCATGCCATGCAGAACGCCGGCGGCGGCAAGAGCGAACGCGGCGATGTCGCCCCTTCGCAACAGGGGCGCGCGGGGCTGCGCCTGCAACATGCGCTGCCCGACGCCCGCATCGTCTATGTCTCGGCCACGGGCGCCACGACCGTCCACAATCTCGCTTATGCCCAGCGGCTCGGGCTCTGGGGCGGCGAGGATTTCCCCTTCGCCACCCGCGCCGAATTCGTCGAAGCGATCGAAGACGGCGGTGTCGCGGCAATGGAGGTGCTGGCCCGCGATCTGCGCTCGCTCGGTCTCTACACCTCACGCTCGCTTTCCTACGACGGGGTCGAATACGAGCTCGTCGAGCACCAGCTCACCGACGAGCAACGCCGCATCTACGACGCTTATGCCGGCGCGTTCTCGATCATTCACAACCACCTCGACGCGGCGATGGAGGCCGCCAACATCACCGGCTCCGATGGCACGCTGAACCGCCAGGCCAAGTCCGCCGCCCGTTCGGCGTTCGAATCCACCAAGCAACGCTTCTTCGGGCATCTGCTGACCTCGATGAAAACGCCGACGCTGATCCGCTCCATCGAGCGCGATCTCGGCGAGGGCCATGCCGCCGTCGTGCAGATCGTTTCCACCGGCGAAGCCCTGATGGAGCGTCGCCTCGCGGAAATCACGACCGACGAATGGAACGACGTGCGCGTCGACATCACGCCGCGCGAATATGTTCTCGATTACCTCGCCCATTCGTTTCCGGTGCAGCTCTACGAGCCCTTCACCGACGCCGAGGGCAACCTGTCGTCGCGGCCGGTTTTCCGCGACGGCCAGCCCGTCGAATGCCGCGAGGCTGTCGCACGCCGCCAGGAATTGATCGAGCGTCTCGCCTCGCTGCCGCCCGTGCCCGGCGCGCTCGATCAGATCGTCCAGCGTTTCGGCACGGACGCGGTTGCGGAAGTTACGGGCCGCTCGCGCCGCATCGTCCGAAAGGGCGACCGCCTCGCCGTCGAGAACCGCGCGCCCTCCGCCAATCTCGCCGAGACCGCCGCCTTCATGGACGACGCCAAGCGCATCCTCGTCTTTTCCGACGCCGGCGGCACCGGGCGCAGCTATCACGCCGACCTATCGGCCCGAAACCAGCGCCTGCGCGTCCATTACCTGCTCGAACCCGGCTGGAAAGCTGACGCCGCGATCCAGGGCCTCGGCCGCACCAACCGCACCAATCAGGCGCAGCCGCCGCTGTTCCGGCCTATCGCGACCGACGTGAAAGCCGAGAAGCGCTTCCTTTCCACCATCGCCCGGCGGCTCGATACGCTTGGCGCGATCACGCGCGGGCAGCGGCAGACCGGCGGACAAGGCCTGTTCCGTCCCGAGGACAATCTCGAAAGCCCGTATGCCCGCGACGCGCTGCGTCAGCTCTATCTGCTGATCGTGCGCGGCAAGATCGAGGGCTGCTCGCTCGAACGCTTCGAGACCGCCACCGGCCTGAAACTGATGGACGCCAACGGGATCAAGGACGAGTTGCCGCCGATCACCACCTTCCTCAACCGCCTCTTGGCGCTGACGATCGAGCTTCAGGGCATCCTCTTCACTGCCTTCGAGCAATTGCTCGACGCCAAAGTGCAGGGTGCGATCGCCAGCGGCGTCTACGACATCGGGCTGGAAACGCTGACCGCCGAAAGCTTCGTCGTCACGAATCGCAAAACGATCTACACGCATCCGGTGACAGGCGCGGAGACGCGGCTGCTGACCATTACGGAGAAGCGCCGAAATCGGCCCATCCGGCTCGAAGATGCGTTGGCCTATCTCGCAGATGGCCAAGGCAAGCTGCTGGCCAACACGAGATCGGGTCGCGCCGCCGTTCAGGTTCCGGCACCGTCCATCATGCTCGACGACGGCGAAATCGAACGCCGCGTCCGGCTCATCAGGCCTATGGAGCATCATCACGCCGCCTTCAAATCGATGGCCGACAGCCATTGGGAAGAAGCCGACCGGCAGACTTTCGCGCTCGCGTGGATGCGCGAATTGGATGACGTTCCACAATTCACGGAAAGCACGCTGCACATCGTCAGCGGTTTGCTCCTGCCGGTGTGGAAACGGCTGCCGAACGAATCGACGCGCGTCTACCGACTCCAGACCGACGACGGCGAGCGGATCATCGGGCGGCGGGTGTCACCGGCCTGGGCAGCGAATGCCGCCGCTGCCAGAGTTCCCAACCTGTCGGCCGACGACGCCTATTCGGCGCTCGTTGACGGACGGACGATCATCGACCTCGCTGAAGGCCTTCAACTGCGCCGCGTCCGCGTCATGGGCGCCAACCGCATCGAACTCGCCGGATTCACCGAAGCGATGCGCGAGCGGCTGCGAGCCTATGGCCTCTTCACCGAGATCATCTCGTGGAAACTGCGCTTCTTCGTCCCCATCGACGCCAACGGGCCGACCATCCTCGGCAAACTGCTCGAAACCTATCCGGTGGCGCGCATCTCGGATCGGGAGGCGGCGTGATGTCGAGGCTCGACGCTGCCGATCTGGCGCACCGTCTTGGCCG